>WNFC01001018.1_pt1 | contig 81003 bp, 83 predicted proteins | sample 5400541 | NCBI WGS metagenome assembly WNFC01 (sample SAMN13153342, study PRJNA577476) | soil metagenome | isolation source: 120 cm saprolite under Douglas fir tree site 2 hole 2 replicate 1 | place: USA:California | collected 2015-04-18
GGCGCGGAGTGTCCAGGTGAGCAGCGATGATGTCGTTGGAGAGCCCTTCCGCCGCAAGCAGCACGATCTTGGCTCGGATCACATCACAATACGGTGACGTGTACTGGCGCACCTGAGTCTCCAGCAAAGTGCGCTCTTCTTTGGAGAGAACTATCGAGAATGGGCTTTTCCTCGTCATAAAAACAATCTCCTGAATGCCGAGCCTACCAGAACTTGGTAGCCCAAAGCCACTTAATACGTCATCGTATTTATGAAAAGGAGTACTAAGCCAGTGGTGATCAACTTTCGACGCGAGAGCGGGCTACTCATGACGGCTCCTTGCCGGCGGCGTTGTGGCCCGTGATCATGGCCCGCATGCGATTCTTGAATCCCGCCAGGCACACCATCGCGATGTGGACGAGAAGAAAGAGAACAAGGGCAACCGCTACGAAGAAGTGAATGGTGCGGGCCGATTGTTGACCGCCAAAGACAGTTACAATCGTGGGAAAGACAGACGTGATCGCCGGAGACATCGCGAGACCAGTGACGATTATCAGTGGGAACAACAGGAACACAACGGCGAGATAGGTGAGTCGCTGGAGAACGTTGTAACTCCTGGACTCTTCCGTCGCCGGCCGCTTCAAGTGCATATGATTCGAGACAACTCGCCTAATCGATTTCCAGCCGAGATCCGACTTGCTTGGCACCAGGTTCTTCCGAAAGTGGCGGGTGAAAAGCCCGGAGAGGACATAAAGCAAGCCGGTCAAAACGCAAACCCATGCGGAGAGAAAATGGAGATACCGGCCCGGGCCGCGGATTGGCACATCCAGCACGAACGGGAGCGGCAAATCGATGAGAGAAGGAGTTCCCACGGCACCGGTTTCACCCCAATAGAGACGCGGGTGCGCGAGAAGTATGGCGATTCCGCTCAGGACGAGGGCGATGAAGCTCAGGGTGTGGATCCAGTGAGTGACGCGCACCAGAGCGGAATGCCGGGGAGAATCCAGAACTTCTGAGTTTTGGATTGTGACCCCTGGGAGGTACGCAGATTCTGCCATTGCCAGTGCGGGAAATTTAGCATAGGAAAATGCGGTAGACAACAGAGACCCAGCGCTCGAAGGAGCAAACAGGGGCGGCGTGTTCCCCTACATTAGTGAAGTGACATTTTCGCGGTCCCGTCGTCTGATACCGTGGGGGTGCCGGTGTCCTCATTCTGGCAAGAGTTTCGTTATGCCCTCCGGCTGCTCCGTCTGAGCCCGGGCTTTACGCTGGTCGCGATTTTGACGCTTGCCCTGGGAATTGGGGCCAACACCGCGATCTTCCAGCTTATTGACTCGATCCGTCTGAGGACAATTCCCGTGAAGAACCCTCAAGAGCTGGGCACGGTGCGGATTGCCGACCGCCACTGGGGGTCGGGCCAGTTTTCGAGCCAATACTCCCAGCTGACATTCGCAATGTGGGAGCAGATCCGCAAGCGGCAGGAAGGATTCTCCGAGATCGCCGTCTGGAGCGACCAGCGATTCAATTTGGCGACGGGCGGAGAGGTACGATACGCGAGAGGCATTCGCGTCAGCGGCGAGTTTTTTCACGTGATTGGCGTGGAGCCCATCCTGGGGCGGTTGGTCGGGCCAGCGGATGATCAGCCGGGGTGTGGAACTACAGCAGCGAACATCAGTTACGCATTCTGGCAACGAAACTTTAGCGGCGATCCGTCTGCGGTGGGGAAAAGGCTCACGCTGGATGGCAATTCGTTTGAGGTCGTGGGAATTACGCCGCCGGGGTTCAATGGCGTGTCCGTGGGGGATACGTTCGACGTGGCGGTGCCGATTTGCGTGGAGCCGATCCTGAGCCCGCGGAACAACAGACTAACGATCCGCCATGCATGGTGGCTGGCTTCCATCGGACGGTTGAAACCAGGTTGGACGATTGCACGCGCAAGCGCGCAAATAAAAGCGGTTACGCCGGCGATTTTGCAAGAGACAATTCCGCCGTTTTACGACGCGGAAGGGGTGAAGAAGTTTCTCGAGTACAAGCTGGGAGCTTTTCCCGCGAGCACTGGATTTTCTCAATTGCGGGCGGACTCAGAGACGTCTCTATGGCTGCTGCTGGGAATCTCCGGGTTGGTCTTGCTGATTGCTTGCGCCAATCTGGCGAACTTGATGCTGGCGCGCGCGGGCGCGCGCGAACGGCAGATCACGATTCGGCTGGCGCTGGGAGCGACACGCGCGCGAATGATTCGTGAGCTCTTGTCGGAAAGCCTGCTGCTCTCGGTTGCGGGGGCGATATGCGGCCTCTTTCTGGCATTTGCGGTGAGCCGCATGCTTGTCGCGTTCATGAGCACGCCGGACAGCCAAATTTTCCTCGATCTGCGAATGGATTGGCGGGTGATGGCGTTCACGACGGGGCTCGCCGTGCTGACGACGGTTTTCTTTGGGCTGGTGCCGGCGGTGCGTGCGACGCGAGCGGAACCCGCAACGTTGCTGCAGTCCGGAAGCCGGGGAACATCGGGAGGGCGCGAGCGGTTCAGCCTGCGGCGGATACTGGTCGTCTCGCAAGTGGCGCTTTCCATCGTGCTGTTGATGGGCGCACTGTTGTTTGCGCGCAGCTTGTGCAACCTGACGACGCTGAACGCAGGTTTCCAGCAGAACGGGATTCTGATCACGAAGGTCGATTTCAGACGGTTGCAGATGCCTGAGGAGCGCTTCGCGGAGTACAAGCGCGAGATTGCGAAGCGGATGCAGGCGATGCCTGGTGTGGAGTCCGCTGCGCAGGCGATGCTTGTGCCGTTTGGCGGAAGCACATGGAATAACAACGTGATAAATGAAGGCTCGGATGCTGATGCAGGAGTGGCATGGACCAATTACCTGGGAGCGGGTTATTTTCAAACGGTGGGGAGGCCGCTGCTGGCAGGACGGGACTTTAATGACCGGGATACGGCCACGTCGGTGAAAGTGGCGATCGTCAACCAGGCATTTGTGCGCAAGATACTCAAGGGCGCAGAGCCGCTGGGCAAGCGGTTTCGAATACACGAAGCGCCGGGAAAGCCGCGGCCGCTGTATGAGATTGTCGGGGTGGTAGGGGATAACAAATTCCAGGACATGCACGAGGAATTCTTGCCTTTTGCCTATTATCCTACGACGCAGCAAGAGAAGCCGAGCCCGGACGATCAAGTTCTGATTCGATCTTCGTTGCCGCTGACCAGCTTGATGGCTTCAGTGAAGCAGACGATGGGCGAAATGAATCCCGGAATCGACCTGGAGTTCAAGGTATTCAAAACGCAGATACACAATTCGTTGCTGCAAGATGAATTGATGGCCACACTCTCCGGCTTTTTCGGATTCCTGGCGGCGCTGCTCGCGGCGATTGGACTGTACGGCGTGATTTCCTACATGGTGGTGCAGCGGACGAGGGAGATTGGAATCCGCATGGCCATTGGGGCGGATCGGGTAGCGGTCGTAAGGATGATTTTGCGGGAGGCAGGCATGTTGACGGTCGCCGGGCTGGTGATCGGTACCGGGCTGGCGCTAGGGGCAGCGCAGGCGGCTAAATCGTTGCTCTACGGATTGAAGCCGCGCGACCCGCTCACGCTGGTGATAGCGATTGTCACGCTGAGTGCGGTGGCAGCGCTGGCGAGCTTCTTGCCCGCCTATCGCGCTTCGAAACTCGATCCTCTCGAAGCTCTGCGTTACGAGGCAGCTGCGCTGTACGCTACTCGAATTCCTTCAAAGTGCGGGCCATTTGGCTCATGCGCTCGTCCATGAGCGCGAAGACGGTTCCCGGTTCGAACTTGCCGTCGCCCTTTTTTTGGCCGGCCGTTCTTCCCGTGAGGATCTCGATCCCCTGTTCGACTTTTGCGACCGGCCAAATGTGGAATTTTCCGGCGGCGACGGCTTCCAGAACGTCTTCGCGGAGCATCAGGTCTTCGACGTTGGATTCCGGCATCATCACGCCCTGCGTGCCGGTGAGTCCCTTGATCCGGCAGACGTCAAAAAATCCTTCGATCTTTTCGTTGACGCCGCCGATGGCTTGAATATCTCCCTGCTGATTGATGGAACCGGTCACAGCGATATCCTGCCGCAGCGGCAATCCAGACAGCGCGGACGCCAACGCATAAATTTCCGTCGAACTGGCACTGTCGCCGTCCACTCCGGAATACGATTGTTCGAAGCAGATGCTGGCGGCCAGCGAAAGCGGCTTGTCTTGCGCGAACTGGCTACGCAAATAGCCGGCAATGATGTGCACGCCCTTGTCGTGGAAGCGGCCGCTCAAATTCGCTTCGCGTTCGATGTTGATCAAGCCGGTCTTGCCCAAAGCGGCCGTGGCGGTGATACGCACGGGCTTGCCGAAGGAGTATCCACCGATCTCCAGCACGCTCAGGCCGTTGACCTGGCCGACGCGCGCGCCGCTGACGTCAACGAGCAGCGTACCTTCCTCGATCATTTCGCGGATGCGCGTCTCGATCAGGTTGTGCCGCTCCATTTTCGAAGACAGGGCACCACGCACGTGCGCCGCGCGAACGACGGCTTCGCCCCTGGCGGCCGCGTCGTAATGCGCTTCGCGCGCCAGATCGGCGATATCAATGAAGCGCGCGGTCACTTTGTTTCTACGGCCGGCTTTTCGAACGCCGTACTCCAGCATGGCGGCAAACGCGCCGCGGTCAAACGGATAGAGATTTTCTTTTTCCGAAAGCGCCCGCAGACGGCCGGCGTATTCCGCGATGACGCCGTCGCTCATGGCCATTTCTTCATCGAACTCGACGCGGACCTTGAAAATCTTGCGAAAATCTTCTTCATACTCGTACAGCATCTCGTACAGCTCGCGGTCACCGATCAGAATGACCTTCACATTGATGGCGATGGCTTCCGGTTTCAGTGCGCTTCCCCCGAAGGGATAGAACATTTCCAGCGGCTGAATCTCCAGCCGGTTGTGGTTCAGCGTACGCTTCAGGGCTCGCCACACGCCGACCTCGGACAGCGCCTCCAGCGAATACATGATCAGGAACCCGCCATCGGCGCGCAGCAGCGAGCCACCGCGGAGATCCATGAAGTCGCTGGTCCATCCGCCGCGCGCGTCGTAGGCGCGCTGGATCGTGCCGAACAAATTTGCGTACGTCGGCGTCGTCTCGAAAATCACCGGGGAAATTTCTTCGTCGCTGTGCGCGAGGATTACGTTTACGCCGTACACGCGGAAAGGATCGCGCTCCGGGCCGCCAGACATTTTCGGCAAACCGTCCGGGGGTTCTTCGTCGTGTTCGCCTTCGCCCTCGCGCTCCTTGAAAGGATCGAGATTATCGAGAAGGTGGTGGCGTACCTCCTCGAGATATTCGGAAACGTCCGCGCCGGGATATTTTTCCTTGAGTTCCTCGATCACGCCGTCCACGAGCACGGATGCGGCTTCCTGCTCAAGATAACTCAGTTCGCTGGCAAGTTCCCGCGAGAGCGTGAGCGTTTTCCGGTAGACGACTGTAAATTCCTGCCTGAATTGTTCGTATTTGCGCTCGATATCTTCGGCCACGGGCGGCTCGAGTTTTCCTTCGTGCACCATCTTGGAAATGTCTTCGATCGGCACCATCTGGCCTTCGAGGACGGGGAAAATTTCCGGCAACGCCACGGCGCCGACTTGCATGTGGCCCAGCGCGAACTGTTCCCGGGCGATCCGGCGCGTAAAATCGTCCATCAAGTCTTTTTCACGAACCGTGAAGCGCTCCACGATGCGGCCCTTTTGGCGCTGGAAGGGTTCGCCTTCGAACACTTGCGGAATCCGCCGCCGCAGAAAATCGATCCCCGCTTGCATGTCCTTCTTGAAGCCGTTGGCCTGGCCGCGCGGCAACGCCAGCAAGCGCGGGCGGTCCGGAAGCTTGAAATTGTTGACGTAACAGCGGTCGAGGGACTCCTTTGTCGGCGGGTGCAGCTCTCCGATCATGCGCGCGATGGTTCCGCCGCGGCTGGTTCCCGCCAGGCCGCACACGAATACGTTGTAGCCCGGAGCGGAAAGTTCGGCGCCCATCTTCAAGGCGCGCAGTGCGCGTTCCTGCCCGATGAAGCCTTCGCGGAGCTCCGCTTGCGCGGTGGTTTCGAAGGGGATGCGAGAAAGCTCACACCTCCAGCGCAGCTTGGCCGCCGGGAGTTCCGCGTGCTTTGGAGCGGGCTTGGTGGTCATAAGAACTCTTCGAGCGCGCTACTCTAGCACACCCGGGCAGCGCTCCCACCATAAGACGAGCCGCCTGTTACCCAGCCGTCATCGGCGGACTTTCCGGCCGCTTCATGTAGACCGCCAGGACGCTTGCAGCCGTGGCCACCAGAATCGGACCTAGCACCAAACCGAGCATTCCGAAGACCGCGACGCCACCCACTACGCTGATGAAAATGACCAGCCCGCTCAATTCGGTCCGGCCGCCGAGCAAAATGGGGCGCAAGACATTGTCCACGATGGTGCTGACGCCCGCGCAAATCACGAGCAGAAGAAGGGCGCGCCCCCAATGGCCTGTGAATCCCAGCCACAGCGCCGCAGGTACGAAGATCAAACCGGAGCCGACCACCGGCACGAGGGAGAAGAAGGCCATCGCGACGCCCCAGAACAGCGGCGTCGGCAGGCCCACCAGCACAAAGCCCAGCCCGCCGAGCACGCCCTGAATCGCGGCAATAATCAGGCTGGTGGTGACGCTGGCAGAGATGAGGTCGCCCGCTTGCACGATCATCGCATCGCGGTGTTCCACCTCGAACGGAAGGATGCTGCGGACTCCACGGATAATTTCGTCGGCGTCGCGGAAGAAATAGAAGAGCGCGAAAATCATCACGAAGAGATCGAAAATAAACGTGGCGATGTTTTTTAGGACGCTGCCGAGCCGTTGGGCAAGGTATCCAGCCTGCTTCTGCACGGCTTGCTGGAGCAGGTCCACGACGTCGGCGTTGGGATCGAGGCCCGGGACGCGTTGCGCGATCCACGCCCAGGTTTTCGAAATCGCCGGCGCATTATCCTGTATGAGGGACGTATGAACGCCGCGTGAAATCGAAACGGCTTCGCTTACGAACAGCGTGGTCAGCAGAATCGCGGGCCCAATCAGCAGAATCGTCACGGCCAGCGTGCTGAAAACGGCGGCCCGGGTAGCCTGGAATCGTTGCGACATCCAGTGGTGCATGGGGTAGAAGAAAATCACCAGAATGGCGGCCCAGCCCAATGCGGGCAGGAACGGCTCGTAGATGCGAAACACCAGGTAGATGAGCAACAGCAAAAAGCCGTAAGAAAGAAGGGTAGTTAGCCGGTCACTCGTCGTCGCATTCGGAGAAGGGGCGCTGTTCATGGACATAATATAGTATTGATAGGCCCAGCAGAGATTGGTAGCTTCACGTTCACGCTCCACCAGGTTGCACGCGGGTCACCAGGCGAATTCCGAATGTCTACGAAGTCCACTCCGCTCTCGTCGTACCAAATTCGCCTTCTTGCTGTACTTGCTTTGATCAATTTTGTCAACTTCGCGGCGCGCCAGGTCTTTGTGCCGCTGATTCCTCTGTTGCGCGGCCACCTGCAGGTGACGGACGCGCAGCTCGGCTCGCTCCAGACTTTTTTGCTGATTGTTCTGGCCGTGGCCAGCATCCCGTTTGGATTTCTCGCCGATCGTTTCAGCCGCAAGGCCATCATCGCTGTGGGCATTTTGTTCTGGAGCGTGGCGACTTTTGCGGGCGGTCTTGCTTCCAGTTTCATTTTTTTTCTGATCGCGCGCGCCGTTGTCGGCCTTGGCGAAGCGGCTTACGCTCCCGCGGCGCAATCCATGATTTCCGGAGCATTTCCCCAGGAACGCCGCGCCGTGGCCCAGGCTATTTTCGCAACCGGCATGTTGCTCGGCGGCGCTTGCGGCCATGTGCTCGGCGGCATCCTCGGGCCGCGCTACGGCTGGCAGATTGCCCTCTTCGTCGTCGCCTTCGCGGGAATTCTTCCAGGCGTTGCGCTGTTTGGAATTGAAGAGCCGCCACGAGGCCCGCGCTCGGAGGTCGTGCCGATTTCGCGGCTTCTGCGGGTTCCCGCGTTTGTCTCCTTGATCTGCGCGGGGATTTGCATCACTTTTTCGAGTGTATCGCTTCTCACGTGGAGCACGGACTTCGCCGTCAACTACAAGGATTTCAGCTTACGTGAAGCCTCCGTCTCGCTCGCGGTCATCGGCCTGTTGTCTGCACTGATGGGCGTCCTGACAGGAGGGTTTGTGGCAGATCGTCTGCAACGGTCCCTGACCTATGGACGCATTTTTGCTGTGGCGGCAGCGTTCTTGCTGGCGACTCCGTTCCTCTTGCTGGCCATCCAGTCTGAAGAAAAATCAACCGTGCTTATTGGACTTTCCATTGCGTTCTTTTTCATGTCCTGGTATCACGGCCCCGTCACGGCCGTGCTTCATGACATGATGCCGCGCCGCGCGCATGCCACTTCCATTGGTGTCTACATGTTTGCGACACAATTGGTTGGCGGGCTTGGACCGCACATCGTCGGAAAAATCTCGGATCTCCGCGACTTGCAGGTGGGGCTGCAACTCGCCGTCGCGGTCATGGTCTGCGGGGCGTTGCTAATGCTTCTCGTCATACACTTCATCCGGCGGGATGGCATCCGTCACCCAACCCTGGACACTTTCCACGCCGAATCCGGCGACGGCTTGGTGTAAACAAAAAAGGCGGGCCGGAACCCGCCGCTTTCACTTCATAGCTGAGAATTGCTATTTTATGCCAATCTGCGCGATCAAGCGCAGAACTTCGCTCTCCGGCACGTCGTAGAGCGGGCGCAAATCATCTTCTTCGAGGCGCTCGCGCAAATATTCCGCGGCGATAAAGCTGGCCTCGCGGTCGGTCAAGTCGCGCTTGCTCTTTTCACGGAACTTCACGAAAGCGGTATGTGCCAGTCCGACGACGTGCGCGGCACCGTCCACGAAAAACTTGGTGTCGATGGTGTCCGCGTGCCGGGTGGCGATGCCGTTCCACATGTGCGAGAAGCGGCATTGATAGGTCTGGCCAGTCAGCTTCGAAGTCACTTCGAACGCGCCGATGAATTGGCTCATGGCGCCGGCATTTGCGAGTACGGGGCGTGTCGTCAAGCAATCTCCCTTTTCTTTCCTCGAATTTCCGCTTTCAAATTTCTATTTCTAATTCCCTATCTACTGACAGCGGCCGCCGTTTCCACTTGGCTGTAACTTCGAATCGCCGCTCCGACGCCTGCGCCGCTCGGCACGCGGAAGCCCTGATCCAGCAACACTTTTTCAAACGCAGCGAGGAACAGCAGCACGTTTGCCTTCTGGCTGCAGTAGCCCATCAAGCCGACTCGCCAGATCTTGCCTTTCACCGCTCCGAATCCGCCGGCGATTTCGATATTGAATTCGTCGAGCAATTGATTGCGCACTTTCGCATCGTCAACGCCCCCTGGAATCATTACGGCGGTGACCGTCGGCAGACGATCCGCCGGATTCGTCACCAGCAGGTCCAATCCCATGGCCTCGAGCCCCGCAATCAAAGCGAGTTGATTCGTGCGGTGCCGCTCCCAGCGCGCTTCCAGGCCTTCTTCCAGCACCAGCCGCATGGCTTCGCGCAACGCGAAAATCAACGAGATCGGCGGCGTGTGATGGTAGAGGCGGTCCTTGCCCCAATAATTCATCGCCGTCGTCAGGTCGAAATACCAGCTCTGCACTTTCGTCTTGCGCTTGCGAAAAACTTCTTCGGCGGCCGGACTGACGGTGATCGGCGACATTCCCGGGGGTGCACTGATGGCTTTTTGCGAACCGCTGAAACAAATGTCGATGCGTTCGCGGTCCACGTGCAGCGGCACGGCTGCCAGCGAGGCCACGGTGTCCACCACCAGGAGCGCGCCAACCTCGTCAGCAAGCTTTCGATACGCTTCGATTCCAGTGACCACGCCTGTCGAAGTTTCTCCATGCGCCAAACCGATAATTTTGATCTTCTTGCCCTTGGCGGCGCGGCGCACGTCTTCCGGATCAACGGGCTTGCCGTACGGGGCCTCGACCTTGATGACTTTCGACGAAGCACGAATGCCGATCTCATACATGCGCTCGGAAAATACGCCGTTCACGGCCACGATGCCCTCATCGCCTTCTTCCAGAGTGTTCAGCACCGACGCTTCGATCCCGCCCGAGCCCGAAGCCGAAAGCGGCATGGTGACCCGGTTTTCCGTTTGAAAAATCTGACGCATCAGGACTTGCGTCTCTTCCATGCAGCCCTTGAACCACGGATCCATGTGCCCAACGAGCGGCGTGGCCATGGCGCGGTACACGCGCGGATCGATCGAGGAGGGTCCCGGAGTCAGCATCAAACGAACAGGGGGGTTGAGCTCGCCAATGGGCTGCGTCATGAGGTTTTGTCCTTCTTTTTCCAGCACTTGCGCCGCGTTCACAGGCCGCGAGCCGCCCGCGGGGACGATTTCGGGGAAGCTTCCTGCCACGGCGGGAATCCTAATTTTCGCGCAATCGCCGTACCCGCGCAACGGACAAATTGGCAGGGAGCTGGCACGCTAAATCCAAGGACCGGTATTCACGCGCGTTTTCTGGTGCGTTTGCGCTTGTAGTCATAGCTGTCGTCGTAATCGATCGTTCCAAAGAGCAGCAGAATGTCTTGCTGTTTTCGCTGCTTGATATATTCATCCAGGGCAGCTGTGACCGTCTCTTTCTTGGTACGGCGCCGCCCCAGTTTCCGCGCCTCCTCAATCAAACGGTCGTCAATGGCCAGATTCGTAGGCACGGTATATCCTTCCAATTTATCTTGCACAGTGTAATGTGTGGCGTCAACGATTCAACTATGTTTAGAAAATTGCAGGTTCTTTCAGGGACACGTTCTCAGATTTCTCCACGATGCTGAATTGCTTTCCTACCATCTTCGGTGGAATCATAGCGCTGACTCAGGATTTATGATTGACCCAAGGAGCTGCTGCCATGCGACGTGCTCTTCCCCTCCTGCTCGTTCTCTGTTGCCTGCCCTTTGCGCAGAGTATTTCGAGAGCGCAGGGCGACGAAACAAAAATCATTGCTCGCGAGAATCTCTGGAACCAGATGCAGCTCCACCATGACGCGGAGGCCATGGGGAAATTGCTGGACGATGACTTTGTCTTCACCGACTACGACGGAACGGTAATGTCCAAGCTTCAATTCCTGGAATCGATTCGCGACAAGTCCTACGAGCTCTCCGTGGAAGCATCCGATAACATGAAACTTCACCGCCAGGGCGATACCGTCATCGTCATCGGCGCTACCCACGAGAAAGGTGCGTTCAAAGGGAAGTCTTATCAGCACCAAGGGCGTTTCACGGACACCTGGATGAAAAAGAAAGGCCAATGGCTCTGCATCGCCAGTCACCTCGGTGTGATCAGCAAGTAGGCGCAGATTTGCTCCCGGGCGCTTTCCCCTGGTACAAGTCACTCCACCGCGATGCCAGGCTGCTTGAGGTAAGATAAGAAGCCGTGACTGCGCGATTGCCCAACGAACAACTGAAGGAACTGCGGCTGCGGCTGGGCATAACCACGCGCGAGGTGGCTGAGTTGAGCCAGAAGATTGCCAGCGCCGAGCATAATCCGGAATACCAGATCTCCAATGCCTGGCTCACGCAAATCGAGAATTCGGACTCCGTCCCGAGCATCTTCAAGCTCTACAGCCTGAGCGCCATCTACCGGACGAAGTTCGCCGATCTCCTGCTTCTTTACGGCCTCGACCTGCAAAGGCTGGGCCTTCATCAGCTCGCGTCCCCCCTCCCGTACACCCATTTGGCTGAATTGGAGGTCTGTGACGCGGACCGTACGGTTTCGTTCCCCGTGCGTTTCGACCGGTCCTTCGATCTGGACAACACCAATCTTCTTTCGCGCATGGTCGAACTGTGGGGAGAAGTCCCCATCGCCCTCATTCAGCATCTGGATATCCGGCACAGCCAGTATGGGTACGTCGGGCTGCAGGATTTCACGCTCCACCCGCTGTTGCGCCCCGGTTCCTTCGTGCAGATCGATTCCCGCGTCCGCAAGATGCAGCCCCATCGCTGGCGGACGGAATTCGACCGCCCCATTTATTTTGTAGAGCTGCGCGACGGTTATGCTTGTTCCTGGTGTGACCTCTTGGACGACCAGCTGTTACTGCTCCCCCACCCGCTTTCTCCATGCAGCGTGAGGAAATTCAAGTATGGGACCGATGCCGAGATCGTCGGGCAGGTGGCGGCGGTGGCGATGAGGCTCACCGATCTGCATGAGTCGACTGACGCAAGCGCAAAACTGCCAAGGCGAGTCTGACGTTCGACGCAAAAAGACGCGCGACTGTGGGATTCACTTCCATCGGAATCGCGATCCGGTAAGGCTCCAGCCGCTGCCAGGTGCGCAGGAATTCTTCTGGATTTTCCCGGGAAGATTCCAGGTACGCCGCCAAGTCGCGAACCAGTTCTTCCAGCGAAAGAGCGGCAACCTTGTAAAAAGCCTGGCGGTGGGCGATCTCCAGCGCGCTGCGAGCAACTTTCACGCTGAAACGATCGGCAAGCCCGTCGTGGTGATAGTTTCCCGTGTTGTAGTCCCGCGTGGAGGCGAGGTAGAGCAAACGCCCCAAGTCGCAGGGAATTCTGGAAAGCGAGCGCTGCAAGAGATCCTCGTAGGCCTCCTGCACCGGCAACGGCTTGACCATGGCGCTCATGCGTTCGTGATCCCAGCCTCCACAGACAACCAGCGATCTTAAAGCGATTCAGACCCGTCCGGTTCCGGCAGCCGAGCTGCTAGTTGAAATTCCACCAGCCCTTCGCCGACGCGCTGAATGAACCTTTCCGCGTACAGCGCCGTGCCTGCTAGCCTTTGCGGACCGAGCAAGCCGATGAGCACAAAGAGAATTCCGCAATACAGCTTGAGCCGGGCGTATTGCAGGAACGTCCTGGCCTCCTCGGCGATCTCAAGGTCGGCACTCAGGCGGCTCGCTTCCAGATGCCGGCGCATGATCTTGTTGATGAATGCGGAGGTCTCTTGCACCCAATGGAGCGCAACGGCCGTGCGCTCCCGTCGAAATAGATTCTCCAAGCCCGGCGATTCGAGTCCCGAAATGAATTTTGAATCGGCTGCGGAAAAGAGCTGCGAAACAATCTCCGGTGAACAGGCCTCCACGCTCTCGCTCTGCTCTTGATCTGCCTCGCCCCAGTCGGAACGAGAATCCTTCGACGATGCTTCCGCCCGCAGCCACGCGAGCAGCACCAGCAGCAACACGAGTGCGCCGGCAAGCGCACCCCAAACGCCGATCACGATCGCACCGCCTTGGCGAGGTACCCGCGCGCTTCTCTCAGCCGCTGGGCCGTCGTCGCCGCCACTCTTTGGTATTGCTCTTCGAGCCGCACCGCTCCCTTTGGCTCCGGGTTCGGGAGATACGACCACAGGTGGACCATCCATAGCCCGAGGACGATGAAGTACGATCCGGGACTGGCGTACGACCAAAAATTGTGAAACCGGCTGCTGCTATCGGTAACAAACGTCAACTGAATCACGCTGAGTCCGACGAACACACCATAGCCCAGGAGAATGCCTCTCAAATTCCTCCCAAACGGAATCGCATAAAACAGGAAGAGAACCACTAGCGCGAGGATCGCGAAACTTTGCACCGTCCTTAGCAAGCGCTCCAAGTCCATGGTCGTGGAAATCAGCCACCATTGTGGGTCGTTCCAGGCTCCCACAAGCGCCTTCGTAGAAGCTAGAACGAATACAAAGCCGAGCAGATTTCGCGCCATTCGAGCGGTGCCGGGATACGCGGCGAGCCCCACGCGATAAATCTCAAAGACCACGGCGCAGCCGGCCAGAACGCCGAGCCCTTCCGTGATCCAATAAACCGGCTTGTACTCTTGCGGGCGAAAATGAAAGATGGAAAAGCGCAGAAGAGATTGCAGCCACACAAAGGAAATATAGGCGTAGAAAACAGGATAGCGAGCCCAAAGCCTGCCTGCAAAGCCCCTCACCAGCAAAAAGATCTCCAGGGCAATGCAACTCCACCAGATAGTTTGGCCGAGCATCTTCCTCCGGCGCAGATCCGTTAGCGTCGCGTCGGGGAATCCTAGCATGGATGAGGGGGGAAGAGCGCGGAGCACCCTCCCTCCCCTCAGTTTCGTCCTATGCGGCTAGCCACGGCGGGGGAGTGGCATTGGCGGCGGCTGCGGATCGCCACCATCGGCAGTCAAAATCTCGATTGGGGTGGCGGACGGCGACGCCCCACTCACCCTGCGGCCCTGGAAAGACCCCGACTTCCCCAGATTCGGAAATACCGCTACAACAGCGAACAAAACGATCATGCAGAAAATAAATAGCACCTTTAATTTAGACATGCGCCCTCCAAGCATAAAGAAAAAACAGGGAGACTTGGATCGGGATGCCCCCCCTCAGAGATGCGCATTAGCCTAAATGGCAAACCAAAAAGGCACGCTGCCAGAATAGATATGGTTGGAATCCCAACCAGAACTTGCGCAGGCCACTTCTGGCTGAGCTTTCATCCCCGGAGCCCGCCGAAAGAGACCGAACCGCGTCGCGAGTAAACAGAAACAAACGTTACAATGAAGGGCAAGTTACTCTATGGCGTAAACGCGCAATCACCGAGGGCCCCCGGTAATGCCCCACTTGGATGGACGGTCCGCGTGTTTTAGCTTGAGTATCTGCGGATTTTTGTCGCCGCCGACGCTCTCAGACTTCCCGAGTTGTGGGCCTGCAACCACCGTTTCGCAAACCAGAGGCTCTCACCGCCGCTGGCCGCCTCTTTTTCCATCAACATGCAATTTCCAGTTTGACTTCTCCAGTCGTGTTCCGGCGGTTGCCATCCCGAACGCCCGCATTTCCGCGAGTGGGCCGCCCCGGTAGGCAAATACTCTTCCATCCATGAAGCTGCGCCGAATCTGGAACCTTTCGCAAATCTCGATCTCACTCGGCACCTTCATCATCGTCGACTCCATCGCGCGGCTACGGCCGGCCTCCGCGGACAATCTCATCGCCAGCACAGTGCTGTGCTCTTTCCCTCTTGCTTTGCTTTATTTCGTTTCCAGGCCGGTCCTCCAATGAGCGCCCCGGAACAAAAGAAGAAGGTCGCCGTGGAGGATACTTCCGCTGGCGCGGAGTGCCGCGCAGAGCTCATTTTCTACGCGCGAATCTCTTCGGGCGCGGCGCCTCCCGTGGCCATCCTTGGCCAATATGCCTGCGATTACCGAAGGCCGGACTGGGAGCACCGTTGGACGGAATGGAATTCCGGCCAGAATCCTTACCTGCATCTCTTTCTCTGTTCGAACCACGCGCGCGCGCTCGGTTTGATCGGCAAGTAGCTGGCTTGCCGATGTATCAGACGGCCACCATCCCCGTCACTCTCGTCTCAACGCTTCGGCCCAGAAGTCTGCTGGCTGGCCACCCGCCAGTGTTCTTCGCTTTTGTCTGCGCAGGGGCACGGTACATCGTGCCCTTCTATAGCCCGGTCCCCCGCCTAGCGTGCGATAGCGATAACCTGATACGCCTTTGCGACATTGGAACCGACGCTCCGTGCGAAGTTGGGATCAAACTTATCAGCGTATTTTGAGATGAGGAATTCCGACACTCGCTTCTTCACCTCTTCCAGGCTTGCACCGTCGCCGTACGCCGCCGCTGTATGCTCCATCAGGTCGCGGAAGTACTGCTTCCACAGTTCGAACTTTTGTTTGCCCTGCATGACGTCCCCATGCCCGCTGATTACGTAGTCGAAATCCAGCTTCTCGGCGGCGTCCAGCGTCTGGATCCAGTCATAGGGATAGCTGTCGCCCATGAAGGGAGTCCAGCCGTGAAGCGCATCCCCCGTAACCAGCACTTTCTCTTTGGGAAGGAAGACCCAGACGTCGCCGTCTGTATGCGCTCGGCCAAGCCATAGAATCTCCATGGTCCTGGTATTACGGTGGAGAATCAGGCTGCGGTCGAAAGTCATGGTCGGCAGCGTCACTTGCATGGTCTTGAGTTCAGCCAGATAGGCTTCTGCCTGGACGAGGTTTTTTCGGAGCGCTTCTTTTTTCTCGGCGTTGAGAGCCTTTTCCAAATCACTTTTCAGGCTTGCGATCTCTTGAGGCATGCTCACGATTTCGTTCTTGATGCGCGGTATGCCGATCCGCTGAATGTTGGCACGGGTTGCCTCCGACGAGATGATCTCGATGCCGGTCGGCCAGGCGCTCGGATAGGCCTCGTTCCCCTGATAATGGTCATAGTGAAAATGCGTGTTCACCACGTATTTAACGGGCTTGTCGGTCAGTTTCTTGATCTGCGCGATCAACGCGCGCGCCGCCGAAGGTTTTGAATGCGTATCAACAACGAGTACGCCATCCTCAAGCAGGATGATCGCCGCGTTGCAATTCACACGGTAGGCGGGCTTGGCAATCGCGGCGTAGACCCCGTCGGCGACCGGTTTGATATCGAACAGGTCCTCCGCCGCCGGGCACCTCCCTGGTAGCAACAGAAATAAGGCCAGCAAAAGAAAAGGCTTCATGAGTGGTTCCTCCTGACTTCCCGAGGCTCAGATTTGCCGAGCAGCGTACTACGGCTGAGGCGCAGTGCAAAGCCGCGTGCTCTTTCCTCGCGTAGAGGCGACTTTACGTCGCCACCCTACTAAGTTTCCTCGGTCGAAAGAGCCGTCGCCGTCATCGAATCAGCCCACGGAAACACAAAAGCCGCATGCTTTGACTCGGTCAAAGCATACGGCTTTCTGATGGAGTCCATTCGGTTTAGGGGTAAGGCAGATATCTCCACAGGTCGCGGAGCAAGCCGTTGCCGTTCGTTCCTGCGGAATCAAAGCTTTGCCCGCCGAAGATCCAGAACTCACTCGAGTTGTTCGTAGGATTTAACACATACCAATCCCCAGGGCAAAGCGCGACCCTGGGCTGTTGCCCACGTATGAGTAGATGATTGCCGTAACCACTCATCCGGTTTCTCACGCCCGCTACAACCCTATAAATTAGATGATTGCCGTAACCACTCATCCGGTTTCTCACGCCCGCTACAACCCTATAAATGTTAAAAGGACAATAATGCTTATGTAGGTACAGACCTTACCATGTTAATTACCTTTACTTAAACTACTCTAGTAGTTTACAAGTAGATGTCGCAAGGTATATGCCGGGCGACGTTCACTAAACAACCAAAGCTCAACCCCACGCTCGGAAGGAACAAAAATCCTTCTCAAGCAGCGCTGGGAACGCAGCGAGCGCGTGAAAAATTCGCTGCTGTTTTTCGGAGCAAGGTATCAAAGGAGCAATCGATCGTCATGAAGTCCCTTGTAAAATTCTCCCTTTTCGCCCCGATAATCCTGATTTCACTCGCACTCGCCGCTTGCAGCGGTCCCGTCGGTTCTGGCGGTGGTGGTACAGGGGGTGGGGGTGGGGGAGGCGGCACCGGTCCCTTCACGATTGGTGGGACTGTCAGCGGCTTGGCGGCGGGCGCTTCCATGACACTGCAAAATAACGGAACCGAGAATCTCCTGGTTTCCGCCAATGGCTCTTTTGCATTCAAGACCGCGATTGCCGCCAACCAGCCTTACCTAGTTACGGTTTCTCAGCCCCCTACCACCCCACCTCAGACCTGTACAGTGGCTGCTGGCACTGGCACTGCGACAGCCACAGTCACCACCGTCGTGGTAACGTGCACCACAGGTACGCAGGCCATCGGGGTAACGGTTGCCGACCTGACGGGCACCGGCCTGGTTCTGCAAAATGGCACCGAGTTCCTTACGATTACTGGGACCACTACTACCTCCCAGTTCAAAACTGCCATTCCCTTCGGTCAAACTTATAATGTTACGGTTTCCACCCAGCCGACCAGCCCGGCGCAGACCTGCACTGTCACCAACGGCAGTGGCATATCCACGGCAGGCGTCGCCATCACTGTTCAGGTCACTTGTTCTCTTGGAACGCTTTCCATTGGAGGCTCGGTTTCCGGATATTCCGGAGGTTCCGGTTTTGCTTTGCAAAACAATGGTGTGGACACTCTGACGATTACGAAGAATGGCGTGTTTACATTCCCGATACTCGTCCCCGTCAACGGAGCCTATAAGGTTACAGTTTCCGGGCAACCTTCCGGTCCCAACCAAACCTGCACCGTGAGCTTCGGCACCGGGACCGCTACAGCCAATGTTACTAACGTATCGGTGGTATGCCCGGCTGTCTTCCATCCCATCAACGTAAGCGTCGTGGGAGTCTTGGGCGCCAATGGCGCCATGCAGTTGCAGGACAATGGCGGCGACAATCTTATGACGCCAAAAAATGGCGACTACACTTTTGCCACGCCCATCGCCCACGGTAGCCCTTATGATGTTAATCAATTTGTGGCGCCGGGCACCCAAGCGGAAGGCTGCATCGTCTGGGGTTTCAGCGGCATCGCTCTCTCGACCCCGGTGAACCCGTTACCCGTCGTCGATTGCGGACACAATGATTGGACATGGATGGCTGGCAGTAATCTAACCGATCAATTTGGAACGCCTCAGCCGGCACCTACGGTACCTCCTGCACCCCCACCAGCATGCCCACCGGTGAGCACCTTCAGCCCCGGCGGGAGCAACTACTCGGCGACGTGGACCGACAACAGCGGCAACCTGTGGCTCTTAACTGGCGATGTGTTTAGCAGCACGACTCCGCCACCTTCAAATCTGCCGGGATTCTTCAATGAGTTGTGGGAATTTACCGGAACTGCGAACTACGGTGGTAGCTGCAGCAACGTCTGGAAATTGGTGAGGCCTCCCAACCCTCCGACGGGACCCACCCCTGCGGGACGCTGGGGAGCAATCACTTGGACCGATCCTGGCACCGGCAACCTCTGGCTATTCGGGGGACAGGACGGTGGCTTGGCGTTCCTAAACGATCTGTGGGAGTACAACATTGCCACGAACACCTGGATGTATCACGTCGGCGGTGGCAACCAGCCAGGTGTCTATGGCACGCAGGGCACAGCGTCAGCAAGCAACTTGCCTGGTGGACGCTGGGGAGCTAGTGCCAGACGCGATGCTTCCGGCAACGTATGGTTGTTCGGAGGATTTGGCTGCGATTCGACAGGTCCCGGCTGTTCAAACCTGTTGCTCAACGACTTATGGAAGTACAGCGGCGGCCAATGGACTTGGGTCAGCGGCGCTAAAACAGGAAATCAAGCTGGCACCTACGGTACGCAAGGCACTGCCGCAGCCGGCAATGTACCCCCCGGTCGACAGGCGTCCGTCGCCTGGGTCGATAACATCGGGAACTTCTGGATGTTCGGTGGGTTTACAAGTGGCACGAATGGTTTCAACGACCTGTGGAAGTTTGATCCTGTGGCCACGCAATGGACATGGGTCAGTGGCTCCAAGGGTGCAACAAGTACTCCCGGAAACTACGGAACCCAGGGAATTGCGGCCTCTACCAATGTGCCCGGAGCCCGATGGATCTCTGCCGCCTGGAGCGACATCCACGGAAACCTCTGGCTCTTTGGTGGACAGGGTTTCGATGCCACAGGAAATGGGTCACTCGGCGACCTTTGGGAGTTCACCCTCGATACCACGACCGACCCGGGAAACCCAGCGACCATTGCGTTGAATCAGTGGACATGGATCAAGGGCCCCAACGCGGTCAGCCAGCCAGGCATTTATGGCTTGCCTGCCGACCCCAGGGTCTGGCCCCATGTGACGAACAACCCCGGAACCCGCTGGGGCCCTGCCTACTGGACCACCACTCCTGCGCAAACCGGAGACCAGCAATTCTGGATGCTCGGCGGCGAAGGCTTCGATGCAACGGGCTCAGTTGGAAAGGGCTTTAGGTTGCTAAACGATCTGTGGAGATATCTGCCGTATCCATAAAGCGAAACGAAATCCAACCCAGGGCCGCGTGAACTTGCTCTCACGCGGCCTTTTGTTTTGAAGAGTGCAATTCGCGCTCGGCTCGGTATCGGCGCAGCAAAAGAACGCCTCTCGGGCCGGTTGGATCAGCGATGAGGTCCTCGATGCTTACGCTTAGGTCGGGAACCTTTTTGAGCGCGGCGCCGACGTACTGTATAGCGCCTGCAGGTCCCGGAGGTAGTCCCGGCGGAACATCGGCTCCGTGATCGACAAAGTCGGGCGCGAAATTCGCCTCACCGATGCGCAGCTTTTTCCGGTTCACGAACTCCTCAAAATGATTGCGGATGAATTCCTTCATCTCCGCACGCGTCATCCCAGTCTTGGGATTCTGGACTTCCGAACGTTCCGCTGCTGTGTTCATCCTGGCTCTCCCTTTCAGGCAGACGCGGCCTGATCTCGAAATTCCCGCACATTCGCCGCCAAATATTGATCGAGTGTCACGGGAGCGCGTTCAATCAAGGATTGCAGCAGGCCGTCCACTTTCGCTCCGCCGCCCTGCTTGTAATATTGCTGAAGTTCCAGAAGCGCTGTCACCTGCCACTCCGGCATGCCCAAGCCAAGCATGGCCTCACGTTGCGCCGATTCCGGAATGTCCACGTAATTCACCGTTCGGCCAGTAACCAAGGAAATTCGCTTCGCAATCTCCTGGTTCGATAAGGCTTCCGACCCATTCAATTCATAGGTCTTCCCGGCGTGGGCGCCTCCCTTAAGCGCTTTGACAGCAACAACAGCAATGTCGCCAACATCCAGATAGCTCACCTTCGCGTCGCCCATGGCCACGTAAAACGCTCCCTGCGCTCGAATGCTGGGAGCATTGTAAGTAACGATGTTCTGGAGAAACCCGTTGGGTCGCAGGATCGTGTAGCTCATTCCTGTTTCCTTGAGCTTGTCTTCCACCTTGCGGTGCCAACTCGGGAATGACTTTGGGTAATCTCCCGCTCCGAGCGCGGAATTCAGCACCACGTGCTTCACGCCGGACTCCTTACAGGCATTCAACGCATTGCTCTCCAGTTCGACGAGTTGAGGAATCGGAGAACACACGACATAAACGGAGGTCACGCCGTCCAGAGTCTTGCGAAGGCTCTCCTTGTCCGAATAATCTGCCAGCACAGGCTCGCATCCCGAGGGCGCCTTCGCGGCTTCCTCCCTCGACCTGTACATGGCACGGACCTTGGACTCCTTCCCGATCGCTTCTTGCAAAACCGTCTTGCCAACACTTCCGCTGGCGCCAGTAATAAGAATCATTTTCTCCACCTGCTTTCTGAAGCCCGCCGCCGGCCGAATTCAAGCCGGCTCATGCGAGCCGAATGCTCTCAGGGCATGGTATAACGGTCCTTTACCGCAGTGAAGTACGCACCAATTTGTAAGCTCGGAGTCCTGTATGAAGGCCCACCCTAGCTCAAACGCCCGATCCTGCGGGAATGCCAGTTGAGAAGGAGAATCGAATGCAAACTAGCCCTGCTTTGAAATCTGATCTCGACTGTCTTCTAGACCTCAACCAAGACTACATTCAATCGGTGCAAAACTCCGATGTTTCGCGTTTCCAACAGATCCTGGCCGACGACTTTCTCTGCTCGCAACCCAACGGATCGCTTCTGGACCGCGAAGGATTCTTGAAGCACACAGCGGTGGCCGCGAAGATCTGGAATCTCGAAGCCCATGACGTCAAAGTGCGGCTCCTGGGCAACGTCGCGATCATTCACGCACGAACCACATACACCATGCCGGACGGACGGTCCGCATCGGGCCGCTACACCGACGTCTGGGCACGTCGGAACGGCCGATGGCTGGCCATCTCCGCTCACGTCACGCGTTGTTAGAGTGTGATCCGCCGGGCCGATGGGACAGACGTGAAGGCGGGTTGCGGAGACAGAGGGAGCAAAAGATGACCAGGGGCGGAATCGTTTTTGTTTTCATGCTTGGCGGCGGCCTCGTGGCGCTCGGCTCACCGCCGGCGCAGCAAAAGAACGCACATCGGGCCGGTTGGATCAGCGATGAGGCCTGTGGGGCCCAACACACAAAGCCCGGGCGCGCCGATTGCGTCCAGAAATGCTGGCGCGGAGGCGCTTCGGTGGGACACCCGGAATGGAAACCCCAACGAACTGTCTTTGTGGCGGACGAGGATCACGCCATCTGGATGGTCGAAAATCCTGAAGCCGTCAGGGACTTCCCTGCCGCGCATGTGGTGCTGGCCGGCCAATTCGATTCCGCGAAGAAGACCGTTCACGTCGAGAAAATCACGCCCGCCGCGGAGTAGCGCGGTTCAACATACGGGGCGCGATTCCCATTCTTGAACTTCAACCTTCAACGCGCTCTTTGTGCGCCCTTTGCATCCCGGCTGTCCTTGCGGGACATCCCCGATGCATCTTGGGGATCTGTAACCTGCAAACCTTTCAACGTGTTGCGCCTCCATTCGAATGATGCCCAGAAGGTAATTGACACGCTGTATACTTTCATGCTATTCTCGGCATGTTTGCTTGCACTGAGCTTCGAAGTGCCAATCAAAATTCCCGCCGATCCCATTCCTCCACCCTACCCTATTGCCCCTCACCTGTATTTTCATACACTTACAAATTGCCCCCTCTTTCTTCGCAAAAAACAACCCCTTTGTTTTCATGCGCTTACGAATTGCCCTTTTTGCAAGTCCTTTGTTTTGAGATTCATGCATCGGATGGGGGTGTAGGGGGTACCCCTCATTCTCCTCGAGTATTACTTTAAGGGCAAATTTATTCGTTGGGCCGACCCAGACAGTCTTCCAGTACGGAACGTTCTCGTTGATCCACAAAAAAGAACTGGGACAGACATTCCTGTCTGTCCCAGGCATTTCCGTTGATCTTATGTCAGCCGGCGGCGGACTGACTGGAAACGCGCCTGTCCAGGCCTCGCCGGCCAAATCCCGTATGGTTAAGCAAGCAGCTTTACTGTTTGTCGGAAACCACGACGTTGTGGACTTCGTGTCCCTCCGCGTCCTTGCCCTTGAAGGTCGAAGTGCGTGTCTTTCCGTCTTTGGAGACCTTCGTAGTCACGATCATCGTCACCTGGCCGCCCTTCTTCATCGTGGCCTCGATCGTGTCGGCATCAATTCGCTTTACCGAAACCGCGTCGGCGTTTGGGAGGCCGGTAACCGGGTAGTCCTTGCCGTCGAATTTTGCGTCGTACTCAACGTGCGCCGGACTTCCGTCGGCGTTGACGATCTTGGCGTCGATCTCGACGCCCTTCTCGTCCGCCTCGACCTTTACGGTGGCACTTTTCGGCGCTGGCCCCGGGCTGTACTTCGACTTGGCTGGGTTCATCTTCCAAGTTCCGGAATGTTGATCGGCAGCCGCGGCTGTAACGGCCAGAGCGAGCGCCGCAAGCAACAGCACCGTTGTGAAAATGGCAAACCTGTTGGTTCGCATGATTCTTCCTCCGTGTGGAAATTTTGGGGTTGGGCCAATGGGTGTAGAGGTTATGCGCGGAAATTCACAGAAAGTCCAGAGGATTCTTGCGGATCTGCACGGGCTTCGTGCGAACGCGAGAAGGAATCGCGAATGGCTAAAGACGATCCAATAGTTGGCGAAGCGAAGCCGCTGCCACGGACTGACGCCGCGCTAGGCGGTGAGCCGGTCTTGGGTCAGCAGGTGCACGGGCACTTTGCGGAGATCCCACACGATGCCAAACCAGGAGAGAATTTTCAGCGTGTAAAAGGTGATGTCAATCTCCCACCAGTAGAAGCCCTGGCGCGCTGAAGCCATGAAGTGATGATGGTTGTTGTGCCAGCCTTCGCCGAGCGTGAGCAGCGCGAGCAGCCAGTTGTTCTTGCTGGTGTCCGAGGTCTCGTAGCGGCGCGAACCGAAAAGATGCGAGAGCGAATTGATGGTGAACGTGTCGTGCCACAGCAGCACTGTGCTCAGGCAGAAGCCCCAGATGAACAGCGGCCATCCGCCGATCAGCCACAACACCACCGCCAGCGCCACCGGCGGGATCAAGTGGTACTTGTTCAGCCAGCGCAGCTCGGGATACTTCGCGAAATCCGCGATGTATTCGGTGCGCGTGTCGTTGTACTTGTCCGAGATAATCCAGCCGACGTGCGACCAGAAAAATCCAAAAAGCGTCGGCGAATGCAAATCCAGTTCCTGGTCCGAATGCCGGTGATGGTGCCGGTGATGCGCCGCCCACCACAGCACGCCCTTCTGCGAAGAAGTCATGGCCATGAAAGCGATCACGAACTGGAACACGCGGCTGGTCTTGAACGAGCGGTGTGAAAAATAGCGGTGATAGCCCGCCGTCACGAAGAACATGCGCACGAACAGCAGCGCCAGGCAGGTGACCACGTAATACCAGTGAAACGACATGAAAAAAATCAGCAGCGAAGCGATGTGCACGAGCGCAAACGGCAAGGAGAGAAGAAGAGAAATCCGCGAGCCGTTCGGCAGCGGTATGGATAAATAGCGAGAAGCTGATGCCATCCGGCAAAATCCTTTGCGTCCAGTTGCGGACGTTCGATAAGTGCGATTTCCGCGAGCGCAAGAGATCCAGCCGGAACTTCGCGCCACGAATCTACAATCTCAGTGTACGGACGCGTTGAGGAAGGGTCAAGCGCAACGAGGTACAGGTTACACAGAGTTAGATGCCCATTGGTACGGGTCCGTTGTAAGAATCCTTTAATGCTTTTTGCGGCGCCGCGGCTTGCCGAGTGCACGAGGGCGCCGCGCGAGGACGGTTTGGCTGGAATATGCTATCGTCCCTTTGCAATCATCACGTTAGGAGCATCGGCTCCGCTGCCGAATCGGAGCCAAACAGAAAATGGCGGAACGCCCCGTACTCGTTGGTCTCATCCCGCAAACCGTCGTGCTCGACGACGGCGACCAGGTCTCCTGGATCTCCGACGCCGGCAATCTGCGCGTCGAATTTGATGTAAACCGCTGTCCCTTTTCTTCCAACGTTTTTCAAGCGCCCGCCGGCATGCGCCTCCTCAGCGGCCCGCCCCGCCCCGGCAGCAAAGCGGCCACCTACAAATACAAGCTATGGCTGAATGATCAACTCGTCGGACACGGCGAAGTCATCCTACGCGAAAAATAGTATGCAGGAAAAACACCCGGCAGCCGCAAAGCCGCCCCGCAAGTATCGACTACATGGATTTTTTCTTTGGTGCTGCTTTCTTTGAGGTTGCCGCGGCTGCTCCGGACTGCTTCGCAATCACGAGAGCGGATATTTTCTTGTATGTAGCCGCAGGAATGATCTTCTTGCGCGTCAGATCGGTCTTCGCATGGTACGGGCGCCCATCGATGATTTTCTGCGCGTATGCATCACCGATTCCAGGCAGCGCTTTCAACTGATCGAGCGTCGCGGAATTCAAATCGACCAGATCACCAGCGGGAGCGGCCGCTTTCGCCTCGGTTTTTGCCGGAGCCGCAGTCTTGGTCTGCGCTTGAGAAACGGAAACAAAAGAGCCAAAAACCAATACGAGGGCCGCCAACAACAAACGGGACATTTGCTTCTTCATGTTCTTCTCTCCTTTTGATTTTTGTTCCGAAACGTTGCGCTATTCCTTTTCAGCTGCCCGATAACCGGCCTTCTGCGCGTCTGCTTCGGTCATGTACTTCCCCTGCTTGGTCTTACCGTACCAACGCGTTCCCGGCTTGTGATAGATACCGGAATCTGTATTCACCCAAACCATTCCCGTGCTGTTGGCTGGAGGTGCTTGCGTACGTGTGGCCGGTTTCGAAGCGGGTGTGGATGCAGTTGCGGCAGCGCTGCCACCTGAGGCAGGAGTTGCCGCAGGTGCGGGTTTGCTTGCCGGAGGGGTGGAAGCCGCCGGGGTCGCGGCAGGCGCAGCCGCAGAGGCAGACTCGGCGGAAGCGGATTTTTTCGAACGGCTCTTCTTCGGGGCCGCAGCGCTGCTCTCCGCGGGTACGGCAATGCTGGCTGCAGCATCATCTGCTGCCGCGGCCTTTTTCGATTTCCTCTTGGGCTTAGCTGTTTCAGAGGATGACGCGGAAGCGGAAGAATCTGCCGCGTCGCTTTTGTCGGCGGAAGCAGACTTCTTCGAACGGCTCTTCTTGGGTGCAGACGAAGTCGAACTGTCAGCAGTCGCCTTCTCGTCGGCGGCCGCGGATTTCTTGGTCGTGCTTTTCTTTTTCGAAGACGCCGTGCCTGTATCAGCAGATGCTTGTGAAGACGAAGCGTCAGCGGGGGCGGTGCCGGCCTTCTTCTTTTTCTTGGTCTTCTTCTTGGTGGAATCGGTCTGGCTCTGATCGCCGGTTTGTTGCGGGGCCTGTGCGCTGAGCGTAAGGCCTCCGGAAATCAGCAGCAGGGCCACGAGCAGGGCGAAATACGCACTCTTCATGCTTTTCATTTTGAGGTATTCCTCCGCCCGCGGCGGCTGATCCAACCTGCCGGACACGCTCGCATCAAGCGTGGTTGGGCGGGGGGCAGGTAGCTCTCGAGAGCCTCGCGGGTCTTCCTCGCCTGAATGGGCGCATCATGTCTAAGGATGGAAAACAAGTCAAGTAGGAAAGGGATCGGGCAAAACGGGCAGCTTTGAGCCTTCTCTCTAAGGGGTCAGTCGCCGGCGGCGACGCTGCGAGCTACTTCGACGGATTCGGCGAGTCCGCGGCGCATCGGCCCCAGGACAAAGGCGGGGACCTGGCGCTCCGGAGCCAGAGAGACGCTGGTGGATTTACTTGGAAATTCAATGCGGCGGTCGAGCTTTAATCCCGCCTCTTTGAGAAACTCAGCCGAAAAGCCCATGTCTTCGGCGCGGTCCACACCCCAAAACCACAGCTTCTCTTCCTGGCGCTGGAGGAAATCCAGGCCCTCCTCGAGCTTCTTCATGGCCCGGTCAAAGGACCCGGCGAGAAAAAAGACGCTGAGCTTCCAGGCGTGACGGGGGTAGTGCACCTGAACGCGAACACAATACTTGCCAGCCTGGTTGAGCTCGATGCTGCAGCGGTAGTCGTTTCGAATGGAGGAAGTACGTGTGGCCATGTGCGTTTCACCGATCTTGAGAGTCCTGAAGCTGGTTTTCCCTGGCCGCTAGCCCTTTGGAAATTCGGGCCGAAGTTCCTGAGCCCAACCTCATCTCGCGGTGGTCTCCTGGGGTCTAAATCCTGTCCATTGGGAACACCTATAGGGTAGCGGGGTGCACGCAGAAAGACAAGAGGGCCTTGCCATTCGAATAAAGCTTTTAGTTTGTATAACTTAGATTAACTGGAGGTGCCGAAGCCCTTGAGTTTTGCCGGCATCAGCTTCAACTTCCCTTCCTTCTTTAGCCGGTCTTCGAGCGCCGTTCGAAAGGCTTGGAAAGCCAATTCTCGCTTCGATTGCAGCACGCTCTCTGTCAATTCTTTCTTCTGCTTTTCGAAATCGGCGGGGTTGGGCTCCTGTTTCTCGGCCACTCGGAAAACCAGCCAATTCTGGCCAAGGCTAAGGGGAGCACCCACGCCGCCGGCCTTCAGATTGAAGGCCGGGCTAAGCTGTTTGCCACTCGCGGCTCCCGGAATGGAACCATCGCGAGCCAGGAGATCGCTGGTCTTGGGCTCGAGTCCGAGGGCTTTGGCTGTCGCGTCAAATTTCTCACCGGCCTTGGCCCGTTTGACAAGTTCTTCGGCTTTGTTGCGGGCGAGCGCGGCTGCTTTTTCGCGTTTCAGGTCGGCGATGATTTTGTCGCGGACTTCCTCGAGAGTGGCCTGGTGCGCCGGCAGAACGGTTTTCAGGGAAAGAACGACGTACCCACGGTCCGTTCGAATGGGGAGGCTCAGCTCTCCCGCGCGCAGGCGGAAGATGGCGTCCTTCACATCGGTGGAATTGCCAAGCTCGAGCAAGGGGTCCGTGGCGCCGACGGGGCGCGTCTCCCCAACGACGAGTTTGTATTGATTGGCGAGATCGTCGAGAGAGGTCTTGTTGGATCTGCGAATAGCGGCGGACATTTGATCCGCGATATCACTTGCTTGTTTGTCCGCTTGCGACAACAAGAGAGGGGCGCGCAGCGAATCCTTTACCTCTTCGAACGGCTTGGTATGAGCTGTCTCCTTGTCCAACACCTTGATGATGTGGAAGCCATACTGAGTTTTCACCAAATCCGAAGTCTGACCTTTTTGCAGACTGAACGCCACCTTTTCGAACTCCGGCACCGTTTGTCCCTGAACGAGCCAGCCGAGGTCGCCGCCCTTGTCCTTTGTTCCCGGGTCCTCCGAATACTTCTTTGCGAGATCCTCAAACTTTGCGCCCTTCTTCAGCTGATTGAGGATGTCTTCCGCTTTTTTCCTGATTTCCTCAACCTCCGCGTCCGTTTTTCCGACGGTCATGAGCAAAATGTGCTGCGCGTGAACGCGGTTTGGCACCTGATACTGCTGAATGTTCTTCTGGTATTGGACTTTGAGCTGATCGTCTGAAATCTGGAGATTTTGCCGGATTTGATTCACGTCCACCAGGGCGTAACGCACTACGCGCTTTTCCGGCACCTGATACTTCGATTTGTTCTTCTCGAAGGAGGCTTTGATCTCGGCTTCGTCCGGCGTGATTTTGGCTTCCAATTCCTCGGGCTTGATGAGCGCGTAGTCCAGCTTCACCTTTTCATTCTTGATGCGAAACTCATCCTGCAGTTCGGCGGGACCGACGCTGATGCCGTCGGTGACGAGCTTGCGGAATTTCTCTTCGAGCAAGCCCTGACGGATTAACTCTTCGAACTCCGCGACGGGTAATTGGAACCGCGCCTGCACTTCCGCGGCATAGCGGTCCATGCCAACAAAGGTGCCGCCATTGAAGGCTGTGGGCAGGAACTGGCGGATGCGGTCGGCGCGCTCCTGGTCGGAAACGGTAATTCCGAGGCGCTTAGCTTCGTATTCAATCTCCTTTTGAAAGACAAGGTTCTGCAAGATTTCGAGGGCGAGGCGGGATTCGAAGAACTTGGGAATCTGGCGCTGCTGCTCGTATTCATTGACCTTCTGGCGCACCTCCTGAAGGCTGACCGATTGATCGCCAATTTTGGCGACAGTATCGGTGGATGCCTCGCCGGTTCCGGGGGTCGTCGGAACAAGATACAAGAGCATGCTGCCGCCAAGGAGCAGAACGACCGCTCCCAGGAGAATCCGAGTCCCCGTTTTCCTGTTGTCAAGTGCGCCAGCCATCCGATGCGTCTCCCGAGTCCGTGGCCAAACTTTATATTATAGAAGATACGGGCATGCGGCTCAAATACAATCAAGAAGCGGGACGCCATCTCTCGCCGGCATGCGGAATCCGCCCGCCGCGCCTGCAACAAGCCGACTCCTACCGTTAGTGATTCCCGGACTGGCCAAAGGTACAGTTTGGAGCAGTGTGCATCCGCTATTTGCAGTTTGACTACGGGCGAGCGCGCCATGGACACGAAACAGGCACCGGCCCACCAGAAGGCGCCGCACGTCGAATTGTACTGGAGGGCGGTCACCTACAAGACGGTGATCGCTTACGTTCTGCTAGCCGTGTCGATCATCGGCGCGGGTGTGTACCTCGCGAAACCCGAGTTGTATGCGGCGGTACTCAAGAAGATTAATGATCAAGTGAGCGGCCCGGACAAGGGAACGCTGAGCGATGACCAAAAACACGCCAAGTTCGTCAACCTGGACGGCAAAGTCCAAGTGAAAAAAGTGAACTCGGTACGATGGGTGGAGGCGGACTTCCGCACCGTGCTTGATAAAGGCGACCTCGTGCAAACGGGATCCGACGCCAACGCGCGCATTACGTTTGCCGACGGCACGATTTACACGGTGAAGCCTGATACGCTCGTGACCGTCGAAGAAAACACTACGGAAAGCAACAAACCGACCAGCGTGGCAGTGAGCATCAACCACGGCCAAGTCGATTTAAGGACGCCGAACTGGAGCTCCCCGGATTCGAGGGCCGGGGTCAGCACCGAGGACGTCAATGCGCAACTGCACTCCAACAGCCGCGCGGCTGTAAAATCGGATCCCGAGAGGAGGGAAAGCGAGATCTTGGTTTCCAGCGGCAGTGCGCAGGTGCAGCGCGGCCAGGAGAAGATCGATCTGGCACCGTTCGAAAAACTTACCATTCCCAACGGCGGCGCGATTCAAAAATCAATCGTGCTGGCGCCTCCTGATCTTGTGGAGCCGCTGAACCTGGCGCCGATCGTTGCGGAGAGCCCGAAACTTTTCCCGGTGCATTTCGAATGGAAGGCAGTGCCGAACGCGGCCTCTTACACGGTGCGGGTGAGCACGACGGCGATGTTCACGAAAACGGTGAAGGAAGCCAAAGTAAGCGGAACATCGGCGGACATCAGCGGGCTGGATTCGGGAGAATACTTCTGGAATGTCATCGCGACGGACGGAAAAAAACAAAACAGCGACGTGAGCGAGATCTTCAAATTTACGCTGGTCGCGCAGGGCAAGGCGCAAGCCATGGTGCTGGAAATCGACGGCACGCAGTTGCACGGGCACGTGGCGGAGATCATGGGCAGGACTGAACCCGGAGCTGCGCTGATCGTGAACGGCCAGTCGGTGCCGAATATTTCACCGGACGGAACGTTCCGGCATTTCACGCAGCAACTGGAGCCGGGCCAGCACACGATTTCGATCATCGGGTCGAATCGCCGGGGTGGAACGGCGATGAAACAGGTGTCCATCGTGGTGCCGAAGTAAGGTTTCCGAGGAAAGACGCCAGCGCCTTTGCACTTGCCGTAGTGTCCGGAGACAATAGTTCTTTGGGCTGGCCGAACCAAGGTCAGCGCTATTGCCGGCCGGGCAGCGGAGCGAGCTTCTCCGCAGGGGGATGTGGGGATGAACAAGAACGGTTACAACATGAGGTCGGTGTTCAGTTTGTTTTCTTCCGACCTGGCGATTGATCTGGGCACGGCAAACACGCTGGTGTTCGCGCACGGCAAAGGCATTGTCGTGAATGAGCCTTCGATCGTGGCCATCAACAAATCCACCGGAGAAGTCGTGGCCGTGGGGCGCGAAGCCAAAGAGATGCTGGGGCGCACACCGGGCAATGTAGTGGCCATCAAGCCGATGAAAGACGGCGTGATCGCGGATTTCAAAGTCACCGAAAAAATGCTGACGTATTTTATTCAGAAAGCGCACAACCGGCGCGTGCTGGTGCATCCGCGGATTGTGATCGGGGTGCCAAGCGAAATCACTCCGGTGGAAAAGCGCGCCGTGCAGGACTCCGCGTACCGCGCGCGGGCCAGCGAGGTATTCCTCGTCGAGCAGGCCATGGCCGCGGCCATCGGCGCGGGGCTGCCGATCGAAGAACCGTCCGGCAACATGGTTGTGGACATCGGCGGCGGCACGACGGATATTGCGGTCATTTCAATGAGCGGCATCGTGTACTCGCGTTCCGTGCGCGTGGCCGGCAACGAAATGGACGAGGCGGTGATGCAATACCTGAAGCGCAAGTACAACCTGCTGGTCGGCGAACGCACCGCGGAACAGATCAAGATGGAGATTGGTTCCGCGTATCCGCTGGAAAAACCGCTGACGATGGAAGTAAAGGGCCGCAACCTGATCGAAGGCGTGCCACGCACGGTGACGATCGACGACAGCGAAATCCGTGAAGCCCTGAGCGAATGCGTGGCGACGATTTTGAACGCGGTGCGCGTGGCGCTGGAGCGCACGCCTCCGGAACTTTCCGCGGACATCAGCGACCGCGGCATCGTGCTGACGGGCGGCGGCGCACTCTTGAAAAATCTGGACAAGCGCATTCGCGAGGAGACCGGTTTGCCCGTTTCGATCGCCGACGATCCGCTGGCGTCGGTGGTGCTGGGCACTGGGAAAATGCTGAGCGACTTCAAATTGCTGCGGCAGGTTTGCATTGACTAAGAGCGGCGGCAGCTTTTTACAAGTCTTCGCTGATTGAAGGAAGAGAGCACTGGCTGAAGCCCGTGCTACCAAAGCCAATGGTTGCCATTCCCTCTCGACACAAATCGCTGGTGCTGCTCGCGGGAGTCATCCTGCTGCAAGTGGTTTTGCTGGCCGTGCAGATCAAGCGCGATTCACAGGGACGATTGATTCGCGTCTGGACGGTCGGCGCCATTTCTCCATTTCAGCGCGCGGGCACGCAAGGCGTGGGAAGCGTGCGTGGGATATGGAACCACTATTTTGCGCTGCAAAATACTTCGCGGGAGAACGAGCAACTTCGCCGCGAAAACGACGCGCTAAAGCTGCAGATTACGCAACTGCAAAGCAAGGCCGCCGAAGCCGACCGCCTTGCCGGCCTTCTTAACTTCAGAAAGCTGCACATGGATGTCCCGATGGTGGGCGCGCGCGTGATCGGCGCCAGTCCGGGGACGGCCAGCGTGACCATCGACATCGATCGCGGCCAGCGAGACGGCATCAAGAAGAACATGGGAGTCATCACGCCGGATGGCGTGGTCGGAAAAGTCATCGAAGCATATGCGAATACGTCGCAGGTTCTTCTTCTCACCGATAAAGACAGCGGCGTTGGGGCGTTGCTGGCGGATTCCCGCACTCAGCACCCAGTCGGCGGCACGGGCGAGCCGCTGCTGGTCATGAAATATGTTCCGAATGACGACAACGTGAATGACGGCGAGCGCGTGGTTACCAGCGGCATGGACCGCATCTTTCCCCGCGATCTTCCCGTCGGTACGATTGTGGAAATCAAACCGGGCAATACGTTCAAACAGATTCGCGTGCGGCCCGCGGCGAATCTGGAGAGGTTGGAAGAGGTCATCGTGCTGCTGACGCTCCATCCGCTCGAATTCAAACAGGAATCAGAACCAGCGAGCCAACCGGTCGCCCCGGCAGCTGCGGCTGAAAAGCCCCCGGCGGCAAGGCGATGAACGACAGCTACGATCTCCGCGGCAGCGAGTTACACATTGAGGTGCACAAGTTCCGGGCGGGCGCCATTATCGGCAGCCTGCTCCTCGTGCTGTTTTTGCAGGCGTTCTTGCCGCTGTATGTGCCGAAGGCGGAGATACTCGATCTTCCGCTGCTCGTCACGATTTATTTTGGATTGAGCCGGCGCAATCCTTCGACGGGACTTCTGCTGGGAATGGCGATTGGCCTTGCGCAGGACAGTTTGAGCGGGCCGACCGTGCCGCTCGGGCTCTATGGCATCGCGAAAACCATCATCGGATACCTCGCGTCATCGATCGGAGCACGGCTGGATACCGAGCATCCGGCGGCGCGCTTTGCGCTGACGACGGTTTTCTTCATGGCGCATCAGGGGTTGATAGCCCTGACGCGGCGAATTCTTCTGGCGCAGCCGGAGGCGTGGTTCAATATGCGCCTCTTCATCGCAGCGCTCGTCAATGCGCTGGTAGCGGTGTTCCTCTTCCTTCTGCTGGACCGGCTTCGGAAACGCTAGTGCGCGAGCAGGAATTGCTTGAGGTCGTCGTAGTTGCTGGAGATGGGTACAGATAATTTGTCGCGCTTCAGATACGCCGCCAGACGGTCGGGGAGCGGCGGCGCGATACCGATGGCTTTCCTGACGACATCGGCGAATTTCGCGGGGTGTGCGGTGGCCAGCACCAATCCTTGGGCAGGCTCTGGGTGTTCGAGCTTATAGGCTTCCCAACCCAAAATGCCGACGGCCGTGTGTGGATCGGCGATGTAGCCGAAACGATCGTGAATTGCTTTCATCTCCCGCAACGTTTCAACATCGGTCGCGCGGTGGCCCCAAATTTCTTTCTGGACGTATTCGAGGCGGTTGCGGCAGAGGTCCAGGAGCCGCGGAAAATTATTGGGATTTCCCACGTCCATTGCGTTCGAATAGGTCGAGGTCGCGGCCCGCGGATGAAATTCGCCGCTGCGCAAATACTCGGGAACCACATCGTTGGCGTTGGTGGAGGCAACAAACTTCGCCACCGGCAAGCCGATGCGCTTGGCAAAAATTCCCGCCGTCAGATTGCCGAAGTTTCCGCTGGGCACGGAGACGATCAACGCCACGGACGCCACCGGCAACTGGCGGTACGCAGCGACGTGATAGAACATTTGCGGCAGGAGCCGACCGATATTGATGGAGTTCGCCGAGGTCAAGAACGCGCGCTTGTTGAGCTCAACGTCGGAGAAAGCCTGCTTCACGAGGCGCTGGCAATCGTCGAACGTTCCGGCCACTTCAAGCGCGGTGATGTTTTCGCCGAGCGTCGTGAATTGTTTCTCCTGGGCCTCGCTGATGCGCTTCGAAGGATAGAGAATCACGACGCGAATTCCGGGCACACCCAAGAAACCGTGCGCTACAGCGCTGCCCGTGTCCCCGGAAGTTGCCACAAGGACGGTGAGCGGACGCGTCTCGCCGCGCACGAAATAACCCATCAAGCGCGCCATAAAGCGCGCGCCAAAATCCTTGAATGCCAGCGTCGGCCCATGAAACAGTTCCAAAATGTGAAGTCCCGGGGAGAGTGACACCAGGTTCACGGGAAAATTGATGGCTTCGCTGACCACTTGCCAGAGCACCTCTTCGGGAACATCCGGCGTGGCGAAGGGTTTTGCTACTCGAAAACAAACTTCCGTAAATGGCAGGCGGCGGAATTCTTCCAGTTCCTCTGGTGAATGACGCGCAATTTCCGCCGGCATGTACAGCCCGCCGTCCGGGGCGAGCCCGCGCAGAACGGCGCCGCGCAGCGACGTGAGCGGGGCCTCTCGAGAGGTGCTGCGATATCTCAAGGGTTCACGCTCATCGCGTACCTTCGATCTGGCTTTGAATCATTTTCAGAAACTCGGCGGCATCCAGCGACCCATCGCGCAGCACTGCCACTGGCAAGGTGCAATGCGCAAGGGCTTCGTAGCTCTGGCGCCGCGCGGCGATCAGCGCCGGATAGCAGCGCGCGACGGTTTCGCGCGGCGATTCCCTGGGCCGCGGTTGAAACGCGCCGCGCCACAATACCGGCTTTGGATCGTTCAAATACCTTTCGATCAAGAGCTGCTGCTCTTGCGCTGAGGCCGCGAGATACACGATGGTCATTTGCCGCCGCAAGCGCATCAGCAAATTGTTCCCGATATAGATGAGGCTCCCAGTGGTATCGAGCACCAAGGATTTTTCACGGTGCTTCTCAAGTTCCGTCAAGACTTCGTCGAGCGTGTGAATTTCCTCCGTCAAGTAGTCGGATTCGCGTTGCCCATACGTGAGGCTGTCCGGCCAGCCCATCCACGCGGCCACGCCGTTAATTCCGGCATACCCGCCAGCGGCGAGGCGCGGTGCAAGCTTCTGCTCGATGCGGTCGTCGCAGGAAATTGCCGGAACGCCGCTTTCTGCTAACCTCTTTGTCCAGAATGTCTTCCCGGCGCCGGACATGCCGATGAGCGCCAGGCGGAGGGGTTTCTCCTTGTTTGATTCCGGGGTCATAAGTGAACTGCCTACGATAGCTTGATAGGCGCAGCCCGGCAACAAGCACGGCGTCACAATTCGCAGAAAAGCAATGCAGGCCTGGAACCTGTCCCTCCGGACGGCTTGCGGCGTCGGAATCCAAGTGTTACGTTTGAAAGGACTTTTGCTGCTTCACGCAGCCTAGTCCGGTGATGTTTGGGAGCTCCGGAAGATTTTTTCGCACGCAGTTTCGAGGAAATTTTCGACGGACATTTTGAGCGCGACGCCGAGGAGTTCGGAGTCCACTTAAGACCCACGCTGTGGAATTTATTGTGACGCGAGTTTAGTCCGGCCAGTTTCGTTGGATCGGACCGGAACGGGCTAGAGGCCCTGAGATTTCAATTCTCGCGCGCGGGGTTTTTGTGTCGTACTGGTTTCGCAACGACAATCGATTGCCGCAAGGGCGGCTGGCCGTGGCCTCCTACATCATCGTGGGAATGATCGGCGTGTTGCTGCTCGGCTTCTGGAAGCTGCAGGTCATTGATGCGGACAAATACACGTCGATGGCCGAGCGCAATCGCGTGCGTGAAATCCCGGTAATTGCGCCGCGCGGGCGCATGCTGGACCGCGATGGGCGCGTGCTGGTGGATAACCGTCCGGCCTTCAGCATTCTGTTATTGCGGGAAAATCCGGTCCTGGTCGAAAAATATCTCCCCGGGATTGCCGAGGGTCTCAGCCTTCCGATTGAGGATCTGCGAGAACAGCTCACGAACACGAAAAGCCTGCCGAAATTCCAGCCGATTATCATCAAGCCCGAGGCTTCGGTTGCGGACATTGCCTTCATAGAATCTCACCATTCGGATATCCCGGTGCTTGAGATGATCTCCGTTTCGCGGCGCCGCTACCTCCCGAACGGCTTTCTGGCGCACGCTGTCGGGTACGTGGGCGAGGTCAGCGAACAGCAGATCGAAGCGAGCAACGGCAAGCTGCGCATGGGCGACTTTGCCGGGAAGTTTGGCCTCGAACGGCAATACAACGATATCCTGATGGGCACCGACGGCAAGCGCCGGGTCATCGTCAACAGCATCGGCAAGGAAGTCGGGCCCTTGCCCACCCAGGAATCCATTCCCGGCAAGCAGATTCAGCTGACCATCGACTACGACCTGCAACAGATGGCGGAGCAATCTTTGGGGCCGCGTCCGGGCGCGGTGGTCGCACTGGACCCGCGCACCGGTGAAGTCCTAGCGATGGCGAGCCATCCCTCCATGGACCCGAACGACTTCGCCGTGCGCATCTCCGCGGAGGAATGGAAAAATCTCAACGAAGACCGGCAAAAGCCGATGCTGAACCGCGCGATTCAGGCGCAGCTCGCGCCAGGATCGGTATTCAAAATCGTGACCGCTACAGCCATGCTGGAAGACAAAGTCCCGCCGGAAAGTTTCACGACATTTTGCCCGGGCTATGCGACATTTTATGGACGGCAATTCAAGTGCTGGGTGTACGGAAAGAGCTCTCACGGCGTCGTGGGCCTGCACAAAGCCATTCTCGAGTCCTGCGACATTTTTTTCTATAATGTTGGAATGCGTTTGGGCATCGACCGCCTTTCGTATTACGGCAGCAAACTGGGTATCGGACATAAGACCGGAATCGATCTCCCTTCGGAAGAACAGGGGCTGATGCCTTCGGCCGAATGGGTCGAGCGCGTGTTTCATCGCAAGTGGTATGCCGGTGAGACCATCTCCGTGTCCACCGGTCAGGGCGCCGTCACCACGACGCCGCTCCAACTGGCCCGGATGATCGGCGGCATCGCCATGGGCGGCGTCTTTAAGCAGCCGCACTTGCTGAAGGACGCCCCGAACGTGGGCGAAGAACGGTTCGCTCTTTCCGAACCCACCGTGGAAAAAATAACGGACGCGATGTACGGCGTTGTGAATGAGGAGGGAGGCACCGCCAGGAGCATTCGACTACCGGGCATCGAAGTAAGTGGAAAATCAGGAACCGCCCAGGTGATCGGTTATGCCACGCGTGATCGTGTGGGGAAATCGAAACAATTCGAAGACAACGCGTGGTTTGTCGGCTACGCGCCGCGGCGCAATCCTGAAATTGTTGTTTCCGTCCTGGTGCAGGAAAGTGGAAAGCACGGCGGCGAGGCAGCTGGGCCCGTTGTCCGGGATGTGATCAAGGCTTACTACGACAAGAAGAACAAAAAGACGCAGGGCCAGTACACGACGGAGAACAAGAGCGATGCGCCGAAAAAGGTCCCTGCTCCGGTAGCCGCGATTGCTCCCCGTGCCGCGCTGAAACCGGAGAGTAACTCCGCCCGTGTGTCGAGTGAGGGAGAGCAAGAGTAGAATTCTTGTTTGAAAGGGAGAAGTTTCTGTTGGCCGTTCAAAATGCGTTCCACCATGGAATGCTTGGGAACGACAAGAGAATTTATTGACGATGAAAGACGCACCCGGAACACGCGATTACGACTGGTGGCTTCTGGCCATCCTCGCGACGATTTGTGCGCTTGGCGTGCTTGAAATCTATTCCGCCACGAAGGGCAGTTCGCTCGCGGGCATGCATATGAAGCAGGTGCGCTGGCTGCTCATCGGCTTTGTCCTGATGTTCGCACTCTCGCGGCTGGACTATCACCTGATTCTCGACCAGGCGCCTATCCTCTATCTCATCGGCCTTGCGTCTCTCGTGGCGGTTCTCCTGGTGGGGCATACCCATTTCGGCGCCAAGCGCTGGATTTCCGTCCCGGTGGTGGGAGAACTTGTTCAGGTGTCAGAATTGGTGAAATTGATTATAATCATTGTACTGGCACGCTTCTTCGCGGAAGTGCGTACCGATGAACTTGATCTGCGCGATTTGATCAAGGCAGGGATTTTGGTTGGTATTCCGCTGGTATTGATACTCAAGCAGCCCGATCTGGGTACCGCGCTTGTACTGATGCCCATGCTGGCCGTGGGCGCATTTCTGGCGGGCTTGAAGTGGCAGCACGCGGCAGTATTTTCTTTGGCTGGGGTTTTGCTGGTCGGAGCGGTTTTTTATCCTCCCGTCAGCCGGCACCTCCTCAAGCCGTACCAGAGGGACAGAATTACTTCGTTCCTGCATCCGGAAGAGGATGCCAAAGGCTCCGGCTATCAATTGCTGCAATCCAAGATCGCCGTGGGTTCCGGCGGCTTCTGGGGCAAAGGGTTTGGCAACGGCAGTCAGAATCAACTGGGCTACATCCCCGTGCGATATTCAGATTTCATCATGTCGGCGTGGGCGGAAGAACAGGGATTCAAGGGCGTGCTTCTGGCCCTGGGACTGTATATGGCGCTTCTGTTACGCTTAGTGCAGAATGCTCAACGCGCGAAAGATCGCGCGGGAATGTTTCTGGTCATGGGCGTGGCGGCGGCGCTGGGTTTCCATGTGTTGGTGAACGTGGCCATGGTCATCGGCGCTATGCCGGTTACCGGCATCCCATTACCTCTTATGAGTTACGGGGGTTCCGCCACGTTGTTTGTATTCCTGGCGATTGGCCTGGTGATGAATGTCCGGCTTCGCCGCTTCGTCAACTGACGAACCGCCAGTGCCGCGTGACGTTCCTGCTTCGGCGGAACGCACCGGAAGAGAATTTAGTTTGAGTATTTAGTTAGGATTTCTAGAGTGAGGACAGCATCGTCCGCCGTTCGCCCGGCTCGTTTCCGGGAACGGACCAGCCTCGAAAGACTGAGGAAACAGCTGCAAACCGGTGGGTCCGGCACGGCCGGAACCATCGCCTCTGGCTTCGAACGCCAAGCCACTTCCCTACCAGTGTGGCCGACGTGTGTCCCGGTGCGAACCGGGCCGGCGCCGATTTCTCGGACCTCCGACGGGCAGAAGCTCGCGGCGATGCGTCCTGCGGTGAACTCCGGCAAGGCCGGGGTCACGCATAAGGAGTTTTCATGTCGAAAGAATTGGTTATTTCCGCGGCCTCCCACGAACGGCGGGTCGCGATTCTCGAAGAAGGCCAGCTAGTCGAAATCTACATCGAGCGCGAAAAAGAGTTCGCGCTGGTCGGCAGCATCTACAAAGGAAAAGTCACCCGCGTCCTTCCCGGCATGCAGTCGGCTTTCGTGGACATTGGTCTCGATGGCGATGCATTCCTGTACGTCAGTGACGTCTTCGAAAACCTCGAAGACTACGACCCGGTGCATCCGCACGAGCAGCCACAAAGTTCCGCCCCGGCGCTGCCTGCGGCGATCGGTACGCCGGTGGAAGTCCTGCCGGGTGAGACGCTGGCCCACGCCACGCGGCTCCACGATGAGGGGTTGCAGCAGCCGTCCCAAGGTGAAGAAGATCATCACGTGGACGAAGGGCATGGCTCGCAGGACGAAGCGCAAGCCAGCGAGGGCGATCATCTAGAGCAACATCACCAGGATGCACCGCCTGCCGCGCACGACGAAGCGCATGCAGAAGCCGCAGATGAACGCCAGCCTGATTCGAACGCCTCCGCGCCGCAAAATTTTGCGCCGCACTACAATCCCACACAGAACTATCCTTCCCGCAGCGGGAGCGAACGCCCGGGCCAGAACTATGGCCGCGGCAACGATCGCGGAGCTGACCGCGGCGGCGACCGCGGACGCGGCGGCCGCTGGGGTCGTCGTGGGGGAGGAGGACGCCCTCGCGGAGGACGCCCGCAAAGCGGCCCGGGCGGCGGACGCAATCTCCCGCCCTCAAAATACGCTTCGCCGCAGGGCAGTGAATCTCGCAGCTACGACAATCGCGGAGGCCAGCCACGCGGGTACGACAACCGGCGTCAGGACCTCCCGCGCAGCTCCGGTCCCTCTGCTCCGATAAACACCAACGAGGAGCCCATCGTTCTTCCCGGCGAATCGCTCGCAAAATATCGCGGCAAGCTCGCAGCGGCACCGGCACCGGCGCCAATGATTGAGTACGAAGCGCATGATCAGCAGCCTGAAGCGGAGGAAACTACGCCGCGCGTAGCTGGCAACGTGGCACTCCCCGCCGCCCCAAGTGGCGCCAACGTTCCCCGCCGGTTCTCGGGCGGCCTTCCCCGCTGGCTACTGGCCGATGGCGGCACCGAAGGCGAAGCAGCGGCCACGGGTGAGAGTGCAGCCCCCGTGGAAGAAGCTTCCCCCGCCGAGAGCACGGTTCTCGAATCCGAATCTGCGCGTAGCGAGGTCGAACTGAACGAGGATCAGGTCGCCGCGCTCGCATCGGGCTTCGTCGAGGCTAAACACGAAGAGACCCAGGAAGAAGCGGAGGCGGATGCCGTCGTCGGCGGCGCCGAGTTCGAAGAAGAAGAGACCGAAGAAGAAACGGGCGAGGCGGAAGCCATCCGCGCGGCGGAGGACTCGGAGCTCTCTGCGGAAGAAACGGAAGATGTCGAAGAACAGCGCGCCGTCAACCGCGCCGAAGCCGAAGCGGACTTTGCGCACGACAGCGCCATCCATGCGGCCAACCTTGGCGAACACGAGCACACCGAAACCGGGCACGAGCAAGAGCACGAACAAAACGAGGAGCACGCAGAGACCGAACCCCTCGAAGCGGAGCACGTGGAAGAGGAAGTGATTTCTGCCGCTTCGGGCGAGACCGTCGTGGAAGCTTCGGTTGTCGAGGAAGAAGTAATACTCCTCCCGGGGGAAACCCGCGCGCCGCGCATAGGCGGTTCCAGCGCCCCACGCGAAGAGTTCCCGCGCAGTTCCGCGCGCATCGGTGGCAACCCACGCTCGCGCTTCCAGCGGCCGTTCCGCAGCGGTGGCCGGGATCGTGGCCGCGACAACCGTGGCGGACGCCCGGATAGCCGCGGTGGACGTCCCGACAGCCGTGGCGGACGTCCCGATCGCGGCGGGCGCCCAGGTGGCCCGCGATTCGAACGCCGTCCTGGCGGCCCGAGACATGACCGTGGCTATCAGGGCGGCCATTCCGGCCCGTCGCGCCGTCCGCAGCTTATTTCCGAAATGCTGAAGGCCGGGCAGGACGTGGTCATTCAAATCGCCAAGGAGCCTCTCGGCAAGAAAGGCGCGCGCATCACCAGTCACGTCGCACTGCCGGGCCGCTTTCTGGTCTACATGCCGACGGTTCATCACACCGGGGTTTCGCGCAAAATCATCTCCGCCGAAAATCGTTCGCGTCTTCGCCGTCTGGTCAGCGAAGCGGGCAACAGTTATCCCGGCGGGTTCATCGTGCGCACCGCCGCGGGCGGCGCCACGGACGACGAAATTCGCACGGACATCGACTTCCTGGGTAAGACCTGGAACGAAATCAAGGAACGCAGCGAGCAGCGCAAAGCGCCCGCGCTTCTCCATCGCGATCTCGACCTGGTCGAGCGCATGCTTCGCGACTATGTCAGCGACGATTTCACGGCCATCTGGATTGACAACGAAGAGGAGTACGGCAAAGTCGTCGAATTCGTCAGCCGCTTCCAGCCGAAGCTCGTCAGCAAGGTCAAGCTGTACACCAAGGAAACGCCGATCTTCGAAGAGTTCGGCATCCAGCACGAGCTGGACAAAGCCTTGCGCGCGAAAGTCTGGTTGAAGTCCGGCGGTTATATCGTCATCAACCACACCGAAGCGCTCGTCGCCATCGACGTGAACACCGGCAAGTTCGTCGGCAAGGGCTCCACGCGGCTCGAGGACACCATCGTCAAGACCAACCTCGAAGCCGTGAAGGAGATCGTCCGGCAGATTCGCTTGCGCGATCTCGGTGGCATCATCGTCGTGGACTTCATTGACATGGAAGAGCGCCGCAACCGCGAAAAAGTCCTCTCCGCTCTGCAACAGGCTCTCGAAGAGGACAAGGCTCCGTCAAAAGCGCTCTCGTTCAACGAGTTCGGCCTCGTCTGCATCACGCGGAAGCGCACCAAACAGGCGCTCGAGCGCGTGCTCTGTCAGCCCTGCCCGTACTGCACCGGCTCCGGCATGGTCAAGTCCATTCCCACGCTTTGCTACGAAATCCAGGCCGAAGCCCGCAAAATGGCTGTGGCTGACCACGAAGGCCCGAACCTCACGCTCCGCGTGCACCCGGAAATTGCCAAGGCTCTGAAGACGCGCGAGTCCATGCTCATCGATGAGCTCGAGCAGAACTCGCACAAGCACATCATCATCCAGTCCGACGCTACGCTGCACTGGGAACAGTACGACATCTACTAACCCCAGCTCAGCTGCAACGAAAAGGCTCGGCGCTCGAAGCGTTCGGGCCTTTTTCTTTTGCATTCCCTTCCCGTCCCTTCCACGCCGCTACAAGCTTGAAGCTCACCAGGTGGACGGAAGGAATTGAATTTTGAAAATAAGTGTAACCCGGGACAGAAAAGACCAGTAAGTAGTTACAGAGAGTGGCAGATGGGACTGTTGGAACGGTTCGCGGCGGGCGACCTGGAAGCGTTCGAAACGCTCTTTCGACAGCGCCAGAACGAAGTTTTTGCCTGGATTGTCCGCATCGTTCGCGACCCCGGGATTGCGGAGGATTTGACCGTAGAAACCTTCTGGCGCATTTACCGGTCCCGAGCGCGGTTCAACCCGCAGGGCAATTTCCAGGGTTGGGCGCGCCGGATCGCGACCAATGCTGCCTTGGACTATCTGCGATCGGCACGGCGCGAAACCCAGCTCCCCGAAGATCTCGCGGGCCCCGCTCAACCGGATCCTGCGGTCCGCGGTCAGACACGAGAACAGATCAAACAAGCCTTCCATCAGCTTCCAACAAAATACCGTCTGGTGGCTACGCTTGCCCTGATTGAAGAGGAACCGTACAACAGCATTGCCGAGGCGGTGGGAATCTCCGCCGCGCTGGTCAAAATCCGCGTGTTTCGAGCCGTTCGAATGTTGCGCAAGAAACTCAATTCGTTGGGTGTGGAGGTCGGTGCGAAATGAGCAACGAAGAAAACAACAAAGAAAACAACAAAGAGATGAAAGAGCTCCTCAAGCAAGCGATCGCTCCGGTGAAGAACACCGAACTCCGGCGTGATCTGTGGCCGCAAATGCTGCGCAAGCTCGATGAGCAACCGCCCGCCGTGCCCTGGTTCGACTGGGCGCTTGCCGCGATTCTCAGCGCGCTTCTTCTTGTTTTTCCCAATGCGATTCCGGCGTTGCTCTATCACTTGTGAGGCGGGAGGCTTTTATGAATCAGCACACTTATCTTCGCGCGTACATGGCGGGAATCGTCGTCCCCACGATTCTCCTCTTGGTGGGCATGACCGTGTTTTGTGTCAGCCGCTACGTCTATAACGTTCCGGTACCGGTCGAGCGCATTATCGTCTTCCCAATGGCCGTGGTGCCCAACCTGTGGGGGCTATGGAACATGCTGTTCGTCGCGCTGGATCCGCGGCACCGGCTGCCCATCGGGCTTCATGGCGCAATCCTCCCGTTCGTGCTTGCACCGATTGCGTTCGTTGTCACCCGGCTTCTCCAGTTCGGACTCCCGGCCTTGTTCGCCTCCGTCATTCCGATCGTATTCCCCGTCGCGCTGGTTTTGTACTACCTCGCGTGGAAGTACGTTGTTGGTTTCCTGAATCGGGTCCAGGCGATTGCGTGAGCCTCAGACCGCTTTAGCTTTCTTTTCTGCAACTGTCGCTTTGCGTTAAACTCTCCGCCGGTCAAGAGCAAGACGCTTCGACGCGGTTTCCAGAAATTCCACATTTGAGGCGGCTAAAGCAATGAACATCCCCGTCACCGTTCTCCCGGAACCAGCTGTCGAAGAAATTCGCACCGTCGAGCAAACCTCGTGCTGCATCGTGGGCGGCGGGCCGGGCGGCGCCATGTTGGCGCTATTCCTCGCCCGGCGCGGCGTCCCGGTGACGTTGCTCGAAATGCACAAGGATTTCGACCGCGAGTTCCGCGGCGACACGATACATCCCTCGGTGATGGAAATCCTCGACCAGATTGGACTGGCTGACAAGCTCCACGAAATTCCCCACACCAAGGTAACCGGCCCCACGATCCAATTTGCGGACGGCCCGTTTCGCCCCCTTGATCTTGGGCGTCTGAAGACGCGCTTTCCGTATATTTTGCTGGTTCCGCAAGCGCGTTTTCTCGAATTCATTACCGGCGAAGCCTCCAAGTATCCGCAATTCAAATTAGTGATGCGCACCCAGGTGCAACAAATGGTGGAAGAGGACGGTGTCGTGCGCGGCGTGCGCTATCTCGCTCCCGATGGGATGCACGAAATTCGCGCCACATTGACGGTGGGCGCCGACGGCCGCTTTTCCCTGTTGCGCCGTCTCGCCGGAATCGAACCTATCAAGACTTCGCCGCCCATGGACATCTTGTGGTTCCGGCTACCAAAGCTTCCCGGCGAGCCCGAGATCACCGGTGGCCTGTTCGGCGGAATTGGCCGCGGGCGAATTCTTGTCATGCTCGAGCGCACCGACCATTGGCAGGCGGGTCTCGTTTTCCCGAAGGGACAATATCAGGAACTGCGCGCGAAGGGCGTGGAGGCCGTGCGGCAGAGCATCACTGAGATTGAGCCGCATTTCGCCAGGCACGCCGAATATCTGACCGACTGGCACCAATTGACGTTGCTCTCCGTCGAGTCCAGCCGCTGCCCGATCTGGCACAAGCCAGGTCTTCTCCTCATCGGTGATGCCGCCCACGTGATGTCTCCGGTGGGAGGTGTAGGGATCAACTACGCCATCCAGGATGCCGCCGTGGCCGCAAACGTTCTGACAAAGCCACTATTGGCCGGCAGTGTTTCGGACGCGAATCTTGCAGAGGTGCAGCGTCAGCGGGAATGGCCAACTCGCGCCATCCAAGCCATGCAATCCTTCATGCAAAAGAATCTGATCGGCGGTGCGCTGCGGGCTCAAACAGCCATGACCATTCCGTGGCAGTTCCGGCTCTTTTTCCGGATTCCATTTCTGCGGGATTTGCCCGCCTGGATGATCGCCTTCGGCATCCGCCGCGTCCGCCTCACCGAGCGGTAGCTCTAATGCAGTGCAATCGTTGCTTCCGTCGTCCCGCGAGGACCTCGTTCAACAAGACCTGTCCGGACGGACAGTTTTGAACTGCGCAAGCCCATCCCTTTTCGTCGTTGCTCCGCGCTGCTTCGCGCGTCTACAGTGAATCCACGCTGCTCCCTCCCACCCGGAGCTTCAATCATTCTTTGTGTTTGAATAAGGGAGGCATTATGTGGTCCAAATCGCAAGCTGTCGCAGAACGACCGGCCGCTTCGCCGGCGCCCGGTTCCACGTCCCCAGTCGTTCCTTTCACTGCTCCTTCCGCATCGCGCCTTGGAAGTTCGGCTTCCCGCAGCTCGGCGCGCCTCGGCGCTAGCATCCAAATCAAAGGGCAGGTCACTGGCGATGAAGATTTGCAAATTGACGGGAAGGTGGATGGCCCGATCTCGCTGCGCGGCCATGAACTGATCGTCGGCTCCACGGCCCAGCTCAATTCCGAAATTCACGCCGGCGAAGTGGTCGTCGCCGGCAAGGTAGTGGGCAACGTGCACGCCCGCGGCCGCGTGGACATTCGAAAGGACGGCTCGGTCAGCGGCGACATTTCCACGGCGCGGATCAGCATCGAGGACGGCGCCCATTTCAAGGGCCGCATCGAGATCGACCCGACCAAGTCACAAGCCGCTGCGGATTAGCCGGGGAAGACGCTCAAGCGCGAAATCGCAGCGGGCGTCTTTGCTCAATCTCGCAAACTCTAGCTTCCGGAGTACCGCTGCTCCTTCCACGGATCGCCGTAGGCGTGGTAGCCGTTGCGCTCCCAAAAGCCTAGCCGGTCGTGGTCCAGGAGCACAAAGCCGCGAACCCACTTCACGCTCTTCCAGGCGTACAGGTGCGGCACGATCAGACGCATGGGACCTCCATGCTCCGCGGTCAGCGGTGCGCCATCGTGTTCGAATGCGAATAAAACGTTAGGACGAAGCAGGTCATCGAGCGGAATGTTCGCCGTGTAGCCTTCTTCGGCAAGCATGGAGGCAAACTTTGCCGCCGGTTTCGGCTTCACCAGCTTCATCACATCCGTGAATAGAACACCCTTCCAGCGATTGTCGAGGCGGCTCCAGCGCGTTACGCAATGAAAATCCGAAGTAGTCTCGGTTTGCGGGAGCGCGCGAAATTCGTTCCACGTCAGCCGCTTGGGTTCTTCCACTTCGCCCGAAATCTGGAAGTCCCATTTCGCTGCATCGAACACCGGTATGCTGCCGTAATGCAGCACCGGCCACTTCAGCGTGAGCGACTGTCCCGGCGGCAGTCGTCCTTCCGCCTTCGCCTTCTTCTCCAGCCCTCGCCGGTCGCCCAAATCACCAAACAATGCCATCTTCGTTTCTCCCGCCCCCCGCTGCAGCGTAAACGCACACTTCTACCCGTCAAATTGGCACCTAATTGGATGTCACAGAAAAATAGAAGATGCAGACCGGCAACCGTAGCGAAACGTTGACTCGAAAGCGAATCCGTCTAGCTGATATCGACTTCGAGCCCGCCCACCCATCCCGCCACAAGGTTGTACATCAACGCTCCGATAGCTCCGCCGATACCGCCGATGATGCCGTACATAATCGGGAAAATAATAATGGCGCCGAAACCCATCCCAAAGCCCATCATTTTCGCGGTGGGAGCGTCGGCCCCCGCCATGCCCGTAAGCGAACCCGCCACCATGGAAAACAGTGCTACGCAAATCCCGACGAGGAGCCCAAGGAACGCATATACGACTAGCCCGATCTTGAACGCAGATCCCGGGCCAACTCGCCTTAAGGTCGCCATGTGTGCCTCCTTTGGCAAATCGAATGGATGGGATGCTAGCAGAATGAACATTCTGCCCAAAGCTCTAAATGGGGACCCTCGCTGATCCGGCCATGACTTACGCCTTGCCATTTTTGCGTGTGCTATGATTTTCCCTTGCACCGCGCGAGCAGAACGAAAGCGAGCAACGCATGACCGCACGCATCCTCGATGGCACCAAGATTCGTGACCAAATATTCGCGGAATTGAAGGACGAAGTCCGCTTGCTTACGTCCGCCGGCGTTCGCCCAGGTCTCGCGGCCGTCCTCGTTGGCGACAATCCCGCTTCGCAACTCTACGTCAAAAGCAAAATCGCGGCTTGCGAAGAGATCGGCCTCGCCAGCGCGCTCCTCACGCCGCCGGCGACGGTAACCACCCTCGACATGCTCGCCGTGGTCGAAGATCTGAACCGCGACAATAATGTTGACGGCATCTTGATTCAGCTCCCTCTTCCCCCACAGGTGGACACCAAGCGCATCCTGGAAGCGGTCGATCCTGCCAAAGATGTGGACGGCTTCCACCCCGTCAACCTCGGCCGCCTCGTCAGCGGACGCCCCGGTCTTGTTGCATGCACGCCCGCCGGGTGCATGGAAATCCTGCGCCGCAACGATATTAAAATCGAAGGCGCCAATGCCGTCGTCCTGGGCCGGAGCGACATTGTCGGCAAACCCATGGCGCTTCTCCTCATGCATGCCAACGCCACCGTCACCATTTGCCATTCGAAGACGCGCGACTTGCCCGGCGTTGTGCGCGGCGCGGACATCCTTGTCGCCGCCATGGGCAAGGCCGGCTACGTCGAAGCCGGTTGGATCAAGCCCGGCGCCGCAGTCATCGACGTCGGCACCAACCGCGTCACCGACCGTGCCGAAGCCGAGCGCCTCTTCTGCAATTTCCCTGCGCGGCTGGAAAAATTTCGCGCCAAGGGCAGCGCGCTCGTTGGCGACGTTCATCCCGATACGATCAACATTGCGGGCGCGCTCACCCCTGTTCCCGGCGGCGTCGGTCCGATGACCATCGCGATGCTCATGAGCAACACCGTGAAAGCCGCGCGCCTCCGCCGCGCCTCTCCAAGATTTTCTGCAACGCAATCCACCGCCCGCGCGCGGTAGTCGCAAACCATGCTTCGACTTGGCCTCACCGGCGGCATCGCCAGCGGCAAAAGCGCCGTTGCCGCCATGCTCCGCGAAATGGGGTTTGCGGTGCTTGACGCGGACGCCCTCGCGCACAAGCTCATCGAACCCGGCCAGGCAGCCTACGCCGAAGTCCTCCAGGAATTTGGGCCCTCGATCGCCGATACGTCCGGCCGCATTGACCGCGCAAAACTCGGCGCGATGGTCTTCGCGGACCTTGCGAAGCTGGACCGCCTCAACGCCATCGTGCACCCGCGCGTCGCCGAGGTCATCCTCAGCCAATTCGAGGTCTGGCGGCGCAGCGGAGTCCGCGACGCGGTTTTCGTCGAAGCGGCGCTGCTCGTCGAATCCGGAATCCACAAGAAGCTCGATGGTCTGGTGGTCGTCTGGTGCAGACCCGAGCAGCAGCTCGAACGCCTCCTCGCTCGCGGCCTAAGCCAAACAGAGGCCCGCCGCCGCATCGATGCCCAGCTCCCCGTCGAGGAAAAGCTGCGCCTCGCCACTGAAAAAATCGACTGCTCCGGATCGCTCGAAGAAAGTCGCCGTCAGGTCGAAGCGCTGGCCGGCAAACTGCGCCGCGCGCAGCCTCCGCAATGACCCTCTAACTCTTTTTCCTTATACTGGGGCTATCGAGTGGATTAGGAAGGGACGACACCCATGACCGCAGCAAACATCTCCAACCGTGCACGCATCGTTCTTGCCTCGCTGGTGCTCATTCTGGGCGTCTACTGGGCCGGCGCACGATACGGACCCCGGCAGCCAAGCAACGTGGAAGCCCTGCCTCGCAGCGTCGCAACCGATGCACAGCGCGACGCCGCTCTCACTACCGACGAATCCATCAACGTGCGCATTTACCGCCAGGCTTCCGCCGCCGTCGCCAACATCCTCACCAAAGCCACCGAATACGACTTTTTCATGGACCCCGTGCCCGTCGAAGGCGCGGGCTCCGGCTTTGTCATCGATCCCCGCGGCTACATCCTCACAAACTTTCACGTTGTCGAAGGCGCTCAGTCCATCGAAGTCGTTCTGGGTGACCAGTCGCACCACGCCGCGAAGTTCATCGGCGCGGACCAGCGCAACGATGTCGCCTTAATCAAGATCGATCCCAAGGGAAAGAAACTTGTCACCCTCTCTCTCGGCGACTCCTCCGCATTGCAGGTGGGCCAGAAAGTTCTCGCCATTGGCAATCCTTTCGGTTTCCAATCCACGCTCACTACCGGCATAGTCAGCGCCCTGGGCCGCACCGTGCAAACCAGCCAGACCACCTTCATCGACGAAGCGATCCAGACCGACGCGGCCATCAATCGCGGCAATTCCGGCGGCCCGCTCATCAATTCTCACGGTGAAGTAATTGGCATCAACTCCGCGATCTACACGCCCAGCGGAACTACCGCAGGCATCGGCTTCGCTATCCCCATCAACACCGCGAAAAGCATCGCCAACGACCTCATCACCGACGGTCGCGTTCATCGCGCTTTCCTCGGCGTGGAGACCCTGCCCGTTGGCGGCTGGCTCGGTGAAGCGCTGGACTTGCCCATTCACGAAGGCTTGCTCGTTGAAGTCGCCACTCCCCGCGGTCCTGCCGCTGCTGCCGGGATTCGCGGCGGGGATCGCCTCGTCCAAGCCGGCATGCGCCGCATTCACATCGGCGGCGATGTCATCGTCGCCATCGACGGCCAGAAGGTTGCGGGTCAGCTCGATGTCAACGTCGTCCTCAACCGCAAGCGTCCGGGCGACACGGTCAACGTCACTGTCTATCGCGGCGGCAAGAAGATGGACATCCCCGTCAAACTCGGCGAGCGCACCAGCAATTGAAACAGCCACCTGTAGGGGCACCCGCCGCGGCGGGTGCCCCTGCGCTTGATCATCGCTACTCACGAATTGAATTGAGCGCGCAGTTTCCCGCGTTCTTCCTCGCTCAGCGAAAACCATCCCTCCGCAATATCGCAAACACGCTCGAGTTCCCGCTGCATCTCCGCATGTTTCGTTTCCATCAATTCCGCATCCGCATCCCTAGGAACATAAATCGGAGGCGCAAACAGAATCACCGTGCGCGCAAACGGCGCCGGCAGCAGAAAATGGTCCCACGTTCGCTCGAAGGTCTTGCCGCGGTCCACGCCAATGTGGAATACCAGAATGGGGCACCCTGTTTTTCGCGCCAGCATGACGGGCCCGGGCTTGGCCACGTAGCGCGGTCCACGCGGCCCGTCAATCGTGAACGCGCAATCCACTCCCTCTTCCAGCCGCCGCGCCATCACTGCGAGCCCGCGCAATCCTCCGCGTGACGAACTCCCCTGTGCCGTTCCGAATCCCAGCCACTCGATGACCTTGCGTGTCCATTGCCCGTCAAATGCCGTGGTGTTCATCACCACCACGCCCTTGTTTCGGTGCCACCACACAATCGGAATAATGATTCGGTGCCAGAACGCCCATATGATTCGGTGTTTCGAAGCATACACGCGCTCCGCATGCTGCCAGCCCAGCACTTCATAGCGCAGCGTCGGCCCCAGCGTTCGAATCACGCTGTACACCGCCGTCGCGATGATCGGAATCTGGATGCGCCGCGACCACGGCAAACTCGGCAACCGTGTGTCGTAATGTGCGTTTACCGGCCCCTTTACGGACTCCTTGCCGGTCTCGGCGCTCGCCTTGGGTCTGGTCATCATTCTTTCATGCGTCTGCGGAACAGCCGACGTATAGTATAGGCGAGACTTTCTGCAGCAGCCCCTGGGAGTATCGCTGGTGACGGCTTTCGACAACTCGATTCGCTTCCTCCGCCGCGCGGCACTGCCAGCCGCTGCCATCGCAACGCTTGGCGCGGCGCTTTTCGCCGCAGCCGCCGCGCGACCCGACGACCCCGGCACGGACTCCGTCGGCATCATTGACGGCGAATCCATCGCCGTTAGCGGCCCCATGCGCGTCGAAACCGTTCGCGGCCAGGTGAAAACGATTCTCCGCAGCGGCAGCGACGTTCGCGTGAAGTCGGGTACCGCGCGGATCGACCTCATCGAAGGCGGCTGGATCACCGCCTGCGGGCCCGCGCATTTTTCCGTGCTGAAATCCGCCGGCTCTCTCACCGTGGCTCTCGATAGCGGCACGATTCACGCGCACATCGAGGGCGATCCCGCTTTGACCATCTACTCGCCCCAAATTCAGGCGCAGACCATCTCGATTGGCGGCGGGCAGCAGGATATTCTCGTTGGATTCGATACGCCCGGTGCGATGTGCATCCGCGCCAATCGCGGCGCGGTCCGGCTGGAGCAGCAGCTTACGGGGCAAACCCTCGTCGTCCCGCAGGCGGGAAACGTCCTGATCCTCAACGGACAGCTCGAGAGCCTTCGCACCAGCGCCGGCCACTGTGCTTGCGAACCGCAAATGGCGAAGGCCCCTTCTTTTCCGGACGTCGAAGTCAGCCGCCCGGCTACTACCCAGGAATTGCGCGAAAAAGCATTAGAGCCCAAGACCGCAACGCAAATGGCGCCCGCCGAAAAATCCCGCGCCAGCGGAGAGCCCATCTACCAGGTAATCATGCCGCCGCTGGTCTACGACGCCAATGCCAAAGTTCAGCCGGAATACGATCCCAAAATGATCGTGCTGATCCGGCGCGTTCGCGTGCGCCCTACGCTAATCTTCCAGGGGCGCGTCGAAGGCGAAATGGTCGCAGCCGTTCTCCCGCCTCCTGCGCCGGCGCCCTCCGCCGCCACGAACGCCTCGAAGCCGGCTCCTCGCCCCAGCGATTCCCTTGTGGATCGTGTCCGTACCTTCGTCCGCAAATTGTGGTCGCGCGGTTCTTAGGCCGTCGTCCCTGGCGCAGCTTAGACATCGCTCTTTCCACGATCCCGCATCCCTGTCCACACTGTCCCTAATCCAATCCGGCATTTGCGCTCAGGTAACGAATGGCGGGATCGGCAAACTCGACGTTTGCGCCCTGAAAGCCGAATTAGCCCGGCTACTTTCTTCTGGACAAATCTTCCCTTTTTGAGTACTCTACCCTTAGGTACATTTGCATTTGGAGTGCGGCAAGTTTACCCCGACTCCTGTCGGGGCCCGGACTGCCGCTTTTTTTGTTTTGGGCAGTTTTAGCCCGCAACGTATCTGTCATCATTCAGACTCCCGGCTTCTAGACAAAACGGAATCCCGACTCCTGTAGTTATGTTAACTATTAAATGTCTTAGAATCAATACTTATACAGGATCATGTAAGTGTTGATTCTAAGGCCTTAATGTTATGGTAAGTCATTTAGAATCAACACTTACAGAAAACAGGGGGGTGGAGGGGTACAACGAGGGGGGGACAGACCGGGGGCATTCCTGCGCTTAGAACCGCTCCACCGCGCTACATGCCTTCGTAGTTGGGTCCTCCGCCGCCCTCGGGCACGACCCAATCGATAATCTGGTAGGGGTCGGCAATGTCGCATGTTTTGCAGTGCACGCAATTCGCGGCGCTGATCTTCAGCTTCACGCCCCCGCTCGTTTCCTTCACCATCTCGTATACCGCGGCCGGACAAAAATACTGGCAGGGGTTGCCGTACTCTTCGACGCACTTCGTCGCGCAGACATTCAAGTCATGCACGACGAGATGGCACGGCTGGTCTTCTTCATGCCGCGTCCCGGAGTGGTACACGTCGGTGAGCCGGTCGAAGGTGAGCTTCCCGTCTCCTTTGAAACGCTCCGGAGCGGGCCGCCCGTTGATTTTCTTATAGGCTTCATATCCGGCGTGCGCGCGCATTGGATCAATCAAGCCGCGCCCGCCGGTAATCTGCTGGAACGCTGTATGAACAAATCCAGCAAGCATGCCGTGCTGAAACGATTGGTGAAAATTGCGGACCTGCCACAGCTCCTTCTTGATGTAGCTCTGCTCAACTTTCTCCGGAAACGCGCTCAGCGTTTTCGCGGAAGTATCGCCGGCTTTTAGCGCGTCGAAGATCGTTTCGGCAGCCAGCATTCCGCTCTTCATCGCCAAGTGGATGCCCTTCAACCGCTGCGAATCGAGAAAACTTCCCGAATCGCCGATGATCAGCCCGCCGTCCACGTACGTCCGCGGCATCGAGTACCAACCGCCGTAGGGCAGCGACTTTGCTCCGTAACGCACGAGTTTTCCACCCTCGAGGATTTTCTTCAGGAAGGGATGCGTCTTCCAAATTTGAAACGCCGCGTGCGGATCGAACTGCGGATCGGCATACTCCAGCGCGAGCACCAATCCGATGGAGAGACGGTTGTTGGAAAGCCCGTAAATCCAGCCGCCGCCATACATGTCCGTGGAAACCGGCCAGCCCAGCGTATGGGCCACGTAGCCCGGCGCGATGCGTCCCGGCTCCACGTCCCACAATTCCTTGATTCCGATCCCGTAGCTTTGCGGGTTGATGTTGTCGAGTTTTTTCTTTTCTACGAGTTTTTTCGTCAGCGATCCGCGTGTGCCCTCCGCGAGCACCGTGACCTTCGCGTGCAGTTCGTAGCCCGGAGTGAAGTTCGCTTTCGGCTTGCCGTTCTTGTCGAGCCCCTTGTCTTCGGTGATGACGCCAGCGATGCCATCGCGTTCGTCGGCCGCTTCGTGGCCGCCATTAGAAAAGATGAGCTCCGCGCCGCCGAATTCCTTGAAGACGTTAACGCCCGCGGCCTCGACCAGCCCGCCGAACCACTTGACGAGCTTATTCAGCGAAATGACGTAGTTGCCTTTGTTTTTGAACGGAGGTGGTGTGATGGGAAAACGAAATGAGGATCCCTTCGTGAAGAGCAGCGCCGCGTCATCCGTAACGGGCGTATCCAGCGGCGCAGTCTTCTCAAAATCCGGCACCAGCTCCGCCAGCGCCTTCGGATTCATGATCGCGCCGGAAAGTTGGTGCGCCCCAATCTCGCGCCCCTTCTCCAGCACATAAATATTTTCCGCCGAAAGCTCCGGCTTCGCGCCCGCCGCGTTATGCTTCTTGATGAGATTCGCCAAATGCAGCGCGCAAGCCAGCCCCGCCGGCCCCGCACCAACGATCAACACATCCGCTTCAAGCTGTTCTCGTTGGACAGTCATGGATAACCCAGGTTGATTTTATCAGATCGCCATTCTGCACCGGTCGATCAGCGCAACTTTTCAAATTCATCCAGAGAAACTGCCAATTGCCGGAGAATCTTATAGAACAATGGTGGGCCGATTTCGCGGCCTCCATGCACGGGAATAGTCACAGCGCGGCCGTCAGGGTGATTCCATCTCTCGTGACTGCCTGTTTGACGGATCAATACAAATCCGAGAAGGCGAGCGACGCGCTGAAAATCGCGCGCCGTCGCACTAGGCATTTACGATCTCGGTGGTGTCGGCGGGAAGTTTCAGACCTTTTTCGCGATACTCATCCGCGATCATTGCGAATACCTGTGTCAATTCAGCAAGTGCTGCTTCGCGAGTGTCCATCAGCGCATAGCAGCCGGGGATGGCAGGAATCTCAGCAACCCAGGATCCGTCTTCCTGGCGATAAAGAATGGTTTTGTAATCTTCAAGTTTCATGGTGATTCTCAGAGTATACGCCAAACAATGCGTCCAGGCGCTACTACGCGCTCTTGGCTTTTTCCAGGGCTTCGGTGAGGGCGGGCATGATTTCGAAGATGTCGCCGACCACGCCGTAGTCGGCGATTTCAAAAATCGGTGCGTTCGCATCTTTGTTGATCGCCACGATGGTGCGTGCGCCCTTCATCCCGACAACGTGTTGGATCGCACCGCTGATGCCGAGGGCCATGTAAAGTTTCGGCGCGACGGTCTGGCCGGAGCTGCCGATCTGCCGCTCCATCGGGAGCCAGCCTTCGTCGCAAATCGGGCGCGATGCGGCAATCTCGCCGCCGAGCGCTTTCGCCAGCGCTTCCGCCTGCGGAATATTTTCCGGCGCTTTGATGCCGCGGCCGATCGCTACGATCAGCGGCGCCTGCGTCAAATCCACGGCGGACTTCGCTTCCTTGAAGAGATCGAGCGGCTTGGTGCGAATCTGTTCGGCGCTCACGGTCACGCTCACGGCGTTCACCGGCGCTTTTCCCGAAGGATGCGCCGCGAGCAAGTCCGCGCGGAACGCGCCCGACTGGAACGACGCAAACCACGGCGTTGCTCCCACAAAAATTACGTCCGCCGCGGTTTTGCCCTGGAACATTTGCCGTACGAAAACGAGCTTGCCGCCGTTGCTGTCGGCCGCTTGGCGGCCACCCTCGAATCTGTAGCCGATGCAATCGCCGATCATGCCTTTGCCAAGCATGGCCGCCAGCTTTGGCGCGAAATCGCGCACTTGATACGTATGAGGAAACAAAACCAATTCCGGCTTCGCCGATTCGATCACCTGCTTCAGCGCCGCGCAATATCCATCCGCGGTGTAAGCTTCGAGCAAGTCGTGTTCGACCTTCAGCACTTCGGCGACGTTTTTCGCAGCCAGCTCGTCCGCGAACGTCGCGATGCCCTTTCCAATGACCAGCGCGCTGACCGTGCTCGACGTGTCTTTCGCAATCTGCTGCGCCGCGGCCAGGGTCTCAAAACTGGCGTTGTTCCACTTCCCTTGCCGCTGTTCGGTGATCACAAGAATTTTCATGACTAGATCACCCGCGCTTCAAATTTCAGTTTTTCGACGAGCTTCGTGGCCACTTCTTTTGGTGTGCCGGTCAAGAACTCCGTTTTCTTCGTCTTCGTCGGCACGTATATTTTCTCGATCTTCTGCGTCGGCTCACCGGAAACTCCCAGCGACTCGCGGGTCATCGCTGCGATCTCTTTTTTCTTCCCCGCCATGATGCCTTTCAGCGTGGCGTAGCGCACTTTGTTGATGCCGGACTGAATCGAGAGCACCGCCGGGAGCGGGCACTCGATGTGCTGAAACCAGCCCGCTTCGAGTTCCCGCTTCAATTTCATTTTTCCATCGGCGACTTCGATTTGCATGATGATCGTCGCGTGCGGCAAATCCAGCAGTCCCGCGAGCAGCACACCCGTCTGGCCAAAGCCGTGGTCGTCGCTCTGTAATCCGGTCAGCACCAAATCCCCTTTTTCCTTTTGAATGGCCGCCGCCAGCGTCTTCGCCGACCCCAGCGGATCGAGCTGCGCGAAATTTTCGTCCACAATGTGAATCGCGCGATCCGCGCCTTTCGCCAGCGCTTCTTTAATCGTCTGCTTCACGCGTTCCGGTCCGAGCGACAGCGCAATCACTTCCCCGCCGTGCTTTTCCTTCAGCCGCAGCGCTTCTTCCAGCGCGTAGCTGTCCGGCTCGTTCATCTCGAAGCCGATGTCCGATTCCTTGATCCAGTTCCCCGCGATCGCCAGCGGCGCGTCCTTCGCGGGAACCTGCTTGATGCACACAATAATTTTCACGAAATTCTTCCTTCTTGGACTCCAAATCTCAACTGTGACTCATACGGAAGGGGAAGCTACTTGCCCGACCACCGCTTGAAAATCAGCGCGGCGTTCGTGCCGCCAAATCCAAACGAATTCGAGAGCGCATACTCCACGGAAGCTTTGCGCGCCGTGTTCGGCACATAATCCAAATCGCATTCCGGATCTGGAGTCTCGTAGTTGATCGTCGGTGGCAAAATCTGGTCGCGGAGTGCGAGCACGCTGATGCCCGCTTCCAATCCACCGGCGCCACCCAGCAGATGTCCAGTCATGGATTTCGTCGAGCTCACCGGCACCTGCTGGGCGCGCTCCCCGAACACGCGCTTCAGCGCGCGCGTCTCAATCGCGTCGCCGATGGGCGTCGAAGTGCCATGCGCGTTCACGTAGCCAATGTCTTCCGGCTTCAGCTTCGCGTCTTTGATCGCTGCGCGCATCACGCGAAAGGCGCCATCCCCGTCTTCGGCAGGCTGCGTAATGTGATACGCGTCGCCAGACATTCCATAGCCCACAATCTCCGCCAGGATCGGCGCATTCCGTTTCTGCGCGTGCTCGAGTGATTCCAGAATCACGATTCCGGCGCCTTCGCCCACGACGAAGCCGTCACGATCCGCATCCCAGGGCCGGCTCGCGCGCGCCGGATCGTCGTTGCGCGTCGAAAGCGCTTTCATGGCCGCGAATCCGCCGACGCCCATCGGCGTGATGGTCGCCTCGGTGCCGCCGCAAATCATCATTTCCGCCGCGCCGCGCTCGATGATTTTGAAGGAGTCGCCAATCGCGTGCGCCGAAGCGGAGCATGCCGTGGCCGTCGCGGAATTCGGCCCGCGCGCGCCGTAGCGAATCGAAATATGTCCCGAAGCGAGGTTGACGATCGCGGAAGGAATAAAGAAAGGAGAAATCTTGCCCGGCCCGCCCTGCACCAGTTTCCAGTGTTCGCGCTCGATGATATCGAACCCGCCGATACCGGATGAAACGTAAACGCCAACTTCGTCCAGGTCCGAATCTTCCTTCTTCCAGTTGGAAGACTTCACCGCAAAATCCGCGGCGGCCAGTGCCACCTGGATGAAGCGGCCCATTTTTTTCAGTTCTTTTTTCTCGATCCACAGGAACGGATCGAAGTTCTTGATCTCACCGGCGATTTTGCAGTCAAAACCGTTGGTATCAAATTGCGTGATAGGCCCAATGCCGCTCTGCCCGGCCACGAGGTTTTTCCAGCTTTCCTCTGTGCCGATGCCTAGCGCGCAGACCAGTCCGACGCCCGTAACCACTACACGGCGAGTCAACTCTTCACTGCTCCCTGTTGAGGTGTGAATTCCGTGGCTTACTTACCCTTGGAGTGCTTGTCGATGTATTCGACCGCGTCCTTGACCGTCGTCTTCGATGCCGAACGCTTCTTCAAACGCCATCACCAATTCCACCTGATCGAGCGAGTCCGCCCCCAGGTCGTCGACGAATGACGCCGTGGGCGTCACTTCCGCCTCATCCACGCCGAGCTGCTCGACGATAATCTGCTTTACGCGTTCTTCCACGCTCGCCATTCCCGTTTCCTCCGCGATTTGCTATCGCTTGCTATGCCCCGGCTGGTGGTGCTGCTCGGGTCGTGCGTCCAAACTCGTGGTTAAAGCCCGTTTACTCAGATTCGCGACCGCCCGCGGCGGTTGCGGCCCCACTACCCTTGTGGCGCACGACGGCTCCACTCGGATGATTCATCATCAGTCGCTTCTCGCCAGCTTCTAACAATAGACTTTAGAAAAAGACCACCGAGTGTTCCATCTTCCTGGAGAAACTGCAGGTATTCGTCATCTTCTAACACCTGTTCGGCCCATACCGGTTGGAGATGAATTTGGTCACCGGGTGATCCGTCAGTCAGTTCGACCACAAAAAACTTGTCGGCCATCGCCCTTGCTCGCGCCAGATACATCCCAAAACATGCCCAGTGATGTAGCCGACTTCGTCGCTCGGCAGAAACACAATTGCCGACGTTTAACTTAGCTTCCGATGCGCTCTTCCAACAACACTTTCACAGTTTCGCCCACTTTTTTCCCGATTGCTTGCCGTATGTCCGCCTTCACAGGCAGCTTATGCGTGCCGTCACCGAGAGCCATGAACGAGCTTCGAAATGGGTGACCATCAATTTTGCCTCTGACCTTAACGAGACCACGGGTTCCAAAAAACTTAACTGAGCCGGGCCAGATGACATAAGTCCAGCCACCTTTCTTGGGGCTTTTTTGCAGTTTGGCAGTAAATGTTTTCTTTAACATCCTTGGTTCTCCATCTTTGTGATCCGACTGCGGCGGAAACAGCTCAAGCCAAATACATTCCGCCGTTTACATCCAAGACGTGGCCCGTAATGTAGCCGGCTTCATCGCTCGCCAAAAAGACGATTGCAGCCGCCACATCGCGCGCGGAGCCCATTCGGCCGAGCGGAATTCGGGTCTTCAATTCTTCTTTCACTTTGTCACCGAGCACGTCGGTCATTGGTGTTTCGATGAATCCGGGAGCGACTGCGTTGACAGTAATATTTCGCGAAGAAATCTCGATGGCAATGGCTTTCGTCAGCCCAATTAGGCCCGCCTTGGCCGCAACGTAGTTCGACTGGCCCGCGTTCCCCATTTGCGCCACGACGGAAGCAATATTTATGATGCGGCCGGCGCGCGCCTTCATCATCGTTGGTAACGCTTGCTGAATGCACAGGTGCGCGCCGGTGAGATTCGTTCGAATCACGGCGTCCCAATCATCGGCCTTCATGCGCATGGCCAGGCCGTCGCGCGTAATCGCCGCGTTGTTCACCAGAATGTCCAGCCGGCCGAATTTTTCCAAAACGTGCTTGAATCCTGCCTTCACCTGTTCGGAGTCGGCCACATCCATTTTTACCGCGAGCCCTTCGCCACCCGCGGCAGTAATTTCTCCAACCAGCGCGGCGAGTTTTTCTTCTGTGCGGGCGGCGACAGCTAGCTTCGCGCCTGCTTCCGCTAGCGCCAGCGCGGTGTGGCGGCCAATGCCTTGCGACGCGCCGGTCACGAGGGCTACTTTGTACTTCAGGCTAAACATTGTCTGTGGCACAGGCTTTAGCCTGTGCATCGTTCCTCTGGGATGAAATCAAGCCTGCACAGGCTGAAGCCTATGCCACTAAAAGCCTAGGCCGCATCTGATCGCGCTCCGGCAATTTTTTCTGTCGTTGCCGCCAAACTTTTTTCGTCTTCCACGTTCAAGGTCGCCACCGAGCGCTCGATCTGGCGCAGCAAGCCTGTCAGCACGCGGCCGGGGCCGACTTCGACGAAGGTGTTCACGCCTTCATCGATCAGGAGGCGCACCGATTCTTCCCAACGCACCGGGGCCGTCACCTGGCGGATCAGCGCCTCGCGGGCTTCGTCCCCGTGTTCGATGGTGTCCGCGTCCACGTTGGTCACCAGCGGCACGCGCAAATTCGAAAACTCCGTATTCCGCAAATCCTTCTCCAGCTTTTCCTGCGCGGGCATCATCAGCGCCGAATGAAAGGGCGCCGACACCGGCAGAATCACGGCGCGTTTCGCCCCCGCTTGCGAGGCCAGTTCCACGGCGCGCTTTACCGCGCCCGCATGCCCGGAAATCACCGTCTGTTCCGGCGAATTCAGGTTCGCCGCCGCGCACATTTCGCCTTCCGCCGCGCGCTTGCAAGCATCGGCCACCACCGCGTGGGACAATCCCATGATCGCGGCCATCGCGCCGACCCCTGCGGGAACCGCTTTCTGCATGTACGTCCCGCGCTTGCGCACGAGCTGCACCGCGTCAGAAAACTTCAGTGAACCCGCGGCAACCAGCGCCGAATACTCGCCCAAGCTGTGCCCGGCCACAAAATCCGGAGTCAAACCCTTTTCCGCAAGCACGCGATGCACGGCCACCGAACAGGTCAGAATCGCCGGCTGCGTGTTGGCCGTGAGCTTGAGTTCCTCTTCCGAGCCTGCAAAGCAGATCTTTGAAATCGAAAAGCCCAGCGCTGTGTCCGCTTCGTCAAACACGGCGCGCGCCGCCGGATATTTTTCCGCCAGCTCTTTGCCCATACCCGGGTACTGCGACGCTTGCCCCGGAAACACGAATGCGACTTTGCCCATCGCTGCTTCCTTTTCTCGGCCCTCAGGCGGGTACCAAGGTGGACGAGAGCTCCTGTTCGATCTTTTCGTTCATGCGCGCGCGGGCAAGTCCCGCAGCCACGCGAATCGCGTTTTTCACGGCGTTGGCGTTCGAACGGCCGTGCCCGATCACGCAGACGCCGCGGACGCCCAGCAACGGCGCGCCACCGTACTCCGTGTAGTCAATCGTCTTTCGCAGCGCCTTGAAGGCGCCTTTCGAAAGCATCGCGCCCACTTGCGTGAAGATAGAGGTGTCCAGCGACTTTTTCAGCAAGCCGAAAATCTGAAACGCCAGGCCTTCGCAAATCTTCAGCGCGATGTTGCCCACGAATCCGTCGCTCACAATCACATCCACGTTCCCTGAAAAAAGATCGCCGCCTTCGACATTCCCGATGAAGTGCACGGGGCTTTTCTTCAAGCGGGTAAACACCTCGCGCGTCAGCTCATTGCCCTTGATCTCTTCTTCACCGACGGAGAGCAAGCCGACGCGCGGCCGCCGGTTGCCGAATGTCGCGCGGTAATACACTTCGCCCATTACCGCGAACTGCACCAAATGCTCCGGTTTCGAATCCACGTTCGCGCCCACATCCAGCAGCACGGAAACGCCGCCCTTGGCATTCGGAAACGGGGCGGCCAGCGCCACGCGGTCCACCGACTCCAGCGTGCCCAGTAGAAATCGCGCCACGGTCATCACCGCGCCGGTGTTTCCCGCGCTGACCATCCCATCGGCCTTGGCCTCGCGCACCAATCGCGCCGCCACGTGCACCGAGCTGTCCTTCTTCCTGCGAAACGCCTGCGCGGGATGATCATTCATGGTGATCACTTCGCTTGCCGGCACAATCTCGATCGGCAGGTTCGGCGAGGCGTGCCGAGCCAGCTCCGCGCGCACCACGTTCGGCTGTCCCACGAGCAAAACGCGCACGCCCAGCTCCCGTGCGGCCAGCACACTGCCTTCGACTTCGGGGCGCGGCGCGTGGTCTCCGCCCATGGCGTCAACGGCGATGGTGATCATGGGATTTTGCCCGCAGGCCAAAAAAGAAAATCTTACGCCGAAGCTTTCACAGCTTTGCCCTTGTAGTAGCCGCAATGCGGGCAAGCCTGGTGCGGCTGCTTCATTTCGTGGCAGTTCGGACACTTGCCCAGCGCGGGGTTGGACAAAAAGTCGTTCGCTCGCCGCGTGCTGGTTCGTCGCTTCGAATGCCGTCGTTTTGGGTTAGGCATAGCAATACTCCTCGGTCCCGCCGCATTGGGCGGATTGTATAGGGCTTCTCGCCCGGAAACCTATTGTTTTTTCAGCCAGTCCTGCTTGAGGCGCGCGAGAGGGGCCATTCGGGGGTCCGTCGCGTGGGTCTCACAGCGGCACTCTTCGTGGTTCAGGTTCGCGCCGCAACTCGGGCACAGCCCCCGGCAGTCGCTCTGGCAAATCACCTTCAACGGCAGCGCCAGCAGCACCTGCTCTTTGATCACGTCCGCCAGGAAGAGTCCTTCTCCATCGTAGAATCCAATTTCGGTATCGTCGTCCTTCAGGCGGTCCTCTTTCGGCTTGGCATCCTTCGGCAGCGGCGCGTAAAACAGGTCAAACGTCCGGCTGACTTCTTCCACGACCGGCTCCAGGCACCGCGCGCACACCAACTCGATCTTCGTCTCGAAGTTTCCCTCGATGCGAATCTGCCCTTCCAGGAGTTCTGCCGTCGCCGTCACTTCCAGCGGCTCGATTTGCTTGATCTCCGCGGAATGAAAATCGATGCTGCCCGGAGCATAGGTCTTCCGGATGCGCAGCTTGTGGACGGCCAATTCCTTAACGTCAAGGAACATCTCTTCAGCGCCTCCGGCGCGTACGCTCATGCTTTACCATTATTGAGTCGCCCCTGCGCCAAGTCAAGGAAACGACTCTCCCGCCTTCCCGATTTAGCACCCTCTTTGTCACCGCCCCGCTCTAGTACCCTCCTTCATAAAGCCTTTCTGCGAACACCTCTATCGTTCCGCGCGGCACCAGTTTCTGTCGCCATGATTCCGGGATGAATTCTCGAAAGCCCCGCGCTCCACAAAAGGGCGGGGCTCTTCCGTCTCCGGACTTTCAATCATATTCAGTGGGGTAGCAGCGAAGGCTTGTGCTTCGGCCGAGGGGTGGCGGTCCTCCTGTCTACCAGGCAAAAAATTCCTGGCACTAGTACTAAGTTCCAGGGTCGCGCTTAGGGATCGAACTACTTATCTTTATGATTCCAAATGCTGTTACGCCAGAATGCGAAATTTCCTACCTTTTTGGCGCAATTCGTGCCTTACTTAGGTTCCCGGTCCAAATCGAATTGGAGGAAACTCGATGCGATTTCGGACTTCAATGTGTCTAGCTACGCTGTTCCTATTCTGCTTAACGATCGCGGCCTGGTCCACACCGCACGCCATCCTGGCGGCAGGGCACGCGCAACCCACACCCGATAACCAATCCTTGTCCGGACAAATCACCTCGGTAGGAGATGCAGAATTCTCCGTGCAGGTGGCGAAAAACAAGGATATCAGCACCGTTAAATTCATGGTCGATGACAAGACGAAAGTCGAAGGCAAACTCGCCGTTGGCGCCCAAGCCACGGTCGAGTACCGTTCGAACGAAGGCAAAAACATTGCCGTTCACGTCATCGTGACACCAACTTCTGGAATGAATTTGTAATCAAATAGACCGGCGACTGGAACGCGCCGGTCACGGACCTTTCATGCTTGGCCGCCCGCACCCAGCCCTCGCGGCCTATTTTCGTTTTCGGCAAATGAGGAGTCCTGATGCGCACGACTCTGAAAATCATCCTGCCCTTGATCGTCAGCGTTGCAGCGGTGTCTCTGCTTTTTGCCGCCTACCAGGTGCGGACAGAGAAGCGCATTTTGCGCAACGACCTCTCGCGACGCGCGGAAATTCTCGGCGAGAGTTTACAAGAAAATGTTGAGCCGCTGCTCGAGCGCGGGGAGGAGAAGAGTTTGCAGCGGCTGGTGGAACGGTTCGGACAGCGCGAGCATTTGAAAGGCGTCGCCATTTACGACGCGACGGGCCCGGTGCTCGCGATTACGCCCGGCATCGCGCTGGAATTTCGAATGCGCCCGACGGTTGCGACGCGCGCCGCGCAAGCGGATAAGGGCGCCGGGGAATTCCTTAGCGCGGAGCAAATTAATGCTGCCAGCAATGAAACGGCTCCGATTCACATTTATGCGCTCCCGCTTCACAGCCGAGGTGCGATGGCGGGAACGCTGGCGCTCTTCCACGATACGAGTTACATCGACCGGAAAGTCTCACTCACTTTGCGCGATTCCATGCTGACTGCGCTCGTGCAAACGCTCTTGATTACCGGCCTCGCGTTCGTTCTGGTGCAATGGACGTTTACAGGGCCGCTGACGCGCACGGCAAAATGGCTGCGCACACTTCGAACGGGGCAGCCCAACACTCCGGGGGCTCTAGCACAAGGAGAAATCCTGGACCAAATCAACCGTGAAGTGACGCACCTCGCGCGTGACCTGAATACCGCACGGGCGGCGGCGGAACAGGAAGCGCGCTTGCGAGATACAAACGCATCGCTATGGACCGCAGAGCGCCTGCGCGTCAGCTTGCGCGGGAAACTACAGAACAAACCGCTTTTTGTCGTTTCGAATCGCGAGCCGTACATGCACGTGTTCAGTGAGAAGGACAAATCGATCAACGTCATTGTGCCGGCGAGCGGCGTCGTGACGGCCCTCGAACCTGTCCTGCGCGCCTGCAACGGCACCTGGGTCGCCAACGGATCGGGCAGCGCGGACCGCGAAGTTGTTGACGTGAAGGATTGTCTGCGCGTTCCGCCCGATCATCCGAGTTACACCCTACGCCGGGTCTGGCTCAGCGATGAAGAGGATAGAGGCTATTACGAAGGCTTTTCGAACGAGGGGCTCTGGCCGCTCTGCCACATCGCGCATACGCGTCCGATCTTCCGTCCTGAAGACTGGCTGGAGTATCAAAAAATCAATCGCCGCTTTGCGGACGCCGTTTTACGGGAAATGGAAGGCACGGAATCCCCGATTCTCCTCGCGCAGGATTATCACTTCGCGTTGCTGCCCAGGATGGTGAAGGAGGCACGGCCCGACGCGCGCGTGGCGATTTTCTGGCACATTCCGTGGCCGAACGCGGAAGTGTTTGGAATCTGTCCGTGGCAGCGCGAACTCGTCGATGGCCTGCTGGGGGCGGACCTCATTGGATTTCATATTCAATCGCACTGCAACAATTTTCTGGAGACCGTGGATCGCGCCCTGGAGGCGCTCACGGAATGGGACCGATTCGCCGTCAATCGCCAGGGCCACCTCACGCGCGTGCGGCCATATCCGATCAGCGTGGCGTTTCCGGAAAATTCGCGTGTCATTAACGAATCGCTCAGCGCGGGCGCGGAACGCGCGGCTTTGTGCGCCGAGCTAGGCATTGAGGCTTCCCTTCTCGGTGTCGGGGTCGATCGCGTGGATTACACCAAGGGACTTCTCGAGCGATTTAATGCCATCGAGCGTTTTCTGGAATGGAACCCTGCCTACCAGCAGCGTTTCACGTTTGTGCAAATCGGAGCGCCGAGCCGCACGGACATCGAGCGGTACAAGAATTTCCTGGCGGAAGTAAGCGCCGAAGTGGAGCGCATCAACGCGCGCTTCCAGACCGGGCGCTGGAAACCCATCGTGTTCCTCAAAAGGCATCATTCGCATGAAGAGATTGCGCGGTATTACCATGCGGCTTCTTTCTGCATGGTCACCTCGCTGCACGACGGAATGAATCTCGTGGCCAAGGAATTTGTTGCGGCGCGCGAGGACGAGCGAGGTGCGCTGATCCTCAGCACGTTTGCGGGGGCGGCGCACGAACTACCCGATGCTTTGCTGGTGAATCCCTACGACGTTTCGCAGCTCGCGGAAGCCATCGATCGGGCGCTGGAGATGACCGAAAAGGAGCAGGCCGTGCGCATGCAGCACATGCGCCATGACGTACGCGAGCGCAACGTCTACCGCTGGGCGGCGCATCTGCTTTCCGACCTCACGGAGATCCGCATTGAAATTTCGGACCGCGCGGAGACGCATGCATGAACACCGCGGAAACGCCGTTCGAATTCGTCACGGTTTCCTATCTCACGCGCATCGGCAACCAATCCGCGGGCACGCTTGCGGAGTTTTTGACGGGCCTCGAGAATTGCAGCGACGCCTCCATTTTTCATCACACGTTTCAAACGCTGGGCAGCCATCACTTCCTGACGGAAGGATTCTCCAACGACTTCGCGCAGTGGGTGCTCGTGGACGCCAATCGCAACGACCTTGCCGAGCAGCTCGCGGCGCTGGACATCCGCGACTACGTTTCCATCGCCGCGCTGCGCAGCGATCTCTGCCGGCTTACGAGCGACTATTGCGCTGCGTTCCCGCATCTTGCCAGCCAGGCCGCGCTGGAGCGTTTCTACTTTTGCGAGAGCGTGGAAGTTACCGCACCGCTCGGCCGCAGCGCGCAAACACTCGATGAATTCCGGGACGGCATTGCGCACCTCAGTCACGCCAGCTTTTACTTTCACTTCATTTCTTCGCGGCTGCGACTCCAGCTGCGGACGAACGATTTCTCGCACTGGCTTGCGGATAGCCTGGGACTCGGAACCCTGGGCGACAGCGTCAATCACATCGACATCTACACCAATACATTGGACGGTTCGCGCGCCAAACTACTGCGGCTCATCGACCGCGAAAGGAGGAAAGCATGAGCGAGACGCTGACGCTGAACCGCATTCCGCTGGACGACTACGCCGAACTGCTCGGTGCTGGTGAGATCGAGGAGTTGCGCGCGCTGGCCAAGCCCTTGCGCGGCCGCAGCATCGAGATGATCAACTCGACGGCCGTCGGCGGCGGGGTGGCGGAAATTCTGAACCGCCTGGTGCCGCTGGCGGAAGAATTGGAACTCAACATCAAGTGGGACGTGATGACCGGCGGCGAGGATTTCTTTGAAGTGACCAAGTCGTTTCACAACGCGCTGCACGGCGCGCCTTATCGTGCGAGCCCGAGGGATTTCGAGATTTTTCTCGCGTACAACGAGCGGAACCGCGCAACTCTTCCGCTTGACGCCGAATTCATGGTGATCCACGACCCGCAGCCGGCGGCCTTGATTGATGCCCGCAAACCTGGAGCAAACCACTGGGCCTGGCGCTGCCACATCGATCTTTCGCACCGGAACCGGGCGGTTTGGGACTTCCTCGAAAAATTCGTTTCCCGGTATGACGGAGCGATGTTTTCCTCGCCGGAATTCTCCCGGCAGCTCCCGATTCCGCAGTATCTTTTCTATCCGGCGATCGATCCGCTCTCGGAGAAAAATCAGGAACTCCAGCCGGACTTCATCGCTGAAGTTCTCGAACGCTACCGGATCGATCCGCAGCGCACGATCCTCACGCAAATCTCGCGCTTCGACCGCTTGAAGGATCCCGTCGGCGTGATCCGGGCGTACCGCATCGTGAAGCGATATTTCGATTGCCAGCTCGTCCTTGCCGGCGGCGGGGCCTCGGACGATCCGGAAGGCGCAGTGGTGTTGAAAGAAGTCCTGCGCGAAGCGGACAACGACCCGGATATCAAGATTCTTGAACTTCCGACCTGGGCGCCGCTAGAAGTCAACGCTCTGCAGAGGGCTTCCACGATTGTGATTCAGAAAAGCTTACGCGAAGGCTTCGGCCTCACCGTTTCCGAAGCGCTCTGGAAGAAAAAGCCCGTCGTGGCTTCGGCAGTGGGCGGCATTCCGATTCAAATTATTCACAAGCACACCGGTCTGCTTGCGCATTCCGTGGAAGGCACAGCGTATCAAATTCGGTTCTTGCTCTCGCATCCGGAGATCGCGGCGAAGCTTGGCGAGCACGGTCATCAGCACGTAAAGGAAAATTTTCTTATCACGCAGAAATTGAAGCGCTATTTGACGCTTTTTCTGACTCTGGCCCGGGCGGCTTGAAGCGGCGCCAGACATCTCGGCAACCCTACATCGCGAAGTCTCATCCAAATCCAACAGGCAGAAGCTTACCCCTAGCCCGAAGCCAGCCCTGTTTTCTGCATTTCCAAATTGTCTGTCCAAGGAGACCTCGAATGAAGCGTATTGCACTTCTGTTATTTCTAGCAGGCTGGCTCATGCCGTTAGCATCAGCGCAGGATCGTTTTCAAGTGGGTGCTTACGCCGATTACTTCCGCATCTCGCAAACCAAGAGCAACATGGCAGGATTGGGCGCACGTGTGGGGGTAAAAGCGCTGCCCTACGTGATGCTGGAAGGTGAGATGAGCTACGACTTCAACCAGGTTTTCACAGAAGGGTTCACGAACCCGAGCGGCGGCGCCGTCACTTTCCAGAACAGCAATCTCAAAGTGCTGCACGGTCTCTTTGGCCCCAAGCTCATCGGAGGTCACGGTTCAATTCGCCCGTTCGTTACGCTGAAGGGAGGATTCGTCAATTTCCGACTGGATCCGAGACCGGCGAGCTTTTCAGGATTCTTGAGTTCGGTCGATAACCTGCGCGCGAACAACGTGAGTGGGACGCTCTATCCAGGCGGGGGTTTGGAGGGCCACATCGGCCCCGTGGGCTTGCGGCTTGAAGCAGGAGATGAAATCTACTTTGCCGGAGGCGCACATCACAATCCGCGCGTAACCTTCGGGCCGTTCGTCCGTTTCTAGAAAGCAGCCAGATAATTGCAGCTGCAAGAAATTGTTTCCACCCGATAGAACGCCCCGCTATTCACGCTTGTGAGGAGCGGGGCGTTTCATTTTCGTTTGACTGCAGCTCATGGGGCGTTGCTATCCGCGGCCTTGGCTTGAAAGTAGGCGCACTGTCTTGTTAGCGGGCAAATTTCGCACTTTGGCGTCGAACGTTTGCAAATTTCCTGTCCATGCTTCTTAAGCAGAAGATAAGCGCGCTGCCGGGCCTCGAAGGTTTCATCCAACCCTGCGCTCAAGATTTCGCGTGCTACGCGATAGTCCGCCGCATAGTTCTTTCCGGTTCCCCCCCACAGGCGTATCGCCACGCTAACGCAGGCCGACGGCACGGCTGCTACCGGCGCCAACTTCGAGAACAACAGAATCTTCTCGGCGCCTGGCTCTCCAATCACAGGAAATTTCTGAAGCACGCTTTTTGCACCGCGAATGCCTTTTCCGGGCTGTTTCTTTTCCTCCAGCATCCATCTTTTCAGCATGGCCAGCAGGTCTTTGCCAAATTCGTTTTTCGCCATTCGTGCGATTTCCTTCAGCTTCTCCGCGCGCAGTTCCGGCACGATCCCGCCGAGCCGCGTCAATTTCGTGAGTTTTGTTTTTGGCGCCTCGAGAATATTCTCCGGTTTCAACCCGACCTCACGCTTTAGCGCCTCAAATCCCCTGGAACACGGCAAATCCGCCGCGGGATATCCAGAATTCACCTAGACAATCATCTCGTATGGATCCGTTGGGCCGGCCAGTCTTTGTGGCCCGTACAGATTTTCAAGAAGGTCCAGGACTTCAAGCAGATTAGGTTTTACTGGCGTCATCAAAGCCTGCTTCGCGTCACTCTATGACGCATTCCCGGCACATTCAAGCTGGCACGTCCTTTTCTGGACACTCGCTTGCAATCATCGAGTGTTACCATCTTTCCGCGCGAAGAAGGAGGAAAACCATGAGATGGACACCCGGTGGCGAAAGCCAGGACGTAGAGGATCGCCGCGATGAATCCGGAGGCGGGGGAGGCGGCTTTCAATTTGGCGGCATGCATATCGGCATTGGCGGCGCTATCCTGCTCTTGATTCTCAGTTTTGTCTTCAAGACAAACTTCTTCGCCTTGCTCAGCGGAGGCGGCTCCGTCTCGCCGGGCCCGGCCGCGGTCAGGAAACCTGATCCGGCTCGTGACGCCGCGGAGAAGCCGCTGGTGCAATTTGTGTCGTTTGTGCTTGACGATACGCAGAAAACCTGGACGGAGCTTCTGCCGCAACAAGGGGGGAAGCCGTATCACCACGCGAAGCTTGTGCTCTTCCGGGATTCCATCCAATCGGGATGCGGCGGAGCGGAAGCCGCGACGGGCCCATTTTATTGTCCCGGCGACGAGCGGGTTTACATCGATCTGGGGTTTTTTGACGAACTGAAGCGCCGTTTCGGGGCGCCCGGCGAATTCGCGCAAGCCTACGTACTCGCGCACGAACTGGGCCACCACGTGCAAAATATCCTGGGCATCGAGCGCAAGCTGCGCCAGTTGCAGGAGCAAAACCCTCGCGCGCTGAAACCGCTATCCGTGAAGATGGAACTGCAGGCCGACTGTTTTGCCGGGATCTGGGCGCATTCGACGCAACAACGCGGGCTGCTCGAGCAAGGCGATGTCGAGTCCGCTCTTGGCGCGGCTTCCGCCGTGGGAGATGACCGGCTGCAGAAAATGGCCACCGGACACGTAAATCCGGATTCCTTCACGCACGGCAGCTCCGAACAGCGCATGATGTGGTTCCGCAAAGGCCTCGATTCGGGCTCGATCGATGCGTGCAACACCTTCGCGCAATAGCTTTCTCGCGAGGGCACCGAACGCATCTCAGAAATTCGCCTGAAATCAATTCGACGTGGCGGAGGATCCGCGGGTAGCATCGCCGAAATGTTCGTGATGCTGGCGAAGCAGAAATTGATCGGTCATCCCGGCGATGTAGTCGCAAACAATGACGTGCCGCGCTTCCGCTTGCGAAAGCTCTTCATAGAAAGCAGGCATCGAGCCCGGCAAGCTCAAGTAGTAAAGGAACAGCTCTTCGAGGCACTGCACGGAGCGGTCGCGGTCCTCGCTGATGGCGGGGTGATCGTAGATGTGAGCGAAGAGAAAACGCTTGAGCTGCGCATTGCGCGCCGTTGCCGCCTCACTGAAGCCGGCCAGGCGTTTGGGAGCACGCCGAATATCGTCCGTGCAGGAGGCGCCGGACGCCAGAACCCGCTGCTGCGTGGATTCGAGCAAGTCCGAAGCCAGCAAGTCCAGGACACGCTTGAGAGCCTCGTTGAATTTTAGCTTTTCGCGCGCACCGGGATGCGCGGAGTCCACCTGGCGGTAGACCTCGCCAAAAAACGATATCTCGTTGCACAGCGCCTGCACATCGAGAAGCTCGGCTTCGAGAGCGTCGTCGAGATCGGCGGTGTTGTATGCAATCTCGTCCACCCAGTCGATGAGTTGCGCTTCGAGGGGCGGGCGCAAATCGAGTAGGTATTCGGCAACCTGCGGAAATTCCGCGTCGGAATAGTCGCGCGAGTGTTTGATGATGCCTTCGCGAACTTCAAAAGTGAGATTCAGGCCGGGAAAATCGAGGTAGCGCTGTTCGAATTGCTCGACGATGCGCAGCGCGTGCAGATTGTGATTGAAATGGCCGCCGTGCGCGCGCATCAATTCGTCGAGCTTTCGCTCGCCGACATGCCCGAAAGGCGGATGGCCGATGTCGTGGACAAGAGCAAGCGCTTCGGCGAGCTCGGTGTTCAGGCCAAGCGCGGAAGCAACAGTGCGCGCGATTTGCGCGACTTCCAGCGTGTGCGTCAGCCGGTTGCGGAAGTGATCGGAATAGCGCGTGGTGAAAACCTGCGTCTTGGCTTCGAGGCGCCGGAAGGCTCGGGAGTGAATGATGCGGTCGCGATCGCGCGCGTAAACGCTGCGGTAGGGATGCTCAGCCTCCGGGTAGCGCCGCCCACGTGAGTCTTCCGCGCGCATGGCCCAGGGAGCAGGAGTAGGAACTCGTTCGATGGGCGGCTCCGTAAATTCCCGGCTGATCCGCACGATAAATTATCTGCGAAACGGACTCAGATCAAGACTTGGGAGAAAGAGCGTCCAGGCCGCGATCAGCCGCTTCCGCGATCGCCGTATCCGGGAATTCTTTCTTGATCTGCTCGTAGACACTTGCGGCCTCTTGCGGCTTCGTCGTACGGAGCACGCCTGCGAGCTCCAGCAGCACCAGCGGACGCGGCACCAGCGCCGTCGGTTTGTCCGCTAACGCGCGAAAGATCTTGACGGCATCATCGGGTTTGCCGGTGCGCGAATAAATCACGCCCATTTGATATTGTGCCATTGCGGCGAGTTCCTTGTCGCTGCCGCCGCTGAGCCGCTTCAGCTCTTCGAGCGCCTGGTTGTGGCGCTCAAGGTCTTCCAGCGTGAGAGCATAGTAGTAACGAGCGAGTTTCCCGGGATTGGTTTTGGGATATTTGTCCGCAACGCTTGCGAACTTCACCGAAGCATCCTGTGCGCGTGCCGCTTCGTTGGCATAGACGGGCTCATTGGGAAGCGCAGGATCGGGAGCAACGCCTACCCGGCCCTGATAAGCTTTCGTCGCGCTATCGAACGCGATAGAGGCTTCGACGGTCTGGCGATCGATGTAGTAGCGCCAGCCGCCATAGCCCAGCGCCACCAGCAACACGACAACTACAGCGATAAGCGTGAATTGCCCGTGGGAAATGACGGCTTCGGCGCCGTGCTCGATGGTTTCCTTTATTTTGTCCTGCTTCAGTTCTTTGCGCGAGATATGTTCCGGCACGCATGTCTCCTGATGAAAGTGGAATTTACAATCCTAACATAAGACCCGTGGTGACGCGGAGTTGTCCTTGGAACTCGCAGATTCGATCGCGGATTTACTTTTCCGCCCGGAACGTCGTCGCCGTAGCCTGAAGCTTTCTCGAAAGTGCTAGCTTTGTAAGATGCAAACGGCGTGCACCCATTGCGGCGCGGAACACTCGCTGAAGGAAACCGAATTGAGCGGCCATTCAAAAGTGCAATTTCGCTGCTCGAAATGCGGAAAGAGCACGGTCGTGCAACTAAAGCGCCGCTCCGATGCCACGGTGGTCATGTCCCCCCTTCCTTCTTTTGCGCGGGCCGCGCCAGGAGGCTTGAATCTGCACTCGCAGCCTGTGGATCCTAGCTTGAAGCTCCCCGCGGCGGCCAACGTGATTCTGAGCATCATGTCCGGGCCTTCACAAGGCAAGAGCCATACCCTCACCACACCGCGAGTGGTGCTGGGGCGTGAGGGCGCGGATATTGCGGTGGAGGACCCGGAAATCTCCCGGCATCACTGTCTGCTCGAAGTGCGCGACACCTACATCAATCTGAAAGATATGGATTCGACGAACGGGACGTTCTTCGACGAAGAGCGCGTTCGCGCGGCGGTGTTGCGGGACGGCACCGAGTTTCGAATCGGCGGAAGTGTGCTTCGAGTGAGTTTCCGGCCGAAATAGCCGAACATTTGTTGTCTGTCCGGAAACAGCGGCCGTCACCTAATCCGCTGGATGAAGCTACTTGAAATTTTCTGCCTTAGATAGGATTCCATTTCCGGTATATCGTGAGGTAATCTCGGGCCGCCTGCTCCCAGCTATAATGCAGTGCCCGCTGCCGAATCTTTTCGGCCTTTCCGTGGCTCTGGTAGTCTGCGATCCCCCGATTGAAAACTTCTTGCATGGCGGTCGAGTTAAAATCGGTAAAATAATACGCCTCGCTTCCTCCGATTTCCGGCAGCGAAGCATGGTCGGACAAAAAAACCGGTTTCCCATAATACATCGCTTCCACAACTGGTATGCCGAAGCCTTCTGCAAGTGAAGGAAACGCAAAGGCGAGGCAATTCCTGAAATACCAAGATTTTTCCTCTTCGCTGACGGGGCCCAGCAAGTGAACCCGACTTTGTACGCCGTGGCGCCTGGCCTCTGCCCAGATAATTTTTTCGTAATCAGCATTCAAGATACCTGCGATGACCAGTTCATAGTCATTACCGCCCAGAAGGCCAGGGAGGACATGAAAATTCTTTTTTGGCAGCACGGTGCCCAGGCTGAAGATAAAAGGGCGGGCGGGGCGGTTCCGCGGATGGTCAAAGGTGGGAAATTCGCTGACGCTGCATCCATTGTAAATGACTTCCACGGGGCGGTTCCCTAGGCGGAGGTGAGTGGTCACGGTAGAAAGGGTAAACTGCGAGACGCAGACAATATGGTCAGCCCGGTCAATGTTGGCCTGCACCTGGCGGAGCCTTTTTCTTATTTTGCTGGGTTTTGCCTTCGGTTCCTCCAGGAAATTGAGATCGTGAATTGTCAGCACTACCCGGGTGCCGCTGGGCGGAGGAAGCAGCCGGGAATTCTGCCAAGTGCAGTGCCAGAGGCTGAAGGAACGGGTGCGGGGAATCCAGAATTTATGGAAATCGCGGTGGAAGAAATAGTCTTGCCCGGGTCCAAAGAGGCTGCGGTCTGTCCGCGGAACATAAAAGGTCAATTTTTCGCGCGCCGGGTCTGCCTGCCGGATCAGAGCAGTGCCCAGGTGCAGGCAAAAATAAAACAAGCCCGTGTATGGATGTTTTGTTCTTTCACAATCGATCAGGATCTGGTTCATCGGAAATTTAGGAGGGAAACAATTACTTGTTCTTTCGGATGGCTTCGAGGGTATGGCAGTTGCTGTGGGCCGGCGCCGAAACGACTTGATAACCCTGGCTTTCCAGGAACCGGGTCAGGTGACCTACATTTCTTCGATCCTGGTCCAGGTCATGCACTTCCACGGTCAGGAAAGTCATTTTCCCCCAGCAGGATGCAGGGGTATCATAAATAATCGGGTATTCGCTTCCCTCGCAGTCAATTTTCACCAGGTCAGCCCGCTCAATCCCGGTCTCCTCCAGTATCTGGCGAAGGGAAATGGCCGGGACCCGCAGAGTAAAGTGATTTTTTCGGTCGAAATCGGAGTATACGGAGGCGATGACGGAGTTTTCCGCCTCGGTTTCCATAAATAGTTCAACGAATTCCTGCGGCTTCCCGGTCACCGCCTTGTTAAACAGCTGAATACGGTTACCCAGAGAAGGGTTGAGGGCAACATTCTGCTGGAATAAGGAGCAATTGGAAGGGATCGGTTCATAGGCATAGACGGTGGCTTCCGCCATTTTGGAAAAAAGCATCATTTCAAAATATCCGGCATTGGCGCCGATATCCAGGACTACTGGCCGGGGCGGGAGTTTTTTCAATAGGGCGTCAATACCATAGAAATCGGATACGAAAATCTCTTTGAAAACCAAGTAAAGCGACCAGGTGGGCACCCGGAAGCGGATGGGATTGCCCCGGGTGACAAAGGACATCCCTTTATACCCTTTGTGGAGTTTGCGGGTGAAATACAAGGGCCAGTTGCGGATGTGCCTGAGCAGGTTCCGGTACCGCGCTGTGGTTTGATGCTGCATAGTCCGGTTGCTGACGAAGAATCTAAACTTAAAGGCAGCAGGGATAGCGGGTTTTTTGGTCAGCTGATTCGCTAATCCTGGAAATCGAATGAGCGCCAGTTCGTCTTTGTTTCGATCCAGTACAGGAGTTTTTCCCTTGGACTGAAGCGTTTGATGCCCAATTCAGTTCGATATTGCAGTTCACTTTGCTCTTCGCCGAAAGCATGGCAGAAAACGCAATTCATGTCTATATGGAGGTGATGCAAGAATAGCAGCCGCCCTGATTTGGGCGCGGTCGAGAACCAAAAAGGATGAAGCGCCTGACAGATCTTTTGATCTCCGTCAGGCGCTCCAGTCCTTCTCAAAATTTTTGCACCAGTTTTCTGCTTTCTCTTGTTCCAGGCGTTTCCCTCCTATCCGCTCGCCGTTTTACGTCAAGCTATCTTGGGGATTGAACTACCCATCGCCCTTTTGGCTCGAGAAACTCCACCCCGATGGCAAAGCCTAGGCCTTGCAGCGGTTGGCAGTAAGCTACTCGGGCCGAGGAGCGAAAGTCTCCGGTACGCGAGGCGAACGTCAGTTTCTCGCCTTCTTCCCAGCGGCGCACACTCACCACTCGAGCGCCGCGTGCGCTCACGTTTTCCGTAAATGTCGATTCCGAGCCGGGCACCTGGCGATGCCCGTCAATGAATACGGGAATCTCCATCAGGATGCGATTTTCCGCCCGGTGAAATGTAAATTTGCTCCTTAGAGGCATGGTCGCTGCTCATCCTCACAGGCACGCGGCAATGCGCGTGAGATTTTGTACGCTGCTGCTTCCCCGCCGGTGTTTCATGGCGTAGAGCGCGCGGTCCGCGGCACCAAGTAGTTTTTCGGGCGTGTCACCATCTTCCGGAAAGGCCGCCACTCCGGCGCTCACGGAGAGCGCGGGATGTTCGGGCTCGGTGGAAAGGCGTTCGCGAATCCGCGAAACGACGCGCGAGGCGATGTCCGGGCCCGCCTCCGGCAGCACCACGGCAAATTCGTCTCCGCCGTATCGCGCGGCGGTATCGATCGCGCGGGAATGATTCCGCAGGATTTTCCCGATGCGCACCAGCGCGCGGCTGCCGGTCAGGTGGCCGTATTGATCGTTGATGATCTTCAGTCCATCCATGTCCAGAAGCACGATGCTGAACGGGCGTTGCGTGCGCCGCGAGCGGTCCAACTCCGCCTCGATCACGCTGATCAGCCGCCGGTAATTAGCCAGCCCGGTCAGCGGGTCGCTCACCGCCATCGAACGCACCTGTTCGAAGAGGCGCGCTTGCTCCAGCAACGCTCCGGATAGCACCACCACGTAGCTCGACGTCTTGCTCAGCTCCGCCAGGAAAAACGGGCCATCGAAAAGTTGCCGAGAAAAAGCTGCTGCGACGTGGCAAATGACGTTCAGCGACGCGACGATGAAAAGCGAATAGTCGAAGAGCGTCGCCTCGCTCTTTTTCTCCCGTTCATTCTTGAGGCGCAAGCGGAAGAAGACAGCGGCAACCATGAACAGCGCAGCGGGCAGCAAGTCCCACGGACGCGACAGGATTCTGGCGGCGTGCGAAATGGGTGCGGCCGGCGCCGCAAGAAAAGCCGCGCTCGTCAGATACGTCGCCAGCGCAACTACCAGCAAGGCGGCCGCGGTCTCTTTGCTCGGCTGTCGAGCTGTTGGCATCAAGCGATCCACGGCCAGGGCTGCCAACAGGAGAACCGCCAGGAGTGTCCGGCTGACCATCCAGCCTGCCGGAATATTTGAAAGTGCCACCGTGCCCGAGGCCATCGCCTCGTTCAGACCAAAGTATCCGACTGTCTCAATGATCCCCGAGAGCACGAACCCGAACGCCAGGATCAGCGCCGTGCGATCGTGCGTGCCCCGGAACCGCACGAGAGCGTTGGCGGCGTAGCAAAAGCTGAGCAGCGTGCCGCCGACTTCGAGGTAGAGGTATGTGTGCGAAGAACCGGCTGCGCCGGTCTGCCGCAGGTAGAAGATGAAAGCCAGGAAAACAGTGAGGAGAATGATTCCGCAGCTGACGAGGACGCGAGAGCGCGCAATCCAGGACGACGCCGCATCGCGCTCGTCCCGGAGAAACCCTGCGATCTTGCCCCAACTCCCCACGAAATCCCCCAAATGCCGAAGAAAACCCGCAACTCCCAAGAGATGCAAGTTTGTGCCCTTTAATGCGCAAAAATTAATCCGCGCAACTAGTTGAAATGGAATGAGTTACAAGGATGCGTCAGGGTCTGACTTCCGGCAAACGAGGGAGCGAGACGTGGACAAACGTGCCAAATTCGCAGTTTGGGACACTATCATTTGTGTTTCGTTAGAGTTACCAGAAGGATGGCTTGTATCACTGAGATTCCAAGGATTGTCTCAGACTGAGACAGTCTCAACAATTGAAACACTCGGTAGACTAGGATGGCAGGCGTTACAGCTTCGGTTCGGGGGCCGGGAGGTCCCTGGCGGTCACGGGATCAGTGAAGCCATGGACCTTATGCGAGCCATCGCAGAAGGGCTTGTTGGCGGAATGGCCGCAGCGGCAGAGGCTTATGGCCGTCCGCCCGGCGAGGCCAAAGGGCTTCCCCTCGGGATCGACAATTTCGAAATCACCCTCCACGCGGATGGACCCGTTGTGCTTGACCGTGATTTTTGTCGTCGCCATCTTTTCTCCTGAGCCACACAGAGTATGCCGATACTCTTGCGCTGCAACAAGCGGAAACGACTAGCGCCCCGGCCAGGCTGGAACGCTCTCGCTCCACACAACACAAACTCTGAAAACGAATCAGTACTTTGGAACGGACGGATCCACTTCGTCGGACCACGCGAGGATTCCGCCCTTGAGATTGAGAATCTTCCGGAAGCCTGCTTTGCGCAGGAAATCCACGGCTTCCGCGGAGCGCTTTCCACTGCGGCAGTGCGCCACGATTTCCCGCGAAGAATCCAGCTCGTGCACGCGCCGCGTCAGCTCGCCAAGCGGAATGAGGTGCCCCTTGAGATTGCAAATCTGGTATTCGTGCGGCTCGCGCACATCCAGGATAAATATGTTGTCTCCATGATCCAGCCGCACCTTCAGCTCGCGCGGCGTAATCTCCGGCACCTGCACCGACGGTCCGGGAGCTTCTTCGCCGCGCACGCCGCAGAATTCGTAATAATCAATGAGCTTGGTGATGGTGCGATGCGTGCCGCACACCGGGCAGTTCGAATTTTTGCGCAGTTTGAGTTCGCGGAATTTCATTCCCAGCGCGTCGAACAGCAGCAAGCGCCCTGCGAGATTTTCTCCGGTGCCGAGGATGAGCTTGATGGTTTCCATCGCTTGAATCGAGCCGACGATTCCCGGCAGCACGCCAAGCACACCGCCCTCAGCGCACGATGGCACAAGCCCCGGCGGAGGCGGTTCGGGATATAGGCAGCGGTAGCACGGTCCGTCAGGCATTCCGAAAACGGTGACCTGGCCTTCGAATCGGAAGATCGAGCCGTAAACGTTTGGCTTTCCGAGAAGTATGCAGGCGTCGTTCACGAGATAGCGCGTCGGAAAATTATCCGTGCCGTCCACGATGATGTCGAAATCTTTGAAGAGTTCGAGGGCGTTTGCGCTGGTCAACTGCGTTTCGAACGATTCGATCTGGATGTCCGGATTCAGATTCGAAAGCCGCACGCGAGCGGCTTCACTCTTCGGCTTGCCGACGTCGCTGGTGCCAAACGTGACCTGCCGCTGCAAATTTGTGAAGTCCACTACGTCGAAATCCACGAGGCCGAGTCGGCCGACGCCCGCCGCCGCCAAATACAATCCCAGCGGCGCGCCCAGACCGCCCGTGCCAATGAGCAGGACTTTGGCGTTCTTCAGCTTGAGCTGCCCGTCCATGCCGACTTCCGGCATGATCAAGTGGCGGCTGTAGCGCAGAATTTCCTCGTTCGAAAGGGTCGCGGCTGGTTTTGCTGCCGTCCCCGGTTGTACTGTCGTAGCCATTGCCATTCGTTGCTCCTCAGGTTTCAATCGTTCCGCGCGCGACGATCAAGAAACGCCGCCCGCGATGGACGGAACGATACTTATCGTGTCGCCGTCCTTCGTTGGCGTGTTTTCCTTCGCCAGATAGCGGATGTCTTCGTCATTCACGTACACGTTCACGAAGCTGCGCAGTTTGCCTTCCTCGGTAAAGAGATGCTTGCGCAACTCGGCGAACTCCTTAGTGAGATGGCCGAGCGCTTCGCCCACTGTCGTAGCCTGAAACTCCGCCGAAGCGCGCTTCCCCGCATACGGGCGAAGCGGCGTCGGAATCATCACTTTCACGGTCATTTCGTTTCACCATTGCTCTCTGGCCGGCGCGCTAGACCGCGGCGCGGTGGCGAATTTCGATGCCTTCGGGTGAAAATTCCTGCCGATCGTCATTCAGTCGCCAAGACGTCATCTCTTGCGGCGCGCCGGTCTGCACGCTGACGATGATGTAGCTGTACCACGGCCATGCGTGATCCCGATCGAACTGGCTAGGCCGCGCCGGATGGTCCGGATGCGAATGATACCAGCCAACAACGTCCATACCGCTCTCGCGCGCGGCTTTTTCCGCAGCCATGACGTCTTCGGAAGTGACAGAAAAACGGTTACGCGGCGAATCGTCCCGCCGGTTGACCAGCGGATACAGCGCCAGAATCTCGCGCTCCGATGCAACCGGATACTTTGCGGCATCGCTCCCTGCAACTTCGCCGGCATCTCTCCCCAGCAACGCGCCGCAGCATTCATGCGGATACGTCTCCGCACCATGCGCGCGGATTTTCTCCGCGAGCGGCCCGCTGATCAAAAGCGTCGGCTCGTCCGCCATGTCTACTCTTCTTCCCAAAAGCGTTCGTTCAAATATTTCGCCGCCGAATCCGCGAAAACGGTCACGATCACGGCGTTCCTTTTCTTTGGAAGGCACGCGGCAATCGCAAAGCAACCGAGTAGCGCCGCCGCCGCGCTTGGGCTGACGAGCAAGCCCTCTTCCCGCGCAAGGCGCTTCACCAGCCGATAGGCTTCTTCCGTCGAAACCTCCAAATTTTCATCCGCCAGCTTGTTATCGTAAATCGCCGGACGAATCGCCGTCTCCATGTGCTTCCAGCCTTCCAGCCCATGAAAGGATGCATCCGGTTGCAAACTCACGCAGCGAATCGCGGGATTCAACTCCTTCAGCCGCCGCGTCGTTCCCACAAACGTCCCGCTCGTCCCCAGCCCCGCCACAAAATGCGTGATGCGCCCGCGCGTCTGCTCCCAAATTTCGTTCGCCGTCGTGCGGTAATGCGCTTGCCAATTTGCCGGATTGCTGTACTGGTCCGGATAAAAATATTTCTCAGGATCCGCACCGACGATTTCGTGCACTGTGCGAATCGCGCCGTCCGTCCCTTCATCCCCAGGGGTAATTACCAATTCCGCCCCGAACGCGCCAAGAATCCTCTTCCGCTCGTGCGAAGCGCTGTCCGGCAGACAGAGCTTCACAGGATAACCCATGGCCGCGCCGATCATCGCGTACGCAATGCCGGTATTCCCGCTCGTCGCATCGATGATGGTCTTTCCAGCCTGCAGGGCGCCGCTCGCCAGCCCCGCCTGAATCATGCTCAGCGCCGGCCGGTCCTTCACGGACCCGCCCGGATTGAACCACTCGGCCTTCGCGCAAAACTCCACGTTCGGGAATTCACTTCCCACGCGCTCAAGACGCAGCAGCGGAGTGTTTCCAATCCGCTCCAGCAAAGCCTCTCCCCCCCGGCCGGATTGGGCCGCTGACCCGCGTTGAGAGGAAGCTGGATGCCCCGTGGTTGCCATGTCTCGTTAACTCGGAAGGCCCTCCCGGCTTCGCCAAGCCCGGGATATCCGACCATTTTACTCCGAATTAGATGCGGCAGGCCAGGGACGCGGTATAGACCGGAATTCTCGAGACTTTCGCTTCTCAGTCCGCCGAACCCACTCGCCGGGGCCTTTACACACCCGCGCGCCGCATCGTACTCTGAATCATCATGTGGAATGTGGAAGAGCGCCTCTCGCCGAAGGCCATCGAAGGCCTGGCGGCACTAGGTTTCAAGGTCGGCAGTACGCGCGGCGTGGTCCGCGTGGAAAAATACGGCTGCGGCGCCGAATTCCGCAAGGGAACCGACGGCCTCTATCAGATGACCATCGTTCCCACCATCATGTTGAACGGCCAATTCACACGCTTGTGGGACGCTGGCTATCAAAAGTTTCTTCTCACCGACGAAGGGCTGAAGTTCCCCGCGTTAGCCACGCATCTGCAGAATCTTCGCAAATTCAACGAAGAGCTCCGCACCGCGCTGGGCGTCCCCACGTTCTACAACGAGGCGCTCGGTTCCGTGAGCCAAGTCAGCGTCTATGATCGCGTCAAGGGCCGCAAGGGCGATGTGCCGGACGAAACCGTCGGCGCCCACAGTGAAAAGAGGGCGCGCGACTTTTAAAGGGAGAAGGGGCTAATATTCTTTTCGGGTGGCTATTTCCTTGCGTATATTATACGCTCGGAATAGGAGGGCCACCGTATGCCCCAATCCCTTTCTGATTTAGAACAGCGACGTGAACTG
>WNFC01000414.1_pt1 | contig 80660 bp, 75 predicted proteins | sample 5400541 | NCBI WGS metagenome assembly WNFC01 (sample SAMN13153342, study PRJNA577476) | soil metagenome | isolation source: 120 cm saprolite under Douglas fir tree site 2 hole 2 replicate 1 | place: USA:California | collected 2015-04-18
GCGCACCCTGCGCTTCTTGCTCGTCGCCCGGGCCGGCCGCCTGACTCGCATCGGCGGCCGCCACGTCCTGCGCCTCGCACACAATCCCGCGACCGAGGCCCTTTATGCGTCTATCGACAGCCGCCTTGCTGCCTGATCTCTTTTCGGATTGGGGCTAGTCCGCGGCCTGTTCTTGGGAAATCATTTGATTCACGAGACACGGTCGCCGTGATGGACCGCGAATTTGGCCCTGCTTGACCTCTGGAGACCAGGGGATTACCGCCGGGCCACCTGTCCGACCATTGCCGCCCGGACCCCCCAGGAGGCCCGACAGCTGCAAGAGCTCGGAAGCAGGGGCTGCCGTCCGAGAACGCCTTTTATGTTTCCTACGCTCAGGCGCAACCATTACCCCCCGCGCCCACTCTTTATATCAAACGACAAGTGGCTCCAAACCGACGATCTTCATGAACCGCCGCGGACGGAGGAAGGCAACATATGGCGACCATCACGACGAGTGGCGGTACGGAGATCCACTACAAGAACTGGGGCAAAGACCCAGCCGTGACGATGGCCGCCGGATCGAGTACATCGGACGGGTCGATATCGACCATTTCTCGGGATGAGTGGGGAGGCCGATCATGGTCACATTGAAGATCAACGGAAAATCCCACACCGTCGATGCGTCGCCGGACATGCCGTTGCTGTGGGCCTTGCGCGATCTCCTCGGCATGAACGGGACCAAGTTCGGCTGCGGCGTCGCTCTCTGCGGCGCGTGCACGGTGCACCTGGATGGCATCCCCAGACGATCCTGCGTGATGCCGGTCAGCGCCGCGGCCGGACATTCGATCACCACGATCGAAGGAGTCGGCGCCACAGTCACTGGCAAGCGGGTTCAGCAAGCCTGGCTCGACCTGGAGGTCGTACAGTGTGGCTACTGCCAGTCCGGCCAGATCATGGCCGCCGCCGCGCTGCTCGCGAAGATACCGGCGCCCACCGACACCGATATCGACCACGCGTTGTCGGGGAACATTTGCCGCTGCGGCACCTATCCCCGCATCCGAGAGGCCATCAGGCGGGCGGCTCGCAAACCGGCGACTGCCAAGAAGGAGGGCTGACTATGGGCCAAATGTCGCGTCGCCAGCTCCTTTTTACGGGCGCGGCCGCCGGCGGTGGATTCCTGCTGGGGCTGCATCTCGAGGCGTTGCCGCGCGTGCTGGCAGCAACGGCCAAAGGGACTCAGACCGACTTCGCGCCGAACGCGTTTATTCGCATCGGCAAGGACGGCCGGGTCACGCTGATCATGAACCAGGTCGAAATGGGACAGGGCACCTACACCTCGATGCCCATGTTGATCGCGGAAGAACTGGAGGTGGGACTGGACCAGGTCCACCTCGAGCACGCGCCGCCCAACGACAAGCTGTACGCGAACCCGATCTTTGGCGATCAGGAAACGGGTGCGTCGACCTCGGTGCGAGCGTTCTACGAGCCGCTTCGCCGCGCCGGTGCGACCGTGCGCACCATGCTGGTGGCCGCTGCCGCCGAGACCTGGAGCGTGGACACGGCGTCGTGTCGGGCGCGCAGAGGAGTCGTCACCCACACGCCGACCGGCCGCAAGCTGTCGTACGGCGCTCTGGCCGAAAGAGCCGCGAAGCTGCCGGTGCCGGCGCAAGTTGCTTTGAAGGACCCGAAGGATTTCAAACTGATCGGCACGCCCGCCAAGCGACTCGATACTGCGGCGAAGGTGAACGGCAAAGCGGAGTACGGCATCGACGTCCGACTGCCCGGAATGAAGATCGCCACGGTCGCTGCGAGTCCAGTAGTCGGCGGCAAGCTGGTCAGCGTCGATGACGCCAAGGCCAGGGCAATCAAAGGAGTGCGCCAGATTGTCCGCCTCGACGACGCGGTAGCGGTCGTGGCCGATCACATGTGGGCGGCCAAGCAGGGACTGGCGGCGCTCGACATTCGCTGGGACGACGGACAGCACGGAAAGATCAACACCGCCGATGTCGTCGAGGGGCTCGCCGCCGCCGCGCAGACGCCGGGCGTGGTCGTGCGAAACGAGGGGGACGCGCCGGCGGTTCTCGCGGGAGCGACGAACAAGCTCGAATCGGTGTACGAGGTTCCCTTCCTCGCGCACGCGACGATGGAGCCGATGAACTGCACGGTCCGCTTGAGCTCGGACCGCTGCGAGATCTGGACGGGCACGCAAGTCATCACGCGCGCCCAGGGGGGAGCCGCCGGGGTCACAGGCCTGCCCCTCGACAAGGTGGAAGTGCACAACCATTACTTAGGCGGCGGATTCGGCCGGCGCCTCGAGTTCGACATCGTCACGCAGGCCGTGCGAATCGCCCAGCAGGTCGGGGGTCCGGTGAAGGTGATCTGGACACGCGAGGAGGACATCCAGCACGACGTCTATCGGCCGTACTACTACGACCGTATGGCGGCGGCGCTGAATGCGCAGAGCCAACCGGTCGCATGGATGCACCGGATCGTCGGCCCGTCCATCATCGCCCGCTACCTGCCGGCCGCTTTCAAGAACGGGATCGACATCGACGGGGTGGACGGAGCGGCGCAGCTGCTCTACGACATCCCGGCGATCCGAGTCGAGTACGTGCGACACGAGGAGCCGGCCTTGAATACCGGGTTCTGGCGAGGCGTCGGAGTCACACACAACAACTTCGTGATCGAGAGCTTCGTCGACGAGCTCGCCGCAGCCGCGAAGCAGGATGCTGCCGCGTTTCGCCGGGCCCTTCTCCGCAAATCGCCTCGCGCGACGGCAGTCCTCGACATCGCCACGCAGGCGTCCGGATGGGGAAAGCCGCTGCCCGAAGGCCGGGGTCGCGGCGTCTCGGTGCTTTTCAGCGAATGGGGCAGTTATTTGACGGAGGTGGCCGAGGTCTCGGTGTCGAAGGCGGGCGAGGTCCGCGTCCACCGGGTCGTCTGCGCAGTCGATTGCGGGACGGTCGTGAACCCGGACACGGTGAAAGCCCAGATCGAGAGCGGGATAGTCTTCGGAATCAGCGGCGCCCTGTGGGGCGGCGTGACGCTCAAGAACGGCCGGGTCGAGCAGTCCAATTTCCATGACGTTCGAGTCATGCGAATCAACGAGACGCCGGCCATCGAGGTGCACCTGGTGCGCAACCTGGAAGCGCCAGGCGGAATCGGCGAACCAGGCACGGCCGTCACCGCTGCCGCGGTGTCGAACGCGGTCTTCGCCGCCACCGGCCGGCGCATCCGGAAGCTGCCGCTCGAGAATCAACTGCGCTCGGCCTGAGGAGGAGACGATGCGGATGTTTTCGCCGATGATCGTGGGCTTGCTCGCGGTTGCAGGAAGTGTCGTCGATGCACCGCACGCCGCTCCCTCCGGGACGTTCGAACCGATCGCGAGCGTCGTCATGCACCCGAGATGCATCAACTGCCATCAGGACCAATCCCCCCGGCAAGGCGATGCCCGGACCGTTCATCTGCCGCTCGTTGTCCGCGGAAAGGACAGCCACGGCGCCCCTACGCAGCCGTGCCAGACCTGCCATCAGACGACGAACACGGCCGACGGGTTCGTGCCGGGCGTCGAGGACTGGCACCTCGCGCCCTTGTCCATGCTGTGGGAAGGCCGCAGCAAGGAGCAGATTTGCGAACAGATGAAGGATCCGGCGCGCAACGGCGGCCGTCGCACGGGAGAGCAAGTCATCGAGCACATGAAGACGGATCCGCTCGTCCTCTGGGCCTGGGTCCCGGGTAGGCGCACGATTCCTCCGCTCTCGCACGAGAAGTTCGTCGAAGCGCTGGAGGCCTGGGTCAAAGCGGGGATGCCATGCCGGTGAACTGAGAACAAGTTGAATATTTGTATTCGCGAACTGAGGATCCGACAGACTTCGCGTCCTGACAGGACGCGAAGCCCGAGGCGAGGACCTCGCGGGCAAGACGCGCCGGGCCGTCGGGTCCGCTGGCGAGGCGGGATCCCCCGGCCGGGATCGGCAGAGAACGGTTTCGGCGGCTTATCGCCGCAAGATGCCGCAAGAGGGTGGTGGTCAAGTCGGTGGTGACCCAGGGGGCTGCCACCAAGAGATTCAGCCAAAGCCACGCAGATCCGTCTGAGAGCTGTCGCCAAAAGCAGCAACGTCGGAGAACTTCTCTGAAGGCTTGTCTTCTCTAGTTTGCGGGGGCCCGCAATCACCTGCAGGCAACAGGTCGCTTTGTTTCCGGTTCGAAGTAGTCGTCTGATGCGGTTCGCGTGGTGGCCCCTTAGGGCCACTATTTCGATTTCGTTAAGGTTTGAACCTGCCCGCGACGGATGGCGGGGAACGACCTCGCCGATCGCTTGCCCTCTACACCACCTTCCGATCGGCGGAGAGGCGGTCGCCCATGGCTGATCTGAGCTGGAGCATTACGGTCTGGTGAACCCTCACCTCAAGGAACTGCAGGTGACTCATAACGTAGGCTCGCACGGGCGTTCGGGTCACCACAGTAGCCGTGGCCGGGTTGAGCACCATCATGCTGATCTCGCCAAAGAAGTCGTTTGGCCCCAAGGTGCGTCGGTGGATGCCACTCACGAACACGTCCACCTCGCCGTCCGCGAGCAAGAAGAAGGCATGGTTGCCCGTTCCCTCGGTGATGAGCGCGGTGCCCGCAGGAACGATGATTTCGTCCATCTTGGTGGCGAGGAACTGCAGGTCACCGTCGGAGAGACGCGAAAAGAGCGGGATCTCTCGGAGGTTATCGACTGACGTCGTCACCGGTCGCGCCTCAGGTGGAATGCATCATACCATGCGCCGCGTTACTGGCACACGGTGGTGGGCGTCTGCGGCGCTTTCGTGCTCGTGGTCTTTCGACGCTCCGAGTGCTGTCGCATTGGCTCCTAGATCTGAGTGTGGGAGATTATGTCACGGGGACGGCGGCCACGGACGGGGCGACCGACGCCGGAGGCCATGGTCCTCAGGGAAACCCGGTCCAATTCCCACATTCCCACTGTATTCCAGCATCGACTCCCAGCAACTTCTCACGCATAGACGTCAGTAGAAGGGCTCTGAGACAAGATGGACTCTTGGCTATCATCGGCCAGCTCGCCGCGGTGGCTTGAGCGCGCCCTCTCAGCGCACGCGCCAGGGCACCATGCGCTTCAGGATCCCGTCCCGCAGGACCAGGGTGTGGAACAGGATCGCGGCGAAGTGAGCGAGGAACGTGAGGAAGAAGAGGTACGCGAGGATGGTGTGCGCCTTCCGCAGCACCGCGTACAGCGTGACGCTCGGCGGAAGGATGAACGGGAGATGCACGGAGCCGTAGAGCACGATCGGGTAGCGCGCCGCCGATAGCATCCCCCACCCGACCAGCGGCAGCACGAGCATCAGCCCGTACATCGCGAGCTCCGACGCCGTCGCCACCCGACGCTCTGCCTCCGACATCGAGGCCAGGAATGGCGGCGGCGGATTCAGGCGGCGGTTCACGAAGCGAATGACGACCAGGACCAGGATCGCGATGCCCAGCGGGCGATGAATCGACAGCAGCGCGTGGTAGTCGCCCAGGGAGACGACCATGGCCATCCCGACGCCCAGCATGGTCAGGACCATCGCCGCCATCGCCCAGTGCAGGAGCCGCGAGAGCGCGGGGAACTGACGCGGCGGGGTCGGCATGTCACTTCCCCCCACGGACGTCGGCGGCGGTGATCGCGCTTGGCTGCTTCGCCTCGCCTTCACGCCGGGTGAACGATCGCGAGTACACCGCCGAGCGAGCGCTGAGCAGTGGATCGTCGGACGGCGCGATGCCCGCGGGCAGGACCAGCGGGTCGAAGTTGATGTCCCTCGCGCGACTGGTCTCCTCGGCCTCCACTCGATCGAGCGTCAGCGTGCCCACGTCGACCCGCTCCCGGTCCGGGGGCCAGGCGACGGTGGCGTCGCCGGTGGGATCGCCGGGCTGCCCGATGGTGAGGATGAGGTGCCATCGCAGCGGCTGGCGCTGCACCTGCGTGATCAGCGCGTCGAAGAGATAGTTCCGGTCCCGGGATTCCGGCGCCGCGCTCGCGACCTCGAACGGCTGCGCCGGCTCCAGCAGCCAGCGGACCGGCACCGACACGCCCGCCGAGCTGGTGAAGCGGAACGCGTTCAGGGCATGGAACGTAGTGTTGTCGAACCCCGAAGCGATCGGCTGGCTCTTGATGACGGCCAGGGCCCGCGCCGTCTCGGGATGGCGCTCGAGAAGGGCCTTCATGCCGGCGGGATCGGGCTTGCCGGTCGCAGGATCGGGCGCGGACGCGACTAGATTCTCGTAGAACGCCTCCGGCGTCCGGAACGGAAACACCGGCAGGTTGATCATCGCGGTCCGCCACAGCTCGCCGTCCGGCAGGCTGAACTGGAGCCCCAGGCCGCGCACCTCGTCGGGCGCGTCGGCGACGTCGGGCCGGCCACCCGACAGGGAGAAGCGGCCGATCACCGGCACGCGCCCGGGTCGAAAGACCACCGCCTTCGAGAAGCGCGCGCCGGTCCCGTTGCTCTCGAAGAACCCGGACACGCCCACGCCCTTGGCATGATTGCGACGGAAGCCGGGGTGCACGCCGGCCACGTGCTCGAACGCGTCGGTGAGCCGCGCGGGTGTCAGCGCGCCCGGGGTCAGCCACCCACCGAGGAAGGCGTACGTGCCCAGGACCGCGGCGAGGACGAGACCGACCAGGGCGAGCCGGACCAGCGTGCCGGTCGGGCCGAGGGGCGCCCGCTCGGACTCTCCTGGTCGTTCACGGTCGGCAGGCATTGTCCATTCCAGTCATGGGTGGTCCGTTGTTCCGACGCCGTCGCCCGGGAGAGGAGTGGCGACCCCGAAGATTGTAGCAAGAATGTGCAAGCGGCCGGGCGCCCCGCGACCGTGCTAGCCTCCAGCCGATCTCACTCACAGGAGGCCATCGGCCATGGGACCACCGCGACTACCAGCACCTCGTCTTCGAGCGCCAGCCGAGATCGGGATCTCGAAGCAGAAGCCCAGCGGCCTGTGCGCCCGGAGGTGGTTGCGGGCCTCCGATTTGAACCTGCAAAGGGAACGCCCTCAGGTGTCTTGGCCACTGCTGAATGACCTTGTGCCAAAATTGTGACCGACTCAGGCGCATTCCTGATCATTCCAGCGCATTCCAGCGCACGAGACCGTCGTGACCCTGTTGTTCCACATCAAACAGTTACGCGCACTTACACGGACTAGGGGATAGGACTGAAAATCCTGTGCTCCTTTCAAGATCGTGGCGAGCAACTATGAATGGCGAAATTGACCTAACTCGTTGATAACGATGGACCCGTAGCGGCACTGTCAAGGCGCTCATCGATTCGAATGCCGTTCACGACCCTTCCTTCGTGCTCGGAACCGTCCGGTTCTGAACAATGCTCAGAAGCTGGAAAGACCGAAAGAGCGTCCGTTTCGGGCCAAGGGCTCGGTAAGCCAAGGAGCGCGGGATTGCCCGACGTGGTACTAGGGCGCAACTATGCCGGCAGGGAGCGGGAGGCGGTCCTCGGCCAGCGGCGGTCTCAGCACGTAAAACGAGGGGCGTGGTCTCGACGAGTCGTGTCCAATCATGAGGGACAGCGGGTAACCGACAAAACTGACAGAACCTCGGTTGGGTCGTTCGCCCACGGGGCTATGGCAGGAGGGGAAACTTCCGGAGGAACGCGGCGCGATCGGTCATGCCTGCACGCCGGGATATCGGAGGACACGCCAGCTTGCCGCCCCTGTCACAGCGGCGGCCTGCTTGGGCTCGCCCTCGATCGCGGCGCGGTGAGACTCGTCCTAGGGTGTCGCTCCGCTCTCCTGGCGACGCGCTGGAGCACGGCGGCGATCCTTGGGCGTCTTCTGAGGCGCGGGGTGCGGCCTCGGAGCGGCCACCTGTCGCGGATCGGCGACTCCGCCCCTGAACGGGATGCTATAAACCGGGGTCGCGTGGTCCGCGGGGGATGCCCCCCTGCTCCACTCGCCGCTTTGTCGGCACGCGACTAGGACGACGCGGTTCGGTGCCAGGCGCGGCGGGTGTCGTTGGCGAGAATCGTGATGGCGGCGACGATCCCGCCGACCCCGAGAAGCCAGGTGAGGCGACCCAGGAAGTCGGCGGCGCCGAGCAGGTGGAGCTGGGCGAGCAGGTAGTTCCAGTCGTGGGTGACGCCCTCACCGCCCAGGAGGGGCAGCGCCTGCTTCTTCGCGTCCGCCATGTAGATCGCCACGTCCGTGATGCTCTCGCCCGTCCAGAAGAGGGCCACCGCGAACGAGGCGGGCTGGCCCTGGCGAAGAAACGTCACCGCGCACACGGCGGGCAGGATGACCTGGAGCGCCGAGCCCGCCAGGATGTAGAGGAAGCGCGGGAGAAAGGACGCGAAGGTGTGTCCGGCCTCGTGGATGACGAGATCGATGCCGTGGATGAATCGCAGAGCCCCGCTCGCCGCATTGAAGTCGAGGCCGCGCGCGAGGATTTGCCAGGCCAAGACGACCATCACGAGCAGCCCGCGGCGCGACCTAGCGCGGGCGCGGGAGGCACTATGGCCGGAGCTAGCTTCCGGCCTTCGTCGCGGTCACCGCGCCCGGCGCGGGATGACCATTGCCATCGGTGGCGCAGGCCGCGGCCGCGCCCTCGCGATGGATGGAAAGATCCGTGATGCTCGGATGCTCGCCGCACACGGGGCACTTCGGATCGCGGCGGAGCTTGACCTCACGCACGCGCATGCCGAGGGCGTCGTAGGTCATCAGCCGGCCGATCAAGGGCTCGCCGATCCCGAGCAGGAGCTTGACGGCTTCCGTCGCCTGCACCACCCCGATCACGCCTGGGAGCACGCCCAGGACCCCAGCCTCGCTTCAGCTGGGAACGAGGCCCGCCGGTGGCGGCGTCGGGTAGAGGCAGCGATAGCATGGACCCTGGTTGGGGGCGAACACCGTGGCCATGCCCTCGAACTGGAAGATCGAGCCGTGGACATTGGTCTTGCCCGCCAGGTAGCAGGCGTCGTTGACGAGATAGCGCGTATCGAAGTTGTCCGATCCATCCACGACGAGGTCGTAGTCCTTGATGATGTCCATCACGTTGTCCACGTCGATGCGCATGGGCAGCTTGATGATCTTGGCGTCCGGATTCAGCGCCTGCAGGGTCTCCGCGCCGGAGTCGACCTTCGACCGCCCGACGCTGGCCGTGGTGTGGAGCACCTGACGCTGAAGGTTGGAGACGTCCACGACGTCGCCGTCCATGAGTCCCAGGGTGCCGACGCCGGCGGCCGCCAGATAGAGCGCCGTGGGCGAGCCGAGCCCGCCCGCCCCGATGAGCAGGACCTTGGAGCGGAGGAGCTTGCGCTGGCCCTTCTCGCCCACCTGGGGCAGGAGGAAGTGGCGGCTATAGCGCTGGATCTGCTCGGAGGTCAGCGGCGTGTCCTTCACCACGGGCAGGCCGGACTGCGCCCACCGCTGGAAGCCGCCCTGGAGATTGATCACGTTCTTGTAGCCGAGATCGTGGAGCGCCTTGGCAGCCAGCATGGAGCGCAGGCCCGTCTGGCAGTAGAGAACCAGCGGCGTCGAGGGATCGCTGGCCACGGAGCCGATGCGGAACTCGAGGAAGCCGCGGCTGATGTTGTTGGCCGCCTCGATGGAGCCGTCGCGGTACTCGTCGGGATCGCGCACGTCGATGACGACGACGGGCTCGCCGGCGTCGAGGCGCTTCTTGAGCTCGGCGGGCGGCTGTTCGGGGATGATCTGTCGCGCTTCCGCCAGCATTTCCTTCAGCGTCTTCATGTCAGCACTCCTTGCGCCGGTTCTCTCTTTCGAATTGCGGTTTTCATATTACCACCATTCCCGACCGGAGCAACGGACAAGGCCTGCTTGCTGTCTAAGTCGGGACAAGACTGCTATAATTGGCCGCGAAATGAAAGGGTTAATCCTCTCAGGTGGGCGCGGAACCCGGCTCCGACCCATCACCTTTACCTCGGCCAAGCAGCTCGTTCCCGTGGCCAACAAGCCCATCCTCTTCTACGGGATAGAGGCGCTCCAGGCTTCGGGCATCCGCGAGATCGGCATCGTGGTCGGCGACACGCATCAGGAGATCCGGGACGCCGTCGGCGACGGCAAGCGATTCGGCGTCTCCGTCACCTATATCCAGCAGGACGCCCCCCTCGGGCTCGCCCACGCCGTCCTCGTCTCGGAGTCCTTCCTGGGCTCTGATCCATTCTGCATGTACCTGGGCGACAACTTGATCCGCGAGAAGCTCGAGCCCCTCGTCACGCGCTTCCGCGAGGAGAAGCCCCAGAGCCAGATTCTCCTCGCCCGCGTGCCCGACCCGACCCAGTTCGGGGTGGCCGAGCTCAAGGACGGCAAGGTGGTGCGCCTCATCGAGAAGCCGAAGGTGCCGCCCTCCGACCTCGCCCTCGTCGGCGTCTACATGTTCGACGCCACGGTGTTCCAGGCCGTCAAGGCGATCAAGCCGTCGGCGCGAGGCGAGCTCGAGATCACGGATGCCATCCAGTGGCTGATTGACCAGGGCCATACGGTGCGCCCGCACGTGATCGACGGATGGTGGAAGGACACGGGCAAGCTCGAGGACATGCTCGAGGCCAACCGGATCATCCTCGACACCCTCGTGCCGAGGACGGACGGCACCATCGAGCGCTCCGACATCACGGGCAGGGTCGTCATCGAGGCGGGGGCGCGCGTGGTCGCGAGCAGCGTCCGGGGGCCCGCCATCATCGGCAAGGGCGCCCAGATCGAGAACGCCTACGTCGGGCCCTTCACCTCGATCGGCGACGGCGTGATCGTGCGGGGCAGCGAGGTCGAGCACTCGATCATCCTCGAGGGCGCCAGTATCTCGGACATCGGCGGCCGCATCGAGTCGAGCCTGGTCGGGCGAAATGTCTCGATCTACCGCAGCCAGCACAAGCCGCGGTCCTTCAACTTCATGCTCGGCGACCGCAGCGAGGTCGGCCTCATCTGATGCGTCTCAACGACGACGCCCGGCGCGCCTTCTCGGTCCAGGACTACCGCGCGCAGCCCGCCATCCAGGGCGTGGAGATCGTGGACCTCAAGCGCTTCGGCGACGACGGCGGCTCCTTCATCGAGCTGGGGCGGCTCGAGAAGGGGGGCGTGCACGCGGCGTTCCCCGGCTTCGAGTGCAAGCAGATCAACTACAGCGAGATGGATCCCGGCGTGATCAAGGCCTTTCACGTCCACCGGCGCCAGACGGACGTGTGGTTCGTGCCGCCCGGCGACAAGATGCTGCTCGTGCTCGTGGACGTGCGCGCGGGCTCGCCCACCGAGAAGGTCGTCCGCCGGCTCGTCCTGGGCGAGGGCGCGGCGCGGCTCGTCCGCATCCCGCCCGGGGTGGCCCACGGGGTGAAGAACCTGGCCGCCTCGCGCGGCCGCATCATCTACTTCGTGGACACCCATTTCGATCCCGCCCCTGAAGCCTGCGACGAGGGACGGTTGCCCTGGGATCACGCGGGCCCCGATGTCTGGGACGTCGCCAAGGGCTGAGCCCGCCACGTGAAGATCCTCGTCACCGGAGGCGCGGGCTTCATTGGCTCCAATTTCGTACGCCATGTCCTGACCGCACATCCCGACGATGGCGTGGTCAACTTCGACAAGCTCACCTACGCGGGCAACCTGGAGAACCTCCGCGACGTCGAGAAGGATCCGCGCTACCGCTTCGTCCGGGGCGACATCGGCGACCGGGCCCAGGTGCTCGAGGCGATGGAGGGCGTGGACGCGGTCGTTCACTTCGCCGCGGAGACGCACGTGGATCGCTCGAATGCGGGGGCGGCCGAGTTCCTGAGCACCAACGTCACGGGCACCTTCACCCTGCTGGAAGCCGCGCGCGAGCTCAAGGTGGCCCGCTTCGTGGCCATCGGGACGGACGAGGTCTACGGCAGCATCGCCAAGGGGGCCGCGCGCGAGCTCGATCCGCTCAACCCGTCCAACCCGTACTCCGCCTCCAAGGCCGCCGCCGACCTCCTGGCCCGCGCGTACTGGACCACGCACCGCCTGCCCGTCATCGTCACCCGCAGCAGCAACAACTTCGGCCCCTACCAGTACCCGGAAAAGGTCATCCCGCTTTTCATCACCAATGCCATCGAGGACAAGCCCCTTCCTCTCTACGGCGACGGCAAGAATGTCCGCGACTGGCTCTACGTGCTCGACAACTGCGCGGCCATCGACCTCGTGCTCCGCAAGGGCAGGGAGGGCGAGATCTACAATATCGGGGGCAGCCACGAGGTCGAGAACATCGTGCTGACACGACAGGTGCTCCACCTGGTGGGCAAGCCGGAGACGTTGATCACGCCGGTGGCGGACCGTCCAGGGCATGATCGCCGCTATGCGCTCGATTCCGGAAAGGCTCATGGGCTGGGCTGGAAGCCTACCCATTCCTTCCCCAAAGCCCTGGAGGCGACGGTGAACTGGTACAAGGATCATGAAGCCTGGTGGAAGCCGATCAAGTCCGGAGCCTTCCGCGCGTACTACGAGAAGCAGTACCAGTCGAGATAGGCATGGGCCGACACTTGCTCGCCGGGGCCGCGCTGTTGGCAATGCTTCCCGCCATGCTCGGCGCCGCGCCCCAGAGCGCGGCCCCCAAGCCGGATCCCAGGGAGATCTCCGCGCTCCCGACCTATGTGCGGCGCGTGGCGCCGGCCATGGTCGGCCTTCGCGTCCAGGTGCCGGCCGACCGGCCTTCCGCGGCGACCCTCGGTGTCGAGCGGGGGGGCAGCGGCGTCATCTTCGATCAGGCCGGCTATGTCCTCACCGTCAGCTACGTGGTGCTGGACGCCGCGCGAATCGACGTGGCGCTGCGCGACGGGCGCAAGGTACCGGGCAAGCTTCACGCCCTCGATCTGGAATCCGGGCTCGGGGTGGTCAGGCTCGAGGGGCCGGGGCCTTGGCCCGCCGCCGCCCTCGGGGATTCGAGCAAGGTCTCCGCGGGCGATCTCACGGGCACGATCGGGATCGATGAGGATGGCGACCTCGTGGTCGCCCAGAGCCGGGTCCAGGCCATCCGCCCGTTCGCGGCCTCCTGGGAGTACATGCTCGACCGCGCGTTTCTCGTGGCGCCACACAACCCCGCCTTCGGGGGCGCCGCCCTCGTGGATCAGGCGGGCGCCGTCATCGGCATCACCTCGCTCCGGCTGGGACAGTCTCCCGTCGTCAACCTCGCCATTCCCGTCGAGAAGTTCCTCGCCGGCAAAGACGAGCTGCTCGCCAAGGGACGCGTGGAGAGCCGTCCGCCGCGGCCGTGGCTGGGCCTCTACACGCAGGAGCGCGCGGGGGGCGGGGTCGTGGTCGCCGGCGTCTCCCCGGCGGGCCCCGCCCGGGGCGCCGGCTTCCGGCAGGGCGACATCATCGTCCGCATCAACGGCGAGCAGATCTCGACCCAGGAGGAGTTCTACCGGCGTCTCTGGTCAGGGGGGATAGGCCAGGAGGTCCAGCTCGTCGTCCTCCGCGACCAGCGCTTCGAGGCGATCACGGTGCGCCCCGTGGATCGCTACCGCATCTACCGCACCAGCGACCCCTAGAGAGTCCCTGCGTGCGTGGCGTGGATACCTATCAGGGGCGCGGGCTCATCGCCGACCCCATCCACCAATACATCCTCTACACGCGCCCGGATGGCGTCCCCGGGGAGACGACCGAGCAGGACCTGATCGACTCCCCCTGGATGCAGCGCCTCCGGCGCGTGCCGCAGCTCCAGTCGGCGCGCTGGGTCTTCCCCGCCGCCGAGCACAGCCGCTTCCAGCATTCCCTCGGGGCCATGCACCTGGCCGGTCGCTTCGCCCAGCAGCTTCACCCGTCGCTCAAGGCGGAGTTTCCCGATGCGCCGTCGGCCGCTCTTATCGAAGAGCTGCTGCGGATGTCCGGCCTCCTCCACGACATCGGCCACGGCCCCTTCGGGCACTTCTTCGACGACAATTTCCTCGTGGATTTCGACCTTACCCACGAGAAGCTCGGCCAGCGCATCATCACCGAGCAGCTCGGGGATCTGATCCGCGGCCAGCGCCGCAGTCCGGCCGGCCCTTTCGAGCCCGGAGAGAGCATCGACCCGGAGTGGATCTGCTATCTCATGGGCAAGAGCTACACGAAACCGGAGTCCGCCCATCCCCGCTGGCTGGCCCACCTCAAGCCGCTGCTCTCGGGGATCTACACCGCGGACAACATGGACTATGTCCTGCGCGATTCCTACATGTGCGGGGTGGCCGTGGGGCCCATCGACATCGAGCGCATCATCTATTACTCCTTCTTCAGCGACAAAGGGCTCACCCTCGACCGGGGCGGGATCCAGGCCTTCATCATGTTCCTGAACGCCCGCTTCTACATGTACACGAACGTCTACTACCACCGGACCACGCGCGGCATCGACCTGCACCTGAAGGAGATCTTTCGCGACACCATCCGGCTGATCTTTCCCTACGATCTCCGGAAGGACATCCACCCGTACCTGCAGCTGACGGAGTGGACGCTCCTCGAGGAAGTGGCGCGCTGGCAGGACGCCGACGATCCCGAGCGCAAGGCCCTGGGGCAGGAGTGGCGGCACATCCTGGACCGGCGGCTCAAGTGGCGCATGTCCCACGAGGTGGTGCTCGACATCTTCGAGCCACGCCGCGGCCTGGGCTTCATGCAGGCCGAGGAGGTCGAGCGTCGCGTGCGCGAGCTCCTGCCCTCGGCCATCAAGGACTTCCCGTTCAAGATCGACATGGCGCAGCAGGACCCGCGCCCCCTCAACCCCATCGGCATGCAGGACCGCCAGATCTACGTCTACGATTCGGCGTCCAAGGACGTCTCCCCCGAGCCGCTCAAGGAGCTGCTGAAGTACCTTCCGGGGAAGGTGGCCCAGTGCCGGATCTTCGCTCAGACCCACGAGCACGACCAGCTCCTGGCCCGGGCCCTCAACGAGGCCCTGGGCGAGGAGCGACCCGCCCACCCGACCAATCTCTAGTAAAAGGGACAGCACGATGGAAAGCTTTCGCGGCGTCGACTACTACGGCCTCGAGGCCTTGCTCACGGAGGAGCAGCGGATGGTGCGGGATGCCGTCCGCGACTGGGTGGAGAAGGAGTTCATGCCCGTCGTGGCCACGCATCATCGAGAGGGCACGTTCCCGCTGGAGGTCGCCAAGCCCCTCGGCGAGATGGGTGTCTTCGGGGCCACCCTCAAGGGCTATGGCTGCGCGGGGCTCGACAACGTCGCCTACGGGCTCATCATGCAGGAGCTCGAGCGAGGAGACTCCGGCCTCCGCTCCTTCGCCTCCGTCCAGAGCGGGCTCGTCATGTACCCGATCCATGCCTACGGCTCGGAGGCGCAGAAGGAGAAGTGGCTGCCCCGGCTGCAGTCCGGCGAGAGCCTCGGCTGCTTCGGCCTCACCGAGCCCGACCACGGATCCGACCCGGGCTCCATGGCCACCCGCGCGCTCAAGAAGGGCAACGAGTACGTGCTCAACGGCACCAAGCTCTGGATCACCAACGGCTCGGTGGCCGAGGTCGCGGTGGTGTGGGCCAAGGGAGACGACGGGGAGATCGGCGGCTATCTCGTGGAGCGCGGCACTCCGGGCTTCTCCACGCTCGACATCCACGGAAAGTTCTCGATGCGCGCGTCGATCACCTCGGAGCTCGCCTTCGCGGACTGCAAGATCCCGCTCGAGAACAAGCTCCCCGGGGTCAAGGGCCTCAAGGGTCCCCTCGGCTGTCTCTCCCAGGCCCGCTACGGCATCGCCTGGGGCGCCATCGGCGCGGCCATGGCCTGCTATGACTGGGCGCTGCGCTATGCGCAGCAGCGCGTCCAGTTCGGCAAGCCCATCGCCTCCTTCCAGCTCGTCCAGCAAAAGCTCGTCTGGATGATCACGGAGATCACCAAGGCCCAGCTCCTGTGCCTGCGGCTCGGCCAGCTCAAGGACGAGGGCAAGGCGCGGGCGCAGCAGATCTCCATGGCCAAGATGAACAATGTCCAGATGGCCCTCGATACTGCGCGCCTGGCCCGCGACATTCTGGGCGCCGCGGGCATCGTGGACGAGCACCCCATCATCCGCCACATGATGAACCTGGAGACGGTCAACACCTACGAGGGCACCCACGATATCCACACGCTGATCATCGGCCGCGACATCACGGGACTGGACGCCTTCGGCATCTGAGCCCAGCTCTCACTGGCGGCCGCGATGGCCGTCATGAGCCCGAGGTGCTTGGTGTAGCATAGGGTTCCATGACTCCAGACCCGACCGCTCAGGCTGTCGCGTTGCCGCGCGCCGCCGTTGCTGCCCTCTCCGTTTCCGAGCGAGCGCGCCCGAATTACAAGCTGCTGGGGCTCCTCGCCCTCGGCCATCTTGTCATCGACACCAATCAGGGCTCGCTGCCCGCGCTCTTGCCATATCTGAAGTCCGCGCTGGGGCTGACCTACGCTGCCACGGGCGTCATCGTGCTCATGGCGAACGTGACCTCGTCCCTCATCCAGCCCCTCTTCGGCTTCCTCGCCGACAAGACGGCGAGGCGCTGGCTCCTGCCCCTGTCCGTCTTCCTCTCCGCCATCGGCATCTCGCTCATCGGCGTGGCCCCGAGCTACTACGCGGTGCTCGCCCTCGTGATGCTGGGTGGCTTCGGCGTGGCCGCCTATCACCCCGAGGGTTATCGGACGGCGACGCAGGTAGCGGGCGAGCGCAAGGCCACCGGCGTCTCGATCTTCTCGACGGGCGGAAATATCGGAATCGCTCTCGGCCCACCCGTGATCACGGCGCTGGTGACCACGCTGGGCCTCGCGGGCAGTCTCGGCCTGCTCGTCCCGGGGCTCCTCGTGGCGGGGCTTCTCCTGACGGTGCTGCCCGGCCTCTCACGGCCTCTACCCGCGCGGACGCACGCCGCCACCCTGGCCCCCCGGACCATGGTCGGGGCGATGTCGCTGCTCATCCTCGTCATCGCGGTCCGCTCCTGGACCCAGATCGGCTTCAGCACGTACGTCCCCTTCTACTACCTCGAGGTGCTGAAGGGCGACCCGCGCATGGTCGGCACGCTTCTCGCCGTCTTTCTCGGCGCGGGCGCCGCGGGCACGCTGATCGCCGGACCCATCTCGGACCGCATCGGCCACCGGCGCTACATGGTCGGCGTGTTCTTCCTCGCCCCGCCGCTCGCCGTGGGCTTCATGCTCGCCAGCGGCATCTGGAGCTTCATCCTGCTCGGCGCCCTCGGCGTCGTGCTCGTCTCCACCTTCACGGTGTCGGTCGTGCTGGGCCAGGCCTACATGCCGCGCAACGTGGGAATGGCCTCCGGGCTCATCGTGGGTTTCGCCATCGGGGCGGGCGGCATCGGCGCCACCGCTCTCGGCTGGATCGCCGACCACTGGGGACTCTCCTCCGCTCTCTGGATCTCCGCGCTCACGCCCGTGCTCGGCTGCCTCCTCGCCCTCACCCTGCCCGAGCCGCGCGCGCGTTGAAGAGATCACACGCGTGACCGTCCTCCACCATTTTCAGGACGGCGAGCAGGTCCTCCTCATCGACCAGCGGGGCAAGCGCTACCTTCTCCTCCTGAGAAAGGGCGAGACCTTTCATTGCGACCGGGGCTGGATCCACCACGAGACCATCATCGGCCAGCCCGACGGCGCCTGGGTGCGGACTTCCAAGGGCACGCGCTGTCTCGCCATCCGGCCCACCCTCGCCGAGTACGTGCTCGACATGCCCCGGGGCGCCCAGGTCATCTATCCGAAGGACCTGGCCATGGTCCTCTTCTGGGCCGATATCTTCCCCGGCGCGCGCGTGCTCGAGGCGGGCATGGGCTCGGGTGCCCTGACCCTGGCCCTCCTGCGCGCGGTGGGGCCGGAAGGCAAGGTCATCACGTACGAGCAGCGGGAGGATTTCGCGCGGCGGGCGCTCGCCAATATCCAGATGCGCATGGGCGAGGTAACCAACCTGGCCGTGCGCCTGCGGCCCGTGGAAGAAGGGCTCGGGGAGGAGGAGCCGGTGGACCGCGCGGTCTTCGATCTGCCCGAGCCCTGGCATCTCGTCGAGCCCGTCACGCGCACCCTGCGCTCGGGAGGGATCTTCCTCTCCTACCTGCCCACCATCGTGCAATCCCATCAGCTCTCCGAGGCCCTGCGGCGACATCCGGGCTACGCGCTCGTCGAGACGTTCGAGACCCTCATGCGGCCGTGGAACATCGACGGGCTGTCTGTCCGCCCCTTTCATCGGATGGTCGCCCACACCGGGTTCATCACGGTGGCACGCCGGGTCGTGCCGGAAGAGGGCGTGACCGTACGCCCTATCGAGAGCAACCAGAGCTACTGAGCGGTGCTCGAGCGCTGCTTCGACCTGTCCCGTCGTGGCGCCACCGTGGGTGCGGAGGTGCGCGGCGGCCTCACCACCTTCATGGTGATGGCCTACATCATCTTCGTGAATCCGGCCATCCTGGGATTCGCGGGCATTCCCGCACTGCAGGGACAGGGGCCGGGCTTTGCCGCGACGCAGGCCGCGACCTGCCTCGTGGCCGGCGTGATGACCATCCTGATGGGGCTCGTCGCCAACTATCCGCTCGCCCTCGCCTCGGGCATGGGGCTCAATGCCGCCGTTGCCTTCCAGCTCGTGGCGGGCTTGAAGCTGCCGTGGCCGGCGGCCATGGGGGTCATCGTGCTGGAAGGCGTGGTCATCACCGGCTTCGTGCTGACCGGACTTCGCGAAGCGATCATGCATGCCATCCCCGCCTCGCTCAAGCGGGCCATCGGCGTCGGCATCGGGCTCTTCATTCTCTTCATCGGCCTGAACGCCGCGGGCATCGTCAAGCCGGGCCCACCCGGCGTGCCCGTGACCTTGGGAGAGCTGACGGCGGCGCCCGTGGCGGTGGCGCTCTTCGGGCTCCTGCTCATGGTCTGGTTCCAGTCGCGGGGCATGGCGAGCGGGCTCTTGCTCGGCATCGCCCTCACCACGATCCTCGCCATGATCGTCAATGCGTGGACGGGCGGGCGCGCCTTTCCCCTGCCGGGGCAGGCCGTGATTCCGAAAAGCCTCGTGGCCTGGCCCGACCTGTCGAGTCTCGGCGCGGGCCTCGACTTCACGGTCTTCGTCAGGGTGGGCGCGATCACCGCCGTGGTCACCATCTTCTCCATCATGCTCTCCGACTTCTTCGACACCATGGGCACGGTCGTGGGAATCGGCACCGAGGCGGGGTGGCTGGAGGCCGACGGGCGGCTGCCCCGCCTGAACCGGGTACTGCTCGTGGATTCGCTCGCGGCGGTGGCGGGCGGGGCGGCCGGCGCATCTTCGGCGACGACCTATGTCGAGTCCGCCGCCGGCGTGGCCGCGGGAGCAAAGACTGGCCTCGCCTCGGTGGTCACGGGCCTCTGCTTCCTCGCCGCCCTCTTCCTCGCACCGGTCGCGGGGGTCGTTCCCGCCCAGGCGACCGCACCCGCCCTCATCCTGGTGGGATTTCTCATGATGGGACTCGTGCGCGACATCCCGTTCGGCGACCTCGAGGAGGGCTTCCCCGCGCTCCTCATCGTGACGCTCATGCCTTTCACGTACTCGATCACGGACGGCATCGGCGCGGGGTTCGTCGCCTACTGCGTCATCAAGCTTCTCCGCGGCAAGGGGGCGGAAGTGCATGCCATGATGTACGGGACGGCCGTTGCCTTCGCGATCTACTTCGCGATGCCCGCCGTGCGGGCGCTCCTGCGCGCCTGAGGGCGCCCGCGGCCGTGTGGTACGCTAGGTAGTCCGCGGCCGTCGCGGGTGAAACTTCCAAGGAGGCCGATTCGTTGATCACCGCCATGCGCGAGTATTTCCGGGGGATGAAGCTCATCCTCCTCATCGTGGGTGTTGCCTTCGTTGCCACCAGCCTCGTCTTCTACGGTTCCACCTCGCTCCGCGGGGAGAGTGGCAGGCCCTCCGCCCAGGTCGCGAACGTCAACGGTGAGGAGATTTCGCCCGCGCGCTTCCAGCGTGTGCTGCGGAGGTACCTGGAGTTCTACCGCCGGACGTACCAGCAGAACCTCACCCCCGAGATGGCCGAGCGAGTGGGGCTGACGCAGCAGGTGCTCAACGAGCTGATCCAGGAAGCCCTCATCCTTCAGCAGGCCAAGCGCGAGGGCATCACGGTCAGCGACGAGGAGCTGCGCCTGCGCATCCAGGGCATCCCCGCCTTCCAGGAGGATGGACGCTTCTCGCTCGACCGGTACAAGCTCGTCCTCAAGGAGAACCGGATGGACCCCGGCGAGTTCGAGGGCGAGGTCCGGCGGGACATGCTGCGCAATCGCGTCGAATCACTCGTCAAGGACGGCATCAAGGTCTCGGACGCCGAGGTTGAGCAGGCCTACGGGCTCCGCTACGAGCGGGTGCGCGCGGAATGGGCCTACGTCGAAGCGGCGCCGCTCATGGCTCAAGTGACGGTGAGCGACGCGGACGCGGAGGCGTACCTCAAGACGCACGAGGCGCGCTTCAGCCGGCCCGAGCGCCGGAAGATCCAGTACGTCCTCCTCGCCCCCAAATCGTTTGCCCAGGCCGTCTCCGATCAGGACGCCGAGACCTACTACAAGGAGCACGGAGCGGAGTTCGAGCGGCCGAAGCGGCTCAAGGCGGCGCACATCCTCGTCAAGGTGCCCCCCACGGGGGGTAGCGAGGCCGAGGGCAAGTCCAGGGCCAAGATCGAGGAGGCCATCCGGCGCGCGAAGGCGGGCGAGGATTTCGGTAAGCTCGCCAAGGAGATCTCCGAGGACACGGCCACGGCGGGACAGGGCGGCGAGCTGGGATTCGTGGGCAAAGGCGAGATGGTGCCGCAGTTCGAGGAAGGGGTCTTCGCCCTCAAGAAGGGCGAGGTCTCGCCCCAGCCCGTGCGGACGCCGTTCGGATACCACGCCATCAAGGTCCTGGACGTCCAGGACGCGGGCGTGCAGCCCTTCCGCGAGGTCGCGCCCAAGATCAAGGAGAAGCTCGGGGCCGAGCGGAGCGAGCGAGCGGCTCAGGCCAAGGCCGACGAGGCGCGGCCGGCCCTCGCGGCGGGGAAAGATTTCGCGGCCGACGCGAAGCCGCTCGGCCTCGAGGCGAAAGAGGCGACCATCGCGCGCGGCGATGGGCTCGAGGGTATCGGGCGCGATTCGGGACTCGAAGACGCGCTCTTCGGTCTGGCCGTGGGCGGCGTCACCCCGCCGATCAAGACGGCCGTGGGCATCATGGTCGCCAAGGTCACCGAGCAGTTCGCCGCGGGCGTGCCGCCCTTCGCCGAAGTCAAGGACCGTGTGGTGGAGACCATCAAGCGCGAGCGCGCCCAGGCCGCCGCCGAGGAGCGCGCCAAGGCCCTCGGCGCTTCCGTGGGCGGGGGCGATCTCCTCACCGCGGCCCGGCGCGACAAGCTGCCGGGAGGCGAGACGCCGCTCTTCTCGCGGGCGGAGCCGCCCAAGGAGCGCGAGGCGCTGCCGGGCGCGGTGCTGCTGGCCGCCTTGCAGACGCCCGCGGGCAAGGTGAGCGAGCCCGTGAAGACGGCCACGGGCGCCTATATCGTGCAGACCCTCGAGCGGAGAGCGGCCGATCCGCAGGGCTTCGACAAGTCCCGTGATCAGCTGCGCACGCAGGTTCTCGAGCAGAAGCGGGCGTTCGCCTGGGAGCGCTGGGTCAAGGCCCTGTACGCAGGGGCCAAGATCAAGGTCCAGGGCGAGAGCGTCGGCGTCAACTGATGACCAGCCACCGCTGCTCGCCGTCGTAGGATAGGCCCATGTCGATCCAGCGCACACCCATGACCCGCCAAGGTCACGCGCGCCTCCAGGAAGAGCTGGAGCGCTTGAAGCGCGTGGAGCGGCCCGCCATCACCAAGGCCATTGCCGAAGCGCGGGCCCACGGCGACCTCTCCGAGAACGCCGAGTACCATGCCGCCCGCGAGAAGCAGTCCTTCACCGAAGCACGGATCAACGATCTGGAGGGCAAGCTGGGCGCCGCCGAAGTCATCGAGCCGCCCACCTCGGGCGATCGGGTTACCTTCGGCTCGACGGTCAGGCTCGAGGATGAGTCTGGAAAGGAAACGCGGTACCAGATCGTGGGATCGGACGAGACGGATCCGGCGCGTGGCCGCATTTCCATCATGGCGCCGCTCGCGCGCACGCTGATCGGCAAGAAGGTGGGCGACACGGTGACTGCGGAGCTCCCGGGGGGCAAGAAGACGTTCGAAATCCTTGAAGCCAACTTCCCGTTCGACGGGAAACCCTAGCCTTCGCAGCTACCGCAAGGCGTCCCGCAGCTCCCTCGTCAGCGCTTCCACGGTGCCGCGCGTGCCGCCCTGCAGCTTGTTCTTCCACTCCGCCTCGGTCTCGAAGCGCCGGTCACGGAGCCGCTCACCCCAGGGCTTGACCGCCTCGCGGATCGCGTTGTGGTCGAAGGCGTCACGCTTCAGCTCGCGAGCGCGGGCCATCACGTCGGGCGCCACCCGGATGAAGGCGCGGAGAGCCGCGCCCGTCTTGATCGAGTACTTGCGCCCCGCCCAGGCCGTGGGGAAGACGCCCGACACCGCCTTCATGTAGTTCAGGAAGAAGCGCTTGGCGTTCTGGCGCAGCTCGTTCATGCGCGCGCCGCCGCCGATCTTCTCCACCGTCTCCAGGAAGTCCACGATCTCCTCGGCGAGGGGAGCCTGGGAGACGCGCCCGCGCCCGGTGCCGAGCATCTTGATCTCACCGTGAAGCGGCGAGGTCTCGTCCTCGTTGAGGGAGCGAATCACGTCGTGGGCGAGGGCCTGGTTCGGATCGGGATACAGCTTGCGTCCGGCCAGGCTCACGATGTGCGAGGGATTGAGCCGCGTGTGCTTGGCATTGATGGTGACGAAGAGCTCGACGATCTGGCGCGCGTCGAGCCGGTCGAAGAGCACGGCGGGCACCTCGATGCCGAGGTTCTCTCCCGCCTGGGTGACCGCGTGGAGGGCGAGGAGCCGGTGCTGGCCATCGAGGACCCGGAGCACGCCATGCTCCTCGGGGATTTGCAGGAGCCCCAGGTCGTGCTGGCTCGCCATCGGCGTGAAGGTGAAGCGCTTCTCGGAGGTGATGATGACCGCGCCCGGAATGGCGGGCAGGGTGCCCGCGTCCTTGCAGTCGCGATAATAGCCAACCAGCTCGTCGATCTTGCGGCGGATGACTGGGCGCTGATAGGCGGCCTCGCTCTCCCCGATCCGCTTCTCGAGAGCCTCCCAGTTGACCCGTGAGCGGTTCCCGCGCTTGGCCTTGGTGGGAGGAGCGGCCGCGCCCGCGTAGCCCAGGACCTCGAACTTGACCAGGCGATCGATATCCTTGGCCGAGAAGGAGGCCTGAAAGAATTCCACACCGAATTGCTTCACACGGTGCGCGGGAACGGTAATCATGAACTCCTCCGCCTAGTCGGCAACTGGCCCCAGAAGTACTCGGGTGGAGCCTTCGTAGAGTAATAAATGGATAAACCCCTGTCAATATGTGCTTTTTTGGTGACTGCCCTGCCTGGACGGCACCCCATATGATGTGTCTTCAGATAGCTCTATACACCACATGTGGGTAAGCTGGGGACGAACGTTCTAAGTGTCTGAAAACATGACGCTACAGGGAAACCTGACGGTGGAGAACCAGCAAATGCCGGATTTTTCGGCCGAAAAACGTCAAAGGGCCACAGCTTGCCGAGACCGCTAGCCGATAGGCCCCTTCCTTAAGAAGTCGAAGTCGCAGCCGTGATCAGCCTGGAGCACGTGGTCCATGTAGAGGCGTCGATATCCGCGACTCGGAGCTGGCGCGATGGTTGAAGAGGCCCGCCGCTTCGCCAGCACCGCCTCGTCCACGAGGAGATCGAGTCGACGATCCTTCACGCTGAGCCGGATGCGATCGCCGGTCATGGCCAAGGCGAGCGGGCCGCCCACCGCGGCCTCGGGCGTGACGTGAAGCACGATGGTGCCGAAGGCCGTCCCGCTCATCCGCGCATCCGAGATGCGCACCATGTCCTTGACGCCGGCGCGCCCCAGCTTCTGCGGGATGGGAAGATAGCCCGCCTCGGGCATGCCGGGCGCGCCCTTGGGCCCCGCGTGCTTCAGGACGAGGATGCTCTCCGGCGTCACGGGCAGCGCGGGATTGTCGACGCGCGCGGCGAGATCTTCGAGCGAGTCGAAGACCACGGCGCTCGCCTCCGTCTCGAACAGGCGCGCGTCCGCGGCGGAGCGCTTCAGGATCGCGCCGCCCGGCGCCAGGGAGCCGAAGAGGGCGACGAGCCCGCCCACGGGCAGGATGGGCTCGCTGCGAGGCCGGATCACCACGTGGTCGACGTAGCGTGGGGTCGCATCCAGCCGGTCGCCCAGCGTCTCGCCGGTGACGGTGAGGCAGCCCAGATGGAGCTGGGGACGCAGCTCGGAAAGTACGGCGCCGAGCCCGCCCGCATTGAAGAAATCCTCCATGTAGAAATCGCCGGAAGGCTTGAGGTCGACGAGAACGGGCGTCTCGTCGGAGATGGTGTTGAGGCGCTCGAGCGAGATGGGCACGCCCACGCGTCCGGCGATGGCCGTGAGGTGGATGATGGCGTTGGTCGAGCCGCCGATGGCGAGGAGCACGCGCAGGGCATTCTCGATGGCCTCGGCCGTCAGCACGCGATCAGGCGTGATCCGTGATTCGACGAGCCGCACCGCCGCCTCGCCGGTCGCCTCGCCCGCGCGCAGCCGATCGGCGTGGACGGCGGGAATGGCCGCGGTGCCGGGCAGCGTCATGCCGAGCGTCTCGGCCACGCACGCCATGGTGCTGGCCGTGCCCATGACGGCGCAGGTGCCCGACGTGGTCGCGAGCCGGCTCTCCACGCCGTCGATCTCGTCCTTCGAGATGCCGCCCGCTCGATAGCGCGCCCAGAAGCGCCGGCAGTCGGTGCAGGCGCCGAGCCGCTCGTTCTGCCAGCGGCCCGTCATCATGGGGCCGGCCACGAGCTGGATGGCGGGGACGCCGGCGGAGGCCGCTCCCATGAGCTGGGCCGGCACCGTCTTGTCGCAGCCGCCGACGAGCACGACGGCGTCCATGGGCTGGGCGCGCACCATCTCCTCCACGTCCATGGACATGAGGTTGCGATACATCATGCTCGTCGGGTCGAGGAAGACCTCGCCGAGCGAGATGGTGGGAAAGGTGATGGGCAGCCCGCCCGCCGCGAGCACCCCTCGCTTGACGGACTCGATGAGCTCGGGGAGCTGCCGATGGCAGTTGTTGAAGCCTGAGCCCGAGTCCGCGATCCCCACGATGGGCTTGGCGAGGCTCGCCGACGAGTAGCCCATGGAGCGCGCGAAGGAGCGCCGGAGATAGAGCGCGAAGTCCCGGTCGCCGTAGTTGGTCAGCCCGCGCGCGAGTCCGTGGTCCATGTGTCGCTCCATCAGATGAGGCCCGCGGCGCCCGCCAGGGCCCCGAGGCCGAAGAGGAAGAAGAGTCCCGCCGCGATCTTTCGCACCCAGCGCACGGGGACGAAGCGGTGGAGCCTCGTCGCCGCCACGACGGCAAGCCCGTCGGCGGCGAGCATGCCGAGAGTGGTCCCGGCGGTGACCAGGGCCGTCGAGGTGAAGCGGGCACCCAGCGCGATGGTGGCGAGCTGCGTCTTGTCGCCCATTTCCGCGAGGAAGAAGATGACCGTGGTCGACAGGAGCGGGCCCCAACCCGGTCGCTGCGCGGGTTCATCGGCCGCGTCCGGAACGAGCGCCCAGAGGCCGAAGCCGATGAAGGAGATCCCGAGGATGACGGCGAGCACGGCGGGCGGGAGGAGTCGGGCCAGCCACACGCCCGCGGTGGCGGCCAGCGCGTGATTGAAGAGCGTGGCGATCAGGATGCCGAGCATGACGATCCACGGCCGGCGATAGCGCGTGGCCAGGGAGAAAGCGATGAGCTGGGTCTTGTCACCCATCTCGGCCAGCGCCACCACGGCGAACGAGCTCCAGAGCGCGGTCATCCCCACGATGATACCGCGCTCGTCGAGGCGGGGATCAGGCCTGGGGCGGGACGAGGCGCGTGGTCAGGTCGCGGATGTCCTTGAGGCGGTCCACGCCGTCGACGATCTCCACGATCTCGCGGGAGCGGGCCTCGCCCAGGGGGCCGCCCGCGAGCGAATGGAACTTGGCCACGACCTCGTCGGAGGCGATCGGATTGGCCGCGTCGCCACGGACGACATTGGTGCGGCGCGACAGCACGCGTCCATCCGCGAGGGTGATCCGCACCTCGGCCGTGGGATAGTCGGCCCGCTTGAGCGTCATCTCGGGATCGGCGGCGACGTCCACGCGTGCGGCCAGGTCACGGATGCGCGGATCGGCCAGCCGCGACTCCTCGAAGGCCGCGACATCCGTGCGCCCGAGCACGAGAGCGGCGGCCGCCGCGTAGGGAATGGAGAACTTGGCGCCGAGCATGTTCGCGGGCGCGGCCTCGGTCATGCGCAGGCCGAAGGGGATGGAGGTGATGCGCACCCGCGCCACCTGCTCGGCCGTGAGCTTGGCCTCGGCGCGCATCGCCATGATGGCGTCCAGCGCCGGGTGGTTCATGCGGCAGCACGCGTGGAGCTTGAAATAGTTCAGCTCGACGCGGTAGTCCTCGCCGAGCCCACGCACCGCCTCCTCGGGCTCGAAGCGATCGGCCAGGATGGTGCCATAGACGTCGGATGGCGCGTCCTCGAGAGCGGTGAACCCGGCGCGCAGCAGGTCCACGGCCAGGATGCCCTCGAGCCCCGAGCGCCCCGGATAGGCATTCCTGATCGTGGCGCCCTCGAGGGCGGGCGTCCAGGTGTTGGCCGGGCTCATCGACGCCGAGAGATTGATGACGCGCCTCATGTCTTCTGGCGTGAGGTCATTCAAGCGCGCCACGGCCGCCGCCGTGCTGATGGTGCCCCAGGTGCCGTGGGAGTGAACGTTGGGACGGGCCTGGGTGGCCCCGCCGATACGCGAGCCGATCTCATAGCCCGCGATGACACCCTCGAGGAGCCGGCCGCCGTCCGCGCCCATCTCCTCGGCGACGGCGAGCGCTCCGGGAATCACGTGGATGGCCGGATGGCCACCGCCCAGGCGATTGCCCTCGTCCATCTCGAGGGCCACGCCGGCCGTGGCGTTGGTGAAGGTGGCGAGGAGCGAATCGGCCTTGAGGCCATGGCCGAGCAGGCTCGAGCTGCCGTGAGGGGCGCGGCGGGCGGCCATCCTGGCCAGGCGGACGTTCTCGGGCAGCGCGCTCCCCGCGACGATGGCGCCGATCGTGTCGAGGAGCACGAGCTTGGACGCCTTTACGGTGGAGGCGGGAAGATCGGCCAAGCGAATGCCGGAGGCGAACCCGGCCAGCCGCGCGAGATAGTCCATCAGCGCACGCAGCCTCCGAGGGGGGCGATGGGGCCGCTGCGCGCGAGGAACTGGCCATAGCCCGGCTTCTGCTCGAGCGTGCCCTGGTTGAGCACGACCTGGCCGCGCAGCAGCGTCATCCAGGCCTTGCCGCGGGCCTGCCAGCCTTCATACGGCGTGAAGCCCGCGATGCCGAGATGCTGCTTCTGCTCGATGGTCCAGGCCGGCGCGGGATCCCAGATGGTCAGGTCCGCATCCGCGCCCACGCGGATCACGCCTTTGCGGGGGTAGAGCCCAAAAATTCGCGCGGGGTTCTCGGCCATTACACGCGCCATCCATGTCACGGGCAGGGCGCGGTTGACCACGCCCTCGCTCCACATGAGCGAGGTCAGCGTCTCGAGCGAGGGCGCGCCGAAGGGAATGGGCTTGCCCTCGGTGTCCACGAAGATGTTCTTCCGCCCGGGCTCCTTCGCCGCGGGCACGCGGGGGGAATGATCGCTCGCCACCGTCGACACGAAGCCCTGCTCGGTGCCCGCCCACAGCGCGCTCTGGTTGAGGCCGTCGGCCGAACGGAGGGGCGGGCCGATCTTCGCGAAGGGCCCGAGGCGCTCCATCTCTTTCTCGTTCAGCAGGAGGTACTGCGGACAGGTCTCGGCCCAGACGCGCTGGCCTTCGCTCTGCGCCCGCTTGATGCGCTCGAGGCCGAGCCGGGTCGAGAGATGGACGACGTAGACGGGGCACTCGGCAAGCTTGCCGATCAGGATGGCGCGATTGATCGCCTCCTCTTCCGTCCAGTCCGGGCAGGTCGCGGGAAAGTCCACGGGCGCCGTGCGCCCCGCCGCGATCGCCTTGTCCTCGAGGTAACAGAGGATATCGCCGTTCTCGCAGTGGAGCTGGCACACGCCGCCCAGGCGCCCGAGGATGTCCATGGTCTTGGCGATGAACTCGTCGGAGACCATGCGCTTGGGCCGCTTCTTGTACGTCATGAAGAGCTTGAAGGACGAGACGCCCATCGAGAAGGCCTCGGACAGACCCGCCAGGATGTGTGGCTCGTGATTCAGGATGAAGTGGAAGCCGAAGTCGAGGACGGAGAGGGCCTGCGCCTCCTCGCGCAGCCGGGCCACGGCCTTGGGCAGCGTCTCGCCCTCGTCATAGACCACGAAGGGGAGGAGCGTGGTCAGGCCCGTCTGGGCGGCGGCGAGCGGCGCCGTCTTCCAGTCGTCGTACTCCGGGCCGACGTGCAGATGGCAGTCGATGAGCCCCGGCAGGACGTACCGCCCTCCCGCGTCGATGACACGGTCGGCGGGTGGCAAGAGCTCCTCGGGACCGATGGCGGCGATCTTGTCGCCTTTGATGGCCACGGCCGCCTCGAAGACATCGGAGGCGGTCACGATCCGGCCGCCGCGGACGATGGTGTCGACGCGGGGAGCGGTGGTCGGGCTCATCGGTGCGGCTCCTTCTCCGTCACGGGCTGGAGGAGCGTGACGTAGTGCTGGGGCTGGCGGCGGCCGAGGAAGTTCCAGCGCTTGCGCACGGGGGTCATCTGATCCAGGTCGATGCGCGAGACGACCAGCTCATCACCCGTGGTGGCGGCCTTGGCCAGGACCTGGCCCAGGGGGTTGATGACGCAGGAGCCGCCGATCAGCTCGACGCCGTCTTCCACGCCCGCCTTGGCGATGCCGACCACGAAGCACGCGTTGGCGTAGGCGCCGGAGCGCAGGCAGAGCTCGTTGAGATCGAGGGCGAGGGCGGAGATGGGCGTGTTGTATCCGATCAGGATGATCTCGGCGCCCTGGAGGGCGAGCGCGCGATAGCTCTCGGGGTAGCGGCGGTCCTGGCAAATCGCGACGCCGACCTTGGCGCCGCAGGCGTCGAAGACCTTGTAGCCCGTGTCGCCGTGGGCGAAGTAGTAGGGCTCGTAGACCTGGGCAAAGCCATCCGCGGCCTTGGTGCCCGGAAGGTGGATCTTCCTGAAGGTCCCGACGAGGCGGCCGTCCTGGTCGGTCAGGAGCGCGGTGTTGAAGTACTTGCCGTCGGCCTTCTCGCAGAAGCCGACGTGGACGGCGATCCTGGATTCCTTGGCGCGGCGGAGGAGAGGCTCGAGAGCCTTGGGCGGGACCTCCGTCTCGAAGAACTGATCGAAGTCCTTGCGGATCTTCTTGGGGAAATACGTCGTGAGCGCCATCTCGGGATAGGCGACGAGCTCGACGCCCTGGCCCTTGGCCTGGTCGAGCAGCGTCGACATGCGCTCGACGATCTCCTCCCGGCTGCTGTTTTCCTGATTGGGGCCCAGCTGCGCGGCGGCGACGGTGACGATTCTAGCCATGGGCTCTCCTCTGCGGCGTTTTCGACATCCTACCCGGTGACGCCGAGCTTGGCGACCTCTTCGCGGACCAACCGCTTGATCTCTCGCTCGAGGGCCACGAACTCCGCGCTCGAGCGCTCGCGCGGATGCGGCAGGGCCACGTCCACGATCTCCTTGATGGTACCGGGCTGCGTGGCCATGACCACGATGCGGTCGGCGAGGAAGATGGACTCCGAGATGCTGTGGGTGACGAAGACCACGGTCTTCTTGTCCTGCTCCCAGATCCGGAGCAGCTCCTCCTGCATCACCTCACGCGTCTGCGCGTCCAGTGCCCCGAAGGGCTCGTCCATCAGGAGCACCGAGGGGTGGTTGGCGAGCGCCCGCGCGATCGCCACCCGCTGCTTCATGCCACCGGAAAGCTCGCGCGGGTACTTGCCCTCGTGCTCGGCAAGGCCGACCAGCGAGAGATACTCGCGCGCGGTGGCGCGGCGCTCGGCGCGCGACACGCCCTGGACCATGGGGCCGAATTCCACGTTCTCGATGGCCGTGCGCCAGGGGAAGAGCGCGTACTCCTGGAAGACCACGCCGCGGTCGGCGCCGGCATGCGTGACCTCGCGCCCGTCCACCAGGATGTGGCCCGTGGTGGGCTCGATGAAGCCCGCGATCATGTTCAGTAGCGTGGACTTGCCGCATCCGGACGGACCGAGGAGGCAGGTGAAGCTGTTCTCGGACAGCTCGAGGCTGACCTCGTCGAGGGCGAGCGCGCCTTCCGTGTAGCTCTTGGTCACGCGCTCGATCTGGATGGACTTCACGACTTGCCCCGCGATTCCGCGCGCCAGCGGAGGAGACGGCCCTCGAGCTTGCGCAAGAGCACGTTGGCCGTCACCCCGATGATTCCGATCACGGCCGCGCCGAGAAGCATGTTGGAGACGAGGAAGAAGGTGCGGGCATCGTTGATGAGATAGCCCAGCCCGGAGTCGGCGGCGATGAACTCCGCCGCCACGATGACGAAGAACGAGAGCCCGAAGGCGAGCCGCAGGCCCGTGATGATATTGGGCGTGGCCGCGGGCAGGACGACGTGCCAGAAGATCTGGCGCTCGGTGGCGCCGAGGCTGGAGGCGGCACGGATCAGCAGGGGATCGACGTACTTGATGCCCTCCACCGTGGTGGTGAAGACGGGGAAGAAGGCGGCATAGGCGATGAAGGCGACCTTGGACGACTCGCCGATGCCGAACCAGAGCACCATCATGGGCAGGAAGGCCAGGGGCGGAATGGGCCGCAGCATCTCGAGAGTGGGCTCCACGAGGTGCTCGAGCAAGCGCGAGCGGCCGAGGGCGGTGCCGACGAAGACGCCGAGGGCGGCGGCGATGCCGAAGCCCCAGAGGACCCGAGAGAGGCTCGCCGTGATGTGCCGGAAGAGCTCGCCCGAGGCCGCCATCTTGATCCCCGCGCGCAGGACCTCGTCCGGAGCGGGCAGGAGCACGGGATTGAAGACCTTCAGCACGTGGGCGTTGAGCAGGCTCACGCCCCACCAGAGCGCGAAGAAGAGGAGCAGCGAGCAGAGACGCAGGAGGACGACGACGGGCCGGCCGAGGGTCCGGGGCGACCTCGGTTTCGCCCCGGCCGTGCTCGGAGTATCCGCGCGGGGAGAGACCGCTGCCCCGGGCGTATCTACCGCTTGGGCTTCCATGTCACGAGCTTCGGATCGATCTCTGCGAGGAGCTTGGGGGCCAGGATGTCCTCGGGCGCGACCGGCCCCTGGATGCGGTTGATGCCAAGCGCCCAGTCGCTCTGGAACCGGATGCTGTTGGCGACATCGTCGGTCAGGGCAAGGCTGTACTTGTTCTGGTCGGTCATCACCTCGATGGCGTCGCGGTCGATCCGGAGCTGCGAGACGAGCGCCTCGAGCGCCCTGGGCCGGTCCTTGACCATGAGGTCGTTGGCCTTGAGGAGCGCGCGCAGGACTGCCTTGAGCGTATTGGGCTTGTCCTTGATCCACGCGTCGGAGGCCATCAGGACCGAATGGTTGAATTGCAGCTTGTCGGTGGCCGCATACGGCTCCGGCTTGCCGCCGATGAAGGAGGTGGTGCCCGTCACGTACATGGTGCCGCCCATCTTGACGAGCCGGAAGAGGTTTGGTTGCCAGCCGAGGAGGCCCTGGACGTCTCCCTTCGACGCCGCCACCACTCCTTCCGACGGCTGCATGTTGACGAGCGTCACCTTGGAGGCATCGAAACCGTAGATCTTGGCAAGCTTGGCCAGGATCAGCACCTGGGAATTGCCCTGGGTGAAGGCGAGCTTCTTGCCCTCGAGCTCGCGCGGATGGCCGAGCTTCACGCCGGGGGAAAGGGCGAAGCCCTGCGTGCCCGCGATGTCGGCGAGGGCGCAGATCGAGTGCACGGGGAGCTTTTGCCCGCCCAGGACGATCTGCGTGAACGTGCCGCCCGTGCCGATATTCTGGTTGCCCCCGGCCATGAGCGTGATGACGTCGGCGGCCGACTGCTGCCAGCGCACGGCGACGGTGAGGCCGGCCTCCTTGAAGTAGCCGAAGGCATCCGCGATGGCGACCTGGGATCCCAGCTGCGGATCGCGGACGGCCGCGATCTCGATCTCCTTCTGCTCGATGGCGCCTTGCGCTCGAGCAAGCCCAGGGGCGATGGTGAGGGCGAGCAGGATCGAGGCGAAGAGTCGAATGGCTGTGGTCACGACGTCCTCCTGAGATGGCGATATGAAGCGCGGGGTCCGAAAGAGCAACGCCCGTGCCAGTGCTCCGCGCGCCTGCCTCTCCACAAAGAGCCTCACCAGCGCTGACCTAGGGAGATACTCCCACGCCCGCCCATTGGCAAGCTGCCGAAGACGCGGGCACTCCGCGCCCCTTGCTCACCTATTCATCCCTCTCCGCATTTGTGTTCTTCACTCATCCCTCTCCCCCATCGGGGGAGAGGGCCGCAGTTCGAGCTGAGACGCTCGTCTCGAGCGACGAGGCGAGGGCTGAGTACATAAGGGGGCAATTCATGAGGCGCGCGCCCTACCGCATCTCCGGAATCACCCAGAGCGGCTTCTCTCCACGCGCCACGCGCTGCACATTGTCGAAAGCGTTCCGGAACGCTTTCGGCCAGTTCTCCCACGTCGGTCCCGCCGAGTGCGGCGTGAAGGTGACATTCTCCAGCCCGAAGAGCGGGTGGTTGATGAGCGGCGGCTCCTCGACCATGACGTCGAGCCCGGCGGCCGCGATCTGCTTGGAGAGCAGTGCGTGGCGGAGCGCCTCCTCGTCGACGACGGGGCCCCGGCACGTATTGATGAAGATGGCCTCCTTCTTCATCATCCCGAACTCGCGCGCGCCCATCATCTTCCGCGTGGCGTCGTTCAGGGGAACGTGCAGGCTGACCACGTCAGAGGTCTGGAGCAGCTCGGGGAAGAGCGTGAACTTCACGCCGATGGCGTCCTCCTGGTCTTCGCTGAGCCGCGCGACGTCGTAGTACTGCACGTCCATGTCGAAGGCCAAGGCCCGGCGCGCCACCTTCTTGCCGATGGTGCCGAGCCCCACGATGCCGAGGGTCTTGCCCGCCAGCTCGTAGGTGCGCGTCTCGGAGAAATCACCCACGCGCCACTTGCCATGCACGACGTTGTCGTGATGCCACGACAGCTTCTTGTAGACGGCCAGGATGAGCATCATGGTGTGCTCGGCCACCGCGACGGAATTGGAGCCGCCGTTGTTGGCGATGGGCACCCCCGCCTTCTTGGCCGCGGCCAGATCCAGGCGGTCGTAGCCGGCGCTGATGAGCTGGATGAGCTTGAGCCCCGGCGCGGCCTTGAAGAAGTCCGGCCCCATGCCGGTCCGCGGAAAGCCCACGTAGTACTCCGCGCCGGCCACCAGCTTGAGGAAGTCGGGGCCGTCGTGCTCGGCGACGACTAGCTCGAAGCCCTGCGGCACCATGCTGCGGGCTCTTTCCATGATGGGGTCGGGCATCTTGGGGGCGAAGACGATCTTGGTGGCCACGATGGGTCTCCTTTGATCCTGCTCGTCTAGGGCTTGGAGGTCAGCAGCATATAGGTGGCACGGCCCACGGCGACGAGCCGGCCCGAAGCATCGCTGATGCGGGCCTCGCCGAAGGCGATGGTGCGGCCGCGGCGGAGCAGGCGTCCTTCGGCGAAGAGATCGCCGTCGCCCGCCGCCGCGAGAAAGCTCACGTTGAGATCGAGGGTGCTCTGGCCCACGCCGCCCCCCGGCCCTTCGTGGGTGGTGCCGACGGCGCCGCCCACGGCCATGTCCACGAGCGCGCTCAGCACGCCGCCGTGCACGGGCGCGCCCACGGCGTTGCGGAGCCCGTCCTTGACGGGCACGCGCAGCTTGACCCAGCCTTCCCCGGCATCCTCGACGTTCACCTCCAGATGTCGCCAGAAGAGGTTCTCCTGGGCGCGGTCGCGGGCGAGGGTGAGGGGATCGGTCGGCATGGGTGGAGGGCTAGGTTATACCGAAAATGCGGGCGAGACTCAACGCCGGGGCACTGGGGCAATTTGCTTCGCCATACTTCGTTGCGAGCGGGCCGGCAAGCCCTCAACGTACACCCACGTACGCCTCGGGCTGCCGGCCCGCTCGCGCCTCGTCTGGCTCGCAACTTGCCCCAGTGCCCAGACTGACTCACAGGGTCGGAAGTGCTATGCTCGCGGCGCTCGAAATTCACGCTCAGCAGGGGGAGACATGGCGACCAGGATCGGCATCATCGGGGCAGGGGCGATCGGATCTGTCGTCGGCGGCATGCTGACGCGCGCGGGGCACGATGTCACCCTCATCGATCAGTGGCCGGACCACATCGAGGCCATCAAGCGGCACGGCCTCCGCCTCTCGGGCACGTGCGGCGAGCACCTCGTTCCCGTCAAGGCGATGCACATCCACGAGACGCAGGGGCTTCGCGATCCCTTCGACGTCATCTGCATCTCCGTCAAGAGCTATGACACCGAGTGGGCGACCGCGCTCGCGACGGTGTACCTCCGTCAGCCCTCCGGCATCGTGGTCGACTTCCAGAACGGGATCAACGACGAGCGCGTGGCCGCCGTGGCCGGACGCGAGCGGACGCTCGGCTGCGTCATCACCATCAGCGCCGGCATGTACGAGCCGGGCCACGCCATCCGCACCGACACGGGGAGCGTCGGCTTCAAGATCGGCGAGCACGACGGCAAGGACACGCCGCGGGCCCAGGAGATCGCCCGCATCATGAACGACGTGGCGGTGAGCAAGGTGACGCCCAATCTCTGGGGTGAGCGGTGGTCCAAGCTCGCCGTCAACTGCATGGTCAACCCGATCTCGGGGCTCTCCGGCTTCGACTCCGCCGAGGCGCGCACCAACCAGGTGCCGCGCCGCATCGCTGTCTTCACCGCGGCCGAGGTCATCCAGGTGGGCCGGGCGCGCGGCTTCGAGGTCGAGCCGATCTACAGCATCAAGACGCAGCGCTTCGTGGATGCGGTGGCCGGCGACGGCCTGGCCGAGGTCGAGGCCGACATGTCTCGCGATGCCAAGAGCCGCGTGGGCGGCCGGCCCTCCATGCTCCAGGACGTGATGAAGGGCCGCCGCACCGAGATCAACTACCTGAACGGCTACGTGGCGGACCAGGGGCGCCAGGTCGGCGTCAAGACGCCGATGAACGACAAGATCGTCGAGCTCGTCAACGCCCCCGGCGTGGGTCAGCTCAAGCCGAATCCCAGGAACCTCGACCCGCTCTGGGCCATGGTCCCCCACTAGTTCCTGACATGCGCTTCGGTGTCTGCTTCATGGCCAATATCGACGAGATCGGGTTCTTCAGCCATGCCGAGAGCCTGGGCTTCGATTCCGTCTGGGTCACGGACAGCCAGATGTTGTATTCCGACTGCTACGCGGTGCTGGCGCTGGCCGCCAAGGTGACCACGCGGCTCCGTCTCGGGCCCGGCACCGCGATCTGCGGCACGCGCATCCCGCCCGTGCACGTGGCGGGCGTAGCCACGATCAACCGGCTGGCCCCCGGGCGCGTGCATCTCGGCATCGGCACCGGCAACACGGCCATGCGCACGATGGGCCAGCGGCCGATGCGCGTCGCCGACTACGCCGAGTACCTCCGGGTCCTGAGCGCGCTCCTTCGCGGAGAGGTGGTGGACTACACCTACAACGGTATCACCCGCCCCATCCAGATCCTCATGCACGACAAGGAGTACATGAACCTGGAGCCGAAGATCCCCCTCTACGTGTCAGGGTTCGGACCGCAGGCCATGGAGCTGGCGGGGCAGTATGGTGACGGGCTCGTGTTCGCCATTCCGCCGCGTGGGGTGCCGGTGGCGGAGGCCCTGGGCTACGCGCAAAAGGGCGCGGCGCGCGCCGGCCGCACTCTCCAGGATTTCCGCAACTGCGCCCTCACCAACATCGCCCTGCTCGATCCCGGCGAGGATGTCGCGTCCGATCGGGTGATCCGCACGATCGGGCCGAACGTCATGGCCAGCGTCTACTACTTCTACGATGAGGTCCACGAGCGGGGCATCGATCCGCCGCCCTTCCTCCGGCCCATGTGGAAGCGGTACTGTGCCCTCGTGGAGGAGACCCCGCCCGAGCGCCGGCACTTCCGTACCCACGAGTTCCACTACACCTACCTTCATCCGGGCGAGGCCGAGCTGATCGATGCGGATCTGATCCGCGCCACGTGTCTGGTCGGCTCCGCGGACGAGCTGATCGAGCAGATCCGCGAGCTCGAGCGTCAGGGGCTCCAGGAGCTCATGTTCGCCACCGGGGTGGACGAGAAGTGGCGCTCTGCCGAGGCCTTCGCGCGCGAGGTGATGGCGCGCGTCTAGGTCATATTAGAAATCTGCCGACAAGGCGCCGGGCGGAAGTGCCCCCGGTTAGGTCTTACAATCGGACAGGCCCGCCCAGAGGGCCGGGCCTCGCTTGGGCTCATTGGGAGGAACATGATGAGCCACTTTGTCGCGGGCTTGATGAACTTCGCGAAACTGCCAGACGAAGAGAGTCAGAAGTTTCTCGCTTCTTGCGGTGTCCAAGCTTGGTCAGTTCGGAGATATCGTCGTCTACTTCTCGGAGGGCTTCGACACGGTATCTGAGGAGATCCGAGTCAACGTAGGTCAGTTCGCAGACGTAGCGTTTTCGTTCTTTCGGAAGGCCGAGGCAATCGCTTCCTCAAAGTTTGTCATTGTGTGCTAGAGATTCCGGCCGGCCAGGATAGTGGTCGGTCGCCACGAATGTAGCAATGGGAGACCTAGCCCATTTCACTGGTCCCGGGGACCCTGGTCACGCGAGCCCGGTACACGCTATGATCGTTGTCCATGCCGATCCAGGTCCTGAACGCTCCTGTGACACTTGAGGATCTGAGGCGGCTTGCTGCGGATCAGTTCGGAGATTTCGTGAAGGCTGTCGTAGACCTCGGTCGCAGCGTGATGGCTATCGGCGGAGAGTTGCACGCTGACGAGGAAGCCACGCTGCTAGATGAAGGAGCTCATCAGGCGGACCTGTGGGGCATCAACCTATATCCCGACCGGCCAGCGGCAGAGATGATCGAGTTCGACTCGATGATCAATATTCGTCCGTCTCAGCGCAATCGATCCCGAGGAGTAGAGGATCCGGCCATCCGGCGCCAGATCGAGGTCATAGTCGACAGGTTGGTCGTCCGGTGATCGAGCGCCATCACCAGCACCGTGATTTGGCGGCCGGACGGTGGGGGCAGCTCTCGCTGCCCGAGCAACTCGGCAATGTCGGCAGCGAGGTCGGACGAATGCTCCGCTGGCGAGACCGCGACGACCGTCTGATGCTGAGCGCGTTCGACCGGGCCCTCGAGCTACTGGACCTCACGCTCGCGGACTCGCGCTGGCGTGGCCGCTTACGCGAAATTGCCCGGGTGCGGGAGCTCCTGTGTGATGCCGTGGCGGGCGGCGCTGACTACGCCACAATGCTGGAGGACCTGGATCGCTACTTCCTCGCCTTCGCCGTGGCGGCGCGGAGAAACCGATAGGCTAATGCAGGCCTTGCTACGCTGGTATCAGGCGCGGCCGGTGTTGCTTTCCAGGCGGAGGGCGGCGCACTCCTCGTAGAGGATGCCGTCGACGATGGTGACGGGCTGGCCGACCATGGCCAGGAGCTTCTCGATCGCGTAGTCGCCGAAGCGCAGGCCCATGCGGGCATAGCGCGCCCCGATCACCACCTTGGCGATGCCGGCCACGCAGATGGCGAAGCAGCACATCGCGCACGGCTCCACCGTGGTGTAGAGCACGCAGTCGGCGAGTGGACCCTGCCCGGCGCGGTAGGTGGGATTCACGACGCGGAGCCGCGTGGAGAGGCGCCGCAGCGCCACCGTCTCCGCGTGGGCGGTCACGTCGAACGTGGAGACCGCCTCGTTGTGGCCGCGCGCCAGCACCTCGCCCTCGCGCACGATGACGCCGCCCACCGCCATGTTGCCCTCGGCGCGGCCGGCGCGCGCTTCCTCCAGGGCGATCCGCATGAAGCGCTCGTGCTCGGTATCCATCTCGCCTCTCCTCCGGGGCCGCCGACGAGTGGGCATACCGCTACGCTCTTTGCACGCCCACTATCGTATTGCAAGACCTGACTGTGTGTTTAGGGTCGGACTAAGGCGTCGCGAGTGACCGGTGGGGGGGTGTCGGGGGAGGAGCGGCGACGCTCCCCCCTGACTCATCTAAGACGCTCCCCCCTGACTTATCCAAGATCCAGCGGTCGAGGGCGGCGGCGAGGTCGGCGGGCTTGACGGGCTTGGATAGGTAGTCGTCCATGCCGGCGGCGAGGCAGCGTTCCTGGTCGCCCTGCATGGCGTTGGCCGTGAGGGCGATGATGGGGATGCGGGCCACGGTGGGCCGGTCGGCCGCGCGGATTCGCTGGGTCGCCTCGAGGCCATCCATCTCGGGCATCTGGACGTCCATGAGCACCAGGTCGTAGCCGACCCTCGTGACCGCTTCGACGGCTTCGCGCCCATTGCCGACCACGTCCACGCGATGGCCCTTCTTCTCGAGGAGACGCGCGATGAGCTTCTGGTTGACGGCGTTGTCCTCGGCCACGAGGATCCGCGCCGACCGCGTCGGAGGTGACGCGAGGGGCTCGGCCGCGGCCCGCTCCGGCGAGACCGGTGCCGGCGCGCTGCTTCGGCCCAAGAGGGCCACGAGCTGGGCGAGCAGGCGAGAAGCGCGGACCGGCTTGGGCAGCCTCGCGTCGATCCCCGCCGCCTGGCCATCGCCGCTGTGGCCGGCCTCGGCCCAGGAGCTCAGAAGCACGAGCTTGACACCGGCGAGATCGGGATCGGCCTTGATGGCTCGAGCCAGGGCGAGGCCGTCCATGCCGGGCATCTGCATGTCGAGCAGCGCCACCCGATGGACGGCGCCGGCCGCAACGGCGCCGCGCAGGCGCTCGAGCGCGGTCGGTCCATCCGCCGCTTCGTCCGCCTCCATTCCCCAGACGCGGAGCTGCTCGCGGAGGAAGACCCGGTTGGTGGCGTTGTCGTCGACGATGAGCGCGCGCGCACCGCGCAGGGCCGCGGTATCGGCGGCGGGATCGGCGGCCCCCGCAGGGACGCGCTCGAGCCGCACGGTGAATCGGAACGTGCTCCCCTGTCCCGGCTCGCTGTCCACCCCGATCTCGCCGCCCATCAGCTCCACGAGCCGCCGGCAGATCGCCAGCCCGAGCCCGGTGCCGCCGAACTTCCGCGTGGTCGAGCTATCGGCCTGGCTGAACGGCTGGAAGAGCCGCGAGCGGGCCTCGGCCGTGATGCCGACGCCGCTGTCGCGCACCGCGACCTGCAGCACGACGGCGTCCGGTCCCTCGTGCGCCACCTCGACCGTGGTCACCACCTCGCCGCGCTCCGTGAACTTGATGGCATTGCCGAGCAGGTTGATGAGCACCTGACGGAAGCGGCCGGGATCGCCGCGCAGGGTGGCCGGGATACTCGGGTCGACCCGGGAGAGGAGCTCGAGCCGCTTGCTGTGGGCCCGCTCGGCGAGCAGCTCCGTCGCCTCCTCCACCGCGGCCGCCACGGAGAAGTCGATGTGCTCGAGCTCCATCCGGCCCGCCTCGATCTTCGACAGGTCGAGGATCTCGTTGAGGATGCCGAGGAGCGCGCTCCCCGAGCTGCGGACGGTCTCCGCGTACTCACGCTGCTCGGCGGTGAGCGAGGTGTCGAGGAGGAGCCCGGTCATGCCCAGCACCCCGTTCATGGGCGTGCGGATCTCGTGGCTCATCATGGCCAGGAAGTCGCTCTTGGCGCGGGCCGCGTGCTCCGCGGCGACCTTGGCGCGATGAAGCTCGCCCTCGATCTCCTTGCGCGCGGTGATGTCGACGCATACGCCCAGCACGCAACGACCGCGCCCGGGGACCTCGATGGGCATCTTGCTGATCTGCAGCCAGGTGGTGCGCCCGCGGGTGGTCAGGACCTGCTCGGGGATGAAGACCGCCTCACCGCTGTCGATGACCCGCTGGTCGGCGTCGAGGAATCGCTGGATCTCTCCCTCGGGCGCCCCGAGAAGTCGGCCGATGTCCATGTGGGTCATGCCGGTCATGCGCTCGGCGGTCAGGCCGTAGGTCTTGGCCATGAACTGGTTGGCGAGGAGGAACGTGCCCTCGCGATCCTTGATGAAGATGAGAGTCGGGCTGGCGTCGATGATGCGCTGGAGCAGGGCCCGGTCGGCCGCGAGCATCGTTTGCGGGGCCACCGGCTGATTCACCTGCCGCGCCCGGCGGGCGGCTCCCGCGAGGGCGAAGCCGATCACGATGCCGGCGCCCATGAGGGCGACGGCGGCCATGGGCACGATCGCGACCAGGGACAGAAGCCCGAGCAAGTAGACGAGCACGACGGAAGAGGTGAAACCCGATGCGATATAGAGCCGCCGGCGACGCTGCCTCGATGCTCTCCAGCCCATGCGCTCCTCGTTCCTCCTGAAAAGCAGGCTGTCCCCTGAGCTACGGTCTCCGAGCAGTACCCTTCGCCGGAGTTATCGGCAGAGGCTGGCCCGGAGCGGAGGGGGTACTGGGCCAATTTGCTTCGCCAGTTCTACTCAGCTCTCGCCTCGCGGCTGGGCCGCTCAGCTCGACATGCCACGTTCTCGGTCGCCAGCGACGCTCAACGTACGATCCACTCAGCCCTCGCCTCGGGCTTCGCCCTCAGCTCGAAGGGCCACGTACGCCTCGCGCCGCTGGCTCCCTCGGGTGAGGGCGCCGCCCCGAGGCGAGGGCTGAGTTGGTCTGGCTCGCAACTTGACCCAGTACCGGGTCGAGAGGCGAATTGACGGTCCCGGCGGCTTGGGCTAGGCTCGGCGCGTGCTCGATCTCGTGATCCGTGGCGGACAGGTCGTGACGTCCCAGGGCGTGGCCATCGCCGATGTGGGCGTGGAGGGGGAGCGCATCGCCATCCTCGGCACGCCGGGCTCGCTCCCCACGGAGTCGTCGCGCGTCATCGACGCCACGGGCAAGATCGTGGTGCCGGGCGGCGTCGAGCCGCACGCGCACCTCGCGCACCCCATCATGTCGCATCCCGAGGAGCCCAGCCTCACCCTCGGCCCCGAGGAAGACACCAAGGGTATGGCCTGCGGCGGCACGACGAGCCACGTGGATTTCTGCTTCGTCCGGCCGGGCGGCGAGATCATGCCGATGCTGGAGCAGCGGGCGGCGCGGTGGAAGGGGCAGTCCTACGTCGACTACGCCTTCCACATCACGCTGGCGGGGGCGCTGCCCCTGCGGACCTTCGAGCAGATCCCCGAGGCGATCCAGCAGGGGCACCCGTCCTTCAAGGTCTTCACGACGAGCATCCTGCCCCCGCATCCCAAGCGCCCCACGAACCGCATCGACTTCGGCCGCATCGGCTTCGCCATGGAGAAGGTGGCCAGGCACGGCGGCATCATGATCGTGCACGGCGAGGACGAGGATCTCGTCCAGTTCAACTACGAGCTCTTCCGCGAGCAAGGCCGGATGGACGGGTCGAACCTCCACCTCGTGCACACCAATCTCTCCGAGCTGCTGGCCTTCCGGCGCACCATCGTGCTCGCGCGGGCCAAGGGCGCCGGCATCTACTTCGTTCACACCTCGGCGCGGGAAGGGGTGGAGGCCATCGCGGAGGCTCGCGCCGCGGGTCTACCCGTGTACGGCGAGACGCTCCACCAGTACGCGTGCTTCAACGCGGAGTACTACAAGACGCCGCGGGGCTTCTGCTCGCACACGTATCCCTCGCTGAAGTTCCCGGAGGATCAGGCCGCGCTCTGGAACGGGCTCGTGCATGGCGGGCTCTCCACCCTGGCCACCGACGAGTACCCGACGAGCCTCGCCCTCAAGATGAGGGGGAAGACCATCGAGGACGTCACGGGCGGCAACGTGGGCGCCGAGGCGCGCATGGGCATCGGCTTCACCGAGGGCGTGGGCAAGCGCGGCATGTCGCTCGAGCGGTACGTGGACATCACCTCGACCAACGCCGCGAAGATCCTCGGCCTCTATCCGCGCAAAGGCGTCATCGCGCCGGGCAGCGACGCCGACTTCGCCCTCATCGATCCGACCATCCGCAAGACGCTGACCAAGGACGATTTCCACGTCACGGACTACAGCCCGTGGGAGGGCTGGCAGGTGACGGGCTGGCCCGTCATGACCATCCTGCGCGGTCGCGTCATCGCCGAGCGGGGCAAGCTCCTCGGCAGCACGGGCGACGGCCAGCTCCTCACGCGCAAGATCGACCCGCGGGTCCTGAACCGCCCCGCCTGCTGATCGGAGGCTCTCCCCATGGCCGGCAAGCTCTTCGAAGAGCTCGCGGTGGGCCAGGTGTTCCAGCACCAGCCGAGTTCGGCAAGCCGCTCGTCAACAGCATCTTCACCCTGGGGGTGGCCGTGGGGCTCTCCGTCGGGGAGACGACGCTGGGCACGACGGTGGGCAACCTGGGCTTCGAGAAGGTGGAATTTCCCAAGCCGGTCTTTCACGGTGACACCATCTATGCGGAGACGGAAGTGGTGGAGAAGCGCGAGTCGAAGTCTCGGCCCGAGTGGGGGATCGTCACGTTCGAGCACCGCGCGAAGAACCAGCACGGCGAGCTCATCATGCGCTGCCGCCGCGCCGCCATGATGCGCCGCAAGGGCAAGGCGTGATGCGCCGATCGCTTCACTTCGTGCCCGGCGGCCAGGAGAGGATGATCGCCAAGGCGCTCACCCTGCCCGCGGACGGGCTCATCCTCGATCTCGAGGACGCCGTGCCTCCGGAAAGGAAGCCCGCCACGCGGCCCATCGTGCGTCGCTGGCTCGAGACGCTCGATTTCGGCGGGCGCGAGCGGTGGGTGCGGATGAATCCCATCTTCACCGAGCACGCCATCCCCGACCTCGAGGAGACCATCGCCGCCCGGCCCGATGGATACCTCGTGCCCAAGCCGCGCTCGGCCGCCGATGTGCGCCAGGTGACGCAGGCGCTCGAGCGGCTCGAGGAGAAGCACGGGATTCCCTTCGGGTCGACCAGGCTCATCCTCATCGCCACGGAGACCCCGCGCGGGCTCCTCAACATCGGCGAGGTCGCCGCGGCCAGCCCGCGGATCACCGCCATCACCTGGGGCATCGAGGATCTGGGGGCGGCCATGGGCCTGCCGCGCGTACGGGACGAGTCGGGGCGCTATCTGGACATTCCCCGCCACGCGCGCGTCATGTGCGCGGTGGCGGCCTCGGCGGCGGGCGTGGAGTGGCTCGACACGGTCTACACGGACATCCCCGATCTCGAGGGGCTGCGGCGCGAGTGCAAGGACGGCGTGGCCATGGGTTTCAGCGGGAAGCTGTCGATCCATCCGAGCCAGATCGAGGTGATCAACCAGGAGTTCACGCCCTCCAAGGCCGAGGCCGAGGATGCCCTCGCCCTCATCGCGGCCTTCGAAGAGCACGCGCGCAAGGGCGCGGGCGCTTTCGCGTGGAAGGGCCAGATGATGGACCAGCCCCATCTCACCCGCGCGCAAAAGATCGCCGAGCGCGCGCGCCGGGCAGGGGTCATCTGACGGCAGCGCCGGCCCCACGCCGCGCCGGACTCTGGCTCGCGGCGCTCCTGCTCGCGAGTGCCGTCGTCTTCGCGCTTCCTCTTGGCCGCCGCCCGCTCGACAACCAGGACGAGGCCCGCTATGGCCTCCTCGCCCGGCAGGCCGTCGAGCATGGCCGCTGGATCCTCCCCCGCGTGCGCGACGAGGTGTACCTCAACAAGCCGCCCCTCTACTTCTGGCTCGTCGCCGTCTTCGCCCTGCCGTTCGGCGCCGTCACGGACGCCACCGCGCCCATCGCGTCCGTGCTGTCGGCCCTGATGGGGCTCCTTGGCGTCTTCGCCATCGGGCGTCGATTGTGGGACGACGACACGGGACTCGCCGCGACCGCGGTGCTCGCCACCAGTCCCTTCTATTTCTTCATGGCGCACCAGGTTCTCACCGACATGATGCTGACCGCGTGGATGACCTGGGCGCTCTACTTCTATCTCGCCTCACTGGACGAGGGCGGGCGGCGCGGCGCGTTGGTGGGCTTCTATCTCTGCGCGGCGGGCGGCCTGGCCGTCAAGGGGCCGGCCGCCCTCATGGTGCTGGTGGCCGCCATCACCGCGAGCCTCGCCACCGACGGCGCGCAGGGACTCAAGCGGCTCCGGCTACCCATGGGGCTCGGCATCCTCGCCCTGACGGCCCTGCCGTGGCTCCTGCCCTATCTCCTCCAGCGCGAGAAGAGCTATGGGCGAGCGGTGGTGATGACGGACTATCTCGGCTGGTACTTCAAGAGCGCGGTCGGCTCGAGACTCCAGGCGATCGCCGGGCACCTGCTGCGTTTCTTGCCGTGGGGCGTCTTCCTGATCCCGGCCGCGTGGTGGTGGACGCGGTCGCGCGATGTCGGCCGGCGGCGAGTTCTTCTGTGGGCCTTGACGCTCATCGTGCTGCTGAGCCTCTCGGGCGAGCAGCGCGCGCGCTACTTCCTTCCCCTCTGGCCCGTGCTGGCGCTCCTCGTGGGCCAGTTCTTCACGAGGGCCCCGGCCCGCCTCGTGGCGTGGACGAGCGGCGCCTATCTCCTCGTGATGATCGGGGCGGGGGCCTTTCTCCTCTGGGGGGGCGTGTCCGGTCCCGACGCCGTCTTTCTTCCCGCCGCGCCGTGGGAGGGCGGGCTCGTGGCGGGCGCTCTCGTCATCGGCGCGGCGATCGGGCTCTGGCAGCTTGCCCGCGGCGGCCACGGTTTCGCGGCGGCCACGGGGATCGCCGCCGGGCTCGGCATCGCCCTCGCGGTGGCCGCGATCGAGTATCCCACCCGCTTCGCCCAGGCCAATGACTATCGCGGCCTGGCCTCGCGCTTTGTCGCGCGCCTCGACCCAGGCGCCCCACTCCTATCCTATCCGGACGCCAACCTCGCCTGGGACTTCTACATGCGGCGCCCCGTGCGCGAGGTGCGGAGTGACGCGGAGGTGCAGTCGCTCCTCGCCTCACCGCCCGCGGCGCGCCTCATGCTGCGCGCGGAGGACTGGGCCCGCTTTCGGCCCGTCGCCCACCCCGCGTGGCGCGTCCTTGACGAGGGTACGGTCGGCCGCCGTCACTTCGTTCTGCTCGGCGGCTAGACCCCCTCACCCTACCCTCTCCCCCGTCTCGGGGGAGAGGGCCGCCGTTCGAGCTGAGACGCTCGCCTCGAGCGGCGAGGCGAGAGCTGAGTAAATGAGGGGGCGAGAGGCGGGCTACGCGAACATCAAGACCGTGCGCGCGACCTCGCCCGCCTTCATGGCGCGAAACGCTTCGTTCACGTCCTCGAGCCTGCCGCGACGGGTGATCATCTCGTCCAGCTTGAGGCGGCCCTGGCGGTACAGGTCGATGTAGCGCGGCATGTCTACCTTGAAGCGGTTGGAGCCCATGCTGCAGCCCTGGATCTTCTTCTCGCGGAGGAACATGGGGCCGTCGAGCTCGATCTTCTGTCCCACCGGGATCATACCCACCACGGTGGCGGTGCCGCCCGGCCGGATGCAATCGAAGCACTGCTCGGCGGCGATCTTGAGGCCGATGCACTCGAAGGAGTAGTCCGCGCCGCCGTTGGTCAGGTCGCGAATGGCCTTCACGGGATCGCCGGACGACGCGTTGACGCCGTGGGTGGCGCCCAGCTCGCGCGCTTTGGCCAGCTTGGACTCCACCGTGTCGACCGCGATGATCGTGCGCGCCCCTGCGATGCGGGCGCCCTGGATGGCGGCCAGGCCCACGCCGCCCGCGCCGAAGACGGCGACGGTGCTGCCCGCCTCGATCCGGGCCGTGTTCAGGACGGCGCCCACGCCCGTGGTGACGCCGCAGCCGATGAGGGCGGCGCGATCCAGCGGCATGTCGTCGTCGATCTTCACGAGGGCGTTCTCGTGGACGAGCATCTTCTCCGCGTAGGCGGAGAGGTTGGCGAACTGGTTGACGGCCTGGCCCTTCCAGGACAGCTTGGGCGGATCCGTCTTGGCCCGCACGGGACGGGTCTGGCAGAGATGGGTCTTGCCCGTGAGGCAGTAGTCGCAATGGCCGCAGAAGACGGAGAGACAGGCGATGACGTGATCGCCCGGCTTGAACTCGCCCACCTGGAGGCCGACCTCTTCCACGATCCCGGCCGCCTCGTGGCCCAGGATGGCGGGGGTGGGGAAGGGATAGAAGCCGTCGACGAAGTGCAGGTCGCTGTGACAGACGCCGGAGGCGACGGTGCGCACGAGCACCTCGCGACCCATGGGCTTGTCGATGTCGACTTCCTCGATCGTCAGGAGCTGGTGCGGACCATGGAACATGGCAGCTTTCATGCAGGCCTCCTCTTGGATTTTACGGGCCCGGGAGCGTCTCACCGGGAGCAGGCCCAGAGAGTGCGCCGCCGTGCCCGAGGTGTCAAGCCGTGATCAGACGGCGCCCGACTCCGACAGCGGGAGACCGTCGAGATGGTCGATGGAGTTGAGCAGGCGTACACGCCAGGGGGCGGGGTAGTCGATGATGGTGAGCGCCGTGTTCTCCCAGCGCTCCGGCGCCTCCTGGCCGTCGGGCAGGATCAGGTGCCGGCCGGCGAGCGAGCGACAGACGAGGCCGTGGGTGACGACGGCGAGGTTTCCCTCGGCCGCGGCGGCCGCCTGCTGCACGAGCGCCCAGGCCCGATCGACGCGAGCGTGGAAGACCTCCCAGCTTTCCCCGTTGGGCGGCGCGTAGCCCGGGGCGAACATGTCGACGTCCAGCTCCGCGTAGGGCGTGCCGCGGATGTCGCCGAAGTTGCGCTCCTGGAGGAGCGGGTCATATCGCACGGGGGCACCGGTGGCGCGCCGCAGGTAGTCGGCCGTGGTGACGGCTCGCGCAAGATCGCTCGAGAGGACGCTGGCGATGCCCTCCCGCTCGAGGCGGCGGGCGAGCCGTTTGGCCTGGGCCACGCCGCGAGGGGAGAGCGGGTTATCGGGAAGCTGGACGGTGCGCGACGCATTGCCCAGCGTCTCGCCGTGGCGGATCAGGAAGATGGACATCAGCGCGAGGGCTCCCCGAGGGACTTGAGAATGAAGAGCAGGAGTCTTTTCCGATCGCTTGTCAGCCGTTGCCCGTAGCTGTCGAGCGCCCCATGGATCGCCGAGAGCTGGGCCTGGGTTGGCACGACATAGTAACGACTCGAATCGGCGAACCAACGCTCCAGGTGGTGTGTCGCCGCTCAAGCCACATGAGGATCAGGATGCTCCAATGCTTGGAGAAGCAATGGAAGCGTATCCCATCGATTGACCTGCGTGAGAAGCCCAAACGCATTGACTCTCACGTGACGTTCCACTCCCTGTTCGTAGGCTTCCATGATCTGAGGGCGAGCCGTCAAGACTCTGCCCTTCGGGAAGAGTCGTCTGGCTGTGCCCGATACGCGCGAGGAGGTGTCGTGCAAAGCGGCCAAGAAGAGATCCGCGGGCGCCTCTGGAGTGATCCTGGCGAACGCTCGGAGAGCGGCGGCGCGGACACGCGGCGAGGTATGTGAGAGATAGGGCCGCAGCAGGACGCCATCGGATGCCCCGCCGGTCTCGCCGAGGCCGGTGAGCGTCCCCACCAGGGCGCGCCCCTCGGCGACGGCCAAGGCACGCCGGTAGAACGGGGCGAAATCGCGGGGTGACGACTCGCTCAGATAGTAGCGTGCCTCGGCGGCCATCGAGGGATGCGGGTCGAGGAGCGCGACCTCGAGCGCCTGTTCGCGCGCGTCGCCGGATTGTCGGACGTGCCAGCGCAGTGCCTCTCGTCTCACGGGCATGAGGTGATCGTGTTCCATGAGCTGGATCGCACCCAGGAGGGACCGGTCCGGCGGACGTGAAGACACGGCTTGGGCCGCCCACAGCCGGATCGACGTATCAGGGTCACCCAACGCCCGTTCGAGCAGGTGGACCAGCTCCGTGCTCGGCGCCTCCATGGCCACGCCAAACGCGAAGCGTCTCACCCGAATGTCGGGTGACGCGACACAGGCGAGGAGAACGTTCCGACACTCGTCGCGGGCGAGAAGAGTACGGACAGAAGCAAGAAAAACGGCATGACTCCCACGCTTCTTTTCTTCGAGGCGAGCGACAAGCGGGAGGACGGTGGCGAATTCTTGCGCCCGGTCCGCTCGTATCCAAGCGGCAAGCGCCGCCGCGGCGGCTGCGCGGACCTCGGGAACCCAATCGTTGAGACGAAGGACCAGGAAGGGCAGGGCGCGCACGTCCTGGGCGCGGCCCAGCCATTCGATCGCGGACGCGCGCACGTACCCATTCCAGTTGCACGTGGCCACGGCGAGGAGGGGGACCGACAACGTTCCAAGGGGGGCGAAGCGATTCAGATCGAGTGATTCGAGGGGGCGCCCCCAGGGGAGAGCATCCATGCCGTAGTAGTGACCGCGAAGCATCTCGTCGAGAATGGGCACGTCCGCCAATGGCACGTGTTGGAGTAAGCGCTCGATCGCCTTCGCCGCTTCGGTTCTGGTCGCAGGCTGGTGGGAGAGAGCGAACTTGAGGATTCCTGGAATGGCGGCCGGCTCATCGCGCTGCCCGATTTGCCTGAGCAGATGAAGTTTCTCGGCGGAAGGGCGCCAGCGCTCCCAGAGCCGAGGTGGCTTGGCGAGCTCGTCGATGAGGCGCTGCGTGTCCGGTGAAGGGTGCCGCGAGATCACACGTGCCAGCCCTTGAAGGGCCCTCGCGTCAGACGACGTGATCGAGGCGCAGGCGGCTGATCTCGTCGTCCGTCAACCCGAGTTGGTGGAGCACATCGGCCGTATGCTGGCCGAGCTTCGGCGCCGTTGCCCGCACGGCCACCGCGCTGTCGGACATCTTCACGGGCGTCCGGATGTGAGGCACGCGGCCGAGCTCGGCGTCCTCGGCGTGCACGACCATCTCACGGTGCAGCACCTGCGGATCGGCGAAGAGCTGCTCGTAGGTGTACACGGGCCCGCAGGGCACGCCCGCGTCGTCCAGCGCCTTGATCCAGTGCGCGGTGGGCGCCGTGGCCAGCACCGCCATGATCTCCTTCTCGAGGGCGAAGCGATTCTTCCGGCGATCGGGGCCGCGGCGGAAGCGCGGGTCCTCGAGCCACTCGGGATGCCCGAGGGCCGGCGCGCAGCGCTCCCAGATGCCCTGGCCGGCCGCGCCGATCATCATGTAGCCGTCCTTGGTCTCGAAGCGCTGGTACGGCGCGTTCTGCCGATGGCGCGAGCCCATCCGCTTGGGCTCCACGTGATCGGCCAGCCAGCCCGCGCTCGTCCAGGAGGAGAAGGCCACCGCCGTCTCGAGGAGCGAGCACTCGACACGCTGGCCCTGGCCCGTGCGCTGCCGCTCGTAGAGGGCGGCGAGGATGCCCTGCACTCCCCACATGCCGGTGCCGAGGTCACAGATGGGCAGGCCCACCGAGGTCGGGGGCCCCTCCGGCTCGCCCGTGACGTGCATGATCCCGCCCATGCCTTGCGCGATCAGATCGAAGCCGCCCTTCTCGCGGTAAGGCCCGTCGGAGCCGAAGCCGGAAAGCTGGGCATAGACGAGGCGCGGGTTCTTCTCCTTGAGCGTCTCGTAGCCGAGTCCGGCGCGCTCCATGACGGTGGGGCGATAGTTCTCCACGAGCACGTCCATGCCGGCGACGAGCTTGAGGAGGATCTCCTTGCCGCGGGGCGACTTGTAGTCGAGGGTCAGGCTCTTCTTGTTGCGGTTGATGTAGCGGAAGTAGGGATTGCGCTCGCTGCCGTCCCCCATGGCGCGCGAGGAATCGCCCGCCCCGGGCCGCTCCACCTTGATCACGTCGGCGCCCATGTCGGCCAGGATCATGGTGCAGTACGGCCCCGCCATGTGCTCGGTCAGGTCGAGGACCTTGAGCCCGTCCAGGGGCCCGCGCGCGTTCTTCTGGGCCATGTCGCCTCCGTGAAAGTCACGTCTTCATGCCGGGCCGCCCACGAAGCCGGAGGGCATCATAGCTTGCCGTCGCGTCTAACGGAAGAGATTGACCTTGGCCAGATCGATGATTTCCTCGCCGCGCCCGCTCAGCACGGCCTTGAGCATGAAGAGGCCGAAGCCCGCCATCTGATCGAGCTTGATCGAGGGCGGCATGGCCAGCTCCTGCCGGTGGACGAGGACCTCGACGAGGGCGGGTCCGTCATGACGGAGAGCCTGCGTGATCATCGGGCGAACCTGTTCGGGCGCTTCCGCGGTCAGCCCCAGGAGGCCGGCCGCCTCGGCCATCTTCGCGAAATCCGGGTTCTGCAGATCAGTGGCGAAGTCGAGGAAGCCGGCCCCCTTCATTTCCAGCTCGACGAAGGCGAGGGCGTTGTTCTTGAAGACGATCACCTTGACGGGCGCCTGCAGCTGCCGGAGCGAGAGCAGATCCCCCATGAGCATGGCGAGGCCGCCGTCTCCCGACAGGGAGATGACCTGGCGACGGGGATGGCTGAGCTGGGCGCCGATGGCCTGGGGGAGGGCATTGGCCATGGAGCCGTGGTTGAAGGAGCCGAGCAGGCGCCGCTGTCCGTTCATGGTGAGATAGCGCGCCGCCCAGATGGTCGGGGTGCCCACGTCACAGGAAAACACGGCGTCCTCGGCGGCGAGCTCGTCGAGCGCCCGGACCACGTACTGGGGATGGATGGGCTTCTTGCCGGGCTCGCCCAGGGCCAGCTCATCGAGGCTCTTCCGCGCCTTCCGATAGTGCTCGAGCGAAGCGCGGAGATGCTTGTCGTCCCCGTTCTGCTCGAGCAGGGGCAGGAGGGCCCGGAGGGTCGTCTTGGTATCCCCCACGAAGCCGTGGTCGACCTTGGTGCGCCGGCCGAGCTGCTCGCCGCGGAGGTCGATCTGCACGATGGTGGCGTCCGTGGGAAAGAACTGCTGGTACGGGAAGTCCGTCCCGATCATCAGCAAGAGGTCACAGTTCATCATGGCGTGATAGCCGGAGGAGAAGCCGAGCAGCCCGGTCATGCCCACGTCGAAAGGATTGTCGTACTCGATGAACTCTTTGCCGCACATGGCATGGACGACGGGGGAATTCAGCTTGCCCGCGAGCTGGATCAGCTCGGGATGGGCCCCCGCGCAGCCCGCTCCCCCCAGGATGGTGATCTTCTTCGCCGCATTGAGAAGCTTGGCCAACACGAAAATCTCCTCGGGGGAAGGAGACACGCTGGGCTTGGGCTGGGGGAAATGCAGGCGCGGACGATCCGCGACGGCCTCGCGCAAGGCGATGTCTCCGGGCAGGGCGATGACCGACACTCCCCGCCGCGAGAGAGCCGTCTGGATGGCGATCTCCAGGACCCGGGGCATCTGCTCGGGCTGGGACACCAGCTCGCAATGGTGGCTGCACTGCGCGAAGAGATGGTCCGGGTGGGTTTCCTGGAAGTATCCGCTACCGATCTCGTGGCTGGGGATCTGCGCGGCGATGGCGAGGACGGGCACCCGGCTGCGGTGACAGTCGTAGAGGCCGTTGATCAGGTGCAGATTGCCGGGACCGCAGCTGCCTGCGCAGACGGCCAGGCCTCCGGTGAGATGCGCTTCCGCGCCCGCGGCGAACGCCGCCGTCTCCTCGTGCCTCACGTGAACCCACCGCACGCGCTCCTGCCGGCGAATCGAATCGGTGATTCCGTTGAGGGAGTCGCCGGCGACGCCGTAGATTCTCTCCACTCCCTGAGCGACCAGAGTGTCGACGAGCAGGTCCGCTATCGTCTTGGCCATGGCCCCATGCGCTCCTTTTCATGACGCGAAGGCCCGCCTTTCGACGGCGGATCTCGCGCTCGTCCTCATTGTAATCCCGGCATCAATCGGCCGAGGCGCGCGGACGTGCCGGATCCGGTTGACGATGGCGTCCCGCCTGTGCCAGCGTGAGGGCCCGTGAGAAAACAAGGTCGCCGTCCACCTCTCGGGCGTGACGTCATGTTGTGCCTGCTCGCCTGGGCCGCGGGGATCGTCGACGCGGTCAGCTACCTTGGACTCGGCCGCGTGTTCACCGCGATGATGACGGGCAACACGGTGTTGCTGGCCCTGGCCATCGGACAGGGGGAGCGCATGGCCGTCTTGCGCTCGGCCCTCGCCCTCGCCGGGTTCAGCGTGGGCGCGGCGACGGGAGCGCTCATCGTCTCGCGGGGGCGGTCACGAGACGAGTGGCCCCCGAGCGTCACCGCCGCCTTCGCCTTCGAGGCGGTCCTTCTCGCTGGATTCACGGCGGTGTGGCACGTGGCGGGGAGTGCGCTCACCACCGGTGCGACCAACCTGCTCATCGTGCTCTCGGGTCTGGCCATGGGCGTCCAGGCCGCGACGGTGCGCCATCTGGGTATCCCCGGGGTGGCGACCACGTATCTCACGGGCACCCTCACGAGCCTGATGGCCGAGCTGGTGGGCTGGGCGCGCGCGCTGACTGGATCGTCATTCCGCACGGCCTCCCGCGCCCAGAGGGCGATCGATACGACGGTGAGCGTGAGGTGGCCACAGCGCGTCGGCCTCCTCACCGGGATTTTCTTCGTCTACGCTCTGGGCGCGCTGGCGGGCGGCGCCCTGCACGCGCGCTCATCGCCGCTGGTGGCCTGGCTGCCCCTGGCGGCGGTGGTCGTGGTCGTGGTCAACGGGGTGATGCGTCATCGACATGCCGGGCACGGTTCCTGAGGCCGCTCGCCGTGGGGCAGCCGGCCGTTCCAAAATGGAACATTGGCGCGATGGGAAGCGGCGGTCGCGGTGGTCGGGCCATGACGGGCGACATTTCGTCTGGCGCGGGTCCTGACCGTGGGAGTAGGCTCTTCAGCGAGAGGCGACAAGCATGCCCGTTCAGCTCATGCCGACGTTCCTGTCCACGCTGGCCTTCGGCATCCAGTTCCTGATCTTCGTCTATCTGTACTCTTCCCATCGCGTGCTGTTCTTCCGCTACCTGCTGTGGGCCTGGGGCTTCTTCACGCTCTCCCGGGGCCTGCGGCTGCTGCGCGTGTTCATCCCGGGCACGCTCGGAGTGACCGAGCTCATGCAGGCGGCCAGCGTCATGGCCGTGTTCTGCGTATTGTCGGCGGGCCTCCTGTACCGCTGGGACTATCGTTTGAAGCGTCGAGATGTCGTGATCGCCTGCCTGCTCGCCCTGAGCATTGCGATCCTCGGAGATTTCTCGGAGGCCCACCTGGCCATCCGCGCCACCGTGGGGCTGGTGCTGGGCGGGGCGTTCATCGTGGCGGGTCGGGCCTTCTGGCCTCGCGCGGCCCAGAGCGCCGGGTATCGCGGCGATCGGCTCCTGGCGACCTCGCTGTGTCTCTGGGGCGTGCATCGCATCGGCGCGGAGTATATCCACGCGGAGCCGGGCAGCACTCTTCATCTCGCCGTTCACACGACGTTCATCGCACTGTACTTTGTGGCGACATTTGCCATCATCATCATGGTGCTCGATCGGGCGCGCAGCGAGATGCGCTCCCTCAAGGAGCTGAACGAGCGCCTGTTCGACGGGCTCGGGGAAGGGCTCCAGCTCGTGGACGCGGACTTCTCGATCCGCCACGCCAACCGGTGGCTGTTCGATCACTTCGGCCCCGTGGGGGAGCGGCGCTGCTACGAGGTGCTGACCGCCGACGGCCAGCGCTGCCCGCGCTGCCCCATGGGCGCGCGCGCGGACATGGACAAGCCGTCTCGCATGGAAGTCGACGCCCCCGGAGGGCGCCGATTGCTGCTGAGCTGCTCTCCGGTGCGCCAGCCCACGGGGGAGATCCTGCTCCTGGAGCTGGTGGCCGACATCACCGAGCGCGAGCGGCTGGGGGCGCGCCTGCACGAAGCGGAGCGGCTCGCCTCGGTGGGCGAGCTGGCGGCGGGGCTCGCGCACGAGATTCGCAACCCCCTCGCGGGCATCATCAACGCCACCACGCTCCTCAAGGGGGAAGAGACCCTCACGGGGGAGGAGCGGGCGAGCACGCTCGACGCGGTCAAGCGCGAGGCCCGCCGGCTCGATCGGATCCTCTCCGACTTTCTCCTCTTCGCCCGCCCGCGCGAGCCCAAGCGCCGAGAGGGCGACATCGGCGAAGTCGTCGATGATGTGGTCGCCTTGCTCCGCAACGATCCCGAGCGGACCGCCCACGTCACGTTCGAGGTTCACGTGGATTCCTCGCTCGCGCCATTCGCCTTCGACGCCGACCAGGTGACCCAGGTGCTGTGGAATATCGCCCTGAACGGCGTGGAAGCCATGGACGGGGCGGGCCGCCTTTCCTTCGACGTGGCCAGGCGAAACGGCGAGGTGCTCATCGCCGTCTCCGATACCGGGCGAGGGATCACGCCGGATGAGCGACGGCATGTCTTCGAGCCCTTCTACTCCAAGAAGGTCGACGGCACCGGGCTCGGGCTCACCCTCGCCCAGCGGATCGTGGCCGCCCACGGCGGGCGGATCGATCTGGAGTCGGTCCCGGGAGCGGGGAGCCGATTCCTGGTCGCCCTGCCCGTCCAGGGGACATAAGGCATGGCGGCCATCCTCGTGGTCGACGACGAGCTATCGGCTCGATCCACCCTGGCCCTTCTCCTCAAGAAGCGGGGGCATCGGGTGACGCAGGCCGAGGGCCTCACGGCGGCCGTGCGCGCCCTCAACGACGGGGCCTTCGAGCTCGTCGTCACCGACCTCCGGATGCCCGACGGGAGCGGGATCGACATCCTCCGGGCCGTGAAGACGCATTGCTCCGAGGCAGACGTCATCCTGCTCACCGCCTATGCGGGATGGGAATCCGCCAAGGAGGCCATGCAGCTCGGCGCCCTCGACTACTTCGAGAAGGGCCGGGAGCCCGATGAGCTTTTCCATCGAATCGATCGCGCGCTTTCGGACCAGGCGTTGCGCCGCGAGCAGGACAGCGCTCGCGGACAGATGGCGGAAGGCGATGCCGTCCCGGGCATCGTGTACAGGTCATCGGCCATGCGGCGGGTCCTGGACATCGTGGCGAGAGTCGCCCCCACCGACGCCACCGTGTTGATCCACGGAGCGTCCGGCACCGGCAAGGAGCTCATCGCGCGGGCCATTCACAGGGGCAGCCGGCGTGCCCGGAAGCCGTTCGTGGCCCTGAACTGCGGGGCCCTGCCGGAAACGCTCCTGGAGTCCGAGCTCTTCGGTCATGTCAAGGGCGCCTTCACCGGCGCCTCCGTCAAGAAGAAGGGGCTCTTCGAAGAGGCCGACGGCGGGACGGTGTTTCTCGACGAGATCGGGGAAATGGCCCCGGCCCTGCAAGTCAAGCTGCTCCGTACGCTACAGGACGGCGAGGTGCGGGCCGTCGGATCCATCCAGCCCATCACGGTAGATACGCGAGTGCTGGCTGCCACGAACCAGAACCTCGACGTGCTGATGCGCCAGGGCAGATTCCGCGAGGACCTGTTCTATCGCCTGAACGTCATCGCCTTCGCCATCCCGCCCCTTCGTGAGCGGCGCGAGGATATTCCTCTCCTCGTGGATTACTTTCTCGACCGCTTCAATCGCAAGCAAGGACGCGCGTTGCGGCTCGAAGACGACGCCCTGCAGCTGCTGGTGGGCCATCCCTGGCCCGGCAATGTTCGAGAGCTCGAGCACGCCCTGGAGCGAATGGTGATTCTCGGTGAGGGCGATACGATCACGATTGACGATCTGCCCTTTCGGATCGCGAACGGGGGGGAGGCCGAGCTGGCCGCGCCGAGCCGGGGAAGCCTCGCCGACACCGAGAAGGCCCACATTCGCGAGATGCTCGAGCGTCACGGCTGGAACTACTCGCGCACCGCCGATGCCCTCGGCATCAGCCGCACGACGCTCTGGCGAAAGCTCAAGGAGTACGGCTTCAGCCGGTAGCTTCGTCTTCCCCGCATCGTTTCATCCTGTGACACCGCAGTCTCGCGATGGAACGCCCCCGCGCCCGGGGTGCCTGTAAGTTCCGTCGCCATCGTCCCGCCCGCTGGCATCGCGCTTGAACTTCCCTCCCTTCGTGAGCGCAGGCTCACCACGCAGTACACCGCCAACAACGTGAGGGGAGAAGACCATCAGAACCCTGATCCTTGCCGCCGCGACGGTCGTGGCCGCGATGTTCGTGTCCGGATGCGGAAGCGGGGGAATGTACGCGGAGTCGAACCTGTACTCGTGCGGATACCTGCTCGGAGACACTGCGCAGGATCACTGCCATGTCAGCATGTATCGTGTTGACGCAACCCATCGCTCGGCCGAGCTCGTCGAGGAGATTTCGAAGGCGGAGCGGCTCGAGAATCCCTGACGACGATTTGGCCCGGCGCCTGCGTCGAGCGTCAGCAGCTTCGCTCGCCCTAGCGCCGGGATCCGGCGCTCCACGGCCCCTCCCTATGGATATATACTCTCGCCATTGGCAGAAACGATGGCAATGGACTCAAACCGCCCCCGGCTGACCGCAGACGCCCTTGTAGGCGTGATTCTCGACGCCCGCCGGGTCGAACTCGAGCTGGTCGAGGAGCTGACGGACGATCAGATGCTGGGGGCCAGACAGCATTTCGTCGAGCCACCGATCTGGGAGATCGGGCACGTCGGCTGGTTCCAGGAACACTGGATCCTGCGCCACCTCGACGGCGCCCCGACGCTTCTGCCCGGATCGGACGGGATCTACGACTCGTTCAACGTTTCCTACACGCGGCGCTGGGACCATCGCTTCCCGTCCCGGCAAGCGACGCTCGCCTATATCGGGGATGTGCTTCGACGGAGCGTGGACCGGCTGGACTCGCGCGAGCCGAGTCCTCAGGAGGCGTACTTCTACACGCTGGCCGCGCTGCACGAGGATATGCACGCGGAGAACCTGACCTTGATTCGGCAGACGCTCGCCTATCCTCGGCCCGCGCTGTCGAGCCTCGATCCGGTGTTGGCGGCACCCACGATCGATCCCACCTATCGGCCTCGCGACGTCGAGGTGCGCGGTGGCACGTTCATGCTCGGCGCCTCCCCCGACGAGCCGTTCGTCTTCGACAACGAGAAGTGGGCGCATCCCGTGGACGTGGCTCCCTTCCGGATCTCCTCGACGCCCGTGACGAACGCCGAGTATCAGGCGTTCGTCGACGACGGCGGCTACCGCCGGCGTGAGGTGTGGGGCCGCCGAGGCTGGGATTGGCGACGGCGCGAGCGGGTCGAGCATCCGCTGTTCTGGATCCGCGGTGATGACCGGCGCTGGCGCGAGTGTCGGTTCGGTTTCCCCGTTCCGCTCGAGCCGTGGCACCCTGTCGTCCACGTCAACTGGTACGAGGCGGAGGCGTACAGCCGCTGGGCCGGACGCCGGCTCCCCACCGAGGCGGAGTGGGAGATGGCCGCCACGCTCGATCCCGCCACGGGCGGCAAGGGACGCTTCCCGTGGGGCGACGAGCCGCCCACGGCCGATCGGGCCAATCTCGACTACCGGGCGGGAGGGACCATCGACGTACGCGCTTTGCCCGCCGGCGACAGCGCGGTCGGCTGCCGACAGATGATCGGCAACACGTGGGAGTGGGTGGAGGACACCTTCCAGCCGTATCCCGGGTACGTCTGCGATCCCTACCAGGAGTATTCCCGGCCGTACTTCGGCCAGAAGAAGGTTCTCAAGGGCGGAGGCTGGACGACGCGATCGCGCCTGATCAGGGCAACTTGGCGCAATTTTTTCAAGCACCATCGCCGGAACATCTTCGCAGGGTTCAGAACCGCCGCGAGGTGAAGGGCCTCGGGGCCCGAAGGCGGGAGCGGTCCGGGCCAGTATTTCCCCCACCTCGCCGACGACTTCCCGCCTGATAATGGCCGCCATGTCTCGTAGGCCACCGCGCGCGGTAGCGCCGATGACGAGCGCCAGCTCCCGCGCCTCGGAGATCCGTGCCCTCGCGGGCGTCCGCGTGATCCCCGTGCTGCTCATCGTGCTCTTCCACTATCACGAATGGAATGGGTACCCGTTCGAGTTCCGGTACGACGCGATCGTCGCGAAGGGCTATCTCTGGGTCGAGTTCTTCTTTGCCTTGAGCGGCTTCATTCTCTTCTACGTGTACGGATCGCAGGGTGCCGAGCTCCTCCGGGCCAAGGCGCTGACGCGGTTTCTCGTCACGCGCCTGTCGCGGATCTATCCGCTGCAGGTGGCCACGCTGCTCGTCATTCTCGCCATGCACGTCTGGGACAGGACGGTCGCTCCCGGCCGGCCGGGCGCGTCGATCTTCGACGTGGCCGGCAATCCAGAGATGACGGTGGGGACGTTCCTCAGCAACCTGGCCCTGATCCAGGCGTGGAACATCCATGACAAATTGAGCTGGAACTCGCCGGCATGGTTCGTGAGCGTGGAGGCGTTCATGTACCTGGCGTTTCCTGCCCTCCTCGCCCTGGCGGGCGCTCGGTTCGTGGGGAGGACGGTCGCGGTCGGGGTGGCGAGCGCGGTGTTGCTCGTCACGCTCGCGGTGACGTCCGGGATGGGCATGGACCTGGCCTATCGCAACGGCGTCCCGCGCGGTCTGGCGGATTTTGGCATCGGCCTTTTCCTCGGCGCGCTGTTCGTCGAGATCCGGAGAAGAAGCGCCCGTGGGAAGCCCCTGCCCTCGAGCGTCCACACCCTTGCGCAGGTCCTGGTGGTGGCGGAGCTGGTCGTCGGCTTCTATTCGAGCGGTGCTCCACGAACGAAGTGGGATCTGATGATCGTGGTGCCCATGTACCTCCTGATTTTCCTGCTCGCCTTCGACCGAGGCCTGATCGCGGAAGCCTTGCACGCGCGGTGGCTCCGGAAGCTCGGGGAGTGGGGGTTCGCCATCTACATGGTCCAGTTCATCGTGCTGGTCTTGTTGCCCTTCGCCGGCCTGCGGTCGATGCGCTGGGCGGAGGCGCCGCTGGCCGTGCTGGGCGCCGCCGTCGCCGGCGGCCTCGCGCATCGGTTCATCGAGCGCCCCGTGGGCGAGCTGATGCGACGGAGCCTGCTCAGACTCGTGGCCGGATGAGCGGAGCACGACTCGGAGAGCGCGATCATGCCCCTTCCAGCGGCGCGGTCATCCCGCTCGGCCGTCGGCCCGCTCGGCGGCGGTAGATCATCCAGACGACAAGGGCAGGGAGGGCGAGCGGGCTCAGCTGAGCGGCCAGCACGGCGGCGGCGAGGGCGAGGCTGAACGCCGTCGACCAGCCCTCGGCGAAGGCCTGCTTCACCTGCTCGACGAAGCGCGGAAAGAGACCGTCCGGGGGAGCGACGAGCGGAGCGCGAACGAGCGTCACCTGGAGGGTGGCGAGGTCGGTGCGGGCCTTGAGGAAGCGCAGGCGCCCTGCCGTGCGCTCGATCTCGCCGCGCACGCGCGCCAGCTCGTTCTCGAGGCTCAGCAGATCGTGCACCTTCTGGGCCTTGCCCATGAAGCTCAGGAGCTGGCCTTCGTGACGCTCGAGATTCCGGATGCGCGCCTCGAGGTCGACGAACTCCTCGCTCACGTCCTGACCGCCGATCTGGCGACGAGCTACGCGCCCGATGCCGTCGAGATCGCCCAGCACCCTCGCGAATTGCGCGGGCGGCACGTAGGCCGTGATGGTCGCCCGCGCCGTGCCTTTCTGGTCCACCTGGCTGTCCGTGGCGCTGATGAAGCCGCCGACGGACTCGACTACGCCCGTGAGCCGGGACACGCCCTGGTCGACATCCGCGAGCTCTACGTGAAGAGTGGCCTGGCGGATGATGCGGCGGCCCCAGCCTTCGGACGCGGGCTCGGTCGCGTTGACGGCCGGCGCTGACGACGGCAGGATCATACGTCTGCTCGCGACCATGCCTTCGAGCTTCGTCCGCTCCTCGTCGAAGCCCTGAAGAGACGGCCGGTAACCGGCCGGCGGGGGAACCGCGCGATGAGCGTCGAGAACGCGGAGCCCCGTGACCGCGGCAAGGCTCGCGAGCCCCACGATGACCAGCGCGAGGCTGGGTCTCGAGCGAATGGTCCGGTACAGGGCGACAACAATGGAAGGAACGGGCTTCAGCCAGGAACGCATGGTGTGTCCTCCTTGCCCCTTAGACCGACAGGGCCGGAGGAAGTTCCGGCTGTCCGGCTCGGACTCGGCCGGCGTTCAGCTCAGGACGGCGACCTTCTTCCGCTCGATGAGGCCGAAGTCGATGACGGCGCCGAGCCCGGGGCCCTTGAAGGCATGGACGAAGCCTTGCTTGTCGACCTCGATGTCCTCGGCGAGGCCGTACTTCTGGGCCCCCGCGGGCAGCAGCACCTCGAAGTACTGGCAGTTCTCGATGGCCATGGTCACGTGGAGGTTGGCCACGTTGTTGAGCGAGTTGCCGCCGTGGTGGATCTCGAAGTTCATGTGAAAGGCCTCGGCGAGATGCGCGGCCTTCACGAGGGCCGTGATGCCACCCTTCACGGCCACGTCGCCGCGGAGATAATCCGTGGCCTGGTGAACGAGCCAGGGCGCGTAGGCGGTGAGACCGCCCGGCGAGTACTCGGTGGCCAGGATCGGGATGGACAGGTGCTGCTTGAGCTTGACGTAGCTCAGGAGGTCATCGTCGGCGAGCGGGTCCTCGTACCAGTGGAAGCCGAGCTCCTCGACGACCTTGCCCACGCGGAGCGCTTCCGGGTACTGGTAGGCCCAGGTCGAGTCGAGCATGACGGTGAAGCTGTCGCCCACCGCGCGGCGGACGGCGCGGCAGACCTCGGCATCGACGACGGGATCGGTGGGGGGATGGATCTTGTAGGCCGTCCAGCCTTCGGCCTTGAAGCGCGCCGCTTCCTCCGCATAGGCCTCCTTGCTCGGCAGGACGGCGGAGCTGGCGTAGGCGGGCGCGCTTTCGCGGTACGAGCCGAGCAGGCGGTAGATGGGCAGCCCCGCCACCTTGCCCGCGATGTCCCAGAGGGCCACGTCCATGGCCCCGATGGCGCGATACGTGGTCTGGCGGTTCTTGTGCCACATCGCCCGGTACAGGCGCTCGCGCTCGAGCGGGTCCTGGTTGAGCACGACGGGCTTCAGGTACTGGATGAGCGATTGCCCGTCCATGTGCGCGCCACGCATGGAGGAGCCGAGGAAGGCGTGTCCCTTGACGCCCTCGTCGGTCTCGACGGTCACGAGGCCGAGCTGGCTCTTGCCGCTGAACTTCCCCGTGTGCCGGCCATACGTGGTGGCCGGAATATCGTCCCAGCCGAACAGCGTGAGATGGACGTCGGTGATCTTCATGGTGCAGGGAGACTATCACAGGTGCTGTTACGCCGACCCCCTCACCCGACTCAGCCCTCGCCTCAGGGCTTTGCCCTTCAGCTCGAACTGCGGCCCTCTCCCCCGAGGCGGGGGAGAGGGATCCTAAGATCAAGGAGAGGGTATGTTTGTAAATCCCTCTCCCCTCTGGGGAGAGGGCAGGGTGAGGGGCGAAGTTCATCTCACGCGACTCCGAGCGTGGTCGGAGGTTGAGTTCGTGCTTGCTACGCTCCCATCTCGACGGCGCGGATGGACTCGATGCGGATCTCCTCGGTGAGGCGCGCCTTGTACGCGGAGAACTCCGGGGTGGTCTTGACCGTGTAGTGACGCGGGTGGGACAGGTCGATGGCGATGTCGCTCTTGATCCGCCCCGGGCGGGCGGTCATGACGGCCACCCGGTTGGCGATGAAGATGGCTTCCTCGATGTCGTGGGTCACGAAGAGGACGGTCTTGCGGTCCGCTTCCCAGATCCCGAGTAGCAGCTCCTGCATCAGCGCGCGCGTCTGGTTGTCGAGAGCGCCGAAGGGCTCGTCGAGCAGGAGCACCTTCGGATCATTGGCGAGGGCCCGGGCCAGCGCGGTCCGCTGCTGCATCCCTCCCGACAGCATCCGCGGGTAGTGGTGCTCGAAGCCGCCCAGGCCCACACGCTCGATATAGTGCGCGATGATGCGCCGGCGCTCGGCGGGGACCGTGCCCTTCTCGCGCAGACCGAACCCGATGTTCTCCGCGACGGTGAGCCAAGGGAAGAGCGTGTAGGACTGGAAGACCATGCCGCGATCGGCGCCCGGTCCGGTTACGGGCTCGCCATCGAGGAGCACGCGGCCCGTGGTGGGGCGGTCGAGCCCGGCCACGATGCGCAAGAGCGTCGACTTGCCGCAACCGGAAGGCCCGAGCAGGCAGATGAAGTCGTTGTCGGCGATGCGGAGCGAGGTCGGGTCGATGGCCCGGGTGGGCGACCCCTCGCGCACACCGGGAAAGGTGCGGCTCACCTCTTCGATGGTGAGGGCGGGCACGCTGCCTACACTCAGGCCAGGCTCCAGGGAAACAGCCGCTGGTTCAGCGTCTTGAAAAGGTAGTCCGAGACGAGCCCGATCACGCCGATGACCACGATGCCGAAGATGATCTGGCCCGTGTCGAGCAGGGCCTGGCTGTCCGTGATCATGTGTCCGATGCCGCTGGAGGCCCCGATCAGCTCGGCCACGATGACGTAGGTCCACGCCCAGCCGAGAACCAGACGCAGCGACTCGGCGATGTCGGGTGCGCTCGAGGGCAGGAGCACCCGCCGGACGATGCCGCCCGCGCTCGCCCCCAGGGTGTAGGCGGCTTCGACGAGATCGCGCCGGGTCGAGCCCACGATGACGGCGACCATGAGCACGATCTGAAAGAACGAGCCGATGAAGATGACGGCGAGCTTTTCCTTCTCTCCGATGCCCGCCCACAGGATGAGGAGCGGGATGAAGCCCGAGGCGGGCAGATAGCGGGCGAAGGAGATGAAGGGCTCGAAGAAGGCCTCGATCGGCTTGTAGGCGCCCATGGCCGCGCCCAGGGGCACGCCGATGACGGCGGCGATGACGAAGCCCCCGCCCACGCGCCAGACGGTGACGCCGATGTCGACATAGAAGCCGTGGAGGACGAGGAGCCGCCAGCCCGAGACGACCATGGTGATCGGATCGGCCAGGAAGGTCCTGTTGACGAAGCCGCCGAGGGTGGCCACGCCCCACCCGAGGAAGAACAGCGCGAAGAAGGCGAGGCCGAGGGTGATCTTGGCCGCGCGCGAGACGGGAACGAGCGGTGTCAGCGTCGGGCCCGCCGGCCGCTCACTTGATGAAGCGCGTGTCGATGGTGAAGGCGACGTCCGGCTGCGTCTTGATGATGCCGAGCTCGAGGAGCAGGTCCATGGCCTCCTTGCTGAAGGCCTGGATCTCTCCCGCGAAGAACTTGCGGTTCGCCTCGCGGTTCTGCCAGCGGAGATACGACTGCGACTTCTCGAACTGCTCGCCCGTCTGCTTCACCACGGCGCCCATGATCTCGAAGCTCTTCTTCGGCTCGCGCCCGATCAGCTCGACGGCCTCGAAGTAGCTGTCCACCATTCCCTGGACCAGCTTGGGGCTCTCCTGGATGAACTTGGGCGTGCAACCGAAGGTGTCCATCACCATCGGATAGTCGAGGGTGGTCGCGATGATCTTGCCCGCCTCCGGCTTGTCCCGCACGCCGGAGAGATACGGCTCATAGGTCATGGCCGCGTCGTTCTGCCCCGCGATGAAGGCCTGGGCGGCGGGGCCGGGCTCGAGGGTGGCGATGGTCACGTCCTTGACGGAGAGGCCGTTCTTCTTGAGCATCCAGGCCAGCGTGAAGTACGGCGCCGTCCCCGGGGCCGAGGCCGCGACCGTCTTGCCCTTGAGGTCCGCGATCCTGGCGATGTTGTTGCGGACCACCATGCCGTCTGCCCCGTACGACTTGTCGAGCTGGACGACCTGCCGGGTCGCCACGCCGTTGGCGTTCCAGAGTATCCACGTCTCCACCGTGGTCGCCGCGCATTGCACGTCGCCCGAGGCAATCGCCAGATGCCGGTCCTTCTGCGGGATGAACTTGATGGTGACGTCGACGCCGTTCTTCTTGAAGATGCCCGTCTTCTCCGCGAGGGACAGCGGGGCGAAGCCCGTCCACCCACTCATGGCCACGGTGACCTTGGGCAGATCTTGAGCGGGGGCGACGGCGATGGCCGAGACGGCGAGAAGACCGGCAACGAGGCTCGGGACGGCGCGCATGGGCATCCCTCCTGAACGACTCATGAGCACTGAGGCGCCGCTCTGACTCACCTGCCTGAGCCGTCACGGCGCCCTGAGAATACTACACGCGTCACGAGCGGAGGAGCGGGAGCTAGTCGGTCTGCTTGGTCATGCGGAAGCGCAGGTGCGGGTTACCGGGGTTGATCATCATGCCTTCTATCGCCGCGCCCGCCCGTCGTCCCCAGAGAACCACCTGACACGCCGGAGCTTCCTCACCCCACGGCGTGAGCCGGCAGCCGTTGGCGGGCGTCATCTCCACGCCGTCGCAGAGAAGCGTCCTGTCCCTCACCGTATAGCGGCCCGAGTATCGGTAGAGCGCGTCGCTGCCGGAGAGACAGCGCTCGTTGTCGAGAATGACCACCCCCTGATTCCTGTCTCCACTCCACGTGAGGTAGTCGATCGTCCACGTGCCCTGCCAGTCGCCTGTCTGCGGCATCGCCGTGCTCCTTTCTGGCTCACCGGATCGTTGTCGCTACCATACAGCATCTTGGGGGGTTCGAGTCAAGAGAACCCTACGGCTGGTACCTGTGGAGAGGACGGCCGGCGGCGGGTGACGTGAGCTCGGCGGGCCAAGCCGTCGCCGCTCGCGTACACTCCCCGGGGAGGCGTTCGACCGAGCCGGAGCAGGGCCCGGTCGGGCGCCTCCGAGATCGACATCCAACAGGAAATTCAACAGGACATCCAACAGAAGGACGGGGGGAGGTTTCGTATGGGCTTGCTCGAGGGAAAGGTCGCCATCGTCACGGGAGCGTCCAAGGGCATCGGGCGCGTCATGAGCCTGCGCTTCGCCCGCGAAGGAGCCCGTGTGGTCTGTGCCGCCCGCTCGGCCGATCTCGTCAAGGAGACCGCGGCGCAGGTGAGCGCGGCGGGGGGCAAGGCCATCGCGGTGGTGGGCGATGCCGCCGTCGAAGAGGACGTGCGCCGCCTCGTCGCCGAGAGCCTCAAGGCCTTCGGGAAGATCGACGTCCTCGTGAACAACGCGGGCGACGGCGGAGTCACCAAGCCCGTCCAGGAATATTCGATGGAGGACTGGCGCTACACCATCGATTCCTGTCTCACCAGCTCCTACCTCTGCACCCGTTTCGTGGTCCCGGAGATGATCAAGGCGGGCGGCGGCGCCATCGTCAATATCTCCTCAGGGGCGGGCCGCCGCGGGCTGCCCTATCGGATCGGCTACTGCTCGGCCAAGGCGGGGCAGGTGGGCATGACGTACGGCATGGCCCTCGAGCTGGCGCCTCACGGCATTCGCGTCAACTGCGTCGCCCCGGGCGCCGTGGATGGCGATCGCATCGACCGGGTCATCGCCGGCCAGGCGTCGGTCAAGGGGATCTCCGTGGAAGCCCAGCGGAAAGCGATGATCGAGCGCATGCCGCTCAAGCGGTTCGTGACGGCCGAGGACATCGTCGACGCCACGCTGTTTCTCGCCAGCGACATGGCGCGGAGCGTCTCGGGCCAGGTCGTCGCCGTCAATGCGGGCGAGCCCGCGGGGTGAGGCGGCGAGCAGAGGCCGCGAGCGAGGCTGATGCCATCCCGGAGCTCGGGCGATCCGTACGGGACGACCGACAAGCTGGACGAGGCCCTGCTGCAGGTCATGGCCCTGCGGCTGGAGGCACGCGGGCAACACCCGAAGTTCAAGAAGATGCTCGATGACTACCTCGAGGCCATGGACATCGACGCGGCCAAGTCCGTGCTCGACATGGGCAGCGGCACGGGCGTGGTGGCTCGCGCCATAGCTCGGCGCCCGGGATTCTCGGGCCGCGTGGTCGGGGTCGATCTGAGTCGCTACCTGGCGTCGGCGGCGGAGCGCCTGGCCCGTGAGGAAGTGCTCGCGGATCGCGTCGAGTTCCGGGTCGGCGATACGCGGAGCCTCGAGCTGGCCGGCGGGGCCTTCGGTGCGGTGGTGGCCCACACCCTCCTGAGTCACGTCGAGGATCCGCTGGCCGTCGTCAAGGAGGCCGCGCGTGTGGTGAGAGCGGGGGGAACGGTCGGCATCTTCGACGGCGACTTTGCCTCGCTCACGTTCGGCAACGCCGATCCCGAGAAGGGGAAAGCCTCCGACGAGGCGCTCGTGGGGGCGGTGAGCGCCAGCCCGCGCGTCATGCGTCAGATGCCGCGATTGCTGCAGGCGGCGGGGCTGGAGCTGATCGCCTCGTTTCCCTATGTCCTCACGGAGATCGGCAATGCGGACTTCTGGCGATCAGGGTTCGAGTCCTTTCGCCTGCTGATGCCGAAGGTGGGCGCCATGACCGACGAAGAGGCCGAAGCGTGGGCGGAGGCTTTGCGTAAGGACTCCGAGCGCGGCGTCTTCTTCGGGAGCAGCAACTACTACAGCTACGTGGCGCGACGGCGCGCCTAGCTCTCCTTCCGGCTCGGCGGGAGGCCGGAAAGGCTCGCGAGCGCGTCGAACATCACCGCGAAATCGTAGCGGCTGAGCCCCAGCCCGCGGGCCATGTTGAGCACCTCGTGGGTGAGGGCCGTCGAGGGCATGGTCACGCCCACGCGGTGGGCGAGGTCGAGAGCCAGGCGCAGGTCCTTCTGCATCATGTCGACGTCGAAGAGCGCCTCCGCGGGCATTCCGAGAACGAAGGGGCCGCGGTACTTGACCATGGGCGAGGCGACCACGCTCTTCATGAGCGCTTCCACGGCCCGCTCGCGTGTGACGCCGGCCTTCTCGGCGAGGAGGACGGCCTCCGAGAACGCGAGCATCTGGACGGCGAGGCCGAGATTGACGGCGATCTTCATGGTCACGGCGAGACCCAGCGGTCCCACGTGGGTGATGGTGGGGCCGATGGCGAGCAGGTACGGGCGCACGCGCTCGAGAACGGCGGGATCGCCGCCGACCATGAAGGCGAGCTGGCCGGCTTCCAGCGTGATGGGGCTGCCCGATACGGGCGCGTCGAGCATGGCCGCCCCCCGCGCGGCGACCTCGCCGCCGAGCCGGCGCGTCACGTCGGGGCTGACCGTGCTCATCTCGACGTAGGTCTTGCCCGGTCCGAGGCCGGCCAGGATCCCGTCGGGCCCGCCCGTCACCGCCTCGAGCGCCGCTGAGTCGGTGACCATGGTGAAGGTCGCATCCGCCTGCTCGGCCACGTCGCGTGGCGATTTCGCCAGACGCATGCCCGCATCCACCAGCCCCTGGGCCTTGGCGGCGGTGCGGTTGTAGCCCACGAGCGGGAAGCCGGCGTCGAGCAGACGCTTGGCCATGCGTCCACCCATGGCGCCCAGACCGACGAAGCCAGGGGTCACGGCCGGCGCCCTCTCGGCGCGCGCCGGGTAAGGCGGCGCCGGCGAGGCTTCTCGGCGGGCGCCGAGTCGGCGACGGCGATGGCGCTGATCTCGATCTTGCAGTTGCGATGAGTGGCGAGCCTCGAGACTTCCACCGTGGTGGTGGTGGGGAGGTGACCGGCGAGATAGTCGGCCCACACCCGGTTCAGATCGTCCTGCTCGCTGACGTCGGTGAGATAGCGCGTGGCGGACACCAGGTCGCCCAGCGTGCAGCCGGCCGCCGAGAGCGTCTTCTTGAGGTTCTCCATGGCGAGCACGGCCTGCTCGCGCATGGTCTGGGGCAGGGCGAACTCCTCTTCGCGGTGCGGATGGCTGTGGTAGACGGGCGCCGCGGTGACCCCCGAGAGGAAGACGAGGCTGCCCCGGCGGACGAGCAGGGCCGGGGCATAGGGCATCATCACGTCCCGCCGGCGGTCGGCATGGTGCAGGGGGCGCACGTCCTTGGCCATGACCCCGGCATGATTCCCGTTCCGCGGGGTCACGTCAAGCGATTCAGACATCTCCTCCGAGCTCGTGGCGGACCATTCGCGCGCCTTCGACGAGGGCCTGGAGCTTGGCCCGGGCCGCCTGCCGGCTGCGTGGCACCAGGCCGCAATCCGTGCAGGGAAAGAGCCGGCCGGGATCGACGTAGGGAAGCGCCTTCCTGATGCGCTCGGCCACACGCGCGGGCGACTCGACCTCCTCGGTGCCCACGTCGATGACGCCGAGGAGGATGTCCTTTCCGCGCGCCTCCGCGAGAAGGGCCACGTCGACCCCGGAGGCCGCGCACTCCACCGAGATCTGATCGATCCGCGTCTCGCGAAGGAGCGGGAGAGTGACGGCGTACTGGCCCCATTCCGTGTTGGCTTCCTTCCAGGCGAGGACGCGGGGGATCCCATAGCTGTAGCAGATGTGGATGGCCGTGGTGCAGCTCACGCCGTCGATGGCGGCCTCGAGGGCCCGGATGCCCCAGGCCTTGACCTTGTCGAGATAGATGTTGAAGCACGGCTCGTCGAACTGGATCACCGCCGCCCCCGCCGCGGCCAGGTCGCGCGCCTCGGCGTTCAGGAGCGCGGCGAAGCGCATGGCCAGGCTCTCCTCGTCCTGGCCGTAGTGCTCGTCGAGCGTGGTGTCGACCATGGTCATGGGACCGGGCAACGCGACCTTGATCGGGCGACGGGTGTGGGCCTTCGCGAAGGCGAGGGCGGGGCCCATGACGGGCGCGGGCCGCGTCACCTCGCCGACGATCCGCGCCACCTCCTGCTCGGCAACGTAGCGGCCGCCGCGCGTCCGCTTCTTCCCGAGCCGCTGCGTGTCGGTCCCCGTCAGGCCGTCGAGGAATCCCCAGATGTAGTGCCGGCGCCGCTGCTCGCCGTCGCTGACGATGTCGATGCCCGCCTCCTCCTGGTCGAGGAGGCAGAGCCGCACGGCGTCGTCCTGGGCCTCGCGCAGCCGATCGGCCGGCGCCACCCACGGAGCGAAGAGCTGAAGACGCGGATCGGCGAGCCAGGACGGCTTGGGAAGGCTGCCCGCGAGTGTCGTCGTGAGCATGGCCGGGCCACATTAGCGGGGCTCGCGGGATGAGTCAATTCGCGGATCGGCAACATTCGCGTAGCACGACACGCGCTATAATCCCGGCGCCATGACGAGCCGCCCCGTGCTTCAGAGGGCCACCCACCACCGGAGGAGCGAAGGATGAGACGAGCGCTTGCCCTGCTGCTGATCGCGGGTATTCTCGGCGCGGCCGGGCCGGCCGCCGCCCAGAGCCCCATCGTGGCCCAGTTCTGGTACTCCTTCGGGGGCAAGAACCGCGAGGTGACCGAGGCCCACATCAAGAAGTTCAACGAGTCGCAGTCCAAGTACCGGATCGAGGGAACGTTCCAGGGGGACTACTTCCAGGCCCTGGCCAAGATCCGCGCGGCGGCGGCGACCAAGACCGCCCCCGCTGTCTTCCACGTGATCGGCGAGGCCATGCCGCAGCTCTGGCAGTCGGGGTTGTTCGAGAACCTCGAGCCCTACGCCAAGGGCGCCAACGGCACCAATCTCGAGGACTTCCTTCCCGGCCAGACCCAGCACACGTACTTCGACTATCTCGGCAAGCCGCCGGCGCCGCTCTTCGCCCTCCCGTTCTTCCGCAGCACGCCCATCCTCTACTACAACGCCGAGATGCTGCAGGCCAAGGGCGTCAAGGTGCCCACGACCTGGGACGAGCTGCACGACGTCGCGGGCAAGCTGACCGTGCGCGAGGGCAGCGACGTCAAGGTCTATGGTTTCGAAGTGCCCATCGACTGGTGGTTCTGGTACGCGATGCTCCACGAGGCGGGCGGCAGCCTGCTCACCCCGGACGGCAAGAAGGCCGCGTTCCGCGAGAAAGGCACCGAGGCGCTGCAGTTCTGGGTGGACCTGGTCAACAAGGACAAGACCATGAAGCGGCCTCCCGGCAAGGACTACAACGCCTGGGAGGTGACCAACACGGATTTCCTGAACCAGCGCGTGGCCATGATCTACACCTCCACGGCCTTCCTCAATTACATGACGGAGAACACGAAGTTCAAGTTCGGGACCGCCTTCCTGCCCGGCAAGGCCAGGCAGGCGGTGCCCACGGGAGGCACCTTCTTCGTCATCGCCAGGGACGCGCCCGCGCAACAGAAGGAGGCGGGCTGGGCCTTCATCAAGTGGATGACCGATCCCGCCCAGACCATCTCACTCTCCAAGGCCACGGGCTACATGCCCATCCGCACCTCGGCGGTGAACTCGCCGGAGATGCAGGACTTCTACAAGCAGAACCCGAACTACAAGACCGCCATCGACCAGCTCCGCACGGCCCAGCGCTTCCCGTTCTCGCCGGGGCTCATCGAGATCCAGCGTGAGGTGATCCAGCCGAACCTCGAGGCGGCCGTCCTCGGCATCAAGACCTCGGGGGAGATCATGCAGGCGGCCGAAGCGAAGGCCAACGAGATCCTGAACAAGTAGCAGGCGGCGGATAAAGGCCCATCTGCTTCGTTGTCGCCCTCGGCTGCACGCTCAACGTACAGGGAGTACGCCTCGCGTGCAGCCTTCGGGCGACGCCTCGCATCTGGACCTTTCTCCACCGCCTGCAAGCTAGGGATTGAGCTGGAGCGGTGAAGCGCCGCCGGCAGGAGACGTGGCTTGGGTGGGGGCTCGTCGCGCCCTCGCTCCTGCTCTTCGCGCTCGTGTATCTCTACCCCGTCGCCTACTCCGCGTGGGTGAGCGTCTACGAGTGGGATCTCGCCACCCCCGCGCGCTACGTGGGCCTCCAGAACTACCGGGCTCTCTGGTCCGCGGAGTTCGGCGAAGTCGTCGCCAACACCGTCTCGTACTCCGTGGGCGTCGTCGTCCTGTCCCAGGCCTTGGGGCTGGCCCTCGCCCTCGCGCTCAACAACCGCACCCGGCTCGGGGCGCTCTTCCAGGCCTCGATCTTCAGCTCGTACGTCGTCTCCTGGGTGGCCGTGTCGCTCCTCTGGATCTGGCTCCTCGACCCGCAGTACGGGCTCGTCACCTACCTGCTCCGCCTCGTCGGGCTGCCGTCGGTGAACTGGCTCGGCGACCACCGCATCGCGCTCTGGTCGCTCGTGCTCGTCACGGTGTGGAAGACGGTGGGCTATCCGCTCGTGATCTATCTCGCCGGCCTGCAGGCCATCCCCGGCGACCTCCTGGAGGCGGCCGCTCTCGATGGCGCGGGCAGCTGGCAGCGCTTCCGCCACATCACCTGGCCGCTCCTCGCTCCTACCAGCCTGTTCCTCTTGATCACCCTCACCGTGGCGAGCTTCCAGGGCTTCGACATCGTCCGGATCATGACCCAGGGTGGGCCCGTCACCGCCACCATGATCTACGTCTACTACATCTACGAGCAGGCCTTTCAGTACTTCAAGCTCGGCAAGGCCTCGGCGGCCGTCGTGATCTTCTTCGCGCTGATCGTGGGCTTGACCTTCCTCCAGTGGCTGCTCTTCCGGCGGCGCCTCCACTACACGGCATGACGAGCTCGAGTCCTCTCATTCGCGCTTTCACCATTGCCGCGCTCGCCGCGGTGGCGCTCGTCGAGGTCTTCCCCTACCTCTGGATGCTCACCACGTCGCTCAAGGACCTTCCAAGCGTGACCCAGTTCCCGCCCACGCTGCTCCCGCATCCGCCTCGCTGGGACAACTACGCGAGGGCCTGGAGCTCGGGGCCGTTTCTCCACTACGCGATGAACAATGTCATCCAGACCCTGGGCATCCTCGTCCTCCAGCTCTTCTTCGGCTGCCTCGCGGGCTACGGGTTCAGCAAGGCTCGCTTTCGCGGCCGCGACGCCTGCTTCCTGATCGTGATCGCCTGCCTCGTGGTGCCGCCCCAGGTGCGCTTCGTCCCCCTCTACATGCTCTTCAGCAAGCTGGGCCTGCTCAACACTTACGCCTCGCTCATCGTGCCCTATGCCGTCTCCGCCCTCGGCACCTTCCTCATCCGCGAGGCCTTCATGCAGATCAGCGACGATATCGTGGATGCCGCGCGCGTGGACGGGGCGGGCGTGCTCACCATCATCTTCCGCATCATGGCGCCGATCGCTCGGCCCACCCTCGTCGCCTGCTCGCTCTTCAGCGTGGTCTATCACTGGAACGACTTCTTCTGGCCTCTCGTGATGACCACCAACGAGGCCGTGCGCACGCTGCCCATCGGCGTGGCCATGCTGCGCGAGGAGGGGACGGGGGCGCGGTGGCACATCATCATGGCGGGCAGCATGTTCGTGGTCGCCCCGGTGCTCGTGGTCTTCGCGGTCGCCCAGCGCCACATCATTCGCGCCTTCACGTTCACGTCGCTCAAGTGACCGGGGAACCTTGACAGGTCGCCGCAAGTTTGCTAAAAGAAAGGGCAATTCCGAGCTGACCCGGCTCGTTCCCGAACATTTGAGGAGGACCCGAATGACCACATCGCTGTGGAAACTCGTGGGCGCCGCAGCCGTGACGGCGCTCTTCGGCATATCCGAAGTCGAGGCGCAGGCTCCGATCAAGATCGGCGCCTCGCTGTCGTTGACCGGCACGTACGCCAAGCCCGGCACGTACCAGAAGGAAGGCTACGAGATCTGCGCCGACGAGCTCAACGCCAAAGGCGGGCTCCTCGGGCGCAAGGTCGAGTTCGTGATGTACGACGATCAGTCCTCGACCCAGACCGCGCAGCGGCTCTACGAGAAGCTCATCACCGAGGACAAGGTGGAGGCGGTGATGGGTCCGTACTCCTCCGCGATCACCGAGTCGGTGGCGGGAATCAGCGAAAAGTACAAGAAGGTCATGGTCTCGCCCCTCGCCGCGACCACGTCGATCTTCCGGCAGGGCCGCAAGCACATCTTCATGGTCATCTCCCCGGCCGAGTTCTACCTGGAAGGGCTCGTGGACATGGGGGCCAAGCGCGGGCTCAAGACCATCGCCATCGTCAACGAGGACACGCTCTTCCCCAAGGCCACCGTGGTGGGCACGGAGGAGCTGGCGAAGAAGCGCGGGCTCCAGGTCGTCCTCCGGGAGGCCTACCCGAAGGGGAACACGGATTTCTCGGCGCTCCTCGTGAAGATCAAGGCCGTCAATCCGGACATCATCGCGGCGGCGACCTACTTCGACGACGCCGTCGCCATCACGCGGCAGATGAAGGAGCTGAACGTCAATCCGAAGATGTTCGGGGTGACGGTGGGTGGCGACATCCCTGAGTTCTACACGCTCCTCAAGCAGAATGCGGAATACGTGTACGGCTCGACCCAGTGGGACGAGGTGCTGCCGTATCCGGGACAGAAGGAGTTCCTGTCCGCCTACCAGAAGAAGTTCAAGCACGAGCCTTCGTACCATGCGGCCGCGGGCTACGCGGGCTGCCTCCTCTATGCCGAGGGCGTCAAGCGCGCGAAGAGCCTGGATGCCGATCTCGTCCGCGCCGAGCTCTTGAAGCTCAAGATCCGGACGGCCTTCGGAGATTACGCGGTGGACCAGGACGGCTTCCAGACGGCGCACAAGATGGTGATGATCCAGTGGCAGGACGGCAAGCGGGTGGTCGTGTGGCCGGATGACCTGGCCAGCGGCAAGCTCCGCTTCCCCACTCCGCCCTGGAGCCAGCGGTAGCCTGACTCCCTTGTCCGTCATCACGCCCGCCATGCTGGGCCAGGTCGTCATCTCTGGCCTGCTGGCGGGCGCGCTCTATGCCATGGTCGCCCTCGGGCTCGGGCTCATCTTCGGCGTGATGCGCGTGCTCAATGTCTCCCACGGCCCGCTGCTCATGCTGGGGGCGTACGCGACGTTCTGGCTCTTCCAGTGGCTCGGGCTGAACCCCTACCTGTCGCTCCTGGTCACGATGCCGCTTCTCTTCCTGGTCGGCATGGCCTTGCAGCGTCTCTTCGTCCGACGCGTGGTGGACGCCCCCGAGCTCTCCTCGCTCCTCCTGACCTTCGGGCTGTCCATCGCCCTCGTGAACCTGGCCCAGCTCGCCTTCACCGCCGACCTCCGCTCCGTGGAATACCTGACCGGCTCCTTCGTGTGGGGGCCGTTCGCCTTCTCCAAGTCGCGCGTCATCGCCTGCGCCTTCGCCATCGTCATCACCACCGCCGCCTTCCTGTTCCTCCGGAAGACGCGGCTCGGCAAGGCGGTCCGCGCCGTCTCGCAGAGCCGTGAGGTCGCCCAGGTCTGCGGCATCGATGTCGGCCGCATCCACATGCTGGCCTTCGGCATCGGCTCGGCCCTGGCCGCGGCGGGCGGCTCGCTGGTGGCCGTCATGGTGGCGATCCAGCCCGAGATGGGACAGGTCTACACCTTCAAGTCCTTCCTCGTCATCGTGCTGGGCGGGGCAGGCAACTATCCGGGGGCGCTCCTGGGCGGCCTCCTCCTGGGGCTGATCGAGCAGCTCTCCTCGCTCTTCCTCACCACCCAGGTCAATGAAGCGGTCGCCTATGTCCTGCTGGTTCTCGTCCTGCTCGTGCGTCCCACCGGTCTCCTGAAGGGCCGCGCGTGAAGCGTTGGCTCGCGTCCGCCTTCTGCGTGCTGCTCCTCGGGCTGGCCCTCTATCCCATGGCCGGCACCGGCTACGGCATCCGCTTCATGCTCCAGCTCTTCATGTGGATCGCCCTTGCCCAGTCGTGGAACCTGATCTCCGGGCTCACGGGCTATGTGTCGTTCGGCCATATCGTGTTCTTCGGGATGGGCGCCTATACCGCGGCCATCCTCATCGCCAAGCTCGGCTGGCCGTGGCTCCTGGCCAGCCTCGCCGGCGGCGTGGGGGCGATCGTGCTGGCGATGGTGATCGGCTGGCCCTGTCTGCGCCTGAAAGGTCCCTACTTCGCCATTTCGATGCTGGGGCTCAACGAGGTTCTGCGCGTGGCGGTGTCCTATTTCGAAGGGCTGACGGGCGGGGGCAGCGGGCTCTCCCTCCCGTCCCTCTACGCCAGCGTGGCCATCTACTATTCCATGGGGATCGTGGCGCTCGCCGTGACCGCCCTCGCCTATGTCGTCGTCACCTCGCGCTTTGGGCTCAGGCTGATGACGATCCGTGAGGACGAGATCGCGGCGGAAGCCATGGGCATCAACACCTTCCGCTACAAGCTCTACGCGTTTCTCCTCTCCGCCGTCGGCCCGGGCATCGTGGGCGGCCTCGCCGCGCGCGATCAGAGCTATATCGAGCCGGTCTCCGTCTTCCCGCTCATCATGACCATCACGATGATCGTGATGGTGCTCTTCGGCGGCAAGGGCACGATCTGGGGGCCGGTGCTCGGGGCGGTCCTGCTCTTCACACTCCAGGAGATGATCTGGTCCCGCTTCATCTATGTCCACCAGCTCCTCTTTGGCCCGGCCGCATCTACGGCCTGATCGGCCCCAACGGCTCGGGCAAGACCACGCTCTTCAACTGCATTACCGGCGTCGAGCAGCGTGACGAGGGCGAGATCCGCTTCAAGGGGCGACGGATCGACGGGCTCAAGCCGCACCAGATCTTTCACGAAGGCATCGGGCGCACCTTCCAGATCATCCGGGTCTTTCCCGAGCTGACGGCGCTGGAGAACTTGCTCGTGGTCACCACCAATGACTACGCGCAGGCGCGCGAGCGCGCCCAGGAGCTCCTCCGCTTCGTCAAGCTCGAGGGGTTGGCCGGCGAGTACGCAGGCAACCTCTCCTACGGCCAGCAGAAGCTCGTGGAGTTCATCCGTGTCCTCATGACGGACCCGGAGCTCATCCTCCTCGACGAGCCGGCGGCGGGCGTCAACCGCACCCTCCTCAACGACCTCCTGGACGCCGTGCGGCAGCTTCGCGATCGAGGCAAGACCGTGCTCCTCGTGGAGCACGACATGAAGGTGGTGATGGGACTCTGCGAGACGGTCTTCGTCCTCGACCACGGCGAGAAGCTGGCCGAGGGACCGCCCGGCGTCATCCAGACCGACGAGCGAGTGATTGAAGCCTATTTTGGCCGCTAGCGCCGGCCTCGCCCTCTATCTCGTCTGGCGCTCCCTGGGCTGGCCGCTCATCCACGATGCCCCCCTCATGCACTACGTCGCCTGGCGCATCACCCAGGGCGCGGTGCCGTATCGCGACGTCTTCGACATGAACATGCCCGGCGTCTACCTGATCCACCTGGCCGTGATCAAGACGCTGGGCGAGGGCAACGTGGCATGGCGGCTCTTCGATCTCGGCTGGCTCGCCGCGACGGCGGTGGCGCTGTGGGGATACTGCCGGCGAATGGGCGACGACTGGAGCGGGCTTGGCGCCGCGCTGCTCTTCGTTCTCTATCATCTTGCGGGTGGCGCGTGGCGGGTCGGCCAGCGGGATTTCCTGCTGGCGCTTCTCCTCGTGCTGGCGGCCTGGGGCGTAGCGCAAGGTTGGGAGACGGGGGCCTTCGCGCCGCTCGTGTGGGGCGGCCTGGCCGCGGGCGCCGGCACAATGATCAAGCCCCACGTCGTAGCCTTCTGGCTGGCCTGCGCGCCTATCGTGCTCCTGGGCGCGAGCCGAGCGGGCCGCTCGGCCCTCGCCGCCGTGGCGGTCTGGATGGGCGCCGGGCTCGCGGTTCCCGCCCTGGTCCTCGGCTGGCTCACGATTCGCGGCGGGCTCGGGCCCTTCGCCGCCATCGCGTCGGAGTATGTCCTGCCGCTCTACAGCCGTGTTGGAGGCGAGCCGACCTGGTGGGCGCTGCGCTGGTATGCCCTCTATGGTTGGCAGATCTGGAGCTGCCTCGTAGCGCTCGCGCTGCTGGGCCTCGTCCATCGCATCGCCTCGCCCTACGGGATCAGGCGCGTTCTCGCCGTCCTGGGAGTGGCCTATGGTGGTTGGCACTTCGCGAGCCAGGGTAAAGGCTGGGAGTACCACCTCTACCCGCTCGCGATCTTCCTCTGCGCGCTGGGCTCGGTGGCGCTGGCGCCGGTCCCTCGGGCGACAAAGCTGCGCTGGGAGGTCGCGCCCGGCTTGTCGCGTGCGGTGAGCCTGGGTGCCCTTGTGATCGCCGTGGTGTTCCTGGGCGTCAAGGGCGTGGACGCGGCCGATGCGCCCTGGATCGCCGCCAAGGAGCGGCGCGTCTCGGCGCTGGTGCGTGACCTCGAGCCGCTCGTGGTCCCCGGCGGCACCGTGCAGGTGATGGATGTGACCGAGGGCGGGATTCACGCGCTCCTGCGCCTGCACCTCCCGCAGCCCACGCGCTTCCTCTACGACTTCCACTTCTTTCACGACGAGGGAGATCCGCGCATCCAGGCCCTTCGCGCCGAGTTCTCGCGCGGCCTCGAGACGCGGCGTCCCGCCGCCGTGGTGGTCTTCCGCGACACGTGGCGCCGCGCGGGCTATGCGAGGCTGGAGGCGTTGCCGGCGGTCGCCTGCCTTCTCCAGAGTGACTATCGCCTCGCCGTCGAAGGCGACGGCTATCGAATCTATGCGCAGCGAGCCCGTCCTTAGAGTCATCCGCGCCTACGATGACTGGATCGTCCGCGGCTACTGCTGGGGGCGCTTCTGGATCCTCCGTCAGCGCTTTCTGGACGAGATCGGCCAGTATCTGCCCGAGCGGGGACAGGTGCTCGATCTCGGCTGCGGCTTCGGCCTCTTCTCGCTCTACTATGCCAGCGTGCTGCCGGAGGTCAGGCTCTGGGGCATTGACCGCAATCCGCGTCGGATTGCCATGGCCCAGACGGCAGCCCGGCGACTCGGCCTCGCCAATGTCCGCTACGACGTGTGCGATGTCATGGACTTCCGGGGCGGTGAGCATTTCGACGCGGTGTACATGCTGGACATCGTGCACCACATTCCAACCGAGGCGGTCCGCCCTCTGCTCGAGCAGGTCGCCAAGGTCCTGCCCGCGGGTGGGCTGCTCCTGATCAAGGACGTGGACCGAACGCCCGTGTACAAGCGCTGGTTCACGCTTGCTCTCGACAAGGTCATGGACCCGGGCACGCCGGTGCGCTACTGGGGCTCGGAGGAGCTGACGGCCCTGCTGAGCGAGAGTGGCTTCGCCGTCCGCCGTCATCTCATGGTCGACTTCTTGCCGTATCCCCACATCCTCTACATCTGCGCGCGCCAACCATGACCCCGACACTGCTGCAGGCGCAGGGGCTGACCGCCGGCTACGGAAAGATGCCCATCCTCCATGACGTGTCCCTCGACGTGCGCGTGGGCGAGATGGTGAGCATCATCGGTCCCAACGGAGCCGGCAAGTCGACCGCGCTCAAGAGCATCATCGGCTTCGTCAAGGTCTCGGGCGGGCATGTGCGCTTCGATGGCCAGGAGATCACGGGGCTGCGGCCCGATCAGGTCTTGCCCCGCGGCCTCGCCTACGTGCCGCAGGGGCGGATCGTCTTCCCGCAGATGACCGTGCTCGAGAACCTCGAGATGGGGGGCTACATCGAGCGCGATGGGCAGCGCATCCGCGAAGCCCTCGAGCAGGTCTTCGGCCTCTTCCCCATCCTGGGCGAGCGGCAGCGCCAGAAGGCGGGCACCATGTCGGGCGGCGAGCAGCAGATGGTGGCCATCGCCCGCGCCCTCATGACCCGGCCCAAGCTCATTCTCCTGGACGAGCCGTCGCTGGGGCTCTCGCCCAAGTTCGTCTCGCTGATCTTCGACAAGCTGATCGCCATGAAGCATTCGGGCTACACCCTCGTGGTCGTGGAGCAGAACGCGGCCAAGGCGCTGGCCGTGGCCGATCGAGGCTATGTCCTCGAGCTCGGGAGGAACCGCTTCGAGGGGACGGGCGCGGCGCTCCTGGCCGACCCTGAAGTGAAGCGTCTTTACCTCGGCGGGTAATTTCTGTATGGTGTACCGGGCTCAAGGGAGGAGTTAGACTCGAATGGATCGTTTGTTGCGGCCTTCTGCCGCCGTCGGCCTCGTCATCGCCATCGCCTTCATCGCTCTCCTGGTCGGTTTCCCGAGCTTGGCCGCCCGGATGTCAGCCAATCGCGTTCAGGCCGCCACCGCGCCCTCCGTCGCCAAGACGGCCTCCACGGAGCCGGCCAAAGTCGAGCACGCCGGCGGTGGGCACGGGGCCATCAAGGACAAGGCCATCATCGAGCGGGGCAGGCAGACGTATGCGAAGTATTGCGCCTCGTGCCACGGCGACGCGGGCCTGGGCGATGGCCAGGGCGGCGCCAACCTTCCCATCAAGCCGCAGAATCTCACGCTCGGCCTGGTCATGAACCCGCTCCCCGATCACTTCCTGCACAAGATCATCGCGAATGGACCCCAGTCGGTCGGGCTGTCCGAGCTGATGCCGCCCTTCAAGCCACAGTTGGGAGATCGCCAGATCGACGAAGTCATCGCGTATGTCCGTACCCTGGCCAATCCGCCCTACGAACCCGAGCGGGTGCTGCCGGTGGCGGAGAGGCGCGAGGGTCCCGTCCAGCCCATCCTGTTCAGCCACGTCATCCACGCGGGGTCGTATCGCCTCGACTGCCAGTACTGTCACACGGGCGCCCGGCGCAGCAGCTCGGCCGGCCTGCCGTCGGTGGAGCGATGCATGGGGTGCCACAAGATCGTGGCCGCCCAGGGCAACGATCAGGTGCAGAAGCTTCACGCGTACTGGGAAAAGCAGCAGCCCATCCCGTGGGTGCGCATCTTCAAGATTCCCGAGCATGCGCAGTTCCCCCACAAGAATCACATCGCGGCGGGGCTCCAGTGCCAGACCTGTCACGGGCGCATCGAGGCCATGGAGCAGGTGCACGCCAAGACGGGGCAGAACATCGTCAACGACCTGGCCAACCTCTCCGGGATGGCGATTCCGCCCACGAAGCTGACCATGGGCTGGTGCGTCGAGTGCCATCGCGCGGTGAACGACAAGGGCGTGCAGGCGGCCCAGCCCGTGGCCGACGCCTGGGGCTCGGCGCCGCGGCCGCCGACGGCGGACGACAAGAAGCCGCGCAAGGCGCCGCTGGAGTGCGTGGCCTGTCACCATTGATGGTGGCCGCCGCGCGCTGAGGCAGGGGCCACCCCCTCACCCAACCCTCTCCCCCTCACAGGGAGAGGGATTTTTTGTCGACTCAGATCTTGGATTCATCCCTCTACCCTCAGGGGAGAGGGCCGCTCTTCGAGCTGAAGGGCGAAGCCCTGAGGCGAGTGAGTAAATCAGGGGTGGTCGTGTACGATGTCCGCCATGCCGTCGTACAAGTTCGTGCAGGTCGACGTGTTCACCGACCGCGTGTTCGGTGGCAATCCGCTCGCGGTGCTCCTCGACGCGCGCAGGCTCGATGACGGCCTCATGCAGCAGATCGCGCGCGAGATGAATCTCTCCGAGACCGTCTTCCTCTTCCCGCCCACGCGTCCCGAGTGCGTCGCTGCCCTCCGGATCTTCACGCCGGCTCGCGAGGTGCCCTTCGCCGGGCATCCGACCATCGGCACCACGTGGGTCCTGGCCGCCCGGGGCATAGCGCCCACGGGCGCGGCGCGCTTCACCCTCGAAGAAAAGATCGGACCCGTGCCCGTCGAGCTCGAAGGCGATCCGGCGCGCCCGAGCTTCATCTGGATGCGCCAGCAGGACGCGACCTTCGATCCCGCCCTCGAGAACCGCGAGGCGGTCGCTCGCGCCCTCGGCCTCACGGGGGCCGACCTCTGGCCCGCCGCACCCATCCAGCCCGGCTCCACCGGCAACAAGTTTCTCTTCGTGCCTCTGCGCGACAAGGCGACAGTGGACCGCGCCGTCCTCGACGTGCGCGCCATGCTGGAGGCCATGGGCGAGAGGCCGCGCATGGGCATCTTCGTCTTCGCGCCCGATCCGGACGCCTCGGCGGGGCGCGTGTACTCGCGCATGTTCGGCCCGCACAGCTCGGGCATTCCGGAGGACCCGGCCACGGGCTCCGCCAGCGGCCCGCTCGGCGCCTACCTCGTGCTGAACGGGATGGTGAAGGGGTCGGATGACGTGAGGATCGTGAGCGAGCAAGGAGCCAAGATGGGCCGGCAGAGCTTCGTGCACATCCGGCTCGCCACGCGCGGCGGCGCCGTGACCGACATCAGAGTGGGCGGCGGTGTGGTGCCCGTGCTCGAGGGCGAGCTTCGGGTCTAGCCGAGAATCGCGGTCAGGCTCCGGAGGTCGGGGCAGCCGTCGAGAGATTCGACCATCTGGCGCACGGAGTCGACGCGGTCCTCGGCGAGGACGAGCCGCGCGCAGTCGCCGAACTTTTCCCGAAGCTGATCGATGGTCAGC
>WNFC01000087.1_pt1 | contig 80166 bp, 65 predicted proteins | sample 5400541 | NCBI WGS metagenome assembly WNFC01 (sample SAMN13153342, study PRJNA577476) | soil metagenome | isolation source: 120 cm saprolite under Douglas fir tree site 2 hole 2 replicate 1 | place: USA:California | collected 2015-04-18
GCGAAGAATAATAACCGTCGCGGCAATTTTATTCGTAGAACGAACCTAGCGCCGTTCAATCGCCAATGCCACTGAGTTTCCACCACCCAGGCATAGCGCGGCAATTCCACGCTTGCCATTTCGCCGGATCAACTCATACATTAACGTAACCAGCACGCGACAACCGCTGGCGCCAATCGGATGTCCCAGCGCAACCGCTCCACCATTCACGTTGACCTTTTCCGGATCGATCCCAAGTTCCTTGATCACCGCCACGGACTGTACCGCGAAGGCCTCATTGATTTCGTACAGATCCACTTCATCCGGCTTCCATCCGGTCTTGGCCCAGATTTTGCGAATGCCATCCACCGGCGCCATCATCACCCATTCCGGCGCAACGCCGCTCGTTGCCTGCGCCACCACATAGGCCATGGCTTCCGCGCCCAACTGCTTCGCCTTTGCGGCTGACGTCACCACCACGGCCGCTGATCCATCGTTCATGGTGGAAGCGTTGCCCGCGGTCACGGTTCCGTCTTTCTTAAATACCGGTTTCAGGTTCCCCAAGGTTTGTGCGGTCGTATCGGCACGCGGACCTTCGTCTTTATCGAACATCACCGGCGCTTCGCCTTTCTTCTTCGCTGGTAGTTCCACCGGCACCACCTGGCTTTTGAAGCGACATTCGCTCCAGGCCTGCACGGCTTTGCGATGCGAGTTCACGGCATACTCATCCATCTGTGCGCGGGTGACGCCGTACTTCTCCGCCACGTTCTCACCCGTCATGCCCATGTGATAGTTGTTGTAAATGTCCCACAATCCATCATTCACCACGGAATCGATGATTTGTGAGTTGCCCAGCCTGTAACCTTTACGTGCCTGCGGGAGTAGATACGGAGCGTTGGTCATTGACTCCATGCCGCCCGCCACCACAATCTCCGCGTTGCCGGTCTGGATGGCCTGGGTTGCCAGCGCAACTGCCTTCAAGCTTGATCCGCAGACTTTGTTGATGGTCATGGCGCCCACCTCGGGTGGTAGACCACCGTTCAACGCTGCCTGTCGCGCAGGATTCTGTCCCAGTCCGGCGGATACCACCAGACCCATGATGCATTCATCCACCTGCTCTGGTTTGACTTTCGCCCGCTTGACCGCCTCACGCACCGCGATTGCGCCGAGTTGCGGCGCGGTAAAGCTTTCCAGTGCGCCCTGGAATTTTGCGATGGGCGTACGCACCCCGCTGATAATGACTACGTCTTCCATAGAATCTCCCTTAGTGCGATTGCAAACCTTTCATTATAAGATGAGGGCGGGCGCGAAAGTGCTCCACATTCTATGACAAATGAATCTCAGTCGGCCCCGGTGGCATTCGACCCCAACACCGGCCAACCAGTAACACCTCTGTCCACCGCTCCTGATCAACCGGGAAAGAAGTTATTGGCGCCCCTGTGGCATACCATCGTGATCGTCGCCGTCCTGCTGCTCAATTCTTTTTTTACGGCGCGCATTACCTCCCACCTCAGCCAGCACGATCTCAGCTCCGTCTCGGAAAAAGGACGCATCATCCAGTATTCCTTCACCATTGTGGTGGAACTGATTCTCTTGGGATTGGTGGCCTTCGGCCTGCGCCTGAACGGAAAAAGGATTCGTGACCTCATCGGCGGACGTTGGGCCACAGCAGAGGCCTTCTTCCTCGATGTGCTTATCGCCGTGGGATTTTGGATTGCTGCCTACATGGTCCTTGGCGCACTTGGATATTTGTTAGGACTTGCCAAAGGAGCGCAGATGGCAGATGCCAAGAGGCTCGCCCAGATGCTGGGTCCTCAATCCGCTCTCGGCCTCGTGATCTGGGTTGCGCTGAGTTGTACCGCCGGTTTTGTGGAAGAGCTTGTCTTCCGCGGCTATCTCCAGCGTCAATTTGCGATCCTCAGCGGCAATGCTTATGTCGGACTTGTCTCTTCTGCGATCATTTTCGGCGCCGGTCACGGTTACGAAGGTACTCGCCGCATGGTGCTCATCGCGGTCTTCGGGGCGATGTTCGGAGTCCTAGCTCACGTCACAAAAAGTTTGCGCCCAGGCATGGTCGCACACGCCTGGCATGATGCTTTTTCGGGTTTCCTGCTTCGCTTCGTTGCGCAAAAAGGTTTGCCACCGATGCATTGATCATCCAAACTGATGTCTCCCCGTCAATCATCGAGCAACATCGATTGCATTTTTTGCTTGACTTCGAATTTGGATGAATCTATACAATCATCAATTGCGGTTTTTAACTTAATTACCGCACATCCATGAAAAATGGAAAGGGAGAATAGAAAACATGGCAACTAAGAAAAAGGCAAAGAAGAAAGCCAAGAAGAAATAACTGGCTCTTCAATCAAAAAACCCTGGGGGAACGCGCAAGCGCTCCCCCTAGTTTTTTCCCAGCAACATCTTCCGCACTCACCCAATCCTGCTTCAGCCGTCTCCGCAAAAAATTGAACCCGCAGGTTGGCACAACGCACGAGTGTGTATTCAATCTCACCACATCCTTGACCTTTTCAGACGAGTGCGAGATCGACTGTTAACAGAACATGCTTGAACAGGGATCCCTCGCTCTGCTCGGTATGACGAAAACCGCTCGGGATGAAAGACACGAAAGAATCGCGCTGCAGGCACGGACATAATAGAATCGCTCATGAGATATGGTTTCTTCATCCATCGCATTCATCATCTTCGGAGCCGCCATTGGTTATCTGATCTCATGGCTGCTCACGCGCTCCCGTTCTCAGGTCCTCGATGTTCGTCTTTCCGCTGTTCAAAATGACTTAAACCTCGCCCGCGCTGAGGCCCAGAAGCTGGCCACAGCGAATGGCGGCCTCAACACCCGTTGCGCCACTCTGGAAGCGACGCTTGAACACGAGCGCAAAGCCAACGACGAAAAACTTGGCCTCCTCGACCGCGCCACCACCGGCCTGCGCGAAGCCTTTCAGGCACTCTCTGCCGACGCCCTCAAAAGCAACAACCAGGCGTTTCTCGAACTGGCCCGCACGAGCCTGGAAAGATTTCAAAGCGAGGCGCAGGGTGATCTGAAATCGCGACAGGAAGCTGTGGCAAACCTGGTAGCGCCCATCGGCGAGTCGTTGAAGAAAGTTGAAAGCCAGATTCAGCAGATCGAGAAAGATCGCAGTGAAGCCTATGGCGACCTCACGGCCCAGGTCCGATCGCTGATTGGCACACAGGAAAAGTTACAGACCGAGACCGGCAACCTGGTAAAAGCTCTGCGCACACCAACGGTCCGCGGACGCTGGGGAGAAATTCAGCTGCGCCGTGTGGTGGAAATTGCCGGCATGCTTTCGTATTGTGATTTCTCCGAACAGGAAACTATCAGCACCAGCAACGGACGTCTGCGACCCGACCTGGTGATCAAACTTCCCGGCGCCAAGAATGTGGTGGTTGACGCCAAGACGCCTCTGCTTGCCTACCTTGATGCCATTGATTGCACCGACGAAGCTCTGCGCCAGGCAAAGCTCAGGCAACACGCGCAGCAGGTGCGTACACATCTCACGCAGCTCAGTTCCAAAGGTTACTGGGAACAGTTTGAAGCCAGCCCGGAATTTGTGGTCATGTTTCTGCCTGGCGAAACGTTTTTTAGCGCGGCCCTTGAACAGGACCCCACGCTGATCGAATACGGCGTCACGCAACGCGTCATCCCTGCTTCGCCGACCACGCTGATCGCGTTGCTGAAAGCGATCGCGTTTGGATGGAACCAGGAAAAGCTGGCGCGCAACGCCAAAGAAATTAGCAGTCTGGGAAAAGAATTGCATGACCGTCTGCGCAGTCTGGGCACTCACTTTGAAGCTGTGGGTCGAGGACTGGACAAGGCTGTTGAATCCTACAACAAGGCCGTCGGCTCGCTGGAGACGCGTGTCATGGTGTCTGCCAGGAAATTCTCTGAACTTGGTGCGCCGGTGACGGACGAGCTGCCGCCCATCAACATCATCGACACCACCACGCGGAATCTCACTCTGGACTTTGATGAAGACGAGGAGCCAGGAGCGTTGCCGCCAGCAAGACCGTAACCTTCCGCTAGGACAGGGTGGAGCAGGCCTTTAGGCCTGCGTTAAGGCCGACAAAGATTCGGGCTTTAGAGACTGCGTTGAGAGAGCTGCCCTTTCGGGCGGGTAACGATCACTCCCCCTCTGTCATTCCGAGCGATGCCGGAGTTCCGCAACGCGGAACGACGGCGAGAGAGGAACCCCGAGGATGTTCATCGAACGACGCCGCTTCAGGTAATTCTCTCGAGACACTGGTTTGGTCTGTCTCATGGCCGCTGGGTTAGAGTAATCGCGCGGCGGAACTCCTACAGCACTCATGATATAAGTGCGGAAACATCGCCGATCGCAGCGGACGTCAATTTTGGCAATCTTGGCAATTGCGGCGATCTTGGCAATTCTTCAACTACGCTCCCGCCGCCTTTTCCAAACTCGACACCGGAACAAACACTCTCTGCTCCGTCAAGGGACACAGCTTCTTGAACTCACACCACACGCAATGTGAACCTGGCGTAGGTTCAAAATCTCCGGCGGCAATTCCTTCAGCCACTTCTTCAATCTTCTGCTGTGCCGTCTCGAGTTGCTTCGCTGTCCGGGAAGTTTTCACCTCGGCACTGTCCGCCAGGTTCAGCAGCACCAGTTCGCGCGGCTCCAAGCCCATCTGTCGCACACCCATCGCATAGATCGAGAGCTGCAGGCTGTCATCGGCAAAACGCGCATCTTTGGGTGTGCCCGTTTTGTAGTCAACCACCTTCACCGCATTGCCGTCGATCCGATCAATCCGATCAATGCGGCCTACAAGTTCCAGCTTGCCCAGCTTGAAGTTGATCTTGCGTTCCGTATCCAGCACCTCAGAGCTTCCCCGAGGAGCGATGGTGGCCAGCGCACGCAACTGCACGTCTCCCTGATCTACATACATCTGCTTCTGCATCTGGTCTTCAATCAAAGCTTTCGCGAACTCAACTTTGAAAGCCGCGATTAAATCGTCAACGGTCATCGCCGGTGCATGTGGCGCGGGGTCGTAATAGTGCTTCAGAACGGTGTGAACGGCGTTGCCGTACTGCATGGCCGCCGCGGCGTCCCCGGGAATCCTCCAGTCGCGTAACAGCTTGAACTTCAGCGGACAAGTGGAATAGTTCTGGACGGCATTTGCACTCATCGCCAGTTCGTGTGTATCAAATGCCGGTGGCATGCGTAGCCACGATTCCAGCTTCGACACGTCCACACTCTCCCGCAGGGCCGGTTGTGCGCTGACCATCCGCGTAGCCAAAACTGCTTTAAGCGTGGGATCAAGCAGCAGCGGGCGCATGTACCCTGGCGGCGTCTTGTCCTTACCTCGGCCCGCGCGAGTGGCAATCCTGAGTTGGTCACGCGCCCGTGTGATGGCAACGTAAAACAGCCTGCGCTCCTCCTGCTCGTGGACTTCCTTGCCTTCACCTACCGCAATCGATCCACGCAGGGCCGCCGGGAATTCAAACAATGTTTCTTTGAAGCTGGCTGGAAATGAGTTGGAAGAAACGCGCATCAGCCATACGTGGGTGAACTCCAGCCCTTTGGCCGCGTGTACGCTCATCAACTGTACGGCATCAGGATTTTCCCGCTGGAGTTCGTCCATCTGCTCTTCGGTATAGAGCGGAATTACTCCGCCGGCCTGATCAAAGTACTTCAGGTAATCGAGAAACTCCTGCAACCCTCCGTTTTCCAGAAACGGCTTCTTCTCCCATGTATTGGCAAATCGCAACACGGCTTGCAGTGCTGGTTCTTCTTGTTGAAGCCCGAATTCCTTGGCTAGAAATTTGAGCGCCGCGGCCGCGCGTAACTTCTCTGCCTGAACGAACTCACGCGCTTGCTTGACCGTCTCCAGCACCACACGTCCTGACTCCATTGTCTGGAGCACGCCGCGCAACGACTTCTGGCTGCCGCCGCTGGCCAGCTTTTCTCGCAATTCCTGGCCAGCGATACCGAATTTAACGAACGCACACACGCGAAACAGCCCTTCCCCGTCTCCAGGGTTGGCCACCGCCCGAGCAAGGGCAAGTAAATCGCGCACCGGCCCCGTCTCCATCACGTTCATACCGATCACAATGAATGGGATGTCCCGTGCGGCCAGCTCCTCCATCAGCTTTTCGCGATGGATATGCTGGCGATAGAGCACCGCCAGTGTGTTCTTCTCACCCGAACTCGCTCTGCCCCGCACCTGCTCGATCTCGTCCGCAACGTCCGCCGCTTCCTGCTCATTTGACTGGCTGATGGCGACCGTGACCTGCTCATCAAAAACAAAGAACCCGTTCTGCTGCTCGCGAAGATCGCGGGCCGACTGCAACGGAGCTCGCTTGAACCGGACTTGCTCGCCAAGTGACGGCACCGCCGGGTTCTGCGCAATCGCCGCATAGGCTACGCGCAGGATATTTCCCCGCGACCTCTGGTTCTCATCCAGCGTGAGCCCGCGCGTGGCGGGAAACCGATTCTGAAATTCCTCGAAGGCCGCGCTCGATGCTCCTCGGAACCGGTAGATGGCCTGGTCCGGATCGCCGACCACGAATACATTTTTCTCATCGCCCGCCAGTAGTTCAGCCAGCGTGATATTGCTGGAATTGCAGTCCTGAAATTCGTCGATCAGGATGAACCGCGCTTTTTTGCGCTCGGCTTCCAGCAACGCCGCGTCTGCCTGCAACAGGCGAACCGCTTTGCTGATCTGCATCCCGAATGTTCCCAAACCGTCATTCTCCAACAACCGCATGGAGTGCGTGTACGCGCGGGCAATCTCACGCCAGCGTAGCAGAATTTCTGCATGGCCCAGATCGTCAACTTCTTTGGCTTTGCAGTTCCGCGGCAGACCTGCTCCGGCACCCAGAGAATCTACGAACGCCTGAAACTCTTGCGGTGAGACCAGCTCTTCATGGCAGCGATCAAAAAACGCCCGCAGGTCTTTCAGGAATTGTCCCAGATCAGAAGCCTTGATGAAGCGTTCCAGTTCCAGGTGCTTCACCCGCTGGCGGAGAAAGACATACACATCTTCAGGAACAAGCGTATAAAAGCCCTTACCGTTACGCTGAAGAATGCTATAGCAGTACGCGTTAAAGGTTCCGGCAAAAATCGGAGCTTTGCGCTTGAGCCGCTTCTCCACCCGCTCCTTCAGTTCGGCGGCGGCGTTTTCCGTGAAGGTGATCGCCAGGATCTCATCCGGCTGCGCGTGTCCCTGTTCAATCAGCCGGGCAATGCGTTCCACCAGTACGGTGGTTTTGCCGGTACCGGCGCCGGCCAGCACCAGCATCGGCCCGGACACATGCTCAATCGCTTCTTTTTGCTTCGGATTAGGGGAGAACGTGCTCGACCGCATGCGTGCTGGCATTATGACGAATATAAAGCGAAGGGTGCAACTGGAATCGTACGCTCAACTGAATTCTTTGTGGAAAAGAAGGGTGAAAACCGGCCGCTACGCACCGATCTCGGCCACTGCCACGGCGACTGCCGCAATCGCCGCCGTCTCCGCCCGCAGGACGGTATGCCCCAATGTCGCCGATCGCCAGGCGCTGGTCTTGAACAGACGGAGTTCTTCTTCCGTCCATCCACCTTCTGGCCCAAACGCCATCGCCAGTGGTGGCCTTGCCCCAGCAAGCGCCTCTTTCAGTGAAATACTTTCTTCCGCTTCGGAAAGAACTATGCGGGCATCTGTAGGTGTCGCCGCTGCCACGGCCTTCTCTAAGTTAACCGCATCGGCGATCTCCGGCGCTGCCACCCTTCGTGCCTGCTGTGAGGCTTCTTTGGCAATCTTCCGCCAGCGCTCCACGCGCTTCTCCGCTGCCTTGATCAAGTGTTGTGAAGTACGTGCCGCAACCATCGGCACAATGCGTGTTACTCCCAACTCGGTGAGCTTCTCGATCGCCCACTCCATGTGATCAAACTTGAAGATGGAAAGATAAACGCCGATTTCGGGCAGGGCCTCAGCAGGAACTTCTTCTCCCAGATGAAACTCCACCTTGTTAGGCGACGCGAACGTGATGGTCCCCACACGCGCCACGCCATCCGCCACCACGTCATACTGCTGGCCCGTTTGCGCGCGAAGAACACGGAACAAATGATTTGCGTTGTTGTCGAGAAGAAAGGCGCGGTCGCCTTCAACCTTGTCGGCAATCCAGCGGCGACGCGTCATACACGGCCAAGCATCACGTAGGCGGCAGCTGCCAGGCCAAGGTACAGAATTCCCAGCAGGCGACTCTGAAAGACGAGTGCATCCAGGGTTGGAAACTGGGCTTGAAAGAAGGCTTCAGCCGCGCTCAAGAGAGAAAACACGGTGCCAATCACAATCCACGCCTGGTGGCCCCAGGGGCTGAAATAAAGTGATCCGAAGATGAGTCCGCCGACCACAAACAGCAATGCCCGCCAGCGCATTTTGGTGGGCGTGGATTTTTCGATGGAAACAAGCTGCAACTCGGCGAAGCGCATGGGAAGCGCCAGCCGGATAGCTCCGGCCAGCCCTGCTACAACAATGATGAACCAGATGTAGTATCTACCCAAAAATTTCTTTTACCTTTTCAAACAGGCTTCGTGGTTCCGGTTTGTTCTCCATCACTGAACTGTTACCCAGCTCTTCCAGAAGCTCACGCTGTTTCTTATTAAGTTTGGCCGGCGTCTGCACTCGGAGTTGCACAAACAGGTCGCCCTTACCCGACTGTTGCAGCGCAGGCACTCCTTTGCCTTTAACCCGCAAGGTTGTGCCTGTCTGCGTGCCTTCCGGAACTTTCAGCTTGTGCTCGCCATCCAGAGTTGGGATGACAATTTCCGCTCCCAGTGCCGCCTGTGAAAATGAAATTGGCACGGAGCAATAGAGATCTTTGCCTTCACGTTCAAAAAATGAGTGCGGCTTCACGTGCAATACGATGTAGAGATCGCCCGATGGCGCGCCGTACGGCCCGGAATCGCCCTGGTCCTGATAGCGGATCCGTGTGCCATCTTCTACGCCTGCCGGTACCGTGATATCGATTGCATGCTCGCGCATCACGCGCGTTTCGCCCTTGCACTTAGTGCAGGGATCAGAAATCACCCGGCCCAACCCCTGGCATGACGGGCACGTACGGGCCACGGAGAAGAACCCCTGCTGGTAGCGCACCTGTCCTCGACCACCGCAGGTGGAGCAGGTTGAAGGTCCTTTGTTCGACGAAGAACCCGTTCCCTTGCAGTGCTCGCACGGCTCGTAGCGACGGACTTTTACCTGCGCCTTCTTGCCAAAGGCCGCTTCTTCAAACGTGAGATTCAGATCAGCGCGCGCATCGCCGCCGCGCTGCTGCCTTCCCCGGCCACGACCGCCACCAACATTCACGCCAAAGAAGTCGCTGAATATGTCACCAAAGATATCGCCGAAATCCTGGAAATTGTTAGGATCGAATCCGCTGAACCCGTTGCCATTGCCGCCCACGCCTGCATGGCCAAACTGGTCATAGCGCTGGCGCTTTTCCGAATCGATCAGCACGCTGTAAGCTTCAGTACATTCCTTGAATTTTTCTTCCGCGGAAGAATCGTCCGGGTTGCGGTCCGGATGGTACTGCATGGCCAGCTTGCGATATGAGCTCTTGATTTCCTGCTCAGTCGCCGTGCGGGTCACGCTCAATATTTCGTAGTAATCTCGTTTTGCCTGTGTCGCCAAAATCTTCCTCTGTCACAATCTATATAAGTTCCGAAACTTCATTTTGCTCTTAACGCAATTGCTGGGTTTCAAAGTTGCTCTTAACGAATTGCTGGGTCTCTCTGGGCCAACTCGGGTTCTTTATCCGCGATCATCCGCGTCTATCCGCGGTAGAAAGGTATTTATCTGTGCTCATCTGTGCAATCCGTGTAATCAGCGGCAGGGTTTTGCTTTTCCGATTTCCCCGATCGCGCGATTACCAGATCACCCGATCCCATCAATTACCCAATTACAAAATTACTCAATTACCAAATGAACGGCCCTACCCCTCCCCCATTCATCCCAAGATCTAAAGGACTTACACGAACTATCCCAAGACCGTCGCTCATCAGGGCTTCAATTTCCCGACTACCAAATCTTTTCCGATATCGGCGATGTCGGTGCGATGACGGCGCTCTCGGCGATATACGCGCTTTGCGCGCCCTACCCCACCCTCTGCATCCCAAGATCTAAAGGACTTACAGGAACTATCCCAAGGCATCGCTCACCAGGGGCTTCAATTTCCCGATTACCAATCTTTCCGATCTCGGCGATGTCGTGCGATGACGGCGCTCTCGACGATATGCGCGCTTGCGCGCCCTACCCCCACCCCGCTCATCCCAAGATCTAAAGGACTTAGCCGAACTATCCCAAGACCGTCGCTCATCAGGGCTTCAATTTCCCGATTACCAATCTTTCCGATCTCGGCGATGTCGCGCGATGACGGCGCTCTCGGCGATATGCGCGCTCTACCCCACCCGACTCATCCCAAGATCTAAAGGACTTACAGGAACTATCCCAAGGCATCGCTCATCAGGGCTTCAATTTCCCGATTACCAATCTTTCCGATCGGCGATGTCGTGCGATGACGGCGCTCTCGGCGATATGCGCGCTTTGCGCGCCCTACCCCACCCCACTCATCCCAAGATCTAAAGGACTTAGCCGAAACATCCCAAGCCGTCGATTGAGGTTTGGTTTTTAGATCACCAGATCACCCGATCAAAGATCACCCGATCACCTGCCGCTAATTGCCAAGTGCTAACTGCTAATTGCTTTTTTTCGCCACCCTCACCATCGCCGGACGCAGCAACCGCTCTTTGATGCGATAGCCGGGTTGCAATTCTTCCAGCACGTGATTGTCCGGGACCTCGTCACTGGTCACCATCTCAATGGCCTCATGCACACGCGGATCAAACGGCTCACCTTGTGCGGGGATTCTCTGCACATTCAACTTTTGCAGGACTTCTCCGAACTGCTTGTAGATCAGCTCCACGCCTTTACGAAGGTCTTCCGGCTTGGCGCTCGCGTTCTTCAATGCCAGACCAAAGCTATCGATCACCGGCAGCATAGCCCGGGAAGCGTCCGTCACCGCGTACTCACGGAACTCCGCGTTCTCTCTGGCGGAACGTTTGCGATAATTATCGAACTCCGCCTGCAAACGCGCTAACCTATCCAGCAGATTGTCACGCTCCGCCAGCGCTTTCTCCAGTTCTGACCCTGCAGCGCTCTGTCTGTTTGCAGGCTGGCTGACCTCGGCAACAGGGGGCGCTGAGTTTTCCTTCTGGATTTCACTTGCATCGCCGGCTGGAAGCTCGTGCTCCAGATCGTGCTTCTGCTGCTCCTCAATATTGATTTCCGCTTGTCCGTTGGACTTACTCATATCAACTACACCTGGTCTTTTAATTGGGATTTTCTTCACGCGTTTCCGTTCAGCAACTTGTCAAAAAGCTGCGCGATATAGGAAACAGCGGTAATCGTGTGCTGGTAATCCATTCTGGTGGGACCTATCACCGCCAGGGATCCCAGCATTTCTTCGCCGACGCGGGCGGGCGCGCCTATCAGCACGAAATTTCTCATCTCTGGAACGGTCTCTTCCAGCCCAATCACCACACGCACGGCTTCCTGCTGCGTGTCTAGATAGGCTGAGAGCAACTCCGCCACCCGTTCTTTTTCTTCCAGTGTCTTCAGCATCTCGCGCAACTGCTCGCGATCTTCCTGCTTGGCCACAAGATTGGCCACGCCTTCCACAAAGATGTTGCGGGAGGGTTCACCCGCAGCCAGCGCGCCACTCTTGTAAAGCTCTTTCAGATTCTGCATGAGCTGGTCATACTCACTGCGCTCATGCTCAATCCGCTTGGCGATCTCCGCCTTCAGCTTGTCCACCGTCCAGCCACGGAAATTCACATTGATGTAGTTGGCAGCGGTATCGAGATCAATCTGATTCAGATCGCGGTCCAGCCTCATCATGCGATCATGCACCACGCCGGACTTGGTCACTACCACAGCCAGAACTTTATTCGGACCCTGACGCGAAAAATGGACATGCTCCAGCGCATTCTGCTGCCCGGTCCGGGCAATCGCCACGCCTACGCCACTGGAAACCAGTGACAGCACGTGGGATGTCCTTTCCAGAAACTGTTGGATGTCCACCGTGTCCTGAAGGGTCGCAGAAATTAAGTTCTGGTCGGCAGGCGAGATCAGCGCCTTACCCGAAATCTGGTCAACGTAATACCGATAGGCCTGCGCGGTCGGCACACGACCCGCCGAGGTATGCGGCTGCTCCAGAAAACCGGCATCTACCAGATCAGCCATCACGTTACGGATCGTGGCCGGACTTAATCCATCCTTATTCTGTCTGGAAAGCGTACGCGATCCGACCGGTTCCCCACCGGCGATGTAGGTCTCGATAATCGCCGTGAGAATCTCTCGTTCGCGGGGACCGATATTTCCTGGATTTGCCATAAAAACACAACAAGCCGTTTGTTTCCATCAGTTTAGATGTTGATTGGAGACAACACGGCTAATTAGATTGTAAAAATATTAGTGCGTTGTTGTCAAGATAGCACTTGGAGGGTGAGAGTGCCAAAAGAGGCAGGCTGCCGTGTGATTCCGAGAAAATATCGGCACAAGTCTCTTACATTGGTCGATTTTCCGCGATCCGTCCGTAAATCCTTATTCTCTTACCTTCAATGCCGACCTAGGTCCAGCTTCCCAGCCGGTCACCTTGCCATCGGAAAACTCGATTTTCGAAGCGCCATAGTGCCAGACCATAGTCTTCGAAACCTTTCCGTTGGCGGCCTCCCAATACCTCTCCGTAACCGAGTCCGGTGCACCCTGAATCGAAAGTACGACTGCTGGAGCAGCGCCGATCGTGATCTTTCCGTTGGCCGCATGCCCTAATTCGATGACTTTCAGCGGAGACTTAGTACCACTTTTCCAGCGCTGCACTCCATCGCCCACAAAATAGACCCGCGAGTCGCCATAACGCCACTCCTGCTCGTTCGACCAATCAGGTATTCCCTGCACCCGATAAACATCTTCCTTGTTCGATCCCACAAAAAAATACGGAACCATACGTTTTGCCGAAATCCAGTCGCCACGGTTTTCTTCACCCAGAAACACAACCTGCATTGCGCCGGGTGGCGTAGAGTTCGTCAATGGAACGGTTCGTGAAGAACCCTCCGCAATGTTTTTGGGGCCTGCAATACCAGAAGTCGGCGGGAAGACGGCGTATCGCAACACATTCAACAAGATCAAAGCCACAAACACCCATGCGAACTTAACTCCTTTACCGGATCGTCCCACCGGCCTGTACTGGTAGTCTCCTTCATACGGATCAACGACCGGAGGCTCGTAGCTGGTACGACGACGATATTCATTCCACTGTGCCGTGGAACCTTCTGGATACGACCACACTTCGTAAATCCCGTCGGGCCTGTGGTCGCGCAGGAAGGAATACGCCTCGTTGATCGCCTTGAGTTTTTCCTGGGCCAGAGACTGTGCCTGCGGGTTGCGCGCAAATCGGTCGGGATGGCATTCCTTGACCTGACGCAGATATGCGCTGCGCAATTCTTTCCTGGACGCGCCAGGCTGAAGGCCGAGCGTGTGGTAGTACTCCAGCGGGCTTTTGCGATTTCGCATGAGCTGCCCCCCGCGTCTCCACAGCTATCCGGGAAGAGGATACTGCTGATTATCCCACAGCTCTATACTCATTCGCTGACTGCCGCTAATCCGGAGGCTCATGTTTGACGCCAGGTAAGGAGAAAAAGATGCCGCAATTTGCCTCGCTCTTCAGGGCTGCCCATACACAGAGCGCCATAGGCGCGACAGAGTCTAGCCAGGTCCGTTTCCGAGGCGCGGCGCTTTTCTAAGGAAAGCCGCACTGAGGGATAAGGTCTGGGTAAGCGGAACAGAAGACATTACTATGCTGCCGCAGGCCGGGGCGCAGCGGAGCGCATGAAAAACTTCCTTTAGTTCTTGCCAGATGTCATTTGCGCTCTGGGTACAGCCCCGGATCAAAATTGAGAAAAGATGAGACGGTATTGTCGGCGACCGACAGCCAGTAGCCAGCAGCTAGTAGCTGGTAGCTTTTCCCTACTGCACCTGAATCACATCGCCTGGCGCGCTGGTCTTTTTGACCTCATCCAAGCGGATGACCACATTCTTCGCAAAGTCATACAGTGACTTGGCATGCGGCGAAGTTTCTCCATCCAGCGCCACGGGCTTACCGCTGTCGCCGCCCTTGCGGATATCAGGATCAAGCTCGATGGATCCCAGGAATGGCACGCCAAACTGCACGGCCGTCCTGGCCACGCCGCCTTTGGAGAAAATGTCGATCTCCTGATGGCAATGCGGACAGAGGAAATTGCTCATGTTTTCCACGAGCCCTAAAATGTCCACGCGAGCGGTGCGAAACATCTCGATCGCTTTGCGTCCGTCCTGCAATGAGACATCTGATGGCGTTGATACCACCACGGCCCCAGTCAGCGGGACCGTCTGGAATAGCGAAATCACCACATCGCCGGTGCCTGGCGGCAGATCGACGACCAGATAATCCAGCTCGCCCCACTCCACCTGTTGCAGGAACTGCCGGATAATCGAATGCAGCATAGGTCCGCGCCACACCAGAGGCTTGTCGCCCGGGTTGAGCAATCCTACCGAGATCACCTTCACGCCGAAGCTCTGCAACGGCTCAATGCGGTTCTCGCCCAGCACGCGCGGCTGCAGATTGGTGTTCATCATCAGGGGAACGTTGGGACCGTAAACGTCGGCGTCCAGCAGCCCGGTGCGATGGCCCATCTTCGCCAGCGCAACCGCAAGGTTCACAGCAACCGTGGTCTTCCCGACTCCGCCTTTACCTGATCCGACAGCAACAATGTTCTTCACGCCTGGCAGCGGAAATGGACCCGGCTGCGGCGCTCCGTGCGTGTGTCCGTGTGCCAATGAGAACCCTTTCGAGTGGAGAGTAAACCTTGATTATACGGGAAGCGGATTATATGTGAGTGGCGCCTTGTTCGGCGCCGCAAGCACCGCACTCCTAAGTACCCTTCGCCACCAGCTTACGTCTTTCAATCTCCTGGTTCCTGAGCTCCCGACGCCGGCCGGCATCTGCATAGCGGCGCTTCTCTTCCTCCGTTTCCGGAATGACTGGGGGAACCGGATGACGCCTGCCATGCTCATCCACTGCCACGAAGGTCAAATAGGCCGATGCCACGTGACGCGTGGTACCGGCAATGTAATTCTCCGTCCAGCATTTCACGCCGATCTCAAGCGACGTATTGAACACGCGATTGACTGATGACTTCAAAATCAACAACTCACCAATATGGACAGGCAGCAGGAAATCGATGTGGTCCATAGACGCCGTCACCATATGGCTCAGCGCATGCCGGTGTGCCGCCATGGCTCCGGCAATGTCGATCAGATGCATCAATCGTCCGCCCAGCAGATTGCCGAGTTGATTGGTGTCATTGGGCAACACTACTTCCGCCATCTGCGATTGCGATTCGCGCACAGCACGCGGCTTCAAATTACCGTCGTTCGTGTTCATTTGAATATTCTATCGCCGAGAGGGTGGAGCAGGCATTTATGCCTGCGTAAAGGACTACCCAATGAACTCGGGCTTCAGCCCCTGAGCGTAATAGCCTTCACCCTTGGCCTTCTCTCCAGATATCCCGCCAGATAACATTCTGCCTGCCGCTGTACAACCTCGTCGGCAAGAGGAACCGCCCACGCTGCCGCTACGCAGTCGTACTCGACAACGCCATGCCTCACCGGCTCGTGCTCGCGCTCATAAACAAACTGGAAGGTAATCTTTGAACCTTCATCTTTGCTCACAGCAAAGCGCACACAATCGGCTTCCCTTTTTGCGGGTATTCTCCGGCAATGGCCGGAATAGCCCAGATTGCAGAAATCGCGCAGCTCGGACTCACTGGGCGTTACTTCCGCGCTGCCCGCCCGGCATGTCCCGCAATAACCGGCGCCCAGCGGCAACCGGGCCGGGAATGCCCAGCCAATCGCAAAGGATTTCTCAACGGGAAAAAAGAAAGGGCAAGCCACAACATCGCCATCTTAGTCGCTTGCTCTGTGGATTGTGTACAATTTTTCTGCCATGACCGAACTAAGCCGTATGGAGATGCTCACACTGTTCCTGGATCAAAACCCCAATGACGCTTTTGCCCGCTACGGTCTGGCCATGGAGTACTCCAGAGCCGGACAGACCGACAAAGCCCTGGCAGAGTTCAACAACCTTTTGCAGGTTCACCCTGACTACACCAACGGCTACTTCATGGCCGCGCAAACTCTTGAACGCGTTGGCCGACGTCCAGACGCCAGGAAGATGCTGGAAAACGGCATCGCAGCCGCCAAACGTACCGGCAACAAACACGCCTTGTCGGAAATGTCAGGAATGCTGGACGAGCTGAATTCTTAGACAGTATTCGGGCCGGCCTTGGCCAGAAGCTAAAAGCTAGAAGCCAGCAGCTACTTGCTATTTGTTTCCCTTCCCCGCTGCCTCCGCAATCACCTCCGACGTTGGCTTCATGTTCCGGCGCAACGTCCTCTCCACCAGCCCTGGGGCGTTCTCATACAGCTTGATGAACAACCAGTAGTACCACGGCGTCACCACTTGTCGCTTGCGTTTCAAAAGTCCATCCAGTGTGTCTTTTGCCACCACGTCTGGGCCTACACCATATTTCACCGAGCTGCCTACGCGCTGCGCGTTGCTTCCCTGCACCATGTTCTTCGCGAAGTCGGTCGCAATATACCCCGGGCACACGGTGAGCACATTGATGTTGTACCGCTGCAGTTCCATGCGTGCGGCCTTCCCCAGCGCATTTAAAGCATGCTTGGTAGCTCCATAGCCTGACATATAGGGCACGCAGATGTGTCCCGCCACAGACGAGATGTTGATGATGTCTCCGCCGCCCTGCTGCCGCATGATCGGGATCACCGCCTGCATGCACTCCATCACGCCGAAGTAATTGGTATCGAACAGCGCGCGTAGCTTGCCCATGTCCAGCTTCTCCACCGAATCGTTCAGCCCAAAGCCCGCGTTATTCACCAGAATGTCAATGCGGCCAAACTTCTGTACGGCTGCCTGGACGGTGGCGCGCACCTGCTCACCCTTGCTCACGTCGCAACTCAGGGCCAGCGTGTTCTCTGCCGTGCCGCCAATGCGCTGCACCGCCGCGTGGGTCCGGGGCAGGTCGCGTGCACAAAGCACAACTTTAGCGCCTTCGCGCAAGAACAGTGCCGCAATCGCCTCGCCGATCCCCATGGACGCGCCCGTAATCAACGCTACTTTGCCCTGCAGTTTGCCCTGTTGTGCGATTTGAGGAAGATTCATGGAGAAAGTTTGTAGTCTGGGGCACTGCATTAGTCAAGAGCAGCCTGGTGAAGAGCGGCTTTAACAGTTTGCGGAAAAAGATGAGTCATAGCAGTCCGCCAAACCTTGGGGAACGTCATCGCATCTGCACCGCTCCGCTCAGGAAGACAACTCGGACTATCGCTCAATCCCGTGATGAACAGTTAAAATAATTGAGTGAGCCTGCTGCCCATATTCCCTCTCGAACTAGTGCTCTTCCCCGGAGCCCCACTGCCTCTTCACATCTTTGAGCCGCGTTATCGCGAGATGATTACCGAATGCATGAAGCAGAAGAAACCATTCGGGCTGGTGCGTGCCCGGGAAAATGCCGTGGCTGAAGTGGGATGCACTGCCGTGGTGGTCAATATCTCCAAACAATATGAAGATGGGCGGATGGACATTGACACGCGCGGCAAGCAGCGTTTTTCCATCGTGGAACTCAACCACGATCGCCCCTTTCTTCAGGCCGAAGTCACGTGGTTTGATGACGATGAACCTGCGCAGCCCACTGAGGCGGAAAAGGAAACCGCCATCGAACTGCACGAGCAATTTCTCGAAGTCCTTGGCCAGAGCGCCGAGGTGGACCGCACTAACCTGCTGATTTCGTTTGAACTTGCGCGGGAATTACCCGTCGATCTCGACTTCAAGCAGACCATCCTGGAGATGAAATCGGAAACCGAGAGAATTGAAACGCTGGTGGAATACTATCGCGCCACGATTCCCAGGTTGGAAAAAAATATGCGCGCCCGTGAAAAGGCCAGCACCAACGGTCACGTGCACTAGAAGCGGAGTCAGCATCGCGGACGATGAATCGCAAGGCCGTCGCCACTCATCAAAAACTGGAACGTTTGAATCGAGGCGTATAATCAACGCCAGAGGGCCCTTCATGAATCTTCCTACTACCTTGGGCGAGCTCAGGAAAAGTGCTTTTTCCGAACAGAGACTCCGGGCACGCAAAACCAAAGACGAACTCAGGGATAACCTGATTGCCCGTATTCGCTCGGGTGAAATCATCTTCCCCGGAATTATCGGCTATGAAGACACCGTAGTTCCTCAGCTTATTAACGCAGTATTATCTCGCCATAATTTCATTCTTCTCGGACTGCGTGGACAAGCCAAGAGCCGTATTCTTCGCGCGCTCACCACTCTGCTCGATCCGCAAACGCCGTACATTGCCGGATGCGAGATCCACGACAATCCTTATGACCCTATCTGCAAACGCTGCCGCATGCTGCTGGCCGAAAAGGGTGACAGCACTCCGATCGCATGGCTCACACCCGACGATCGCTACGTGGAGAAACTGGCAACGCCAGACGTGACCATCGCTGATCTGATCGGCGACATTGATCCCATCAAAGCCGCTCGCGGCGGTCATGAGCTCGGTAGTGAATTCACCGTTCATTACGGACTGCTGCCCCGTGCCAACCGCGGGATCTTCGCCATCAATGAATTGCCTGATCTGGCCGGCAAAATTCAGGTCGGTCTTTTTAACATCATGCAGGAAGGCGACGTCCAGATTAAGGGTTATCCGTTGCGCCTGAACCTTGACGTGGCCCTGGTCTTCAGCGCCAATCCGGAAGACTACACGGCCCGCGGCAAGATCGTTACCCCGCTCAAAGACCGCATCGGCTCGGAGATCCGCACACACTATCCCAGCTCACTCGAAGAAGGTATCAGCATCACGGAGCAGGAAGCATGGGCGCTACGCGACGGGCTTGAGCTGCACATTCCCAAGTACGTGCGCGAAGTGATTGAGCGTGTGGCATTCCTCGCCCGAGAGGACAAAAAGATAGACAAGCGCTCCGGCGTCAGCCAGCGTCTCCCCATCTCTGTGCTGGAGAACGTCATCTCCAATGCTGAGCGGCGTGCCCTGCGCAACGCTGAACAGTTTATTGTCCCGCGCATTGGCGATATCTACGCTGCGCTTCCTTCCATCACCGGAAAGCTGGAACTGGAATACGAAGGTGAGATGAAGGGAGCTGACATCGTGGCTCGCGAACTGATCCGCGTTGCCGTGGCCAAAACCTACGATGTTTATTTCAAAGACCTGAACATGCAGCAGGTGGTGCAGTGGTTCGAGCTCGGCGGCGAAATCAAATTGTCTGACATCGCTGGAGCGCAGGAAGTGCTGGACGGCATCAAAAATATCCAGGGACTCACGGAGAAGCTGGCGCCGGTTGGCATCAAGACGAAAGACAAGCCTGAAGTGGTGGTCTCAGCAGCAGAGTTCGTGCTGGAAGGGCTGCACGCGCACCGTCGCATCGGTCGTTCAGAAGAAAGAGTGTTTCAGGCAGACAAGCAGGCGAAGCGCGCTGAACGAACCTATGAACGTGAAGAAGAAGAGCCACGCGAAAAGTTCCGCGGACGGCGACCGTACAACTGATCGTTGTTTTGCTTTTTTGTTGTAATCCCGAACGTAGCGAAGGGAACCCTACTCGCGCGATTTCTCGGGCGTTTGTGCACGGCTGTTTTTCACAGCTAGCCGCTAGTGGCTAGCAGCTTAGGGCTTATGAAATACACCAAATTCTCCAAGTACGTGGGCGATCTGGCCGACGAAATGAGCATGGAAGACCTGCTCAGCGCGCTCTCTGACTATATGCTCGAATCCGGCTTTGAGAGCCAGTACTCCTATTTCCAGCAGATGGACGAGCACTCTCTCGAGGCGCTTCGCCAGGCCATTCAACAGGCGCTTGAAGCCGGCGACTTTCTCGACCAGGAGATGCGCGAGCGCCTGGAACAAATGCAGATGGACGGCACCATGGACGAGCTGATCGATAAACTCATCGATCGCATGCAGCAGGAAGATTACATCTCCGTGGACCAGCCGCCTGATCCGGCGCGCCCATCCAGCACCGGCGGCCAGACCGGCGAGGCCCAGAGTGAAGTGAAGTTTGAAATCACTGATAAGAGCCTGGATTTCCTGGGCTTCAAGACTTTGCGTGATCTTCTCGGCTCACTCGGCCGCTCCAGTTTTGGCCGACATGACACGCGCGACCTGGCCACAGGAATTGAAGCCAGCGGCGCCTCCAAAAAGTACGAATTCGGTGACACTATCAATCTCGACATTACGGAAACACTTTCATCCGCCATCCAGCGGGAAGGCCTGCATCTGCCGTTGAATATCGAGTACTCTGATCTTCACGTTCACCAGTGCGAATACGAATCATCCTGCGCCACTGTGGTGATGCTGGATTGCTCGCATAGCATGATCCTTTACGGCGAAGACCGTTTCACGCCGGCCAAGAAAGTTGCCATGGCGCTGGGACATCTGATTCGAACTCAGTTTCCCGGCGATTCGCTCTCTCTTGTTCTCTTCCATGATTCCGCGGAAGAGATGCCGGTCTCCCAGCTTGCTCGCGTCAAGGTGGGTCCTTATTACACGAATACTCGTGAAGGCCTGCGGCTGGCGCAACGCATCCTGCAACGCCAGAAGAAGGATATGAAACAGATCGTCATGATCACTGATGGCAAGCCTTCCGCCCTCACCCTGGAAGACGGTCGCATTTACAAGAATGCTTTCGGTCTTGATCCGCTCGTGGTAAGCCAGACACTGGAAGAGGTTTCGCGCTGCAAACGCGCCGGCATCATGATCAATACGTTCATGCTGGCTTCAGACTACGGGCTGGTGCAGTTTGTGCAGAAGGTAACGGAGATGTGCCGCGGCAAAGCGTACTTCACCACGCCTCAAAATCTGGGACAGTACCTGCTGATGGATTACATGTCACGCAAGATGAAGACGATTCATTGATGCGCGGACATGCATCCCGAGTGCAACGAGGGATTCCTACGGTCTGTGAGAATGTGACGTTCCACGGGGCTTGAGAGTTACGAGAACGAAAAGTGAATCGCCAATTGGCAGCAGCTTTTAAATTTTGGCAATGATCGCAATTCCGGCGATTCTGGCAATCTTTCTTTCCTGTCTACTCGTGCGTCTTGGTCGCGCCCACCAACTCCTGCGCCACATCCGTTACCAGCGGTTTGCGGAAACGACGCACCTTATGTGGCTCCAGCACACGCACTCGACGTGCCGGCAGCGTGACCGGCTCAATTTTTTCGAAGTTACCGCGGTGCACTTCAACTTTGAACCGAAACCAGTCGGTACGGTACAGACGGCCTGCCGCATAGAAACTCACGGACGCTGCAATCGGGCCGGTAAATTCCTTTCCTGTAAGACTCAACAGACGCTCACCCATGTGGCTGGTCCACGCTGTGCCGCCAATCAGCGGATCATTCAATTGCTGCTTCTCCAACGGCAGTGGACCGGCGATATTGCGGAACTGTACGATCTGCAGCAACACTGACGTTTTCGCCAGGTTGGTCACAATGATTTTTGCGTCGGTTGGGCCGGCCCGCTCCATGCGGATATGCAACTCCGGCGCCCACTCACGCTCAAACTGCTCATGTGCCAGTTCCACGGTGCGGTCGGCCGCGTGAGCGTAGCGAAGGTTCGCCCGCGCCAGGATAATGCTTAAGATCGTTGTCACTACGGTTGCCAGCACCGGAATCAGGTTGACCAGCGTGGATACCGGGACCGAGTGTCCGTGGAAATTCATGGAACTTCCCCCAAATGGCCAGAACAATGTAGGGTCGGTTGCTGTTAGCGTACCTGCAGTGCAGGGCGCAAACGAAGTGCGCTTCGTCGCGGGCCTTTGGTAACCGTGCATATTTTCAAAAGAATTGAAGAAAAGCGGCTTGAAATAAGCTTGGAATTGCAAAGAGGGACCCGGGCGGGTCCCTCTTTTTATGGAAAGATCGTGCTTGCAGCTATCCCTGTTGTTTAACGGCACCTTCAGCCGCCTGGAACCCAATCTTGGAGTGCTGGCCGTCACAGAAAGGCTTATTCACTGAGGCGCCGCAGCGGCAAAGGGCTACGGCAGTTTTTCCGGTGATATCAAAGCTGTTGCCTTCAGCGTCGGTGATCTTTAGCTCGGCTAAATCACCCGTTACCAGATAAGGCCCGTTTTTCTTGGCCAGGATATTAATTGCCATTACTCATTCCTCCAGGGTTGAGTCCAGTGAGAAGTTCAACGTCGAAATAAATCTACATGGTTGACGATCATCGGCGCAAGCACCCAGCTTTGACCTGCTCGCCGTTTATTTGCTTTTTTTGAACGCCACATTCACCAGCAGCTTGTCACCCTCAATGTCCACGACATTGCAGAAGGTGCGTTCGCCGCGGCGTTCAAAATCCAACCCGACACGACTATCACCCACCCGCATATTGCGCACCTTCAGCGAATCGAGGAATTCAGGCAAAGTTGGATTTACGATGTTGAGTTCCTTCCTGTGTGCACTCGGGCGAATACCGAGGACTGACATCAGGATTAGAAAGACTGCTCCAGACGCCCATGCTTGCGGAGAACACGACACAGGATACTGCACGGGATTGTCATATTCCCGCCGTTCAACGCCGCAGAACAGCTCTGGCAAGCGGTAATTGCGGAAATTCATGGCAGCTTGAAACAGTGCAGTAAAAAGTTTGTTCGCGGGCTCGCGAAATTCATAAAGCGCCATGCCATGCGCCACCATGGCATTGTCATGCGGCCATACAGATCCGCGATGGTAGCTAAGCGGATTGAATACGCGCTCTTCCTGTGACATGGTCCGCCAGCCCCAGCCCGTAAACATGGATGGCTTCATGAATTGCTGCGTAACGGCCCTTGCTCTCTCCTGCGAAATCATCCGCGTAAAGAGCAAGTGACCTGGGTTGGACGAGATCACCTGGCACTGCTTCTTATTGGCATCCAGCGCCAGTGCATAGAAACCGCGGGCAGGCATCCAGTAGGCCTTCTCGAACCTCTTTGCCATCTCCGTGGCTTCGCGCTTCAGGCGATCAGCCGTATCAATGTCCCCAAAGCTGCGCAGTAAAGAGGACATGCGATACTTGGCTTCGTAAACGTAACCCTGGACCTCGCAAAGGGCGATCGGCGATTTTGCCTGTTCTCCATCGCGATGCAGAATGGCGTCCCAGGAATCTTTCCATCCCTGATTGGCCAGACCTCGCGACGAACGCCTTTGATATTCAACGAACCCATCACCGTCTATATCGCCATAACGATCAATCCACTCCAGAGCGCGGTAAGCATGCGGGAGCATGTCTTTGACGAGCTGCGCGTCCGCCGTCCAATTGAACGTTTCGCTCAGCAGAATCAGCCAAAGCGGAGTCGCATCAACGGACCCGAAGTATGGTCCAAAGGGCATTTCACACGCGCGGGTCATCTCGCCTTCGCGGTACTCGTGCAGGATCTTTCCCGGCTCTTCATCTTTCCAGTCATTCTTTTCCTTACCCTGATACCTGGCCAGGACCCTTAGCGTTTCCACCGCAAGTTGTGGATTGAGAAAAAGAGATTGATAGGCGGCGATGAGCGAGTCGCGCCCGAACATGGTCGCAAACCATGGAATCCCGGCGGCAATTACGTGCTCTTTGCCCTCCGGAATCTGCAAGGCATGAAAATCACCTTTGGCCGTCCCCAGCAACTGCTCAAAGATGCGATTGCTGGAATTGAAATGCGTGGACCGGGATTCCCAATCGCCAAAAGCGTCTCTGCGTTGGCGAAGCTGCTGCCCGAAGTCAGGCCGTTGTGCGCGCGAACGCTTGCCTTGGACCTGGGGCACAATCGTGGTCTGCAACTGAAAACGCTTGAACGGCGGCAATCGCAGCCGCCAGCGCCCAGTGGTACCATCCACTGAATCCGGTTTTGGGGATAGATGAATGACGGTGTCACGTGCAACATTGTCTCGCCCCAGATAGTGAAATACGATTGTGTCACCATTCACAATCGGCAGGTAATAGTGCCCTGGGTCCTGGCGCGCAACGCCACGCACCTGAAACACGTCCATAAAATCGGCTTCGTACGCCAGTTCTATGTTGAGCTCAAGATCGTGAAAATTGAAGTTCTCAAAAGTCAGGTAGTCATAAAGCGTATCTGAGCTGAGCAGCTGTTCGCGACGGATGTGCACCGTGTTCTCAGGAATTTCATAGCTTTCTCTGAGCGTGCTCTGGCCCGTGGTCAACTCGATCTGGGAGACAAATGTCTGTTCTGTGCTGGACGAAAGCACAACCGTCCGGTATCCGCCAACGCGCAGTTCAAGCCGGCTCAGGAAGCGAGTGTCATCGTGGAAAAAACCTGAGTCTGGCGCTCCCGGTGGCATGATATCGCCCGCCATGGTGGTCGATAGAAACGTTTTTCCATCGATTAACGTCAGGTTATTCGTCTTGCGCGGCTCGGCGTTCTGATACGCGACCCGGGGCTCCGGATACGGGGAAGGGATCTCGATCAGTTCATTCTGCGGGATCACAACCTTTGCGCTCATCTTTTCAATCCTATTCTGGCTGGCGTTCGCGCAAATGAATCTCTACGCGACTTGACTGATAGCGGCTGGGATTGGGGTATTCCTGACAAGTTTTGAATACAAATCAATGTAGTCATCGACCATGCGTTCCGCTGAAAAGCATTCCTCGACGTAAGCCCGCACGGTGGCTGGTGTGATGTCGATGTCCTTTGCGCAGGCCGCCAGTTCCGTGGCTGTATTGCGGACTCTGCCCCCATAGCCTTCTTTGACAATTTCTTTCACTGATCCGCCGGGCAGGGCCAAAACCGGCGTGCCGCACGCCATCGATTCAACCAGAACAAGTCCAAATGGTTCGTCCCACTCAATGGGAAACAGCATTGCCATAGCATTGCCCAGAAGAACATTCTTTCCCTCTAATCCTACTTCTCCCATGTATTCGATGAATTTGCCATCGACATGTGGTTTAATCTGCTGCTCCCAGTAGGCGCGGTACACAGGCTGGATCTCTCCGGCAATTTTCAGCGGAATGCCAGATTCCTTTGCAATCTGTACGGCTAAATGCGCTCCTTTTTGCGGAGCCACCCGGCCAAGGAAACACAGATACGGCTCTTTCTTCGCCTGAAATTGATAATTTGTAAGATCGATACCGTGATGAATGGTCTTGATCTTCGGTACTTTCAGCTTCTTGCCCTGATAATTGCTGATGGTGGCGTAATTAATTTCCGGGAAATGCGTGTAATAATCGGCAAGCATCTCCTCATAAGCATGATGCACCGTGTAAACAAAAGGAATATCGGTGAAACGGGCGAGGCTGAGTCCGGGAGCATTATTCAGATGGATGACGTCTACTCCGTCACGAATTGCATCCTCAACGGCCCATGCGGAGTGATTAAGAGACTTGAGGTTGGCCTCTGCTTCCCCTACAATCGGCCACTCATCTTCCTCATACAGCCACTTCATTGGGACCGGAAGCGTGGATTCGCCGTTCGTATAAAGCGTAAGGTCCACGCCTTTTTTCGCCAAGCCACTGGCCAGCTCTGCGATAAAAAGCTCAGTTCCTCCATACTTTTTTGGCGGCACCGAAATAAACGGAGGAGCTATGATTGCTATTCTCATGGGTTGGGTATCAAGGTACTTACTGAAAGATGCTCACAACCCGCCAAACGTTTGCTCTGATGCTCACTTGAAATGCGCTTAATCCGCTTAGCCCTTAGCTTCTGCTATTTTTGTTTCTCCTTTTCTGCTGCTTGTGACAAATTCGGCAGCTTGCTCGAATTCAACCGCTCTCGCTTCGTTCGTGTGGGCCGCCAGTACGCGTTCGCGGGCTGCGCGTCCGATCTCATTTAGTTCGCGCTGCGAATAACCAAGAATGTATCGCTCCACATCCCGGCCATCCGCAGGCAACAGAATTTCCTGCCCTGGCACAAAAAAAGTATCCAGCCCAGGCCAATTGTCGGAAACAATTGCGGCACCGCAGGCCGCAGCTTCGAAGAGTCGCACCGAAGGTGAAAAACCTGCCATTACCATCTCACGCCGCGTCACGTTCAGCGTCATACGCGAAGAACAATAAAACAGCGCATGATGAACTGGGTTGAGGTGAGTAATTCTCTCGACATTGCCGGGCCATTGGATCGATTCTGGATACTGCGGCCCTGCCACAATAAATTTGTGATCAGGCAGAGAGGCAGCCGGTCCACGGAGTAAATCATCAATCTTCGGCTGACGGTCTGGGGCATACGTACCCATGTAGCTCAGGTCGCTGGCGAAAGCCGGGCTTGGTGGAAGCGGGCGGTGACGCTGAGGATCAACCGAGCAATAGAGCGGCAGCGCCAGCGGAGCCCCGAAATGATTCTCGATTTCTCGCAAGAGAGGTCCGCCGGTAAAGCTGAAGTAAATATCCAATTCAGGTAGATGTCGCGGCAGCAGGTAATCCGTGGCGGCATCCTGACTAAGCGACCTCATCGTAATTGGTGTGTCGATGTCGTAAAAAGTCTTTACCGGAACTTTTGAATCAAGAACCTCATCCAGCGCCGCGATCCCGTCAGGAAAGTACGATCCCACCATTGCAAAGTCAGAGTCCTGCAACTCTCTGCGGACGGTTGGAAGCGCCGTTTTCCAGTCGTCGTAGAATCTCATTGAACAAAACGGGGGCTCAGGAAGATCACGATTGTTGCGGTACCACTCCACCTCGCGTTCGAAAAACACAATGCGATGACCGCGCGCGTGTAACGCACTGCATAAAGCCCGGAATGTGGTGGCATGCCCGTTACCCCATGACGAGGTAACGGACAGCCCGAAGATGGTGATTTTCATCTGCGATTCCGCCGCTCAGGCTGCCACTGCGCGCCAATCAGTCAGTGCTTCAACGAACTGCTCCGCACGAAGCTGATAGGTGTGTTCGCTGACGGCCCGATCACGCATGTTCTCGCCGACCTCATATGCTCGTTCCGGCGTAATTTCATCCAGGTGACGAACAATGTCCCCTGCGTTCGCGGCCACCAGAATCTCTTCGCCCGGAACAAAGAATTTCTCAATGCCTTTCCACGCGTCTGTAATCAGGCAAGCCCCAGCACCCGCAGCTTCAAAGACCCGGGTTGGCGGAGAGAACCCGACGCCGGCCATGGAATCGCGATTGATGTTCAACACAATGCGCGCCGAGCTATTCAGGCGATTGTGATCGTGTGTGCCGACATGCCCGATCCAACGAACATTGTTTGGCATTTTTTTGCTGCCCCAGCCTTCACCGCCGAGGATGAACCTGGAATACGGTGCCAGTTCCGCAGCACGAAAGAAAAAATCATCAACCCTCTGCTCACGGTCAGGCAGACGATTCCCAACAAATAGCAGATCGCATGCCACCTCAGGATCCGGCGCCACAGGATAATGAATGTCAGGATCCAGTGCGTTGTAAATAGGTATGCAATGCGCCGCCCCCAGACGCAAATAATGGTCCACCACGGCAGGGCCGCCGCCATAGGTAAATATGAAATCGTACTCAGGAATATGCCTCCAGAATGGATCGTGATGATTGCTTTCCACCCGGGCAAGTGTCGCGGGAGCATCCACATCCCAGAAAGCGACGCGTGTCATTCCTGTGCGGCACTCGAGCACACGTTCCTCCAGCAACTCATCAAACGCGCCTACACCGCTGTGCTTGATGACCAGGTCACCGTCACAGGCTGACTTGAGCAGAGAATCAAGTTCGCTTTCGTTTCTGTACACAATGGAGCGAACATAAGAAAAATCTCCCCGGTCCGTCTTTTGCTGGCGGCCATAGGCGTCCGGCTCGGCGAAAGTAACCTGGTGTCCAAGGCGGCTGATCTGGCGGTAGATGCCACGATAATACGTGGCGGCACCATTCCAGTAAGAAGATGTAATGCTGGAACCAAATACGAAAATTCTCATGAAATTTCCTCGCAAATGGATATCAACTGCTGGGCCCGGTGCGCGCACGTATGGCGCTCACGAATTGTCTTCATACCCTGGTCGGCAAGTTGCCGCCGGGCGGAGGTGTCGCGCAGAAGTTCGCTCAAAGTATCTTTCATTTCCTGGCCATCTTGTACCACCAGAAAATCCTGGCCGGGCCGAAACAGCTTCTCGTCATCGCTCCACGGAGCACACACCAGAGGCATGCCACATGCCAGGGCTTCAAATACGCGGATGGTGGGAATACCGCTCAGGCCATTCGCGTACTGACGCCGCGGAACATGCAGCGTCACGGATGAACTTGAGTAAACCGCGGGCGAAAGCAGGTTGGGTAGATACCCGCGATAGTCAATACAAGCCGAGGCCAATCTCGCAATCGCATCCTGCGGATAGCGTACTCCATGCACCACAGTTTTCCGGTCCGCCATGGCCGCCGCCGGTTCGATTAGAAACTCCTCGAGTTCCCGAGTCCGCTCCTCATCGCCCCAGTTGCCGATCCAGACGATATCGATTTCATGCGTAAGGTCCAGTGGCTTGAAATGTTCCACGTCCGCCGCCTCATGGAAGGTCCAGCTCCTGGGCACGCCAAAGCCATCAGCATAAATACGTCGAATCGCATCCCCAAAGGCAAGCACTCCGTCGAAAAGATGAAGATCGAACTTCAGGATTTCTCCAGCGCGCGTATACGCACGGTGATGACTGTCATGAAGCAGACTTTTAAAACCGCATCTCTTCTTCAGCCCAAGGATGCTATTGACCACAAAGGGATCATTCCATTCGTGAATCAAAACCAGGTCAACATTCTTTAATTCGCTTTCAAGGAATTCCGGGAACGCTGCATTGGATGATTGATAGAAGCGGATATCCAGCTCGGGATACGCGTGGCGAAAGCCATCGATGGAGCAAATGGCCTTCTCTCCTTCTTCGCGTACCAGATTGCTCAGTGACCAGCTCCCAAGTTCCTCATAGCAGCGGACGCTATGTCCCATGCGCACCAGCTCCCGCATGAGGCCGCGCAGAAAGTGCGCGTTGCCATGGTTCCAGTCGGAGACCAGCGAATGGGCAAACAGTGCGATCTTGAGCTGCTGCTTCATCGTGCTCCAACACGTTCAGGAACCAGGGAGTGGTATAAATCAACATACGCGCTCACCATTCGAGCAGCGCTGAAGTTCCGGCAAGCGTGCTGGTACGCTTTATCAGCATAGGATTCGCGCATCGCGGGATCGTTAATCAAACTCGCCAGAGCTTGCCGAAGATGCTGCGCGTCATTGTTGCGAAAATAGATCGCCGACTCTCCCCAAAGCTCCTGGAACGTGGGTATGTCGCTGGCGACGATGGCACATCGAGAAAGTGCAGCCTCCAGCGGAGCAAGTCCAAAGGGCTCATACTGCGAGGTCGCCGCATAAATGGAAGACGCCGCCAGCATCTCTGCCAGCTCACGGTCACTCTGCTGCGGTTCCAGATGAATGTTCGCGGGAATTTGCTCCATCACGAACGCATCATGATTGGACTCAGGGTGGCGCTCAGCCCCAACAATCCGTACGTCTCCGGGCATTGCTTCCCGAAGTAACAGAGCTGCATTCTTGCCGCTGTCCCACAGCCGCCCGACTGTAATCGTCTGGCCATTCTTGCTGGCGCCCGGGTTGAACAGAGAAGGAGTGCGACCGTTGAATACGACCTCGCTGCGCGCAGGTTTCAGATAGAACCTATTGACCTGCTCAAGCATCCACCGCGAAGGCGCCACCACGCAGGTGGCGCCGGCCAACCCACGCGTTACCACCTCGCGGTACCACCTCAACCACGCCGATTCCGCCGGGAGACTCTGGTGCACACATGACCACCAGCTCAGAACATCACTGTGCGCAACCACCACGCGGGGGACATCACACTCCAATGCTCCGTAGTAATACTGGCTGAAGTGAAGAAGGTCGGGCCTGACTTCGCGCACGATATCCCGCAGGTACGTGGAAGAAGACTCCATGTCCTCTTCACAGTTCTGCATCCATTCCAGCTTGAACGCGGTGGGACGATAGTCAAGCCCGCGCACGCTCTCCATCCAGCGCGTCTGTTCGCTGGAAGGAATGTCGCCGAAACTGACCAGCGTTACTTTGACGCCGGAGCCGGCCAGACCTTTCACCAGCTCGCGAGTATATGTCCAAACACCGCCAAGCGTGTCAGCGGTGATCAAGATATGCATCTTCCAGTTCCTTTAGTGGGACTGGTTTCTGCTCCTGAATGTCGCTGTATCCTTTTTGCGCAAACGTGCTGGTATAGAAATCGTGAGCTCTTTCCCAGGCTTCATCGTCGGGCAGAGCACCAAAAGTTTGCTGATACAACGGACTTCCCGGGAACGGAAACATGGGTACTGGCTCACTCACCCATACGCCCTTTGATCTTAGATGCTCCTGCCAGCTCTGAATCTGCTGGCGATCATCCTTCTCAGTCAAAATCAGGTTGGCCTGCACCCATGGAATCCTGGCCCGGGCGTAGATCAACAATTCACTGATACGGTCCGTCTGGATCCGGCAGTTCTTATTGAGTTCGTCCCGCCCGGCCTCTGTAATTGATTCGATACCGCATTCCATCGATATACAGTGGGCCTGGCCCAGCAAGTCAAGGGTCCCTTCATCCCAAAGGTCGATCCGGGTCTGAAAGCCGATCTTCAGCGGACGCAGCGCAATTTCTTCCAGCAACTTCCGCACGTTCTTGCCAACTCCAAAGATCTCGTCGATGAAGTAGATGTACTGCACACCCCGTTCAATAAGGGCATCCACTTCGCTCAACACTGCTTCCACACTGCGCTCGCGAAACTTATTGCGAAATAGCGTCTTATTGCAGAAGGTGCATGACCATGGGCAGCCACGCGCAAACTCCAGCTCAGCGCCCAACCTATGGTCCTGAGTGAACACGTGGTGGCGATGGCTATGCTTCTCAACGGCATAATTTCGAAAATTAAGGGGTCCCAGCGCCCGCATGTCGGTCACGCCGAACGTTGGAGACACGTGAATACCTGAATCGTCGCTGTAACAGCAACCGGCGATGTCGGTCCACGTTTGGTCGGCGAGTTCTGGGATCGTCTGGTCCGGTTCGCCACGCAACACCACATCACAGCCAAGCTTACGCATGGTGGCCGCTGGCGTAGCGGAGGGATGCGGACCGATCGCAACCTTCACCGCACGGCTCTTCAAACCTTGAAACCATTCCATTGGTACGCGCAGCTCAGGTGGAGGACAACGCCAAAACAAATAAGATGGCGCGGTAGGGATCACGAGGAAATCAGGTACAAACGCGTCGACCCTGCGCTTTGTTTCTTCCAGCGAAAGATTCTCAGTCTGCGCGTCAACCACCAGGGACTCATGACCTGATGCCAGCACCTGGTCATGGGCAAACAGCAATTCCAGCGGCACATGCGGATCAGGACAGCCGAAGTAGGTAGAACCTTTAAAATTCCAATTCGGATTGACTAGAGCAAATTTCAAGCTACGCTCCCGGATGGTTCTGCCGCAACTATTAATGGCTCCAACGTGCTGGCCATTCCCGTCAGGACCTGATGGTTCTGCTCCCAGAACGCTTTCAGCATTCGCAGCGTTTGATAAATGTTGATTTCAGGACTCCACCGCGTGGCCAGCCGCAGTTTAGTGAAGTCGGTTATATAGACAAGCTGATCACCGGGGCGTGATTCAGCCGACGTGATTTCAAGCCGCTGGCCTGTCATCTTTTCAATGTGCGTCACCAGTTCCAGCAAGGACGTGGTGTTCTGGACGCCGCCGCCGATGTTATAGATCTGGCCGGCCGTGGATTTTTGTGATGCCCGCAACAGGTCCATCGCGCGAATGAGGTCCTGGACAAAGAGCACGTCACGTACCTGGCGTCCGTCGCCATAAATGACGATTGGCTTTTGCTGCAGGGCTGAGTAAAGAAAGTGTGCCACCCATCCCTGGTCTTCCGTGCCAAACTGCCGCGGTCCGGCAATGCATGACATGCGAAGAACCACGGTTGGAAGATCGTAGATGCGGCCGAAGTCATGAACGTACTGGTCGGCCGCACCTTTTGAGCATCCGTAAGGCGAATGAAAATCCAGCGGCTGCGTCTCCCCCACACCGTTATGGCCAGGGTAAACGTAACGCCCGGCTTGGCGTGTTGGTTCACCCAGACCAAGATCTCCATACACCTTATTAGTGGACGTAAAAAGGATAAACGGCTTGTTCCTGGCCCGGCGTGCCGCGTCAAGGATGTTGAATGTTCCGCCCAGGTTCACTTCGAAGTCGAGCCGTGGGTCAACAATGGAAGTCGTCACCGCAACCTGGGCGGCAAAATGATAGATTTCGGTGGCTCCGGCAACCGCGCTTTCAACCAGTGCCCTGTCACGCACGTCACCAATTGTGACGCGCAGGCGATTCGAATTACCCGTGATTTCTTTTAGCCAATCGAGATTATGCTGGACACCGCTGCGAACCAGACTGTCAAAGACATGCACGTGCGCTGAGGTCCTCGTTAACAGGTGAAAGGCAAGGTTTGACCCGATGAACCCCGCACCACCAAAGATCAGAACAGACCGATCCATGCAATCTCTCACAGCCTTGACTCTATCCAACAACTTGACATCTCCTCACGCCGTAAGACCGTAATTGCTGAGCTCGGCCGCCGCTTCTTCGGCCCGGTCTTTCGGATGCTGTGATTTTAGCCACCCCACAAGGTTTTTCACCCCTTCAGCAAAACGCACACGCGGTTCGTACCCCAGGTACCGGCGCGCGGCGGAGATATCAGCAAAGCAATGACGGATATCGCCGGCGCGGCATTTTCGCGTAAACTCCGCTGCAACCTGCGTATGCAAAGCATCTGCCAGCGCTTCTGCAACTTCGCGAATTGAAATTGGCTCCCCCGACCCGATGTTCAGCGCCTTGCCGTCAGCGCTTGACCTTTCCATGGCCAGCAGGTTCGCCTGGACCACGTCTTCAACACTCACAAAATCTCGCATCTGCTTGCCATCTTCGAACACCAGAGGAGGCTTGCCATTCATCAGACGAGAGGCAAATATCGCCGCCACACCTGTATATGGATTGGAAAGTGCCTGCCGCGAACCGTAAATATTGAAATAGCGAAGCGCAACCACCGGTAAACCATACGTGCGTCCGAACAGGAGCGCCATCTCCTCCTGGTCTTTCTTTGACAGTGCGTAAATCGAGCTGCATTGCAAAGATTTCGATTCATCGGTCGGGATGGGCGTGAGCGTCTCATGGCATACAGGACAAACCATCTCCCACTGCTTTGACTTCAATTGATCATTGCCGCGCAGGTCGGGCGCCACTTCGCCGCAATGAGCACAGAGATACTTGCCCTCTCCGTAAATTGACATGGAGGAAGCCAGTATTAGCTTTTCCACCTTGGCTTTTCGATTGAGTATTTCCTGGAGCAGTACTGCTGTACCTTGTGTGTTGGCGCCCATGTAATGCGAGATCTCATACATCGATTGCCCCACACCCACGGCCGCCGCCAGATGAAACACAACTTCCACTCCGTCCAGCGCTGTCCGGACGGCTGCGGCATCCTGCATGTCACCCCGCATTAACTCGACATCGCGGGAGAGATAATCGGGCAGGCTGTCTCCATGGACTTGTGGCGCCAGGTTGTCAAACACGCGTACCTGGTGACCGGCTTCAAGAAGACCATCCACCAGATGCGATCCAACGAAACCCGCTCCGCCCGTCACCAGGATCTTTTTGGCCATTTACGGTTTCGCTCCAATCAGTCGGGAATGCTCTTTCGATCCTTTAACTTGGCCGCGCGCATATTTGCGAACTGCCCACAACGCAAATTCGACAAAGTCCTGCGCTCTTTTGGGAGGACTGGTGTAATGCGGTACCACTCCCATATGCTCGGGCGTAAAGCACAGAGTCAAAGTCGTGGTAAATGGCTCAAGGGCTTTCATCTGGCGATCAAACCACTCCTCAGCATTCTCTCTGTACCAATCCGCCCAGCTCACTCCGGTGCGCAGGTATTTCACGCCCAGCCTTTGCAGCCAATCAACCGCCACATCCAGACGGTGGTCCTGGTAGTGAAACCACTGGCAAATCCCGAGTCCATCCGGAAAGCTCTCTACCGCTTTTTTAGGTGAGCCGTCTTCCCGCAGCAATCCCATGTAATAGTGCCGATAATAAGCGCTGCCTTCGGCTTCTTTATGTCGTGTTGTCGCACTCCAGGTCGCCGGCAAGTCAAGCAGGCTGTACCAATGCACCCGGTCAACGATCGGCAATAACAATTCAGCCGTCCGCTGAATTCCGAAGGCCTGGACTTCTTCCGCACCGAAAGACGAAACACCGGCTTCGGAAACCCATACCGGCTTCTGCGTCACGGCACGAATCTCTTCTATTTTCCTGGGCCATTCGTTCAGCTGCCAATGGTTCCAATCCAGGGGAAAACCATGCACGGAAACTACATCCACCGCGTCCAGCACTCCGTGCGATCCCATCAGCTCTATGAAGTTCGGGTCGATAGGTGAAATTCCACCCAGCACAATCGGGAGCGCAGGAAACTCGGCACGTATAGCTTTGCTCGCCGCGATGATCATTTCCGCGAACATCTTCCAGTCCCGATCAACCTTGAAATCCCAGTGGGACAGATTATTGGGTTCGTTCCACAGCATGACTGCTTCAACCATTGCGCACCTTTGCAGAGAGCCGTGCGGACCTAAAGCGTGCCCGCGAGTTCATGATCAAGTAGATACTTTCCATCTCTTGTTACAGCCTTCGGACGGCAAAGCCACGTTTCTATTTCCGGATGGGATTCAATCTCCAGACCAGAGCTCCGCAGCATCGCCTCCACACCACCATGGTTCGGAATCCACCAGTTAGTGGGATCACCCGCGTAGGATTTCTCAATGAAATACATTCCTGGAAAATCGCGATCGTTAAATATTTCCTTGTTCCAGAAATGGTAGTTGTCCTGCAATTGCGGACTTACCAGTGAGCCGCGAATCATGGTCTGAAAGATCAGATGGCCGCCGACTTTCTTGATCACCTTGTCCAAAGCAAGGAGCGGATATCGCAAGTGATAGAACACGCCCATGAAGAGCACGTAGTCAAACTGCCCGGCAATCTGGTCCACTTCGTAAACCGAGCGTTTTTCAAACTCGATTTCCAATCCCAGAACAGAGGCGACGAAACGGGCCTGCGTAAGATAGCGATCGTCAACATCCACGCCGAGCACCCGGCGTGCGCCGCGCCGTTTGAGTTCCACTGAGTAGAACCCGGCGTTGCAGCCGATGTCCAGCACTGTGGCTCCTGACAAGTCCTCAGGTAGCGCGGGAGCGATGTTTTTCCATTTAACGCGCGGGAAATCTCCCAGAAAATGTTCGGGAGCCGTCGGCGTGCCCATCAAGTCGATGTTGTGAAACCATTCTCCCAACTCAGTAATGCGGTTGGCCAGGTCTTTGGACTGTTCCAGATTGTCGGGAGCATCGCAGGTCGCGATGTTGGTTCCGTTTATAGCCATTGATTGTAACGCTCACTTGGAGTTTCTGCGGCCTTGCTTGAATAACATTTTAGAATCGCAGGTGGGAACATAGGATGCCTGAGTGCAATGCATGCAATACTGGCGTAAGTTGGCACGAGTTTTCAAAACGCCGTGATTCAGCGGGCAACGCAGAACGATTCAGCGATCTGACATAAAATGCAAGACAAATTTAATCAGCAAAAACGCCGCTCAATTATCTTGAAGCCAAGAGAGCCACGATCGCCTGCAAATCAGATAGCTCTTCGACCCGTCACGAGATTAATGACTGCGACGACAAGAGCCACAACCAGAAGAAGGTGAATCAGATTACCGGCGACGTGGAAACCCCAGCCCAGTAACCAAAGAATAAGCAGGATTGCAAAAATGGTCCACAGCATACGCCCACCTCACTAGGAAAGAGAAGAGAAAATAGGATCGCCTTCTCCCAGAAATGAGAAGCAGCTTCTCAGGAACAGGTTGTCCGGAGAAGCTGCGTTATGCGGTGAACCCGGTAAAGGGTCTAGGCTGACTTGCTGGGCATTATCTGATTTGAAGTCCAATTCTCAGCAATTCCATATTCCCGCAACTTCCGGTAAAGCGTGGTTTTGCCTATGCCTAGAAGCCGGGCGGCCATTTGCTTGTCACCATTCAACTGCTCCAGCGTGCTGATGATCGCCTGTTTTTCGATTTCCGCCAGCGGCACAATGCGATTGCTCATACCGCTGCCGGTTGGCCGGCTCCACAAATGTGCCGTCTGTACTTGGGGTGGAAGGTCGGAAACATTGAGGAGAGTACCGTTTGCCGTTGCTGTTGCCTGCTCCAGGCAGTTTTCCAGCTCGCGGACATTCTGCGGCCACTCATAAGCCATGAGTGATTTCATCAATTCCGGACTGAGGCTGTAAGTCACGCCTTTATCGGAAGAGATTCGGTTGAGAACAACCTCTGCGAGAAGAGGGATGTCCTGCTTGCGTTCGCGTAAAGGCGGAAGGCGTAAATTCACAACATTCAGGCGGAAAAACAAGTCACGCCGAAATGTTCCCAACTGTATCGCGGATTCCATGTCACGGACCGTGGAAGCAATCACGCGTACATTCAGCGCAACCGCCTTATTGCTTCCCAGTTGCTTTGTCTCCCTGTCCTGTAGCGTGCGCAGCAATTTGGATTGCAGATCCAGCGTCAGCTCGCTCACATCGTGAAGAAATAACGTGCCACCGTTCGCGGATTGGATCAGCCCTTCCTTTGCCTTGCCATTGCCATTGAATCCGCCTTTGACAAAGCCGAATAGATCAGCCTCCAGCATCGCAGGAGCGGTACATGCACAATCCACGGCAACGAAAGGCCGGTCCCGGAAGTTGCCGCTGTCATGAATTGCTCGCGCCAACCGGTGCTTTCCCGTCCCGCTCTCACCTACAATCAGTACGGGATGCTTGCTGGAGGCAACACGCGTGATGATGCGCAACACCTTCTGCATTTCAGCTGATTGCCCCACCATACCTGCGCGATCAGGCGCGCCGTTGAGCCGGTCGCGAACGGCGCTGCCGGTTGGGCAGTTGCGCAATTGTTTGGCCACTTTGTCCAGAAGAATGCGCAACTCTTCCGTGTGAAACGGTTTTCGCAGGTAGTCTGACGCGCCGCTTTTCATCGCCGCCAGAACCGACTCTACAGTCGCCTGCGAACTCATCATGATGACTTCGGTATTTGGATAGGCTTGCCTGATAATCCGAAGAACGGAGTTGGCTTCCGGACCCGCCACACGGGCTTCAAGCAGAACCAGGTCCGTTTTTCGACTTGTTAGATGGCGGAGTGCTTCCGCCGGATGATCTGTCATGAACACTGTAAATCCAGAACTCTCAGCCACGGATTTGCAGTGTTCCCTCGTATTGCGATCATCATCCACAATCAGAAGCGATATTTCCTGAGGCATGACGCCACTCCGCAATGCCTGTTCTGCACTAGCCATAAACACCCGCTCTCTGCCCCGGATGCAACAAATTTCCCTGGTCTGTGCAATGCGCTTCCCCCTCGGTGCATTTCTGAAGGCGAAGGTTAAAGCGAACGTACGGCCGTTGAACGGCGTTATCTCATTCGCGCAAGTTTCGTTGTTATGTGAGGTCTTCTGGCTTGGCGCTGCACAATCATGGCCCGGTGAATCAAACCTATGCAGAAAAACTCGATCCTTCACACAGAAGTTGGCTGCTCGGGATTTTCTGGTTTTGCATCCGTATGGTTTTTAATCCGGATACATTCAGGAACAAGTCTGCTTGCTCAAGGCGGATTGTTCCAAAACCATTTTTGTTCCTCGTCCGCAACCTCCCCAACCTGAATAACCTCGGCAACATGGCCGACGACTAGCTTTCAAGGGTGAAGCAGCGGCGGCAGCACCCCATTCAACCACGACTGGGCACTAACTTAAACCAGTGGTTGGCAGGCGGCACGCGTGATGAGAAAATGTTCGGTATTCGGAACAAAAAGTACAGTCGCCGGAAGGCCATCGGCTGCTCTGCCCCATTGTTCAGCTAGCGGACTTCCGGTTCACTATCGGAGCTTGACTTACGGCAGAGCTCCACGATACCTTCGCCGCATCACAGTCAAGCACCTTTGGGGAGCCAATCATTTGCCAGCGCAGAGAATTATCACCTTTACCACCGACTTCGGCTTGACGGAACACTACGTTGGAGCGATGAAGGGAGTAATACATACCATCCACCCAGCGGCTCGAGTCATTGACATCACCAATTCTGTTCAATCTTTTGACATTCTTGACGGCGCCATCGCGATCTCCCAGGCCTATGATTACTTTCCCAAGGACACCATTCACGTAGTAGTGGTTGACCCGGGCGTGGGGGGCGCACGTCGCCCGATTCTAGCGCATGTGGGCCAATACATGTTTCTGGCCCCAGACAATGGCATCTTGTCGCTTGTGTTTGAGCGGGAAGAACGTGTTTCCGTAAGGCACATCACCAGCGAGCATTATTTTCATCACCCGGTAAGCAACACGTTCCACGGGCGCGACATTTTTGCTCCCGTGGCCGCGTACCTCAGTAAAGGAGTGGATAGCGCTAAATTTGGCGAAGAGATCACGGACTTCACCCGTTTCGCGGCCCCCAGGCCGAAAGTAGTTGGGGAAAACACCTGGAAAGCCATTGTGCTCAAGACCGACAAGTTCGGAAATCTAATCACGAACATCACGGCCAAAGACATCCCCCAGATGTTCAACGGTTCATCCACCAGCTTTAAGCTTTCAGTCGGCAAAGCAGAAGTCACCAACTTGATAAGCAGCTACTCTGCCGGGGCGCAAGGAGAATTATTCGCCATCGTCGGCAGCACAGGCTTTCTCGAAATCTCATCCAACAAGGCGCCCGCATCCCGGCTGGCGGGAGCTGACAAAGGCAGCGAGGTCTCGCTTGTGCTTGGCTGAGACCATTCTCTGACTCGGCTGCCTCAACGATATACTGGATTCTGATGCGCCAACTACTTCTCTTCTTCTGGAATTCGACGCGCGGCCATCACCTGGCTCCCTGGCGAAGCCCCTATCTGCGGTGGCGTATGGAAACCTACTCTGGCCTGAAGATGGATAAGATCGGATTCTGGGAGTTCTGGGGATTTCTTCTCCGGGAAAGAAAGCAACTCGGGCGATTCCTGCGCTGGACATCCGAGATGGAAAATTACGCCCGTCCCAAGCCCAAAAATCCCTAGCACGGTTGACCAGACATAACACTGCGTCGTTGAACGCTACACCGGAGAGAACACACCAGAAGCTAATCAGCCTGCTTAGTCAGCAGCAGATATCGAATATTTCTTGACCAGGTGGCGGAACGAACGATAAGACACTTTCAACAATTCCGCAGCTCGAGTTTGCACGCCGCCGGCCTGATTCAGGGCCTGCTCCACCAGTGAGCGTTCGATGCCGGCCACGTATTTTTCAAAGTCCATTCCATCGAATGGAACGCTGTGATTTCCGTTGGCGGAAGCTGCCGCTGCACGAGCGCGAGGAGAATCAGTGTCCATTTGCACCTGCAATTCCTCGTTGGTTTCCATGGCCACTGCCCGCTCGATCGTGTTTTCCAGTTGCCGGACGTTGCCCGGCCAGTCATATAAACGAAGCATGGCCTTGGAGTCAGCGCTGATCCGCAGAATGCTTTTTTGCGCGGCATTGGCGTACTTCTTCAGGAAATGCGTTGCCAGCAATTCAATATCGTCGCGCCTTTCGCGCAACGGAGGCACGTTGATGGGAATCACGCTGACGCGATAAAAAAGGTCTTCGCGGAATGTGTTGGCTGCCACCATTTCGCGCAGGTCCTTATTGGTGGCGGCAATCACGCGCACATTGAAAGCAACTTCCTGCACTCCGCCCACCGGACGCAATGTGCGTTCCTGGAGAACGCGAAGCAGTTTCACCTGCATTCCAATGCTCATCTCGCTTATTTCGTCCAGGAATATAGTTCCTCCAGTGGCGACCTCGAAAAGGCCCCGCTTGTTCTGGCTAGCGCCGGTAAAGGCGCCTTTGACGTAACCAAACAACTCGCTCTCCAGCAGTGATTCGGGAAATGCGCCACAGTTGATGGACACAAAAGGTTCACCTGATCTCGGCGAGCACGCGTGCACTGCCCGCGCCACCAGTTCTTTTCCGGTCCCGCTTTCGCCATAAATCAGAACGGTACTGCCAGTAGGAGCAACGGTGCGGATCGTCGCTTTCAGTTTTTCAATGGCGGTACTTTTGCCGATCATATTGTCGAGTGAGTTGCGCGTGGCCGCATCACGCTTCAAAGCAAAGTTTTCCCGCTGGAGATTCAGTGTCTCCAAGGCCCGAGTTACGGAAATTTTGAGCTCATCCAGCAATCCAGGGCCTTTATGGATGTAGTCAAACGCTCCACCCCTGACAGCCTGCACCGCAGCTTCGTAGTCCTCCACCGCCGTAATGAGAATCACGGATGTCTCCGGCGAGGTATGTCTGGCAAAACGCAGGACCTCTATGCCGTCCGTCTGCGGCATTTTGATGTCGCTGATTAGCACTTCATAATTGGCGGAGCTTAGCTTTTTCATCGCCGCATCGCCGCCATTCACTGTCTCCACGCGGTGGCCATCTTTGCGCAGGGAAATGTCCAGCATCTCGCAAATGGAACGCTGATCGTCACAGACAAGAATGCTAGCCATGTGAGACCTCCGCGTTCGCCATGTCAGGCGCCGGGGCCGCTTCCTCGGCGGCTTTCGCATGTAACAACTCGAGAACAAACTCCGCTCCGCTGCCCGCTACGGAGTACGCGTACACCTTGGCGCCGTGGGCCTGCGCAATCTGATACACGATAGCCAGCCCCAGTCCGGTTCCACCTTCGAATTGCGATTGAAACGGCTCGAAAATCTTGTCCATCATATTGCGCGGAATTCCTGGACCGGTGTCCCGAATCCCGACGCGCCATGAATCACCAACAGCTTTAATTGAGACTGTGATAGTTCCCTTGCTTTCCATGGCCCGCACAGCATTTTCCAGAAGGTTCCAGAAGACCTGCTTCATGCGGTCGCCATCAATAGCCGCAAACGCTTCCCTGTCGCAATATTCGCGAACTACCTTCAGTTCAGGCGACTGCGCGCGATTTTCCAGAAGCACCAGAGCATCTTCAAGAAGCGGAATAAGGTCCATACGGGAAAGCTTGTAGCTCTTCTCCCTGGAGTAGACGAGAAAATCCGAGATGATGGAGTTTAGTCGAGTGGACTCTCGCGTGATGATGTCAACCAACGTACGCTGATCGTCGTTGAACGGTGAGATATTGGACAGCATTTTGATTGATCCGGAGATGGAAGCAAGTGGGTTACGAATTTCATGAGCGATACCGGCAGCCAGGCGTCCCACGGCGGCAAGCCGGTCGCGCATGCGAATTTCCCTCTCCAGCCGGCGCAGCTCTGTCCGGTCTTCGAAGGTATAAACGTAACCGATGGTCCCGTGCTCAGGAACAATCAGTGCGGTCACGTTGATGCCGAACGTCTTTTCCTTGCCCGCTGGTGTTAGACCCCGAACTTCGCCCTGCCCTGACTTGGCTTCCACGTGGGGCAACCGATCAAGGAATAGCTCAGAAACATAGCGACCGTACACCGACGACGGGGTGCGTTCCAGAAGTTTTTCTCCAGGAGAGTTCATGAGAGTCACGCGTCCTTCCAGGTCCGTAGTGATAAGGCCACTACGAATGGAATGAACCACGTTTTCGTGGAGTGCCTGAAGACTGAGTAGCTCGCCGCTTTTATCCTGCAACTCCAGGCCGGCCTGGCGAAGTTTTGCCGCCAGAGCGCTCGCCAGATGGGCAACCGCCATGTACGCCAAAAGGTTGATAAGGATGACGGCCAGCAAGGACTTGGCATCACCGCGCGGAGTGAGCTGGTAGGTTGGAAGCTTGTCAAAATAGTTCAGCTCCAGCAGCGATCCGAAAAGAATAAAAGAGACGGCGGCTGTAAGGTATGCCCAATACCGCGGCAGCAGCACGCTGGCAACAATAATGACGAGCGGATAGAGGCAGTTGTAAAAAGTGTCAATTCCGCCCGTAACGTAAACCACGGCGGTAACAAACGTAAGGTCCGCGAAGATCTGCGTAATCGCCTGGATCTTGTATTCCTGTGACAAGGAATGCAGGACAATAAAGAAAACAGAAACCGTGTACCAGACAAGAATGATGGCAATGAACAGACGGACAGGTACATTCGTCGGCGTAAGGTTGATGATGAGGAGTTCAACCGCCAGCAGGAACGAAATGATAATGACGCGGACCTTGACCAGCCATGCCAGCCAGGCCCGCTCATTGAACTTTGTGTCGCCCATCTCCGCCTGTTTTCTTAAGGTTCACACGCACTGCGATTCGTTGGACTAAGACAGCTTGGAAATCATTGAGAACAGCGGCATGTAGAGCGAAATTACGATTCCGCCGACGGCTGCGCCAAGAAAACCGATCATGACCGGTTCCAGCAGCGTGAGCATGTCTTTAGTTGCGGCATCCACTTCGTCTTCGTAGAAGTCGGCAATTTTTTGAAGCATGGCGTCCATAGCACCAGTAGCTTCGCCCACGCCGATCATCTGGGTGACCATGTTTGGAAATACTCCGCATTCCTTCAAAGGATCTACGATGGTGCGACCTTCTTCCACGGCCTTTCGCACCTTCATCAGTGCGTCTTCCAGAACCGCGTTACCTGAAGTCCTTGCCGTGATCGCGAGACCTTCCAGAATCGGAACACCGGAAGTGATGAGAGTACCAAGCGTTCGCGTAAAACGGGCTACCGCAATTTTGCGCAACACAGGACCCATGACCGGCAGGTTCAGCAACATCTTGTCAAACATGTAACGGCCCTTCGGGTTTTTGCGCATTTCTCGAACACCGATGACAAGAACGATGATGCAGAGAAACAGAAGCCACCAGAATCGACCAACAAAGTTGCTGAGTCCGATGACAATCTTGGTGGGCAGCGGCAGGTCCACCTGCATGCTACTGAACATGTTGGCGAAGATCGGCACCACGAATTTAAGAAGCGCGCCGACCACCAGCACCGCCATGCTGATGACCGAAACTGGATAGATCAACGCCGACTTGATGGCCGAACGCAGCTTAACCGACTTTTCCACGTAGGTGGCAAGACGTTGCAGAATGGTATCCAGAATACCGCCTGCCTCGCCGGCTTCAATCATGTTCGTGGTCAAATCATCAAACAGCTTGGGGTACTGGCGCATGGCATTGGAAAGAGTTGAACCGCCTTCCACCGTCTGCCTTACTCCGGTCAGGCACTTCTGGAAAAACTGGTTTTCCTGGTTGGCGGCAAGGATTTCGAGACACTGCACCAGGGGAAGACCTGCGTCGATCATGACGGAAAATTGCCGGAAGAAAACGGCAATATCCTTGGTGGCCACTGTGGCCTGGCCGATCTTCGGCAGAGCAAATTCCTTGCCCTTCTCCTTGATCGCGCCGGGAGTAATCCGCTCGCGACGCAAGAGCATGGTGACCGCAGCCTTGCTATCAGCCAGCCTCTCACCTGTGATCCGTTTACCCTGTGAGTCTGTACCTGTGAACGTAAATACCGGCATACCGATGACTCCTCTCGAACTTGTTGCCTACCAGCAAAAAGGGTTGTGAATGTTTTAGCGTCGCGCCTGGGCCGCGCTCTGTGCGGCGATTTTTGTTGCGATCACGCCGCGGTTGATCATGTCTTGCAATTCGTCTGGCATGGAAGAACGCTGTAATGCGGTTTCCAGCGTAATCTGCTTGTGGAAATACAATGTCGCCAGCGCCTGGTTGAAGGTCTGCATACCGAAGCGGTCCTGGCCTGACTGCATGGCCGAATAAATCTGGTGGATCTTGTCTTCGCGAATCAGGTTGCGAACGGCCGCGTTAGGCACCAGGATCTCCATGGCCATCACTCGCCCTGCCCCACCAACCTTTGGCAACAGGGTTTGGCAGCATATACCTTCCAGCACCAGCGATAGCTGTGCACGTATCTGGGATTGCTGGTGGGATGGAAACACGTCAATGATACGGTTGATGGTTGAGGCCGCCGAGTTGGTGTGCAGCGTTCCGAAGGTCAAGTGGCCTGTCTCAGCGATGCGCAAAGCAGATTCAATGGTTTCCAGGTCACGCATTTCGCCGATCAGCACCACGTCAGGATCTTCACGAAGCGCGGCGCGCAACGCATCACTGAATGACTTGGTGTCAGAGTGGACTTCGCGCTGATTCACCAGACAGCTTTTATTCTGGTGCACAAATTCGATGGGATCTTCGATCGTAATGATGTGGTCATGACGCTCGGTGTTGACTTTGTCGAGCATCGCGGCCAACGTGGTGGACTTGCCTGATCCAGTCGGGCCGGTTACGAGCACCAGTCCGCGAGGCTTCTCGCACAACTTGGCGATAACCGGCGGCAAATTCAACTGCTGAAAGGTCTTGATCTCAAATGGAATTACACGGTAAACAGCGCCAACGGCCCCGCGCTGGTTGAAACAGTTGCCGCGGAAACGGGCCAGGCCTTTCAAGCCGAATGAAAAATCCAGTTCCAGATTTTCTTCAAAGCGGTGCTTCTGCGCGTCCGTGAGAACGCTGTATGCCAGTTGCTTGGTTTCCGAAGGTGTCAGCGGCGGCATGTCCAGTGGTTGCAAATGACCGTGCACGCGGACTTGCGGCGGCGAATTCGTGGTAATGTGCAGATCGCTGCCTTGCATGTCCAACATCTTTTTCAGTAAATCGCTGAGCGTAACGTTCATGATTGCTTCCTTTGTGCCCTGAAACTTGACCACTTCCGGCGAACTCGCGCGGCGGGTTAATGAATGGTTTCGCGCGCCACTTCTTCCAGTGTGGTCACGCCATCTTTGACCTTGATTAATCCGCTGCGACGAAGCGTGATCATTCCGTGCTCAATAGCCTTCTTTTTCAACTCAACCGCCGACGCGCCAATGAGAATGAGTTCGCGGATCTCGTCGTCAACTTCCATCACTTCGTAGAGGCCGGCGCGGCCTTTGTAACCTGTGCCGTTGCAGTTGGTGCAGCCGCGGCCTTTGAAGATCTTCACGGTTTTGGATTCTTCCGGCGTGTACCCGGCCTCAACCTTGGCCTGCGGTGGAAGGGGAACTTCTTCCCTGCACTCAGAGCAAATGCGGCGGACCAGACGTTGCGCGCAGATAAGGTGAACTGCCGTAGCGACAAGAAAGGGCTCAATGCCCATGTTCATCAGGCGGCTGATGGTTTCCGGAGCGCCATTGGTGTGCAGCGTTGACAGCACCATGTGTCCGGTCAATGCGGCTTTGATGGCGATCTCAGCCGTTTCGAAATCGCGGATCTCGCCCACCAGAATTACGTTCGGGTCCTGGCGGAGAAAGGCGCGCAGCGCCGCCGCAAAGTTCAGGCCGATGGATTCCTTCATCTGCACCTGGTTTACGCCGTGCAACTGAAACTCAACCGGGTCTTCCGCCGTCATGATGTTGGTATCAGGTTTGTTGAGCAGTGAAACCGAAGAATAAAGCGTGTTGGTTTTGCCAGACCCGGTAGGTCCGGTGACCAGCACCATGCCGTAAGGTTTGAGCACGGCGTGCTGAAATTTCGCCAGCGACTCCGCTTCAAAGCCGAGCTTGGTCATATCCAGGCGAAGGTTTTCCTTGTCCAGCAGCCGGAGCACGATTTTTTCGCCCCAGAGCGTGGGCAGCGAATTGACGCGGAAATCAAGCTGCTTCTTCTTCCCGCCGATCTGCATCTTCAGCATGATGCGTCCGTCCTGCGGCAAACGCTTTTCGCTGATGTCCAGCTTGGCCATGATTTTGATGCGTGAAGTGATTGCATCTTTCAACTTCATGGGCGGAGACATGATGTGTTGCAGCACTCCGTCAATGCGGAAGCGGACTCGATATTCTTTTTCGTAGGGTTCGATATGGATGTCGCTGGCGCCCTTTTTCACAGCGTCCGTCAGGATGATATTTACCAGCTTGACGATGGGAGCTTCGTCCGCCGATTTCTCAAGTTCGGCAAGATCAAGTTCATCTTGTTCGGACTGAAGTTCAACGTCAGCTTCATCGCCCATTGAGGCCAGAATGTCATCAACATTCTCTTGATTGCCGGTGGCGCCGTAGGCCTTGTCGATTGCTTCCATGATGGCCGATTCGGAAGCGACCACCGGCTCAATGTTGAAACCGGTCATGAACTTGATATCGTCCATGGCAAAAACGTTGGTCGGATCAACCATGGCGATGGTGAGTGAAGCGCCCACCCTGCTCAGCGGCAGTATCTGGTAGCGCTTGGCGGTTTCCACCGGAATGAGCTTCACTACGGAAGCGTCAATTTCGAAATACTGAAGATTGATGGCGGGGACGCCGTACTGGCGGGAAAGAAAGTTCGTGACTTCCTCATCGCTCACAAACCCGAGCGAGACCAACGTCGATCCCAGTCGAGCGCTGGGGCCGTGCTCCCGCTGGGCCTTCAGGGCTTTATCCAGCTGCTCTGACGAAATGATCTTCTCTCTAACCAGAAGATCGCCGAGCCGTTGTGACATAGAATTCCCGCTGATCCTGAAAAAAATTTAACTCAATTTTGCATTCACTAGAAAATGGCTGGAGGGGCAGCCGCTGTCACTATGACAAACGTGAGTATCGCGATTATTTGCCCGGTGACACAAATTGTCAATCGGCCTTTGTCCTCTAAGGTTCATGCACTTAAGGGTGACAAATTTTGGCGGTAGGCTCGGTAGGTGAAATGCCGGAGTGAGTGGAAGGCGGGGGTAAAAATTGGCGCTTCTATACGCAGAACGCCTTAGCAAAAACGTTTCATATAACGACAGTTTCCTGGTATTCGCCGAAAACAGTGCGCATGGCGTCCGATATCTCCCCAACCGTGCACAGACTTTCGACAGCGTCGATGATGTGGGGCATCAGGTTTGAACCGGACTGGGCAGCGTCCTTCACGGCCTGAATCGATGACTCCGCAGCCGCCTTGTCGCGGCGATCACGCAACGCACGCAGACGCTCCACTTGTTTACGTTCCAACTGTTCGTCAATGCGCTGGACAGGGACTGATGCATCGCCTTCGGCCTGAAAGCGGTTAACGCCCACTACCACCTGCTCCAGACGGTCAACACTTTGCTGGAATTCGTAGGCCGCGTTCTGGATTTCCTGCTGGATGAATCCCATTTCGATGGCTTTCAGCGTTCCGCCCAGAGCGTCAATCCTGGCCAGATATTGGTTGGCATGCCGCTCCAACTCGCTGGTGAGCGATTCAATGTAGTAAGATCCGGCCAGCGGATCAATTGTATTCGCCACTCCAGTCTCAAAGCCCACAATCTGCTGCGTGCGCAAGGCGATGCGTGCAGCTTCTTCCGTTGGCAGCCCCAAAGCTTCGTCAAAGGAATTGGTGTGCAGAGATTGCGTTCCGCCCAGCACTGCCGCCAATGCCTGCAACGCTGTGCGGACAATGTTGTTCTCCGGTTGCTGGGCAGTGAGTGTGGAACCCGCCGTTTGGGTATGGAAACGCAGCATAAGGGCCCGCGGGTTCTTCGCTCCAAAGCGCTCTTTCATAATGCGCGCCCACATGCGTCGTGCAGCCCGGAATTTGGCCACTTCTTCAAGGAAATTGTTATGCGCATTAAAGAAGAAGGAAAGCCGGGGCGCGAACTTATCCACGCTTTGGCCAGCAGCCTGGGCAGCCTCAACATACGCTATGCCGTTCGCCAGGGTAAATGCGATCTCCTGTACCGCGGTGCTGCCCGCTTCACGCATGTGATAGCCGGAAATGGAGATGGGATTCCATTCCGGCAGGTTCTCATTCGCATACGCGAACATATCAGTGATGATTCGCATGGCCTGCTTGGGTGGATAAATGTAAGTTCCGCGCGCAATGTATTCCTTGAGCACATCATTCTGCACAGTCCCGCTTAATTTGCGGATGTCAGCGCCGTTACGTTTAGCCACCGCAATGTACAGGGCCAGCAGAATGGAAGCGGTGGCATTGATGGTCATGGACGTGGAAACCTTTTCCAGGTTGATCCCGTCAAAAAGGCGCTGCATGTCCTCCACTGAATCGATTGCGACGCCCACCTTGCCAACCTCACCCATCGCCATGGCGTGATCTGAATCCATGCCGATCTGGGTAGGAAGATCGAAGGCCACTGAGAGCCCGGTGGTGCCGTGGTTCAGGAGGTATTTGTAACGCCGGTTGGACTCCTCGGCATCACCCATGCCGGCGTATTGGCGCATGGTCCAGAGTCTTCCCCGATACATGGTGGGCTGCACACCGCGCGTGTAGGGAAATTCTCCTGGAAAGCTGACATCGCGGTCATAGTCCCAGCCTTCAAGATCAGCCGGCGTATATAGAGGATGTGCGGAAACAGCTCTGGTCTGGGGTTCTTCGGACGCGATTTTTACGTCATCAGCCATGGGCCGGAAAGGCTACTTTTTCAGAGTACGACTGGCTTTTCTGAATGACACCAGTGTAAACCAAAGAGAAACGGACAGGAACACAACGGCTTCCCAGAATCGAACCCGGTCCGCAAAGTGGTTTGTACGGTACTGGTGCCACAGGCTCCTGGCCCCGAAGATGGTGAAAAGAATAAAGAAGAGACCTGTGACTTGAAGCCACAGTGCGTAAAACGTTCGTCCGAAAGAGATTACGATGGTTTTCCCACCGGCAAAGATCGCCCCCAGCAGCTTGTCTTTCTTCTGGACGTTTTTCAGGACTGTTGAAACTTGAGACATTGCGGCTATTGTAGCCCGAAAAATGACCCATTTTTGTATGAAACAATTCGAACAGTAACCGCCGTAACGTGCATCCTATTGTTCGAGGGGCATTCCAGTGAATAACAGGCTTAAGAAGCTGGTGAAAGAGCTTGGCGACGCTATCAACGGCTCACTTTCTGAGTCCGAACAGATTGCGGTGGTAATCTCAAAAATTAAAGAGGAAGGATTTGATATCTTTCTGGTTCTGGAGGCCACAATCGGCTTCAACAGCCGTGATGAAGAGACCGCGAAAGCCGGTCCGGAACTGGTGGGAAGCCGGCGCAAGAACACTGATCCACAATTCTCGATTACTGCCCATGACGTGCGATTTTTGAAATCTTTGCGCATCAGCGTTGAAGAGGCCGCTTAAGCAACCCGGCCCCTTCACTGCGGCGCAGATTGCATTTCCTTTTTTCTGTTAGCATTTATCTCGTTCGTGCCTTGTTCCTGAGACAAGATTCACCCCAAGGCTAATCATGAAAGACACTCTTGGAGTACTGCTGGCCGGTGGCGCCGGCGAACGCCTCTATCCCCTGACGCGTGATCGCGCCAAGCCTGCGGTTGCGTTCGGCGGAAACTACCGCATCATCGATATCACGCTTTCCAACTGCATCAACGCCGACTTGCGCCGCGTGTACATCCTCACGCAATACAAGGCACTGTCACTCAACCGGCACATCCGCGAAGGATGGGGATCAATAGTCGCCACTGAACTGGGTGAGTTCATTGAGATTCTTCCGCCCATGAAGCGCGTGAGTGACAACTGGTACCTGGGCACCGCTGACGCCGTGTACCAGAATATTTATTCGATTGGCTCTGAGCAGCCAAAGTACGTTCTCATCCTTTCCGGCGACCACATTTACAAGATGAATTACCAGCGCATGCTGGACCAGCATTGTGCCGCGCAGGCTGATGTTACGCTGGCCACGATTCTGATTGATCCCAGTGAAACTCCGCGCTTTGGCGTTGTGGATGTGGATAGAGACGGACGCATCTCTGGATTTGAGGAAAAACCCAAGCTGACCAAACTCCGTTCTCCCTACAATCCAGAGATGGTCGATGGTTCCATGGGCGTTTATCTTTTCAACACGGAGGTTCTTTTGCCCGTGCTGCTGAAAGACGCCGAGGATCCAAATTCGTCCCACGACTTCGGCAAGGACATCCTGCCCAAGATTCTTAACCAGTACAAAATTTACTCCTATAACTTCATCGACGAAAACAAGAAAGAAGCTCTTTACTGGCGCGATGTGGGCACATTGGAAGCCTATTACGAAGCCAACATGGACCTGGTGTCTGTCTCGCCAGTCTTCAACCTGTATGACAAAGACTGGCCAATTCGCACGCATCAGCGCCAATATCCGCCGGCCAAGTTCGTCTTTGGTGAACCCGGACGTACGGGAACAGCCATTGATTCCATCGTCTGCCCAGGCTGCATCCTCTCTGGAGGTCTCGTCAGGAAGAGTGTGCTGTCACCGGATGTGCGCGTGAATTCCTACACGGAAGTTGACGCCAGCATCATCTTCTCGCACGTGAATATTGGCCGGCATTGCCGCATACGCAATGCCATCATTGACCGAGATGTTCACATTCCTGAAGGCACAATCATCGGGTTCGATCCTGAAGAAGATGCGAAGAACTACGTGGTGACCGATTCTGGAATTACCGTGGTCACGCGTGATTACTCGCTGTTTGAAAGTCCTGTCCCGGTTGATTACTTTACCTCTGAATAAACTGTTGGAGAATGAACCGCTCGAGAATGACCGGCTGACAGATTGAATTAAGATTTGAGACGCACACGCAAATACGCTGTGCGTCTTTTTTTGTAAGAGCATTTCAGTGAGGCGCCGACCTTGATCACATTCTCTTTCTTCAGTGCGGTAACGTGGTGAAGCCGCCTTCGGCAAAAATCGAAGGTACCTTTGACTTTCTTCATGGCCAGCGTGTGGCTGATCCGTACCGCTGGCTGGAAGATGCCTCTTCGGCGGAGACAAAACGATTTGTCGAGCGGCAGAATGCGTACACACGTCATGTGCTAGACGCCGCTCCCGGAGTTGACCGGCGTGCGCTTCGCGATCGCATTGAAAAGCTGCTGACCATCGGGCGCGTAGAGCCGCCGCAGGTTGCAGGCGACTACTATTTTTATGCGCGTCGTGATGGCCGCCAGAATCAACCGGTAATTTACGTTCGCAAACGCGGCCAAGATCAGAGCGAAGACCGGGTGCTGATTGATGTAAATGCCCTTGCCCAGGACGGAACAATCGCCCTGGATTGGTTCTATCCCTCAACCGGCGGCAGGTACGTGGCTTTCGGAACATCGCCCAGCGGAACTGAAGTCAGCACATTGCAGGTGATTGAGACTGAGTCCGGCAAGCTCTTGCCCGTGAAAATTGAACGCACCCGGGCGGCATCCCTCGCATGGCTTCCTGACGACTCAGGTTTCTACTACACGAAATATCCACGCTCCGGCGATGTGCCTCCCGGGCAGGAGGTCTATCACCGTCGCGTGTTCTTTCACGCGCTCACCCAGGAGAATCATGCGGGCGGCGCAAGCGATCCTCAGATATTTCCTACGGAGAAGATCAAGATAGATCCGGAGCACTGGCCGGGCGTTCAGCTGTCCGAAGACGGCCGATGGCTGCTGGTCAAAGTGGAAGAAGGCTGGTCAAAGAGCTCGCTATTCCTGAAAGACCTTTCCCTGCCGGCAAGCGATTTTGTGTGTTTGACGCCGGGCAAGGATTTTATCTATGCCGCCGAAATCCTGGATGACCACCTGTACATTACGACGAACGAAGGCGCCACACGTTACCACGTGCTGAAAGCCCCATGCAGCCGCCCCGAACAAGAAAATTGGAACGAGATTATTCCGGAAGGCGAAGGTGTCATCGAAGAAACACAGATCATTGGACGCCGGCTGTTTCTGCGCTATAGCAGGAATGCAATCTCCGAACTGAAGATCGCTGACCTCAATGGCAACCGCCTTGCTGATGTTGAGCTGCCGACCATGGGCAGCATCTTTGCGCCGCTCGGAGGAAAATGGGACGGCGATGAAGCCTTCATGGGCTTCACCTCCTTCGCCATACCTCCTGCTGTTTATCGCGTGAGCCTGGCTGGTACCGTCACACCATGGGCGAAGGTGGAATCGCCAATCAATCCCGATGATTTTCAAGTTGAGCAGGTGTGGTTCGCATCGAAAGACGGCATGCGGCTTCCCATGTTCATTGTCAGCAAACAAGGGAGTGCCCGCACCGGAAAGACACCCACGCTGCTCTCCGGCTATGGCGGTTTCAACGTGGGCCGCACGCCTGTATTCAACCGTAATGCGATGTTGCTGCTACTGGAAAATGGCGGCATCTATGCCGACGTACAACTGCGTGGCGGCAACGAATTCGGTGAGGCCTGGCACCGCGCAGGCATGCTGGAGAACAAACAAAATGTCTTTGATGACTTCAGTGCAGCCGCCGAATTCCTGATCGCCGAGCGCTACACTGATCGTGACCATCTTGCCATCCAGGGAGGAAGCAACGGCGGGCTGCTGGTGGGAGCAGCCATCACCCAGCGGCCTGAGCTGTTTCGTGCCGCCATCTGTCAGGTCCCGCTGCTTGATATGGTCCGCTATCACAATTTCCAAATTGCCAAACTCTGGAGAGCAGAATATGGATCAGCAGACAATCCAGAACAGTTTAAATACATCTACGCCTACTCGCCCTATCACCATGTGAAACCCGGGCTCAAATATCCCGCGACTTTCTTCATGACAGCGGACGGTGACACGCGGGTTGATCCCATGCACGCAAAAAAGATGGCGGCGTTGATGCAAGCCAATGCTGCCGCCAAGACTGCCAATGACGCAAGCAGGCCGGTCCTGCTTCGCGTGGATGTTAAGGCCGGTCACGGGGCGGGCAAGCCTATTGGCAAGCTTATGGATGATGCGCTCGATCTGTGGACTTTTCTGTTTTGGCAGCTCGGGGTCGCGCAGACAGCGCGCTAGGGTTTCACGCAAAGAAGCCTTCTCGGACGAAAGCCTTTCGCGGACGAAGGCTTTTCGCGCAGAAAACTTTTTCACGAACAAAACTGTCACGAACGAAAAAGACCTGCATCGAATGCAGGTCTTTCTACCTTTACCCAATCCAATATTTCGTTTGCCCGCTTAGCTGATGCTTAAAGGCTGCATGAGTCTGAATCCAAGGCGGCGTTCCGCACTGAAGCCAACTTCTTTTTTGCCGGTGGCGTAAGCAGCGCCGGTTCCACCCGCAGCTCCAATCAACGACCCAATCACTGCTCCCTTGCCGCCCCCTGCCAGCGCGCCAATGAGCGCTCCACCACCCGCTCCGCCGCCGATAAAGGCCAGGTCACGCTTCTTATAGCTGCCACCACTCACAAACATGCTGGTGGTCCGCACCGGCATGCTCTTGCCGTTGACGGTTATGGAAGCCAGCGTAATGCGAAGATAACCGGAATTGTGCAGATGTCCTGAGTCGCGCGCAGCCACCACCTTACCCATCACCGGCGCGCCCTTAGGGGCGATCGTCTTTTCGTCCACGACCAGCGGCTCGTCTAAAACTGCGGTGAAAACCTGACCTGACTGAGCGGTTGAACTGGACAGCGGCTCCTGAAGGCGAACGTACACGGCCGTGTTAGCTGGGATAACAAGCGGCTTCGCTTCAGTAAATGGAAGTTTTTGCGGCGTAGCGCTATCCGCGGATGCTACCGCTGGTTTAGCGTCAACTCCATTGCATCCCGCAAGCCCTGCGGTCGCGAACGCAAGGGCAAAGAAAAACACTAGAAATTTGTTTCCTTTCATAACTACTCCCGGCATGTGGGGGGACACTGCCACAATGTGAGTAGCACGGCAGATGCCATTAGCAACTACTCGGAATTTCAAGGCTTTAGAGGCCGATCACCGCAGCTTAAGTGTAGTTTTTACAGCCGGGCTATTGATTACCGTTTATGGCGGAAGCGCTGGTGGATGTCTCAGGCTGTAGCACGATGCCGTCAAAAGGAGTGATGGCAACAAGCCGCCCACCGATGAGGCGCACATTTCTGACCAGCCACCCCGCATTGATGGGCGACCAATTGCGGCCGCTGTCCATGCTTTCGAACACATTCATGGAAGCTGCGCCGGTAGCGAGAATGCGCTGATTTGGTTCATCGAACTGCACGCTCATCACGTTTGAGAGGCGCAAAGAAGTGATGCGCTTCCAACTGTCACCCACGTCACTGCTGCGGAAAATTCCTTCCCGGGCGGCCAGCCAGATGTTCCCCTTACTATCAAGCGAGACCGAGTTGATGATGAAATCGGGATCCAGTGGTTTTGGCGTGAGCCAACTTTCGCCCGCATTCACCGAAACCGCGATCACATTTCGATTCGCCGCCACCACCATGCGATCGGCCACCGCCAGACTGCTCACGTATCGCAGTCCCGGCAGTTCCTGTTTGTGCCAGGTCTGCCCGGCATCACTGCTGGTTAATAGTCCTATGGATGTTGCCGCGAACCACATACGGTCCGCCATTTCCAGAGAGTTAACTCGGGCTGTGAGTTCGCCGGTGAAAGTCTTTTTGATGACGGCATTTTTCTTACCCAAATCGGGCTTGCCTGGATCAGGCGAGGATTTTTCCTCGATCAAGTTATTCGCGGGAACCCAGCGGGAGTCACCCGCCTTCAAGGAGAATATGCCGCGATCGGTTCCTGCCAGCAACAGGTTGTCAGGTGATCGGCGCAGGGCAAAAACATCACGTCCCTCAAGTCCATCACTGATTTGCTTCCAGCTTTGCCCGGCATCCGCTGATTTAAATACCCCGCCAAACTCCTTATCGTTCAAGAGACCGGCATAAATCTCACGTGGCAATTTCGAATCAACCAGCAATGTGGCCACCTGACGGTGGGTGAATCCACGATTGGACGCAACGAACGAAGCTCCTCCGTCGTCGCTGGCCAGTACGCCGCTGCGATCAGTGGCAAGCAAGACGCGCGAGGACCGCCGGGGATCGATCAAAACGTCATTGATGATCACGTTTGTTCCGGTGGTGCGCTTCCAGGTCGCGCCAGCATCTGTTGACTTCCACAATCCTTCCGTGGTGCCGGCATAAACCACGTTGTGGTCCACCGGGTCCATCTTTAACATCCGCGTGCGCCGCGCCGAATAGGGAATGCCTTGTATTTTGCGGAAGAGTTCTCCGGCATTCTGGCTGCCGTAAATACCCGAGCAGGCGCTGATAAAAATGTTGGCTGGGTTGGTGGAGTCGATGACGATGGAAAAGACATCGGAATCATCAATCACGCCTTTCTTGATGCTGTGCCAGGTTTTGCCACCGTCTTCCGTCTTCCACGGAAGGTGCCACGTGCCAGCGTAGATCACGTCAGGATTCTTGGGATCAATGGCGATGGATTCAACGTTCTTGATTTCCGCGTGATGCTCCGGCGAGATGCGCTCCCAGTTATCGCCACCATCACGCGTGCGGTAAATTCCGTCCAGTGCGCCCGCCACAAGGATTTTTGGATCAGAAGCTGCCATGCTGAGAGCACGCACGGATTTGCCATGCATGTCCGCGATCAGGTCCCATGTGCGGCCGGCGTCTTTGCTGCGAAAAATCTCACCATCACGGTCAGGCGATTGCGCGTTCCATGCCGCAACAAAGATATTTCTTGAATGGACGGGATCAATCACCACATGGTCCAGCACCATTTCAGCAGCGCTGCCGAGATGTGCAAAGCGCGACCAGCTCACACCATTGTCAGAGGAAAGGTAGAGCCGGCCGGCGCTGGTGCCAAGGAATATACGGTCCGGGTTGCCGAGATCAATGGTAAGACTGCGGACAGTACCGCCATCCGGGCCCAGAGGCTGCCACGCCTGTGAGAGCGCTTGCGTTGCATGCAGGCATGCGCAGAACAAGAACAAAAGCTGAATTGTGATGAATTGATTTCCAGGGCGCATGCGCTTCAACGGATCTCACCTGTTGCTCTATAGAGGCTGTGTAAAGGGTGACATGATGATTTTGCCGCAACAAGTTACTGAAGGCCAAGCGATTGCATTGAAAGAGAATCAAGCTCGACACGCAGAACAAATTCGTTGGGGCCTGGAGGCGGCCTTGCGCCGCCTCACAAGAATACGAAGCTCAAGACTATTGGAAGACAACAAGAATTAACTGGGTCCCGTTTTCCAGCTTTACGTTTGATGTCTTTGATATGATCACGGCCGCGCCATTCGATGGCGGGCTGAGACTGATGCCCTTGATCCCATAAACGCCTCGCATGCCGTTGCTGGCGTTGAGCTTCTTCTGGGTGACCTGCTTAAGATCGATATTGGCCACGCGGCTCCCGGGGCTGCTGCTTCCTGGGGTACTCTGTACGGTTGGCATAGCCCCAATCGAATTAAGCGATGCAACCGACGAGGTTGTCGGGCCTGAATTCGTGGAGCGACTTGATCCAGTGCCCCCGCGACCTGTGGTATTGCTGCTGTTCACCGAAGCAACAACAGGGGGCGGCATCATCTGATCTGGTTCATCCACCCTCGAGTGTCTAACCGCCGGAGCAAGCAGTGCCTGGACCCCAGCCTGGACATCCAATTGGTGATGATGTTTCAGGAGTACCTTGTCAAAAACCAGCCCCAGACGCGATTCCGGATCCGCGTCAGTACTCGCCTTTACCTCTGTCACGTGGCCAACTAGCTTAGACTCATTGGGAGCAACAATCTTCCCTTTCAGGACTAAATCCTGGGTCAGGACAGCCTTCACCTTGTCCCCTGGCTTCAGCTTTTTGGCATTTAATCCATGGGAGAACTCAGCCACCAAAGTTGTACCCTTTATAACACCGGCAGGATCGCCCGAAAGCAATGGTACTTGAGCGGATTGTGCCGCAGGTGCCGGCTGACCGGCCGGACTGGCGGTGGTCTGTTCAGCAGAGGGGACCTGTGCTCCACACGAGTTCGCACCCAGCCACAGACCGGCTGTGAGAAGTATGACACCGGAAACGGTCGAGCAGCGATTCATATACCACTCCTTCGAAAAGAAGTACCCTGATTTCGCCGGCTACGTTCGTGAAAGCTTAGTTTCACAATTGTGCACTATCCGGAGGGAAAATTAAATGCAAAATACACGATATTGTCTGGGACCATGCCGTTTCGACGCCAGAGTACATCTAACATCCAGCGGCCAAAGCCGCAAATTGAGCAACTGGTGTAATCTCTCATCAAGGGGATAGACTTGACCACACAGGAAAAAGTCCTCATCGTGGAGGACGAAGAAAATGAACGTTCCGGCTTGGCCGAGCTGATCTCGGCCTGGGGCTATCGCACAGAAACGGCCAGAGACGGATTGGAAGGGCTGGAGAAGGTGGCTACCTGGTTCCCGGGCATTGTTGTAACAGACTTCAAAATGCCTCGCATGGACGGCATGGAACTGCTACAACGGCTATCTGACCAACCGCAGCCTGTCGCGGTGGTTCTGCTCACTGCCCAGGGCAGCATTGATGTGGCGGTTGATGCCATGAAGGCCGGCGCCTATGACTTTATCCAGAAACCGGTGGAACCTGCCCGCCTGAAGCAGATCCTTCAGAACGCCGCCAGACAGCGCGGCACTTCTCTGGAATTGGAAGCCACCCGCCGCAAGTTGCGCGATACCGGGCTCTTCGGACAGATGGTTGGCTCCTCCAAAGCCATGCAGGAGATCTTCCACCTGATTGAAATGGTGGCTCCCAGCACGGCCTCAGTCCTTATCACTGGGGAAAGCGGTACCGGCAAGGAGATGGTGGCGCGGGCGATTCATGATATGAGTCCGCGCAAGAACAAACCATTTGTGGCCATCAATTGTACCGCGATTCCTGAAACGTTGATTGAGAGCGAGATCTTCGGCCATGAGAAAGGCGCTTTTACTGGAGCGCTGGAGCGCCGGGCAGGCTGCTTTGAACTGGCGGAAGAAGGCACGCTTCTGCTGGACGAGATTGGCGAAATGCCGGCGGCCACGCAAGCCAAACTGCTACGCGTCCTTGAAGACCGCAAGTTACGCCGTCTGGGAAGCAAGGTGGAAACACCGGTGGATGTGCGTGTTCTGGCGGCGACGAACAAGGTGCCTGAGGATGCCGTGGCCAAGGGAGAATTGCGCGGCGACCTTTATTACCGCCTCAATGTCTTCAACATCCATATGCCTCCGCTTCGCGATCACAAAGATGATCTACCTCAGCTGGTGGAAGCGTTGCTCAACGATATGAACAACAAGCATGGCCGTGACGTGGCCGGCGTTACCGAGGGCGTGCTGAACCTATTCCACAGCTACAACTGGCCGGGGAACATACGCGAAGTCAGAAATACTCTGGAACGGGCGGTCATTGTCTGCGACGGCAAAATCGTTGATCAGCGTCATCTGCCGCCTAATTTTGGCAGTAGTGGAATGAAGACCGCGTCTTCTGACGGTGACGGCATCCGTTTACAAGTGGGCACAACTGTGGGAGACGCCGAAAAAGCACTCATTTTAAAGACCCTTGCGGCCACAAACAATAACAAGACCCGGGCGGCGGAAATTCTGGGAATCAGCCTGAAAACGTTGCACAATAAGCTGAAGGAGTATGGCGCCGGCTCCGGTCTTGCCAACGAAGCCGCCAGCTGAGACCCACCAGGATGCCTTCACTGCGCCTTAAGACCAAGCTGGTCATCGCTATCACGCTCATGGTGGTAGTCATCGTGACTTCTTTGTCCGCGCTGTATGGGTATGAAGTCATCAATCAACGCATTGTAGAACTGGACAAGGATTCCCTTGCCACCGCCTCTCAGGTGGTGGCCGTGGCGCGCACATCCCTGCAAGTGGATCTACGAGATGCCAAGATTGATCTCAGTGATCCCAAGCAGGTCAACGCCATCTTGATCGACCTGCTGGAAACCGATTCGGCGGTGAATTCGCTTCTGGAGTCCTGGACGAGCGGACAGGATGCTGTTCTGGACATCGTCATCACCGACCCTACGGGACGAGTACTTTCCCATTCCAACCCATCCATGCTGGGTAAGACCTTGCCCCAGCGCGAAGATCTCAGCGACCTTGTGCACGCACGAATCCGCGACAAGCTCAAAATCATCTACGGACCTTTGCGAGTGTACGAACGGCGCGTTGGCTTGCAGCGCCTAGATGGGGCGGCTTTTGGCGAAGTCCGGCTGGGCGTTTCCACCGGGCTGCTTCGCGATGAGATCAAGCCAACCATAGACCGTGCTATTGCAGTCTCTCTGACTGCGATCTGTATCTCTTTGATCATTTCGGCGCTGGTGTCAACGGTGGCACTGCGCCCTCTCACGCAGATCAGCAGACGATTGGACGCTTTGGCCTCCGGCCAGGCGCTTCCGGCGGAAAGCGAGTCCGGGCGTTCCGACGAATACGGAGTAGTTTCGCACAAGATCGAGCGATTAGGCCGGCAGGTCCGCGACGTGAAGGAAGTGTTCTCTGCCTTGAAAGAGAACCTGGATCAGATGATGGCCAACCTTCAGGACGGCGTCATGCTGTTTACCAGCGACTTTCGCGCCGTGCTGGTCAGTGCTTCCGCGGAGCGTTTCATTGGCAAGCCTCGAGGAGAGATGCTGGGCTGCCGTCCCGACGAAATCTTCTCAAACAAAACGCAGCTTGAACGCTCAATCCTGGAGGCGTTTCAATCGCGCACACCGGTCATTCAGGAAGAAACTGAAGGCGAGCACGGACGCCACGTGCAAATATCAATGGATTTCATCGAAGAGCACGGCGAGCGCATCGGCGCCCTGCTCACGTTGCGCGACGCAGAGTCAGTGCACAGAATTGAAGATGAAATTGAGTTATCGCGCCGGCTGGCTGCCATTGGACGCCTGACATCCGGCGTGGCCCACGAAGTGAAAAATCCGATCAACGCGATCGTGGTCCATCTGGAAGTGATGCGCCAGAAGCTCAAAGAGATCGATCCCGATACGCGGCGTCACATCGATGTCATTGGCAGTGAGATTCAGCGCCTTGATCGCGTAGTGCAAACCCTGGTGGATTTCACGCGTCCCGTGGAACTGCGGCTGAATGAGATCGACCTGCGCAAGCTGGTGGATGAAGTTGTTATGCTGGCCAATCCCGCCGCTGAACAACATCAGGTGAAAATTGAACGCCAGCCGGGCTCTGAATCTCTAATCACCCGTGTGGATGCTGACCTGGTCAAACAGGCGGTGCTGAATATCATTATCAATGGCGTGCAGGCAATGCCGGAAGGTGGCGAACTTCGCCTGACGCTGAGGCGCGAACCGGAGAGCGCCCTACTGACCATTCACGACCAGGGCGCGGGAATTCCCAACGACATTCGCGACAAAGTCTTCAACTTATATTTCACCACCAAGAAAGGTGGAAGCGGCATTGGTCTGGCAATGGCGTATCGCGTTGTGCAATTGCACCACGGCTCGCTGGAATTTACGTCTGTGGCCGGACATGGCACAACTTTTTACTTGCGCTTCCCTCTGGCGGAAATTACAAAAGGAGAACCAACTCGCGTACAATCTGAGGATTCAGTCAGCAAAGCATGACGCCGCTTCGTCTAAAAACGGTACTGCTTTCCATGGCTTCCATCGTGGTGGTTTTTTGTGGTTGCAGCCAGAAAAAACCTGTCCTGGTGGTACCCAGGGAACGCCCAATCTCGGGAGCGCCCACACCTACGCCGACTCCAGAAGCGCAACAGAGTTCCGTGCCTTCAACACCACAACCGACTCCGGAAGCATCACCCTCTGTTCCTGATCAGGCACAGGCCACTCCGCCAAAAAAGAAGCACCACATCGGCAAACCGTCTCCATCCGTGAAGTCGAACCAGGATGCTGGAACCGCGCAGGCGAATGCCAAAAAGCCTGATTCCACCACGGAAGCAAAGGCCAACCCGGAGCCCAAAGCAACGCCCGGTCTGATTGCGCCGACAATCTCCGCCAGCGACGCTGTGCGCGACCAGAACGCAGCGGAACAACTCCTGCAAAGCACTGAGACGAATCTCAGTAGCATTGTTAAACGCCAACTCTCTTCTGACGAACAGTCGGTGGTTTCTCAAATCAAAAACTTCATCACGCAAAGCCGCCAGGCCCTGAAAGACAATGACCCTGCCCGAGCCAGAAATCTTGCCCTCAAGGCCAACGTTCTCTCCAACGATCTCACTAGATCCCGCTAAACACTGCGCGGAAACCGCAGCTTCCGCGAAACCGCTTTTTCATAAACTGCTTTTTGCGAAATAACGACGTCCTGTTATCCTTCGGGCCATGACACTCTCCGTCTGCATCATTACATTCAACGAAGAATCCAACATTGTCCGCACGCTGGAGAGCGTGAAGGAGATCGCCGACGAAATCATCATCGTCGACTCCGGCAGCACTGACGCGACTGTCTCTCTTGCTCAGGCCCGTGGCGCCAAAATGTTTATAGAGCCATGGAAAGGCTTTGCGCTGCAAAAAAACTCATCTCTGGCCAAAGCGACCAGCGAGTGGATCCTTTCCCTTGATGCCGATGAAGAAGTTAGTCCGGAACTGGCAAAAAGCATTCGCGCGCTTCTCCGGTCCGGCCATGCGCCCGAATTCGACGGCTACATGATGAACCGGCGCAACATTTATTTTGGAACATGGCTCAAGCGTTGCGGATATTATCCTGACCCCAAACTGCGCCTGGTAAAACGTGGCTCAACAACATTTGAGCTGCGGCCCGTGCATGAAGACATGAAGATGCCGGGGAAGAAAGGCCATCTGCAGGGTGATCTTTACCACCACGCCTACAAAAACCTGGAAGATTTTCTGGAACACCAGAACCGTTATTCATCCCTGGGCGCGGAGGTGGTGGTGGCTAAAGGCAAAGTCGGATTCAGCATCATCAATATTGTGCTTCGTCCGCTGGTACGCTTCCTTTACAGCTATTTCTTTCGCGGGGGCTTTCTGGATGGCAAGGTTGGCCTTCTGGTGCTGATGAACCACGCCATGTATGTAAGCTGGAAATACGCTAAAGCCTGGGAACTCTCCAGAAACGAGCTTTCCAGAAACAACGGAACAAAGAACAACGAAGCCAAAACTCACGTCGGCTAGGCTGTTGCCGTAACTTCCGTTTTTCTGCTCGCGATCAACATCATGATGGCTCCGGCCAGAATAGAAAGCAGCGCCGTGAATTGTGCGTTGCTCATCCCCAGGATCACATGGGGATTGATGCGGATGAACTCCACCAGAAAACGTTCTGCTCCGCTCAACATCAGGAACTCACCTGTAAGCAGCCCTGCCGGCAACGGTTTCTTTCCACGCCGCCAGAGATACCAGAAGATCAAAGTACCGGCCAGGAATTCGTAGATCGGCGTGGGATAAACATTGCAGTTCGCCGGCCATCCAGCTTCTACACATTTGGTGGTGGTTGGAACCAGTCCATTGGGGAATGCCATGCCCCAGGGCCATGACCATGAAGTCGGCTTGCCATAATCACCGTCGCCCGATACGAGACAGCCAATACGTCCAACGGCGTACCCAATTGCCACAGCCGGACTGGCGATATCCAGCATACGAATTGGATTCAACCGGTAATGCTTTCCCAGATACAGCAGCGTTGCAATACCGGCTACGAAGCCTCCGAACCAGGCAAAACCGGAACGGAACCACGCAATGAAATTCCATACATTCCCAAGAATCGCCAGGCTCAGCCGGTCTTCCGGAGTATCAATGGTGTGCCAGATTTTTGCTCCCAGAATGCCGGCAATGGCCACGAAAGCCACAATGTTGTAAGGATCAATCGACAGTTTGCGGCGCCGGACCTCTGCCGCCAATGCCAGGTAGCCCGCGATAAACGCGAAGCACATAAACAGGCCGAACGTCGGCAATTCGCGGTTGCCAATGTGAATAAAGGGGAGCAGTTTTCTTTCCTCAAAGATTCGTTCTTATCAGTATATATGGAGAGGCGGGTCTAGTTATTGGGAAACGTGCGTGATGATCACGTCAGGCTGTTCCGCCGTGGCCCGCACCGCGAGCCGGGCAGGTACGATCAATACACGTGGCAAGCCACCACCCTTGCGACGATAACGGCGCAGGTCTGCCAGCGATGTTACGCCAAGTTTTTCCGCCATCATCGAATTCGCCGGCACGTCACTGATCTCGAACAAATCGGCAGGCACAAAAGTCTGGTGCGCAGCCATCAGCAGATCCGTCTCACTGCGAAGATCGTTGTTCAGTGCGGGATCGATCACGAAACAATAAAAGATGTCCCACTCGCGCACCTTACCGTCTACGGTGTACTTGTTCACGATCCGGTTGTGATCGTATTCAGGCCTGGCCGCCGAATGATACTGGCCGCCGGGAACCACTACGTAAAGATTCAGGCGATTGTCCAGAGGCTTGCCTTCGCTCAGTCGTTCACCCAGATTCCACGGCCCAAAGCTTGCCAGGCGATTCGTACCGGTGTGCTCGGGCGAGAAAACAACCTTTTCACCGTCATGGTAAGCAGGAAAAGGTTTCACCGAAGCTATGGGCGGAGCAAAGCCCAGTGTGCTCACCAGCAGAGCGACCTTTGAAAACGTTTTGGCGCGGTGTGAATACACGGGCAGTGATTATGGACTCTTGCGCACATCGCGGCAAGTCACAATTTCCACACAGGCTAGTGCTAAAGTGAATAGAACATGCGTAACATCCTGCAACATCGCGCGCTGCGATTGGTCTTCACGGCCAACGTGATTTCTATGATAGGCAGCGGCCTGAACGCGGCCGGCGTTACATGGTACATCCTGCAAGCCACTCATTCTGAAATGGCCCTGGGCACCATGCTCATGTTGCAGACCATCCCCGCCTTGCTCATGCTTCCCTTCACCGGAGTGATCATTGACCGCGAAGACCGGCGGCGTCTGGTCATGGTGCTGGACGCGGCGCGCGGTCTTGTCGTGTTGACCGTGGCAGTGCTTGCTCTGCGTGGCATGGCAAAACTCTGGGAAGTCTATTTAATGTCAATTCTGGTCGCGGCTGGATTCTGGATGTTCTGGCCCACCATGAATGCGCTCATCCAGGAACTTTCGCCGGAATCAGAGTTGGCGAATTCCAACAGCTTTATCCTTGCTGGGTTCCAGGGAGGCTGGCTGATTGCAGGCGCCATCGTCGGGTTCGTCTATAACAAGATCGGCCTCGGCGGCGTGTTGCTGATTGACTTCCTGACCTACGTACTCTCGTTCACCTGTTATCTCTTCGTGCGCCGCGGCAAACACGTGGTCAAACCCCATGAAGCTGCAATCCACGCCAGTCCGGTTCGCCAGTTCTTCCACGAACTGCGGGAGGGCATGTCATTTCTTCGCTTCCGTCCACGAACTGTACTGCTGGGCATAACCTGGTCATTGTTCATTGGTGGCATGCTGACTCAGGGCATTATCACCGCGCCACTCAGCGATCGTATTCTTCATGCGGGAGCAGTCGGCTATGGATGGCTTAACTTTGGCTGGGCAACGGGCGCTTGTCTCAGCGCATTCTTTGCCCCTGTCCTTCTGCAAGGCACCGGCCATCGCAAAGCCATCGGCATTGCCATGGGTCTGCTGGGCGCATGCCTGATTGCCCTGCCGTTCATCGGCGATCATCTTCGCCGCAAATTGCCATTTTCCAACATGGCCGTAACCGCGGGTCTGCTCACGGCGATTTTCGTGTACTTCATCATGGGATGCTGCCGCGCCCTGGGAGGCGTGGCCATTACCACCGGAATGATGGAAGCCGTACCTAAACACTTCATGGGTCGCGTGCAAAACACGTTCTACTTTGCCGGCACTTTCCTGCAGCTATTCTCTTCTTTTATCGTGGGCACCATAGCCCACACGCGTAGCCTGGCCGCCGGCTTCGCCATTGTCGGCTTTATCTATATTCTTGCGTGTCTTTCCGGAACATGGCCGGCCGAAGACAAGGCTACGATATCCGAACCTAAGGATCCTGTGGCAGCCTGAGCGCTTCAGCAATTCCTGGTGGCTTGGGAAGGTAGCGGAGCTACGTCGCTACGTTAGAACCTCGGAGCGGCTCAAATTATCCAGCTGCTGAGCGGACGTTCCGGAGCTTTCTCATCAACCAAAGCACATTCACGATGATGGCGGCGACGCAGACCGTTATCAGCAGCATACGCAGATAAGAAGATGTTGCGACGCTGAGACTTACTCCGGTACCAAGAGCGATATAAGCAGCCAGGCATGCGGGACACTTGGGCAAAAGCACCAGAATCACTGCCGGCAGTGACCATCGCGTGAAAACAAGCCCGCGCCGCACACGTGACGACGGAGCAGGAAGTCCGTCCGTCATCATGCGTGCGGGTGTTGAGATGCGGGAGTTATTGGAAACCGTGTTGCAGCAAGTAGTCATCACTTACCTTCATGCGAGCAGCAGGATGCAGCCGTGCTTTTGGTCGGTGAAGATGACTTTGTCGTGACCACATCTTCAGGGTAGCGATCATGGTGCCGCACCCAGGCCATGGAATATGCCAGAGCGTCTTCGTCGCGGCCTTTAGGGGCCATATCCAAAAAGTTGTAAACGCCAAGCAAGATGTCCAAGCCACGTCCATAGGTGGAGTAGGTATGGAAGATGTTGCCTTCCTCGTCCTTGTAGAACGCGCTCAGGCCGGGCGCTTCATCGGAGGGGAAATGCTGCATCTGGTAGTTGTAGTACATGTTTTGCTGCGCCACTTCCTGTTGTGAGAAGGAGACGTTGTAGTCGCGGTTGAAGCCGTTCTCAAAAGAGGACACCCACTTGAAGTTCCATCCCATTCTCTTCTTGAAGGCTTCGATCTGGCTTATCCGCGCCCGCGATACCACAGCAACACGTACATCACGGTTCGCAAGGTGGGTAAGGCTGCCCTCCAGGTGGTCGGCCACCATGGAACAGCTGGGGCATCCTTCTTCCCATCCCGGACCAAACATGAAGTGATAGATGATCAGTTGGCTCTTGCCGGCAAAAAGATCGGCCAGAGTCTCGTTGCCTTGCGGTCCGGCGAAGACATAATTTTCTTCGACCTTCACCCATGGCAGTTCACGGCGTAACCTGCTGATCTCGTCACGCTGGCGGGTAAATTCCTTTTCTTTTTGCAGCAATTCTTTTCTGGCCGAGAGCCATTCCTTCTCATCGACGATTGCGTGTTCTTTGATTCCGGGTGCAGTCAGTGCTTGTGTCATAAATAAATACTCCTGTCGTGCTTTGTAATCGGTACTTTGTGTTGCGGCCTGCGGCCGGTTATGCCAGTTCGAAACTATCTAGCGTTTAGTCCGCTTTCGCGGGGTATGCAGTGTTGTTCCCAAGTTCTGTTCGGCTAGTTCCTTGAGTCCGAGCAACTGGCTGGCCCACATCTCCTGAAAGGGACCGACCCAGCGTTCATAAATCTGGCGGATTGGGAACACATTCAAAGAATTCCAACGTTGACGTCCTTCTTCGCGGGTGTTGACCAGCCCGGCTTCGCGGAGAGAGTCAAGATGCTTCATCACTCCGAAACGCGTGAGATGAGGAAAGGTCTCCACAATCTCCGTTGTGGTGCGCGGCTGTTTCCTGAGCAGATCAAGGATCGCGCGCCGCGTGGGATCGGCGAGCGCCTTCCAAACCGGATCAAGTTTGTCTTTATCCCGCGGCCCTGAAGGCGTTTTTGTCACGGATTACTCAGCGGCTTTCTTCATGGCAGCAAGCATGTGATTCCAGCCAGTGCTTACGCCCTGGCGATGCCCGGGATCAATCATGCCGATTGCCCGATGGCGAAGTGTGACGCGGCTTCCGGTGGCGGTTTTTTCCACTTTGACCTCTACATGGTTTTGCGCCGGATAGGACATGAACAAGGGCCCGCTCAATTCAAGTAGAGTCGGCGGTTTGATCACCTGCACAAAACCCCATAGGTGCCCAATGCCGTTGCCTCGATCCCGGAACCAACGTCCGCCGGGCTTCGGTTCAATCTGTAACTGCAGTGATTCTCCGGAAGGGGTGGTGTTGTCCTTTCCGAGCTTGTCCAGCATGACGGTAAACACCTTTTCCGGGGCTGCCTTGATATCGATGTGCTGTTCCACGTCCAGGGTCATGTCTTCAATCTTCATTTGAGTGCTCCTTTTGCATTACGTGAGTAAATAGTAACGTAACAAAAAAGTCACGTCAAGGGGCGGAGAGAGAAATTTTGCAGTGTCTCTCAAAAACAGGCCGGCGTTTGTTATGTCGCTCCGCTAACGCTGCGCTCCGGCCCATTCGACTCCTTCACGTTGTTCAGTCGCTCAGGGCAGGCTCTACGGCAGTAAGGTAGTATCCCCTCGTTCTGCTTACCCCGCCCTTATCCCTCAGCGCGGGCTTTTCTCAGAAAATCGGGCGCCGCGGGAACGGACGGGCTAACAACTGTCGCGCCTACGGCGCTCTGTGTATGGGCAGCCCTGGAGACTTTGTAAGATTGCGATTGTTGAGACGCGTCTCTATGGCTACATTGTGTCTTCTATCGAACATGCGCCCAGCGGCTGTGCCACACGTGCATCGCGAGGTTGGAGCCTGGAGACGGAGCCAAGCCACGTGAGAAACTTTAGATTAGTTGTTTGCTGGCCACATATAAGGCATAGTGACAGAAGCCCCCAGGGGTTGACCGAAAAGTTCTTTGACAAAATAAGTTCTGAGTTCGACGGCCCGCATCCTTGAATGAGACGGTGTGTACGGACTGTTGTTTAAGTAAGTAATCAACCAGGCTGTCAGAGGGTGGGCGTGCCAAAAAGCGCGCGCCTATCCTCGTCTCAGCATTTCGTCAGCGTGCGCTTTCCGCGACCAGAAAATACCAGTTGCCGCTGATGGACCCGAGATCAATCAGCAATTGGCAAAATGGCAACAAATACAGTCAGCACTCAGCAGTCAGCACCCAGTGAAACCAATGGCAAGACCAGAAAATCGTTCCTTTGGGATGTTTGAGCTAAGTCCTTTAGACATTGGGATGAACAGGGGTGGGTAGGGCGGGCACAATCGCCGCGATCTCCGTCATCGTACGATATCGCCGAGATCGGGAGGACAAAACCCTAACACTGATCAACACAGATGACACTGATCTGAAACAGCTTGCGGCGGATGAACGCGGATCAAGACCATCGGGATTTCTTGTGATCTGGAGATCGGCTGAATTGGAGGCCAAAACTAACCCAAATTGGGATGTGCTGTGTAAGTCCTTTAGATCTTGGGATGAACCGGGAGGGGTAGGGCCGTTCCCGACGACGTAGTCGAAACAGGCGTTCCATTTCGGAACGCCTTTAACAGCACTTTAACGCGATGACTACTTTGTCTTCCCTGTCCGGCGAACTATACTTCCCTGCCGATGCACACTCGATCGAAAACGCTTTTCTTCTTCGTCTTTGGTTTCGCGATTGCCTCGTTCTGCCAATCTCGCGACGTTTGTCCGAACAACCCGACGGATTTTGCCAACGTACAGCAAAGAGCAAACACCAACGATCCTTCCGCCCAGACAGCGCTGGCCTTCTGTTATGACCTTGGCCGCAATGTGCAGCCCAGTCGAAAAGAAAATATGCGCTGGCTTGAACAGGCAGCAGTTCAGAACTATGCGCCGGCAGAATATGAGCTGGGGCGTATTTACCTTTATGGTCGCGGAGTCCCGGCAGACTATGCCAAAGCTCTGCTCTGGGAACAAAAGGCAGCGGAGCAGGGTGATCCCCGCGCGCAACGTGATCTGGCCTTGATGTATGAACGCGGCTTTGGCGTAACAGCGGATCCAGCGCAAGCTGCCGCGTGGAACCGCAAGGCCGCAGCGCAGGGACAACCAGAAGCTCAACTGCATCTTGGCCAGGCGCTGGCAGAGGGATCAGGCGTCAAAAAGGACCCGGCAGAAGCGCGCCAGTGGTACACCGAGGCAGCCAGACAAGAATCTCCGGCGGCACAACTTCAGCTCGCGCGCACATACGCCCGCGGAGCCGACTGTTCACAAGCAATTCACTGGTACAAGGAAGCAGCCGGGGGCGGCGAACCTCAAGCCATGTATGAGCTTGGCAAGTTATACGCAGAAAAGAAGTGCGGTGCGGACCGCGTAAACGCCTTTCAATGGTTCAGCACAGGCGCCCGCTTCGGATCCCAGGAAAGCAAGGTGGAAGCAGAAAAACTTTCACCTTCCTTGTCGCCGGCAAAAAGAAAGTCAACACAACTGGCGGTGGAACGCTGGATTAAGCAACATCCTGGTTCGCAAAAGGAAGAAGACGACGAGGAAAAATAAGTAAGACCTGACACGGCATCACTGATCAACACCGCGATGCCGTAATGCCGTGCCAGAAATCGTATCTAGCTCTCCTAAAACCAGCCCTGCCCGTTCGGATTCAAAGCAGTCTCAGCAAACGCCCGTGCTGCCGCGGCTGAGTGGCGTGCTGCGTCGTCATGGAACGGAACCACCACGTAGTGAATTTCCCCCGCTTCCAGGTTTACGAAATTGTGATAAGCCGCGTACTCCACTCCAGCTTTGTGTCCGCCAAGAGTCGAATTGGTTCCCGGGGCAAGGAATATCACATATACCGTGCTGCCGGTCGGTGCAAGTATTGCCTTGCTCTGGAGCAAATCGGACAGTTTGCGCTGGATATCGAGATCGTTGAGTGAGCTCTTGCTCAAATCGCTAAAATCTTCCTGGGGCGGCGCAGCGCGCAAAGTCTTCACGTTATGTTTCTGTAATTCCGCCCGATGCGTCGTCGTCATGCCGGCCGCAATGTCAACCAGCGCAGTTTCGCGTCCGCGAAACTGCTGGTCCCCCCAGCCGGAGCCCCAAAAAATACTTACCTGCCGCACCGCGGTCAGCACCGGCCCGCCGTGAAAAGCTTTCGGCCCCGCCACGGAGAAATCGGCTGGAACAATCTGCGCCTTGCCGCCGTCATCGTCAAAGACAAAGTTAGGTTCCGCCGGACGGTCCAGGTTGGCAGCTTGCTGCGCCAATCCGACGCAGCCGGCAACACAAAACAACAAAGTGACAAATGCGAATCTCTTCATGGTTTCTCCTATTGGGTCACTTTCAATGAAATGTCGTCGAGTACAAAGGAAGTCTGCAATGACGAATCTTCCTGGCCAACGAAAATGACCTGAATCGTCTGTCCAGCGAAAGAAGCAAGGTTGAACGTGTGTTGTTGATAGCCGGTTATGTGATCCAGGTTAGAGAATGTTGCCAGGGTCTGGAGCACGGTTCCGGAAGAATTGCGGACTTGCACCTGCAAGGTGTCGAACGCGGTCGTTGTCGTAGTTTCAGCGGTGTTCACGTGCAGCCAGAAGCTGAACGAAGCAGCCGTAGCATTAGCAGGTATGACCACCTGCTGCATCACAGTGTCAGTGGTGGTTGTGCCCCAGCCGTTCATCCATGCGTCAAACGTGCCGGAGTGCGGCGGTTCGCTCGCGGAGCTATTAATGATGCTGAGTGGAGTATGGGTTGAGGTAAGCACCCACGGAGCCGGGGTCGCCGCACCATTTTCGAAACCGGGATTGCCGATCAATTCAGTTACGGTGCCGCCTCCATTCGATACCGTCACGGTCACGGTTGCCGATGTTCCCACATTGCCCGCGGCATCGAATGCCTTGGAAACAATGGTGTGCGATCCATTCGCCAACGCTGTCGTATTCCAGGCGAAGGATAGCGATGTCAGGTTGGTATTGCTGGCTACCACGCTGCCATCGATCAAAAGCTGCATCTGGGTAACGCCAACATTGTCAGACGCGGTGGCGTTCACCGTCACCGTACCTGAAACCGTGGCGCCATTTGCCGGGGCTGAGACGGAAGTGGTTGGTGGCGTCGTATCTGTTGTGGACGGAGTGGTTACATTCAGCGCGAAGTCGTCCAGCACAAACGACGTTTGCAGGGTCGAGTCTTCTGTGCCGATGAAATTAATTTGAATGGTCTGGCCTTTGAACGAAGTCAGATCAAAGGTCTTCTGCTGATATCCCGTCGCGTGGTTCAGGTTGGAGTACGTCGCCAGCGTTGAGAGTACCGTTCCAGAGCTGTTGCGCACCTGCAACGTTAAGGTATCAAAGGCTGTGGTTGTGGTGGTTTCAGCGGTGTCAATGTGCAGCCAGAAAGTAAGAGTGGCGGCTGTAGCGTTAGCAGCAATGGAGACCTGCTGCATCACTGTGTCAGTATGCGCGGAGCCAAAGCCATCAAGCCAGGCGTCCCACGTTCCGCCATGCGGGGGCTCACTGGTGGAATTGCTGATTACTGCTGAGGTTGTTGACCAGGGAGCGGGATTGGTGGATCCGTTCTCAAAACCCGGGTTACCGAGCACTTGTGTCGTAGTGCTTCCACCGCCGGAAGCGCTGACGGTGAGAGTAATCGTCGTTGTATGAGTAACCGTGCCTCCAGTTGCCGCTATGGTCACACTGACGGCGCCAGTTGTCGCCGTGCTGCTGGCCGTCAAAGTCAGGGTTGAGCTGCCGCTGCCCGGTGCCGCGATGGAAGCGGGAGCGAAGCTGGCTGTCACACCTGCGGGTAATCCCGAAGCCGACAATGAGACCGCGGAGTTGAAGCCGCCACTCACTGTCGTGGAAACCGTTGAGTTCCCGGAGCTGCCCTGAGTTACTGACAAGCTGGCCGGCGAAGCGCTGACTGCGAAATCAGGCGTCGCTGCGGAGTTAACGGTCAGAGCAACCGTAGTTGTGTGCGTAACGCTTCCTCCAGTGGCGGTCACGGTCACATTTACTGTGCCGATGGTCGCCGTGCTGCTGGCTGAAAGAGTCAGAGTTGAGCTGCCGCTGCCCGGCGCCGCGATCGAGGCTGGACTGAAGCTGGCGGTCACACCGGCTGGCAATCCTGAAGCCGACAATGAAACCGCGGAGTTGAAGCCACCGCTTACTGTCGTTGAGATAGCGCTGGTGCCTGAGCTGCCCTGGGTCACGCTCAACGATGCTGGTGAGGCGCCAACGGTGAAATCAGCTGTCGGCTGTTTCCATACGTCGGAAATCGTTGTAGCGGTTGCGGCCGCGCCCACACGGGTCAGGCCGTACAGATCTTCGATTGTTCGCAGGACATTGAAGTGGTTAATAATCTCTGCAAACTGCCCCTGTTTTACCATCGGTCCCACAAAAATGGTTGCGATATGGTTTCCGCTGGCGCTGTCATCTTCGTCCCAGGTCACGATCAGCAAACTGTTGTGAGTTTGCGCAAATTGAACGTAGCTGTTGATGTGCTGTTGCAACCATGTATCACCCTGAGCAATCGTGCCGTCATGCATATCGTCATTGAGATTCGGATCGATGATGGAAACGGTGGGCAGGTTTGTGAAGTCTGTCGGGAAGCTGGTAAACGGCTGGTTCGAAGTGGCGGGCACATTGGTGAAGTTGACCCAGGGAGCATGCTTTTCAGCATAGGCCCCGGAGGTACAAACCGTAGACCCGGCGGCGGGCAGGTCTTCAGAAAATCCGGTGAAGGTCTGGCCTGCTGCTGCCAGTTCACTGGCCAGGTTTTCAGTTGAGAAAGTATGCGGGCAGGTGTCATCGATAACACCCTGGTTCGACCCTGAAAACAGATCCAGGTAGTTCGGCTGGCTGGGATGCTCAACTCCAAATGATTGAGTGAACAAAGCGCCCTGTTGAGCAAGGCTATTGATGTAGGGAGCCGACGACGAACCAATGATGGAAGCGAAAGAATGGTTCTCTTCCATCACGATTACCACGTGGTCTGGAGGCGCGATGCCAAAAACGTTGGTTTGTGGGACCGTCAAAGACACGGTGCCGGTATGGGTAACGCCGCCTCCGGTGGCGGTCACTGTCACATTTGAAGTTCCGGAAATGGCCGTACTGCCAACAGTGAAAGTCAATGTTGATGTGCCGCCGCCAGGCGCTGCGATTGAGCTCGGACTAAAACTCGCGGTGACGCCCGTTGGCACACCCGACGCGGAGAGAGCGACCGCAGAATTAAATCCGCCACTCACCGATGTGGAGATCGTGGTACTCCCTGAACTGCCGTGGATAACTGAAAGGCTGGCCGGCGACGCAGCCACCATGAAGTTCGGTGCAGCCGCAGGGCTAACGGTCAGCGCCACGGTCGTCGTATGAGTGACGCCGCCACCCGTAGCCGTCACGGTCACAGTTGAAGTTCCCGTTGTCGCAGTGCTGCTGGCAGTAAATGTAAGTGTTGAGCTTCCGCTGCCGGGAGCGGCGATCGAGCTTGGACTAAAGCTTGCTGTTACGCCTGCTGGCAGACCGGAAGCCGACAATGTAACCGGCGAATTGAAACCGCCGCTGGTTGAAGTCGAAATCGTGGTGCTGCCGGAAGAACCCTGGGTCACAGACAGGTTCGCGGGCGAAGCGGCTACGCTAAAATCCGCTGCCGTGCCAGGATTAAAGACGATGTCCAGCACCGCATGGAGCTCAATTCCATTGGGCGCCACGCCCGTCTGGCCATGGAGGAAATCAAACATTCCCACGCCGGTTATCTTCACCGGAATATTCGCTGTCTGGAAGCTCGTTGTGGCATTGAACCGGCCATCAAATTCGGCCCGGGCATTCGTGATACCAGGCAAAAATGGACTGCCGGCGCCCACGCATGACGGCGAAGGAATCTCCGTGATCATCGTATTCCCGGACGCATCCTGAATGACCAGGTGATAGTCGGAATCGCTCTCCAGCTTGAAAAGGGTCAGGGTCGCATTGATCACCCACAACGTTGTCTCCGGACCAGTAATACGGTTGTTGGCCGGAATCGGGTTAGGCGCAGTAAACGCCCGCATCGCTGTAATGGTTGTATTCGTGGGGGCATTGAGGTTGACTTTGCTTACGTCGGCATCAGTCCCGGTTTTGACTGACCAACGTTCCACCCCGCACTGTGCCAACAGTGAGGAAGGGACCATCAGGACCGCGGCAACCAACAACAACCAGATTCGGCGGGACGTTCTCATGCGTTTTTTCTCCAGCCTGCTTTGGATTGTGACCAACTACTCAGGTTTGTAATCTACGGGAGCGAAGCACGATTCAGCATAAAAAGCGCATGAAAAGATTTATGCAGTGCCGAAATGGAACTGCATCAACTTTATTCTGAAGGAATTGAGAGTTGGTTGTAAGAATCCAGCAGCCGCGGCTACGCTGCAACGGGACCGAGACACAATGCATCCTTAACTGTAGTGCCGGCATTGCGCGCGATGAGCCAGCGGCAGAGTGTATTTGTCGCCCTGTCAAGCCATTGCGCCAGCCATTTCTGCCATGTCCGCAAACTGTAAAAGCAGTGATTCCGGTCACAAGCATCGCCCGGTCAGCGGCTTAAAACGTTGAAAAGATCAAGTGTGGGCAGTTCCCTCATTGGGGAACATCTATTACAAGATTCTTTTAGAACGGAATGCTTACCGGGTTTCGTGGCGTGCTTTGGGAGTTGCTAGATGGCATATTGCTGGCTTGACCGCCAATTGCTGAGCGCCTTTGAACACATTACTGGTCCCGCGCGAGTGCACGCGGAACTGGGCCCGTCTTCACCGGAATCCACCTGCGCCGCGCCACCAATCATTCGCCTGAAGGACAGAAAAACGTTAATCGCTCTCTTGTTGAACCCAGAGATGAATTTTGGTGACCTCTACTGTCTTGGCGATGTCAACGTTGAGGGCAACCTTGTCCGCGCGCTGGAAACCCTTTACCAGGCGCCGGATCGTCTGATCACGCGGATTATTTCCCGCTGGCTCGGATGGCTCCAGTCAAATAGCCTGCGCGCTGCCCGCGAAAACATACGTCACCATTACGATGTCTCAACTGACTTCTACAAACTCTGGCTGGATCCAAAACTGGTTTACACGTGCGCTTATTTTCCTGATGAAAATGCCAGTCTGGAACAGGCGCAATGGGAAAAGCTGGACCTTGTCTGCCGCAAGCTCTGGTTGCAACCCGGTGAAAAGGTGGTGGAGGCAGGTTGCGGCTGGGGCGCACTCGCACTGCATATGGCGCGCAACTATGGCGTGCGTGTGCAAGCCTTCAACATCTCGCATGAACAGATCGAGTTCGCCCGTGATCAGGCCAGGCGCCAGGGTCTTGCCTCGAGCATTGAGTTTATCCAGGATGACTATCGCAACATCACTGCGCGCTGTGATGCGTTCGTCTCCATTGGCATGCTGGAACACATTGGGCGTGAGCACTACCGCGAACTGGGAGATGTGGTCCACCGTGCTATCGGAAAGACAGGTCGAGGACTCCTGCATTTCATCGGAAAGAACCAGCGTCTGCCCTTCAGCACCTGGATCCGCAAGCGAATTTTTCCAGGTGCTTACACTCCCACTCTCCGCGAGGTTATGGATGTATTGGAGCCGCACGATTTCAGCGTACTTGACGTGGAGAACCTGCGCCTTCACTATGCCCGCACCATCGAATGCTGGCTGGAGCGTTACGAACGCTGTTTCAACCAGGTGACGAAAAGCTTTGGACCGGATTTTGCCCGGATGTGGCGCTTATATCTCGCCGGTTCAATTGCCGGGTTCCGCACCGGGACTCTCCAATTGTTCCAGGTCGTATTCGCAGGCCGTGCCTGCAAATCTCAGCCTTCCACTCGTGCTCACCTATACAGCGGTGCCGTTCGCCGCGCTTTTCAGGATGTGGAATGTACTCCTGCGATGTCCTAATCGTGGGCGGCGGGCCGGCCGGTTCATCCTGCGCGCGGTCTCTGGCTTCCTCGGGATTGTATGTTGTCGTCATGGACCGGTCTACCTTTCCGCGTAATAAGGTGTGTGGCGGCTGGATCACCCCCTGGGTCCTGGACGCATTGGAAATCAATGCCGACGACTACAGCCGTGATCGCATGATGCAGAAGATCTGTGGCTTTCGTATAAGCGCCATGGATTCACACGAAGACGCACGCGAAATTGAAGTCACATACGACCATGCCGTCAGCTACGGCATCCGTCGTGTCGAGTTTGATGACTACCTTTTGCGCCGGTCCGGCGTTGAGGTAAAGGAAGGCCTTTCCGTCAGCAAAATCGAAAGATGCGGCCACCAGTGGATCATCAATGGAAACATCAAAGCCAGATTGCTGGTCGGAGCTGCAGGCCACTTCTGCCCGGTGGCGCAGTATCTGGGACAAGCGCATTCCGGTACACCCGTGATCGCTCAGGAAATCGAGTTCGAGATGGATACTGAACAGGCTCGTTCCTGTGGCATCCAGGCGGAAATTCCTGAGCTGTATTTTTGCCGCGATTTCCAGGGATATGGCTGGTGTTTCCGCAAAGGCAATTTTCTCAACATCGGCCTGGGTCGGCTTGACCAGCATGCTCTTTCCCAGCACGTCGTCCAATTTCTTGCTTTTCTACGTAAATCCGGGAAGCTGTCGTTCGACGTTCCTGGCAGACTTCCCGGCCATGCTTATCTTTTATATGGATACGCAAAACGCAATCTGCTGGATGACTCTGTGTTGTTGATTGGCGATGCCGCCGGCCTCGCCTTTCCTCAAAGCGGGGAGGGCATCCGTCCAGCTATAGAGTCAGGTTTGCTCGCCGCACAAGTGATCAAAGCCGCCAAAGGCGTTTACCATCGGCAGAGCTTGGCCGAATACTCTGATCTGGTGAAAACGAAAATCGGCAGAGGCCTTGGTTTGCCCGCGGCACTGTCCGCCTCCCTACCTGCTTCGTTGCGTAACAAAGTTGCGAGTTACTTTTTGAAACAACAATGGTTTTGCCGCCAGGTTGTGGTGGAAAACTGGTTCCTTCACTGAAATCGGTTGTGATTCCACTGAAAGGCCCTTTGGAACCTGGTTCGGCCCTCCCATTGGCAATTTTCGATCATTAAAAACCTTCCGTGTCTTACCGGGCCTCGACTTTGCCGGGAAGTTGCAAATCTTTGCATGTTATGGATGGCAGGGGTTGTCATGGAAGGCCGTTGGCCCATCCCAAGTGCTTGTCTTTCAATCACTTGCCAAAATCCCCACTTTTGGGAGCAGATGGAAGGCTACCTGCCTCACAGTAGAAATGTAATTAAAATCACCGGCCTTACATCCTCGACCCGCAAATCCCCTATGTAGAAGGACCTATCGCGTAGTGGCTTAGGCGTTTCCGGCGAGACCTACCGTGAAGATGGGGATAGTTAAGGCAAAGATCAGATTCTTGACCTTTAGAGAGGACACGAACAATGAACGCCAGCGTGGTAAAAGTCAGCGGACCGCAGCTGATCGATCAAATCGACCGGCATCGTTGGGCAGACCTCGGAAAGACGCGTTACGTCCGCGAGTATGTTCTGCCACTTAATCCTGTAATCATCACGGACGGCATTGAGCACTGGGCCGCGCGCAAGAAGTGGACGCTCGATTTCTTCAAGCGGCAATACGGCGGTCTGCCACTGACTGTAGATGGCAGGCAGCTCTCCATGGGGACGCTCATTGATGAGGTAAACGCTTCCACTCCTGCTCGTCCGGCTCCTTATCTGCGGAACCATCCCGTGAAGGACCTGCCCCAGGAGTTGCAGTCTGATGTGCATCCCATGCCGGAGTGTGTAAGTCCGAACTGGCTTGACCGCCGGCTGCTAAAAGCATGGAAGGACTTCACCTACGTGGAGCTTTACATCGGCGGCACGGGGGCCAAGTTCCCCGTCCTGCACTATGACGGGTTGCACACGCACGCCTTTCTGATGCAGTTGGAAGGCGTGAAGGAATATGTTGCGTTTCCGCCAGAGCAAGCACCGCTGATGTATGCCGGCAAAGACGCGGCTCACGAAAACAAATCGGCCGTGGACAACATTGAAACGCCGGATTTGACCCGCTTCCCGAAATTCTGCGGCGCAAGCGGTTTCCGCTTCAAGCTCCATCCCGGAGAGACCCTCTTTGTCCCTTCTGGATGGTGGCACACCGCGCGCATCCTCTCTCCTTCCATCACCGTCTCCATCAACGCAGCCAACGCCGCTAACTGGAAGAATTTCAGCCGTGATTTCCGCCAGTCCTACTGGGGTGAGCACAAGGCGCGAAAAGCTGTGGGTTCGGTCTATTTCGGTTTGATCGGTACAGTGATGCGCATGGCTGATTTAGCCAGTTACTAAACTTTTCTTCCAGCTAGTTGAACAGGTTCATGAACATTTCACGCAAACCTGATTTTACTTTGGACGAACAGATAGAAATTCAAGCCACAATGTTGCGAAGGGGATGAAATTGAGAGACGACAAATTCTTTGCTGGTGACCGGGTTGTTGTGCGCTCGCCCCAGGAAATCCTCTCAACGCTCGATTCCAACGGCACCCTGGACGACCATCCTTTTATGCCGGAGATGCTGGCATTTTGCGGCAAGTCTTTTCTCGTCCACCGGCGTGTAGAAAAGACCTGCGTAGAAACACCACCGCCGATCGAGCCGAATCGGCGCTTTGCAAAGAACGACGTTGTCACGCTGGAAGGCCTGCGCTGCGACGGCAGCGGGCACGACGGCTGCAAGCGTGGATGCCGCTTCTACTGGAAAGAAGCCTGGCTACGCCCGGCGGATGGCAGGGAAACCGAAGTGCCTGTGGATGAAGCCGCTCTCGTAGAGTTGCGTGCGCGCCTTAAGGTAAGGGCTGACGAGGAACGCTATTTCTGCCAGTCAACAGAGCTGCTCCGCTCAACCGAAGCCTTTCCCGGCAAAATGAAACCCTGGCTGGTGCGAATTGCGTTGCGGCAAATCCGCCAAAACGATCGCTCACCATCAGAAATTGCAAAGCTCTTCGTGCGCTGGTTCCGGATACGACTTCATCGCGCCGTAGCAGGGGATGACCGGCTTCGCGGGCCCAACACCAATGGCACACCGGTCGAGGTGCTCGATCTCAAGCCGGGCGAACTGGTTCGTGTAAAGCCCAGAGATCAGATCGTGACCACTCTGAATCGCAAGAAACGCAATCGAGGCATGGTCGTTTGCCATGAAATGACCCTTTGCTGTGACTCAGTGGCCGAAGTTCGCTACCGCGTCAATCGCGTGATTGAGGAGATATCTGGCAAGATGCGCGAACTCAAACACACCGTCACACTGCAAGGGCCTCATGGCGAAAAGTCTTTGTGTGATGAGTGTCTCTGCTACGGCGAAATGGGCGATTGCCCGCGCGGTGAATTGATGTACTGGCGCGAAATCTGGCTGGAGCGCGTGAACGGACAAGGTCAGGCCAGGCCCGAAGGTGAGGAATCAGCATGCCGGCCATAGTGTTTGCGGAGGCTGCACACGCCTCGGCAAATCGGACAATCACGGAGAACACAATCCATGTCCGCTCATTGAGTCTACTCGCCTGCAAAGGCGAAACGGGTCGGCTTGCCCGGTATTTGTCCGCAAGCGAACGGCAGAGTGCTGCCCGATTCCATTTTCAGGCTGATTACGATCGCTATATAGCCGCGCGCGCTTGCCTGCGCTTGCAACTCGGCGCCTTTCTGGATCGCAATCCCACATCCTTATTATTCCAATACACAAGTTTCGGTAAACCGTTCATCGAAAATTGCGGCATCGAGTTTAATCTCTCGCACTCCGGCGATTGCGTGTTGTTTGCGTTTACTCGTTCAGCCGAGATTGGCGTGGACATTGAACGCATACGGCCCATTTCCGGTATGCGAGACGTGGCCAGACAGAATTTCGCCGCCTCGGAATTTGCCCGCTGGGAAGCAACGCCTGACCACGATCGGGTGGAAGCCTTTTACCGGTGTTGGACTCGCAAAGAATCTTTCATCAAGGCGATATGCGAGGGGCTTTCCTGCCCCCTGGATAGCTTTGAGGTGTCATTTGCATTGCATCAGCCGGCTCGTTTGACGACCGTGCACGGAGATAGCGCTCTGGCGGCTCCGTGGTGGATGGCCAATTTATCAGAATTTGCAGGCTACGCGGCCGCCGTAACGGCGCGCCCCGCAAATCTGGACAACATACGTTTGGTAGTGCGGGAGATAGCGAGCGCTGATCTTCGAGCGCTGACCTTTGGGGATAGCGGAAATTGAATGAACATTTGTATACAGGGCGCAGGCGTGAAATTGATTGAGAAAGCCTATGAGCTTTCGCCGATGCAACAGGGCATGTTGTTTCATGCCATCGGCGCGTCGGGCTCCGGCGTGGATATTGAGCAGATCGTCTGCCAGCTAGACGAGCGGCTCAACGCCGCAGCCATGTTGCGCGCCTGGGAGCTGATCGCTTCACGCCACACGATTCTGCGGACCGCTTTTGCATGGGAAGGAATCACCGAGCCCCTTCAATATGTCTACGATTCCGTACAGATTCCTTCTGAAATTTCCGATTGGCGCGCCGCCGATGCCGCTGAGCAAGTGGCGAGATGGGACCGCCTGCTGGCCACCGACCGCAAGCACGGTTTTGACTTGTCCCGCGCACCGCTGATGCGGTTACATATCGTCCAGCTGGGCGAGTCTTCCTATCGCATGCTGTGGACATTCCATCACGCTCTGTTGGATGGCCGTTCGTTCCCGATTGTGTTGCGCGAAGTCTTTGCGACGTATGCGGCGTTTCGCGATGATGTGAAAGGTGGGCCACAACTCGCCGCGCGCAAACCCTATTACGACTACATCGAGTGGCTGCGCACCCAGGATCTGGTAAAGGCCGAACAGTTCTTCCGCGAAAAGCTAAAGGGATT
>WNFC01000641.1_pt1 | contig 80083 bp, 65 predicted proteins | sample 5400541 | NCBI WGS metagenome assembly WNFC01 (sample SAMN13153342, study PRJNA577476) | soil metagenome | isolation source: 120 cm saprolite under Douglas fir tree site 2 hole 2 replicate 1 | place: USA:California | collected 2015-04-18
AGCGCACGCCCGAGGAGAGCCTCTACCTCATCCGCACCGGGCTGGTGGCGCACCAAGGCATCCTCGACCACCTGCTGCGGCTCGATGGGGCGCCGCAGTCGCTCTTCCTCGACGTGGGGCGGGCGCTGCAGCATGAGCTGTACGTCTCGCGCTACTTCTGTCCGCCCAGCGCGCTCGAGTTCCGCGCCGAGTACGACCGCATCGGCTCGGTGCTCCTGCTCGAGGCCTTGCGGCTGCTGGACGACGAGCGCAAGCGCAAGGCGTTCGCGCTGGCCCTGCTGGCCGCGTTTCGGGCGCTGCGGTCCTTGCGCTACGTGCCCGCGCCGCCCACGCCGCACACCCGCCGCGTGCTGGTGATCCTCTCCCTCGTGCGCAGCGAGCTGAACGCCCTCGTCGGTTATCTCGAGACCGATCTGCCCCGCCTCTGCGCCACGGTGGAAGGCGTGGGCGCCTCGGCCGCGGCGGGGAGGGCCGCCGCGCAGCTCATCCGCGACGGGCTGACCAGCGTGCCGCCCATCCTCTCGCAGCCCCTCACCGACCGCTCGCAACTCGACGAGCAGCGCAACAAGCTGGTCGAGGCCACCAAGGAGGCCGTCGGCATCATCGCCCACGCGCTCGACCCCGCCCTCGGGCTCTACGCTCTCTTCGAGGACGACAGCGCCCGCGCCGACCAGAGCGAGCGGCTGCGGCGCGACCTGTGGGTCTTCGGCGAGATGTGCCGCCACATGGCGCGCGAGCTGGAGAAGCCCGGCGCCGACCCCGAGTCGAAGACCGAGGCGCTGCGCCGCTACGCGACCGAGTTCCGCGACGTGGGCTACCAACTGCTGCGCCACTCCGACCGCGAGCTGTTCGACCGCTTCCTCGACCTTTTGGAGGGCTGGTCGTTCCGCCGGGGGGAAAGCACCGCCATCCGCATGCAGCGCCTGCGCGACGACTGCTACCGGTTCGCGGAGATCCTCGCCCGGGCGCTGGATATGGTCTCGAAGCGGACCGAGCTGCAGAAGATCCCCGTCGATGAAGCGATATATCAGCAAGCGCTTGCGAAGGCGTTGCAGGCGCGGTAAGCCCGACTCCAGTGGGGGAGCAAACTGTCGAGCTTTTTACCAGGACTACGACATGTGTGTCGTGATCCAGTCGGTAGTCAACGCTGGGCGCCCGGGTCAGGCAATCGTCCCGGGTTGCAAAAGGCTGGTAGGAACTAATGTTTCCAATCCGGGCCGCGTCCCGGCATGCTTGTTGCTCAAATCGTAGCGCCGCTGCTGCTGAACCAAAGGAGAAGTGCCCTTGCACGAGCTCCATCCGTTCCGCCAGAGGACGTTCAAGCAGCGCGTTTCTCTCGAAGGCGTCGGCCTCCATACCGGGGCGAAAGTACGCGTGACGCTGGCACCCGAACCGGCCGACAGCGGCATTTCCTTCGTCCTCATCGATTCCTCTCCGGCGGTGGAGATCCCCGCCCTGTCCGCGTACGTGGTGGACACCACCATGAACACTTCGCTGGGCCGGGACGGCGCCCGCGTCGGCACGGTCGAGCACCTCATGGCGGCGCTCGCCGGCTGCGGAATCGACAACGCGCGCATCGAAGTGGAAGGCCCCGAGGTGCCCATCGTCGACGGCAGCTCCGAGCCGTTCGTGGCGCTGGTTCGCCAGGCGGGCATCCACGAGCAGCGCGCCATCCGCCGCTTCCTCATGGTGCGCCGTCCGGTGACTGTGACCGACGGTGACAAGCTGGCGCGCCTCTCTCCGGCCCGAGGGAAGTTCTCCGTCAGCTACACCGTCGATTTTCAGCACCCGCTCATCTCCGACCAGTGCTGCAAGCTGGAGATGACCGAGAAGTCGTTCCAGAAGGAGATCGCCCGTGCCCGCACTTTCGGTTTCAAGCGCGACGTCGAACGCTTGCACCGTGCAGGCCTGGCGCGCGGCGGCACACTGGACAACGCCGTCGTGGTGGACGACTTCAACATCCTCAACCCCGAGGGGCTGCGTTTCCCCGACGAGTTCGTGCGCCACAAGATCCTCGATGCGCTGGGGGATCTGTCGCTGATTGGCATGCCCATCATCGGTCACTTCACGGCCGTCAAGTCGGGCCACGCGCTCAACAACCAACTGGTGCGCAAGCTTCTCGCCGAGGCCGACGCCTGCGAAGTGGTCCAGCCCGAGGCCGCCGACGAGCTGCACGAGATCCAGGAGCGGCTGCTCCCGGTGCTCGCGTTCGAAGAGCAGTTGGCGTAGGCCGCCCACTCCCGCGAACGCCTTTCCGCTTCCCCTCTCAGCGCGGGGTGGCTGGCGGCGGCCGCGAGTTCGACAGGCCCGCCTTGCGGTGTTCCTTGAGCATGCAGCGGTCCATCGCCACGAACAGCCCGGCCTTGCGCGCCCGCTTGGCGGCCTTCTCGTCGATCACGCCCTCCTGCATCCACACCGCGGGGATCTTGAGCGCGATGGCCTCGTCGATGTGCGCGCCGACCTCCTCCGACTTGCGGAAGTGATCGACGGCGTCGACGGGGAAGGGAATGTCGGCGAGGCGCCGGTAGACTTTCTCGCCGAGGATCTCGTCGCCGTCCGGCCGCACGGGGACGATCTTGTAGCCGTTGTTTTGCAGGTACATCGCCACGCTGTACGAGGGCCGATCCGGATCGGGCGAGAGGCCGACGAAGGCAATGGTGCGAATCCGCAGCAGGAAGGCCTTGATTTCCTCGGGGCTGGGGTTCTGGAACGCCACGCGCCTCCCTGCGGTTGACGAGAGGGCCCGACCGCCCTAGGGTGCGCGGTCCGCCTTTCTGGGAGAGTCGCATGAAGAGCCGCACTTTGCACGTCATCGCCCTTGCCGCATCGAGCTTCGTCGCCTGCAAGACAGGCGGCGGAGCAACGGCGGGCAAGGGCAGCATCTCCATCGATCCCTCGGCGAAAATCGCCGAAGTCGACGGGAAGGTCATCACCTACGGGGAGCTCGAGGGCGACAAGGACGTGGGCCCGAAGGTGCGCCAGGCCGAGGTCAAGGCGCTCACCGACCTGTACGACCAGCGCCGCGGCCTGCTCGACGAGCTGATCAGCCGCCGCCTGCTCGAAGAGGAGGCGAAGAGCAAGGGCAAGACGCTCGAGCAGTGGTTGCAGAGCGACTACCTGAATACCGTGCCCGACCCGTCCGACGACGAGCTGAAGTCGTTCTACCAGGCGAACAAGGCTCAGATGCAGGGCCAGACGTTCGAGGAGATGAAGCCGCGCCTGAAGCAATTCGTCAAGCAGCAGAAGCTGCGCGAGGGCATGGGCAAGATGCTCGACGGGCTCAAGGAGAAGCACCACGTGCAGATGGCGCTCGAGCCGCCCGAGCTGCCGCGCATCGAGGTGGAGGCGAAGGGTCCCTCGCGCGGGCCGTCCAGCGCGCCGGTGACCATCGTCGAGTTCAGCGATTTCCAGTGCCCGTTCTGCGGGCGCGAGGCCCCGGTCATCGAAAAGCTGATGAAAGAATACCAGGGGAAAGTGCGCCTCGTCTTTCGCCACTACCCGCTCGACTTCCATCCCTTCGCGGAGAAGGCCGCCGAGGCGGCCGTGTGCGCCGCCGATCAGGAAAAGTTCTGGGAGATGCACGACAAGATGTTCTCCAACCAGCAGAAGCTGGCGGTCGACGATCTCAAGGGATATGCAAAATCGCTCGGGCTCGATTCGGCAAAGTTCGATCGGTGCCTCGACAGCGGCGAGAAGAAGCCGCAGATCGAGGAGGACCAGAAGGCCGGCTCGCAGGCGGGCGTGAACGGCACGCCCGCGTTCTTCGTCAACGGCATCTTCGTCAACGGCGCGGTCCCGTACGAGCAGATCAAGCAGACGGTGGATCGCGAGTTGAAGCGGAAAGGGTGATCCGCCGTGAGGATGTCGAAGTCGTTCGTTCCCACCTTGAAGGAAGTGCCGGCGGACGCGACGGTCGCGTCGCACCAGCTGCTGGTGCGCGCCGGCTACATCCGGCAGCTCGCGGCGGGCATCTACAGCATCCTGCCGCTGGCGCAGCGGTCGATTTTGAAAATCACCGAGATCGTCCGCGAGGAGATGAACGGCATCGGTGGCCAGGAATTCTACCTGCCCGCGCTCAACCCCCGCGAGGTCTGGGAGGAGTCGGGGCGCTGGACGGTGATGGGCGAGAACATGTTCCGGCTCAAGGACCGCAAGGGCGCGGACCTGTGCCTGGCCATGACGCACGAGGAGGTCTTCACCGTGCTGGCGCGCGCCGAGGTGCGCAGCTACCGGCAGCTCCCGCAGACCTGGTACCAGATCCAGACCAAGTTCCGCGACGAGCCGCGGCCCAAGAGCGGGCTCTTGCGCGTGCGGCAGTTCACCATGAAGGACAGCTACTCCTTCGACGTGAATCGCGAAGGGCTGGACGTCTCTTTCGAGAATCATCGCCAGGCGTATGTAAAGATCTTCGCGCGCTGCGGTTTGAAGACCATCCAGGTCGAAGCGCATTCCGGCGCGATGGGCGGGACCGGCTCGACGGAGTTCATGGTGCCGACCGACGCGGGCGAGGACTTGATCGCTTCGTGCGAGTCGTGCGGCTACGCCGCCAACATCGAGAAGGCCGAGTCGCGCGTCGAGACAACTGACCGGTACAAGCCGGCGGGCGAGACGCCGGCTCTGGAAGAATTCGCCACTCCCGGCGCCGTGACGATCGAAGCATTGTCGGCGAAGCCATACGGCGTGCCGGCCGACCAGCAGCTCAAGACGCTGATCTACTTCGGCGACGAAAAGCCGCTGGTGGCCATCTTGCGTGGCGACGATCAGCTCAACGAAGCCAAATTGCAGACGGCCTCGGGCGCCTCCGTGCTCCGGCCGGCGCATCCCGAGGAGATCCAGAAATGGATGGGCGCCCGGCCCGGTTCGCTCGGCGGCATCGGCGTCACGCACGTGCGCGCCTTCATCGACCGGCGGCTGGTGGGCCTGTCGGGGCTGGTCACCGGCGCCAACAAGGACGGTTTTCACGTCAGGAATGTCTCCGTGCCGCGCGACCTGGCGCACGCCGCCGTCGCCGACCTGCGCATCATCAATGCCGGCGAGGGCTGCCCGCGCTGCGGAAAACCTTTGAGCGTCGGCAAGGCGCTCGAGGTGGGCCACATCTTCAAGCTGGGCACGCGCTACTCGGAAATGATGGGCGCGCGCGTCCTCGACGAGGGCGGGAAGGAAGTGCCCATCGTGATGGGCAGCTACGGCATCGGCATCGAGCGCATCCTCGCCGGCGCGGTCGAGTTGCACCACGACGCCGACGGAATCCGCTTCCCCATGAGCATCGCGCCCTTCCACCTCGCGCTCTTGCCGCTGCAGATGCAGGACGCGGCGGTTCGCGACGCGGCCGAGAGGCTCTACCAGGAGCTCACGGCAGCCGGCATCGAAGTGCTGCTCGACGACCGCGACGAGCGCGCGGGAGTGAAGTTCAAGGACGCCGACCTCATCGGCCTGCCGCTGCGCATCGCCATCGGCAAGAAAGGGCTGGCCGAAGGCAAGGTCGAATGGAAGCCGCGCGGCGCGGCGCAGGTCGAGTTGGTCCCGCTCGCCGAGGTGACGGCGCGGGCGCGGGTCGCCGTGCGAGAGGGCGGTGGGGAGCTCCCGAAGTGAATCGCATCTGCGCGGCGCTCGACGTTCCCGACCCGCGGGCCGCCGCGTCGCTGGCGCAAAAGCTCGCGGGGCATGTGGGCGTGTTCAAAGTGGGGCTCGAGCTTTTCGTGGCGCATGGGCCGGCCGCGGTCGATGCGATTCGCAAATTTGCCTCACCGATTTTTCTCGACTTGAAACTGCACGACATCCCGCAGACCGTCGAGTCGGCGGCGCGGGGCGCGGCGGCTTTGGGCGTGTCGTACGTGACTGTACACGCAGCCGGCGGCGCCGCGATGATCGCGGCGGCGCGGCGCGGGCTGGGCGCGGGCCCCAAGCTGCTCGCCGTCACGGTGCTCACTTCGCTCGACGATGCCGACCTGGCGGCCATCGGTCTGCAAGGCGGCGCGGCCGCATCGGCGCTTCGCCTGGCGAGGCTGGCCGTCGGCGCGGGCGCCGACGGAATCGTCTGCAGCCCGAATGAAGTGGCGCTGCTCCGCCGCGAGTTGGGCCCTGCGCCTCTGCTCGTCGTGCCGGGCATCCGCCCCGCCGGCGCAGCCGCCGGCGATCAGCGTCGCACCGGCACGCCTGCCGACGCGGTTCGCGCAGGGGCCAGCCTCCTCGTCGTCGGCCGCCCTCTGCGCGACGCAACCGACCCGGCGGCGGCCGCAGACGCCATCTCGCGGGAGATCGATTCGATCTCCCAAAGCGGGACGAACCTTCACACGACTCAACTAGAACCAGAACGAGAACCCAAACGAAAACGAAAATCGTAAGCGGCCTTTAAAAAGTACCCGTTTGCGATAGCTCCTAATCGAAATCGCAAACGCAAACGGGTACTTTCAAAAGTCCGTTTGCGATCGGGTTTGCGTTTTGGTTTGGGTTTGCGTTTTGGTTCTCGTTCTCGTTAAAGCCACTCCGCGGTCAGCGTCCCGGCCGCGGCGTGAGGCGCGCGAGCGGGCCGCTGAAGGTGAAGATGTAGCTGCCGTCTCCTTGCCGCGCGTTCTGGATGAGACCGAGCGCGCCCTTGACCATCGCGTTCTCGTTGAGCCAGCGATCGGAGGGCCGGAAGCGCACGTGCAAGTCGGCCTGCGAGAGCGAGAGCAGCGGCCGCAAGTTGACGCTCCCGTCGACGTCGGCGTCGACGTCACCGCCGCGCGCCAACGTCTTGTCCACGCGCGCCACTCCTTTCTCGACGGTGACGTTGCCGTCGAGGTGCCCGAGCGACGTCCTGGGGAGGGGGAAGCCTTGGACATTCCCTCCGGTCACGGCGGCGCCGTCGAGCGAGACCACGACGGAACCCATCGCCGTCTCGACGGGCTGCAGGCCCGCCAGGTTGATCTGGAGCTGCAGCTTGCCGGTCGCGTCGAGGCCGGCCATCTCCTTGAGCGGCAGGGCGTGCAGGTCGACGTCGCGCGCGTCGAGGCGCAGCGAGACCAGCCCCGGCTGCTTGGGGTCGTTGCTCAGCGCCGCGTGGCCGCGCGCAGTGCCGCCGTAACCGTTGATGGCGAATCCGAACGAGGTCTTTCGCAGGAGGAGCGCGAACAGATCGGGGCTCAAGTCGGCGCGCTCGAGATGCACCTCGGGGATGGCGTCGCCGCCGGGCGGTGGGGGAATGCGCAGCTTCACGTCGCGCGCGCGCAGCCCGGCGATGCCCGAGGGACCGAGCGAGCCGATGCTCAGGTCGGCGCCGTTGCGCTGCGCCTCGATCTCCAGGCGGCGCGCCAGCGCGTCATAAGGAAAAGTGAGGATGAGGAAGATGCCGAAGAAGATCACTCCCGCCGCCGGCAAGAGCAGCCGGCGCGTCATCGGATGGCGCGCGAGGCGGGCGAGATCGGCCAGATCGGCCATCAGGACCCCTGCCAGGCGCTCACGCTCAACGACACGTCGAGCACGTCTTTGTTGTCGAAAGACTTGTGCAGCCGCAGCCGCCGGACGCGCACCACGCCGGGGCTGCGCTCGACGTTCTGCAGCAGCCTGACCAGCTTGTCGAGCGGCACCTTGCCGAGGTTAACCTCGACGGAGCTCTCCTTGGGCCGTCCGCCCTGGCCGCCGGCCACGACGCCGCGATCGGCCATGCCGCCCACCTCCACCCCCTCCTGCCTGGCGATCTGGTCGACGAAGCTCATCAGGCCCGGCGGGCTCTGGCGCAGCCGCGCCTCGAGCAGTTGGCGCTCCTGCTCTTGCGCGCCGTACCCTGCGGCGAGGCGCGAGATCTTCTCGAAGTCGAGCCGCTTCTCGTCGAGCGCCGCCTGCGCCCGGCCGATGGCGGCCGCGAAGCTCGCGTAGAAGATGAGCGCGATGAGGAGCGCGGCGCCGCCTGCCGACAGGGCGAGGAGCCGCTTCTCGCGCGGCGATGCGGCGGCCAGCCAGGTCTGGGAGTCGGCCAGGAGCGCGCGCAGCTTTTCCATCATGCGCCCCCCGGCGACTCGCCCGAGCAGATTTTCCATCATGCGCCCCCCGGCAGCTCACCCGAGCAGACGTAGCCGAAGTCGTAGTTGAAGGAGATCCTGCTTCCCGCCCGCTCCGTGCGCGGCGGCTTGATCTCGCCGAAGCATTTGTCCTTCTTCAGCGCGGCGGTGATGTCCTCCACCTTGGCGAAGCTTTCCGCGGAGCCCTTGATGCGAATGCTGGTGGTGGTCACTTCCACGTCCTCCAGCGTAGGCAGGGCGCCCTCGGGCATGCGCGCCACCAGCTCGGCGAACACGTCGGCGCCGGAGACGCGCGGAATGCCAGCGGCGCGGGACTTGCCGCCGGAGAGCTGGCCCACCGCCTGCCGGTAATCGGTGAGGCACGTTCCCAGGATGCGACGGGTCGCGCTGCAAACCGCCTCGTCGTACGCGGCGGCCTGGCTGCGCAGCGAGGAGAGGCGCGCCATGCCGAGCCCGAGCGCGAGTACCAGCAGGACGCCGGCCGCGATGCCGAGCCGGCCGAACTGGCCGCGCACTTGCCACAGGTCGGTCTTGAAGGCGAATTCACCTTTGCGAAAATTGATCCGGCCCCGCGGCGTCTGCGCGCGCACCGCCAGCCCCAGCGCCAGCGCGTGCTCCGGCGTTCCGGCGTGGAGTTGCGCCGCCTCGGCGGGGATCTGCAGCTCGGCGCCGAGCCGCTCCGCCGCGCCGGGCAGAAGCGCCACCGGTCCCGCCAGGAGGAGTGTCTGAGGCGCGGCTCCCTTTGCGCCGCGAGCGCGCAGCGAGATCTTCACATCGCGCGCGAGGCCGGAGAGCACCCGCGCCAGCACCGTCTCGTCCGTCCTGGCCGCTTCCCACGCCGCCGCTCCCATCGAGGCGATGGCGCGCGTGTGCGTCGGCCGCCCTCCGTCGAGCAGCACCAGATTCGCGCGCTCGGGTCCCGCCTCGAGCAGCGCGACGGTGAGCGCCTGCGGCTCCACGCCCGCCCCGTCCGTCGAGGAGAGCAGATGCTTCTCGCCCAGGGCCGCGAGCGCGAGCGGCGCGAACGTCACCACGCGCGGCTCGATGCCCGCCGCCGCCAGCGTCTCGAGGTGCTCGCGCAGCGCCGATTTCTTCACGATGCCGACCAACACCTCCGTCTTCCCCGCGCTCTGCGAGAGCACCGCGAAGTCCCAGACCACTTCCTGGATGTCGAAGGGGATGGCGCTCTCCACCTCGGCCGGCAGCACCTGCTGGATGCGCTTCGAGTCGACGAAGGGCAGCGTCACCAGGTGGCTGGCGACCATCGCGCCGGGCAAGGCGACGGCGATGAGATCTTCGCTCCCCAGCGGCGGCTCGAGGCCGAGCTGCGCGAGCGCGCCCTTGAGCCGGTCTACCGGAGAGCCCTCGGCGGAGATGGGCGCGGTGCGCACCTCCTGGATGGCGAAACCCCGGAAGCTGCTCTGGGCGGTCGCCACCCTCAGTCCGTCCTGCGCCCAGTCGAGTCCCACGATCCGGTGCATTACTCTTCCTTCCAGTAGAGCAGCTTGCCCAAGGCGTCGTCGTAGCGCACCACCGCGGTGACTTTCTTCTCCAGCCTGCCTACGTGGCCCGTGGCGGTGATGCGAAAGGTGTCGCTGGTCGAGCCGAAGAAGGTGGAGGCGTTGCCGTTGATGCGCGGGTCGATCTCCGGCCGCAGGCGGATGCCGTTCGCCTGCAGGATGGAGACGAAGTCCTGCGCCGAGATGCCGAAGAAGGAGAACATCTTTCGCAGCTGGAGCTCCTGCAGGATGGTGCGCAGGAGCCGCGGGTCGCGCAAAACCGGGTCGTTCGGATTCTGCGCGGCGATGAGGATGTTGGTGAGCATCTGCTGCGGCTCGTTGGTGTTGATGTTCAGCTTGGAATTGATGTCGGGCCAGATGGTGAGGCGATCGCCGAAGGCCGCCATGAAGCGGTCGTTCACGCCCCGCACCATGAACAGCTCCTCGAGGCTGTCGAAGTGCGCGTTCTTCGCCTTGTAGCGGGGCTGGTAGCGGTCGTAGGCGCTATTCTCGTCGCTGAATCCGTTGACGAAGGGGTTGGCGGTGTTGGTCGGGTCGATGGCCGAGCCCGTCTCGTCGAGGTCGACCCAGTCCTTCATCGCCAGGATGACGTCGTCGCGGCGCACGCGGTCGCGGTTGGCGTCTTCCTCGCCGAAGATGAAGTCGTACTTCGGGTCGGACATCATGGCGCGCAGCTGGATGAGCGTCGCGAGCGGCGCGGTACCGAGGCCGTCGAGGCCGACGACGTTGATGCGGCTGTTCTCGTCGACGATCCGGGCGTGGAAGCTGCCGTCGAACGATCCGAACGGGTGGAGCGCCGGCTTGTCCCCGGCCGGCTGCGCCGGCGCCTCGGTCGGCGGCGGCTCGCGCCTCTCGGCCTTCTCCACTCCCGCGATGTTTCCCGAGAGCAATGCGCCCATGGCGTTGGAATCGATGGGGAGGATCTCCCACAGGCGGATGCCCAGATTGGACGCGGGCGCGGGCTGCCCCGGCAGGGCCGCTCTCTGGCCGCCGGTGGCCGCCGCGATGCCGGCGGTGAGCTGCCCGCCGAGCTGATCGACCTGCTTTTGAAAATGGAGCAAGAGCCGCGACAGGTTGACGGCCGAGCGCGCCAGGTAATACGCGCGCGTCTCGTCGCGCAGGTTCTCCGCCAGCTTGAGCGAGACGCGCGAGCTGTAGCTGAAATCGACGCCGACGGCGGTGAGGATGGCGATGGTGGTCAAGACCAGCACCAGCGCCACGCCGCGGTTGTTGGACGCGCTTCGCATCAGAAATCCAGCGGCGAGCCGAGGGCGATCCGGGTCTGCGTCGACCAGGTCTTCTCCTTCCCCTGCTCGTCCTTGATGGTGAGGGCAATCTTCACGCGCGGCGGCACCAGCACCTGGCCGCTGCGCGAAGCCGAGTTGGAGTCCCACTCGTCGCGCCAGTCGCGCTCCTTGGGGTCCCACGCCTGGATGTTGAGCTTGAGCACGTCCTCCGCCAGCAGGGCCTTCTCGCCGCCCCGCTCCGGTTCCTCGTCGAAGATCGGCTTCACGCGCCGGAAGACGGAGGTGTTGCCGTTGTCGTCGCGCTCGAGCCGGTACTGGAAGACGGCCTGGTCCGACTCCTTGGCGTCGACGTGCAGCCGCTCGTGCGCGAACGAGGTAAACATGAGGTCCGCCTCGCCGCGGCCGTTCTTCAGCTTGAAGAACGTGGGCCGCTCGCGGAAGCGCTTGCGGTCGAAGTGCTCGGAGAGGAACGTCATGGAGATCTCGCGCGACATGCGATCGAGCGCGGCGCGCATGGTCTGATCGCGGTCCTCGGCGCGCTCGACGCGCTGCTTGAGATCGTACGCGCCGTCGAACGCTTTCCAGGTGATGCCGCCGATCATCGCCAGCACCGCGATGGCGATCATCACCTCGAGCAGCGTAAAGCCGCGGTGGCTCATCGCTGCTCTCCCGGATCGGCCGAGGGGCCTTTCCCGGGCAGCCGCAGCGGCTGTCCCGGCGCCGGCTGGCCTGGAATCGGCTGGGCAGCCGGCGTCTGGCCTGCCCTGCCCACCGTCTCGGGGAGGATGACGATCATCTGCGAGCTGGCGACGCTGCGCTCCTGCTTGCCGTCGCGCCACGCGACCGTGAGGCGGATCTCGCGCACGCTTTTCTTCAAGGTCTCGATGAAGGTCTTCGCTTGCCCTTGGAGGATTCCTCCCAGGGGGCCGCTCAGCATGGCTTGCGCGCCGCTGGTCTGCACGCCCTTCGTCGCGCCCTGCGCTCCGCCGAGCAGGTCTCCGAGCGCGCCGCCCATGGCGCCCTTGGGCGCGTTCTTGTTGTCGCCGCCGACGCCGAGCATGCCGAGGAGCTGCGCGGGGTCGAGTTGGACGTCGGGTTTCAAGATCTCCGCGCGCCACGAGTAGCCGGCCGCGCCCTCGTCGTCGAAGGTGCCGTGCTTCTCGTCGTTGAAGTCGGAGAAGCCGTTCTTCTGCAAGTCATCCTCGACGTCGAGCATCTTGGCTCTCAGCAGCAGCGTCGCTTCCGTCGCGCGGCGGCCGTAGGCGTGCATGGCGACCGCGCCGCCGTTCAGGTCGGAGATGGCCACCAGCGAGACGGCGAGGATGGCGAGGCTGATCATCACCTCGAGGAGGGTAAATCCGCGCCCGCGGGTCATCGCCTCTGCCCCGGCGCGTCGACGCGCTCGCCCACCACCTTCACCTTGCCGGTGAGCGGCGAGACGAGCAGCGAGAAGACGTCGTCACCCTGCGCGAGGTGGATGGACGCTTCCTCGGTGAGCCCGCTCGACCAGAAATAGAGGAACGCCTTGCCGCTCGCGTAGCGCTCGGGCTGGTGTTGAACCCAGACGTCGGTGAAGCGGACCGACTTGCCCAGCTCGGTGCGGGGAATGTCGGGGCTGGGCGCAAAGGCGCTCTTCTGCAGAAGCTCCAACCTGGCGCGCTCCTCTTCGGAAAGGCCTTCCGTCTTCGTTTCTTGAAGCAGCTCCTCCTCACGCGTCGCGACGCGCGCGCCGTTCTGCGAGCGCTCGCCCTCGCGGGAGATGCGCACGTTGCTCTTCGAGCACTCCGACCAGTAGGCGCCGTCATCGAGATCGAAGACCAGCCGGCAGGTGTGGCCGGCGATGGCCGCCGCGCCGTAGAGCGCACGAAGGCCTCCCGCGAGCTGTCCGGTCTTCTGCCGCAGCTGCGCGCGCGTGACGGCGGACAAGGCGGGGATGGCGACGGCGAGCATGAGGCCCGCCACGCAGAGGGCGACGCCGACCTCGATCAGCGTCAGGCCGCTTTGACGTTTGAGCGTCATTTCCCCGCAGTGGACCCGGGCGGCGCGACGCCCTCGCCGCCGTGGACGCTGATGTCGTCGCCGCCCCCCTGGGCTTTGTCGGGGCCGTAGGAATAGACGTCATATCCCTCGCCGCTGCGGACATATGCGTATTCGCTGCCCCAGGGATCCTTGTGCAGGTCCTTGATGAACTTGGGGACCAGCTGCCCGAGCGACTCGGGCCACTGTCCCGTCTCGACGTGGTAGAGGTCGACGCCGTTGGAGATGGACTTCAAGTCCAGGGTGGCGGTGCGGATCTGCGCCTCTTTCAATTGACTGAAGACGTTGTATGCGATGGCGCCGGCGATCATTCCCAGAATGACCAGCACCACCATGATCTCAATCAGTGTCATGCCGCGCGCACGCCGCTGCGGCTTGCGCGCCAATTTGTTTTCCAGATGAGTGCGAATCGACTTGAACATTTTCTGCCCTTTCAACCCTTCCTGCCCGGGGGGCGTTGCGGGGGGTGGAACCCCCCGCACAAGCGGAGGCGGCCGCAGGCCGCCGGAGCGCCCCAAAAAACAACCTCACGAATCGTGCGCAGAACCTCCGCCATCAGCACCCGCTCCTCATTTCGGGACGAACGTGTTGAGCTGCATGATGGGCATGAGAATCGAGAAGACGATGAACGCCACGCCGACGCCCATGGCGACGATCATCACCGGCTCGAGCAGCGAGGTGAGCGCGTTGACGCGCATCTCCACCTGCGACTCGTAGCTCTTGGCGACGTTCTGCAGCATCTCCTCGAGCTGGCCCGACTTCTCGCCGATGGCGATCATGTGGAAGACTAGCGGCGGGAACTGCCCCGAGCGCTTCAAGGGGGCCGCGATCGATTCTCCCTCGCGGATGGCGTCGCGCGCCTTGTCGATCACGTCGGCGAGCAGCGTGTTGCTGACGATGTTGCGCACGATGTCCATGGCCGTGAGAAGCTGCACGCCGCTGGCCAGCAGCGTGGCCAGCGTCTTGGCGAAGCGGGAGATGGCGAGCATCCGGATCAATTCGCCGAAGACCGGCGCCTTCAATTGAAAGCGGTCCCACCAGGCGCGCCCGCGCGGCGTGCGCACCCAGCGCCGCACGCCCCAGGCGAGCGCCGGAACTCCGAAGAGCACGAGGTACCAGTAGTCGCGCGCGAACGAGGAGAGCACGATCAATATCCGCGTCGTCCACGGCAGCGTGACGTTCATGTCCTCGAAGATTGTGGTGACTTTGGGAATGACGACGACGAACAAGATCCCGACGATGATCACCCCTACCACCACCATAATGGCGGGATAGAGCATCGCCCCGATGATCTTGCTGCGAAGCTGCGCCTGCGCCTCGGTGAAATCCGCCAGGCGCGTGAGCACCACGTCCAGCGCGCCCGAGCTTTCTCCGGCGCGAATCATGTTCACGTAGAGCTCGGTGAAGACCTTGGGGTGCTCGGCGAGCGCGTCGGCGAGCGAGGAGCCCTCGTTCACCTTCTGCTTCACCATCCCCATGATCCGCTTCAGGCGCGGCTGATCGATCTGCTCGACGAGCGCGGTCAAGGAATCGACCAGCGGGATTCCCGCGCCGATCAAGGTGGCGAGCTGCCGCGTTGCGATGGCCAGGTCCTGCGAGGAGACGCCGGTGAAGCCGAAGAGCGCCGCGATGTCCACCTCGCGCGCGAGGCCGGTCTTCTCCTGGCCCGCGACGGCGCCCGCCTCCGCGGCGCGCGCCTCGGTGAGGTAGACGCCGTCCTTGCGCAGGAGCGAGCGCAGCGTCTTGCTGCTCTCCGCGTCGCGGATGCCTCGCACCGTCTTTCCCTGCTCGGTGAGGCCGTTGTACTCGAACACCGGCATCTAGTTCATGTCCTCCTGGGTGACCGAGAGCACCTCGGCGATGGAGGTGACGCCGCTGAGCACTTTCAGCGCGCCGTCGTCCATCAGCGTGCGCATGCCCCTGGAGCCGACGGCCTGCTTCTTGATGGTGCCGCTGTCGACGTTCTTCAAGATGAGCTGGCGGATGTCGTCGTCGATCAGCATCACTTCGTAGATGCCGCTGCGGCCTCGATAACCGGTCTGGTTGCACGAGTCGCAGCCGACCGGCTTGTAGATCATGCCGCCGCTCGCCTCGCGCACCTGCTTGGCGGTGAGGCCGATCTCCTTCAGCTCCTCGACGGTGGGGAAGTACGGCTTGCGGCAGTCCTTGCAGAGCACGCGGACGAGTCGCTGCGCCAGCACGCCCATCAAGGACGACGCGACGAGGAACGGCTCGACGCCCATGTCGACGAGGCGCGTGATGGCGCCTGCCGCGTCGTTGGTGTGGACGGTGGAGAAGACGAGGTGGCCGGTGAGCGAGGCCTGGATGGCGATCTCCGCCGTCTCCAGGTCGCGGATCTCGCCCACCATGATCACGTCGGGATCCTGGCGCAGGAAACTTCGCAAGCCATTGGCAAAGGTGAGCTCGATTTTTGGACTGACCGCGGTTTGCGAGATTCCTTTCAACTGGTACTCGACCGGGTCCTCGATGGTCATGATGTTGAGGTCGGGCCGGTTGATCTTGCTCAGCGCCGCGTAGAGCGTGGTGGTCTTGCCGCTTCCCGTCGGACCCGTCACCAGCACGATCCCGTGCGAGCGTTGGATGAGCAACTCCATGGTGCGGAGCTGATCCTTGTCCATGCCGATCTCGACCAGGTCGAGCAGCACGGTGCTCTTGTCCAACAGACGCATCACCACGCGCTCGCCGTAGACGGTGGGCGTGGTCGACAAGCGGATGTCGATGTCGCGGCCGGCGAGCTTGACGCGGATGCGGCCGTCCTGGGGCAGGCGCTTCTCCGCGATGTTGAGCCCGCCCATGATCTTCACGCGCGAGATGATCGAGTTCTGGAATCGCTTGGGCGGCCGGATCACTTCCTGCAGCACGCCGTCCACGCGGAAGCGCACGCAGATGTCCTTCTCCTGCGGCTCGATATGGATATCCGACGCTCTTTCTTTCGCGGCGCGGAAGAGCAGCGAGTTGACCAGGCGGATGATGGGCGCCTCGTCGCTGGAATCGAGCAGGTCTTGCGGCTCCTCCAGCTCGTGCGCCACCGTGTCGAGATCGCCCGCCTCGAGATCGCCCACCAGCTCCTCGGCCTCGTTCTTGGCGCGGTCGTAGACGGAGTTGATGCAGTCGAGGATCGACTGCGTCGGGACCAAGAGCGGCGTGACCTGCGCGCCGAGCAACACGCGCACGTTGTCCACCGCGCCGGTGTCGAGCGGGTCGGCCATGGCCACCACCACCGACTCGCCGTCGCGTCGCAGCGGCATGAGCCGCGCCTGCTTGGCGAAGTTGATGGGCACCTGCTTGACCAGATCCGGCGCGACCTCATCGGCGGCGAGGCGCATCTGGTAGGGCAGCTCCAGCTGGGCGGCCAGCGCCTTGAGCACCTGCTCCTCGGAGCAGGCCTTCAAGGAGATGAGCACTTCGCCCAGCCGCCCACCGCGCTCGGCCTGCACGGCCAACGCTTCCTCGAGCTTCTCGCGCGAGATGACGCTGTTGGCGAGCAGGATCTCGCCCAGCGGCCGCCCCGCCAGGCTCCGCTTCTTCGGCGTCGTTTCGAGCGCGGCTGGCGACAAAGGGTCCATTCAAACCTCAACGATCGGGCGCCGCCTTGTCATCGGGGGGCGGCGGCGGCGGCTCGGGCGTTTGCACGCCCGGAGCGGCATCCTTCCTCTGGTCGATCGGAACCGGAGCAGGCGAGGGAGGCGCCGCCGGCGACGACCCGCGGTCCATCTGCTGCGGAGTATAACGTTGCGCCGGCCCGATCACCCGTTGGTCCGAGGAGCCGGGCCCGCCGTTTTCGACCTTGTTGAGCTCGTCGGTCACGCCGCGCCGGACGCGCGAGAGCGGTCCTTGTTTCCGCTCGTAATCGATGTTCGCCTCGTATCCCGGCTCGTCGCCATAGAAGCGCTTCACGAATTCCGCGCGCTCGGCCATCTTGCGTTCGAAGATCCTTCGGTAGTCGCTCTGGTCGCGAATGATGTACGGCGTGAGGAACAAGAGCAGGTTGGTCTTGCTCTTCCTCGAGCTCTCGTTGCGGAACAGCCAGCCCACCAGCGGCAGCGAGCCGAGCACCGGGACCTTCTTCACGTCGCGGATGGTGCGCTCCTGGATGAGGCCGCCCAGCACCACCGTCTCCTGGTCCTTGGCCACCACCGTCGTCTTGGCGCTGCGCTTCGAGGTGGTCGGGCCGAGCTGCTTGTCGACGCTGGCGATCTCCTCGGTCTGCTCGTCCACCTCGAGCCGCACGTAGTCGCTCTCGTTGATCTGCGGCTTGATGCGCAGGCGCAGCTCGACGTTCTGGCGCTGGATGGGCGCGTAGAGCGAGCCGAGTCCCCCCAGGCCGAGGAGCGACGAGTTGAGCGGCGTGGTGCCGGTCGTGCCCGTGGTGCCCGTGGTCCCGGTGAGCCCGCCGAGACCGGTGAGGCTGGGCGCGTAGCCGGCCTGGAAGGGGACGTTCTGGCCGACGGTGATCTCGCCCTCGGTGTTGTCGGTCATGATCACGTGCGGCGTGCTGATCACGTTGACGTCGCTGGAGCTCTGCAGCGCGTTGAGCACGATGGAGAAGGAGGGCACGGTGATGCCCGCCACGGTGATGGGCGGGCCCTGGATGCCGGCGAGAAAGCCGCTCAGCGAGGCGAGCGAAGCCACGCCGCCCAGCGAGTTCAACCCGCCCAGCTCGCTGCCTACCACCACCGGCGCGTCGCCCTTGACGCCGCGGAAGGAGACGTTGTTGAGGACGGTGCCGCCGTGCGCGGAAACGCCCAGCTCGAGGTCGTTCTGGAGGTTGACCTCCATGATGACCGCCTCGACGAAGACCTGGCGGCGGCGGATGTCGAGCCGCTCGACCACCTTGACCAGATTTCGATAATCGGCCTGGCTGGCGATGACGACGAGCGAGTTGGTGTTTTTATCGGCGGTGATTTTCACTTGCCCGCTGAACAGGTCGGCCGTGGCCGCGCCGCCCGGCGCGCCGGTCATCCCCGGAGGCGCGCCGCCGGGGCTGCCGGTCCGCTTGGAAGAGAGGCCCTGCGCCAGCGCCTGCAGCGTGGAGGCCACGTCCTCGGCCTTGGCGTTTTCGAGGTAGTAGACGTGCACGCCGCCTTCGCCCGAGGGCACGTCGAGCTGCCGGATGAGCTCGAGCACGCGCGAGAACGACTTCCCGCCGGCGATGACGATGAGCTTGTTGGTGCGCTCCTCGGGGATGATCTTGCTCACCTGCACCGGCCCGCCCGACACTTGTGGTCCGGGCGGCTGCAGCGGCATGCCGGGCTGGGGCGGCTGCATTTGCATGGGCTCCCCGACGCCGAGCTGGCGCGCGGAGCCGGGCCTGGCGCCGGTCTGCGCCGAGAAGATCTCGGTGAGCTTCTGCGCCAGCTCCTGCGCGCCCGCGTACTGCACGGGGACGATGTGGATCTCCTCCGACCCGCCCGGCTGGTCGAGCTGCCCCACCAGCTTCTCCAGCCGGCGCATGTTCAGGCCCAGGTCGGAAATGATCAGAGTGTCGGGTGGAAAGATCTGGAAATCGGAATCGCGCGAGGTGAACTGGTTGAGCACGTTGCGCATCTGGTCCGCCTCGACGTAGCGGAGCTTGAACAGCTTGGTGACCATCTGCTCGATGGCCGGCGCCTCCGCTCCCGGCTCGACGTAGATGGGCACGTTCGCGCGCGACGACTGCTTCTTCTCCACCAGCTTCCAGTAGCGGCCCACCGGATAGACGGCCCAGTTGTTGGCGTCGAGCGCCGCGACGAAGACGTTCCACACCTCGTCGGCGGGAATGGGCGAGTTGGAGAGGATGGTGATCTTTCCCGACACCCGCTCCGGCAGGATGAAGTTGCGCTGCGTGAACTGGCTGACGAACTGGATCACCTCCGCCAGGTCGCGCTTGTCGAACGACATCACCACCGTCTTGGCGTTGGTGTGGATGTCCTTCTTCTCGACCGGCGGCGTGGCCGGCGGCTCGGTGGCGCGCGTCGCGCCCGGGGCCGCCGCCGCCGCGGGCATCTTGGGCGCGATGGTGTTCGTGTAGGGCGGGCCCGCCGGCGGCTTCTTCGACGGGATCGGCTTCACCCGGCGCCGCGGGAGGTCCTCGTCCTCGCTGGGCATCCCCGCCTGCGGCTTGAGGTACACGCCGCGGTTGGGCGGCACCGGCGGCTTCGGTTGCGCGTCATCGGCCTCGACGTCCTCCTGCGCGCGCAAAGGATGGGCGAACGCGAGGGTAGCGGCGAGGGTGAGCAGGCCAAGCGCGATACGCATGGATCTCCTGGACTACTCGATGGAGTACGTCTTGCGGATGGTCTCGCCGCGGCGCTCGAGCTCGATCTCGATGCGGTTTGCGTCGCGCAGCTTCTGGTAGATCTCCAGCGCCTTGTCGGGGCTGTTCATCTCGTACCCGTTGATGCGGCGGATGACGTCGCCGTTCTGCACGCCGATCTTCGCGTAGAGCGAGTCGGGCACGATGGAGAAGAGCTTGAACCCGTTGGCGACGCCGTTCTTGAACGACGGGACGATGCGCGCCTTCGTCGCCAGGTCGGAAAGGTTGGTGAGCGCGTTGTTGATCTCGCTCTTCGCCACCACGTACTGGTTTTCCGAGAGCTGCTTCACGCCATCGCCGCCGCCCGCCACGACCATGCCGGGCTGCGGGATGGGCGCGATGCCGAGGTTGGGCGGCGGGGCGGCGCTGTTGTCGATGTACTCGTTCTTGCCCTCGTTATCGACGAGCACGCGCTCTCTCTCGACGAGGTAGATGCGCGCGCCCTGGTACTTGTCGCCAATGCCGTAGACCTGCGTCTCGTTCAGATCGGGGTTGGTGATCTGACAGAGCGAATAGCGCGCCGGGTCGGCGATGGCCGTCCCCACCAGGGTGCCGTGCAGCGAGCTGCGCACCGGCACGGGGTTCCAGCCCGCGCGCACCTGCTCCACCTGTTGCTCGGCGCCCGCCGCGGCCGGCTTGGGCAGCGGGACCTCGAACAGCCGCGAGACCTTTTCGGCGTCCAAGTCGGTCCTCTGCGCCGCGGCGGCTACTTGCGGCGCGACCGAGCTGATCTGCTGGAGCAAAGCCGGCTTGGGCGCGATGGCCGCCGCCGTCATGGTGTTGACGGTGCGCGCCGCGAGATACGCGCCGAGCACCACCGCGGCCACGCTGAAGGCATGCGAATATCGCTGTAGGATCAACTCCACAGCACGCGCGAAGAGCAAGCCTCATGCCAGCAGGGATCACGCCGCGAAACGGCCGGGAGGACGTTGAGGAAGCGGCCGGGCGACAAGGTGACAAGGCGAGCACGCGCCGCGCTGACAATTTGTCCATCGCCGAAACCAGAACCAAAACCAGACGCAAACCCTGAACCCAAACGAGAACCAGAACGAGAACTAGAACGTGCACCTGCACCTGGTCGGGTTTTTGAAAGTACCCGAGCAGGAGCAGGTGCGAGGAGCAGGGTGTTGGAGCAGGGGCAGGCGCGCGCCAACGCCTCCGGCGTTGGCACTGGCGCCTGCATTTGGGGCTGGTGCTGTAGCTCGCTGCGCTCGCGCTGACTGGAATCGTCGTCGGTTCGTCATCGTCGTCGGTTCGTCATCGTCGGCCTCCTCGCTGCGCTTTCTGTGAAGGAGGCCGACGATGACGAATCTGACGACTGTGTTTCCCCACGAGAGGCTGATTGCGTATCAAGTCGCTTGCGAGCTGCTTGATCTGGTGCGGGAGCTTCGAATCTCCGATTCGAAACTCCGTGATCAAGCCATGCGCGCTGCGCAGAGTGCGTGTCTCAATATCGCAGAAGCCGCTGGGCGATTTGGCGGGCCGGACAAGGCGCGGGTCTTCGCGATTGCTCGCGGCGAGGCTTGCGAAGTTGCAGCCGCTATCGACATTGCGGCTCGGTCGAGGCAATGCGACAAGGAATCCGCTCGCGTCGCAAGCGCTGTCGCGCGGCGGCTCTACGCGCTGCTGACCGGGCTCATCCGTCGTTAGCGCCTACCCAAAACCCAAATGCACGCGCCAGTGACAGCGCGGAGCGCTGGCGCGCGCGTGCCCCTGCTCCTCGCACCTGCTCCTGCTCGGGTGCTCTCAAAGAGCCGAGCAGGTGCAGCGCCGTTCACTCTTTCTCGCGGTCGAGCTTGCGATAGATGGTGCGCGCGGCGATGCCGAGGAGCTGCGCGGCGAGGTTCTTGTCGCCCTTGGTCTGGCGCAGCGTCTCGCGGATGACGCGCAGCTCGATGTCCTCCATGGTGGTGCCGAGCGGGACGGTCAGCGTTCTGCCCTCGACGGCGCCGGCCAGCCCCGCCGCGCGCGCCGCGCCGCCGCTGCGCACCGACTCGGGGAAATCTTCGGCGTCGATCTCCGCCCCGCGCGAGAGCACCACCGCGCGCTCGATGGCGTGCTCCAACTCGCGCACGTTGCCGGGCCACGGGTACGACTCGAGCCCCTGCAGGGCGGCGCGCGTGAGTCCGTGGATCGACTTGCCGTTCTTGGCGGCATAGCGCGCGACGAAATGGTCGGCCAGAAGCGGCACGTCCTCGACCCGGTCGCGGAGCGGCGGCAGCGTGATCTCGATGACGTTCAAGCGATAGAAGAGATCCTCGCGGAACTTTCCCTGGCGCACGCGCGCGGAGAGATCCTGGTTGGTCGCGGCGACGACGCGGCAGTCGATTTTCAACATACCGGTGCCGCCCAGGCGCTCGAACTCGCCCTCCTGGAGGAAGCGGAGCAGCTTCACCTGCACGGCGGGGGTCAATTCGCCGACCTCGTCGAGGAAGAGCGTGCCGCCGTGAGCGCGCTCGATGCGGCCTTCCTTGCGCTGCACCGCACCGGTGAAGGCGCCGCGCTCGTAGCCGAAGAGCTCGCTCTCGAGGATCGTCTCGGGAATGGCCGCGCAGTTGATCGGCACGAAGGGGCCGGAAGCGCGCGGCGAGTGCTCGTGCAGCGCGCGCGCGAACAACTCCTTGCCGGTGCCGCTCTCGCCGAGGAGCAGCACCGTGGCGCTGGAGGGGGCGGCCTGGCGGATGACGTCGAGGGTGGCGCGCAGCGCGGGGCTCTGGCCGATGATGGGCTGCTCGGCGCCGGCGAGCCGCGCGCGCAGCTGCTTGTTCTCCTGCACCAGCTTCCGCTTCTCCAGTGCCTGCGCCACGCTCTTGAGCACGGCGTGACGCTTGAGCGGCTTGGTGAGGAAGTCGTACGCGCCGTCCTTCATCGCCGCCACCGCCGCCTCGACGGTACCGTAAGCCGTCATGAGCACCACCTCGGCGTCGGGCGCGACGGCGAGGACGGCGCGGAGCAGCTCTTGCCCGCTCATGCCCGGCATCATGAGGTCGGTGAGGATGACGTCGACCGGCTCGCTGCGCAGCGTCTCCAGCGCCTGCGGGCCGCTGGCCGCCAGCAGCACGCGGTAGCCCTCGCGCGAGAAGATGCGCTCGAGCGAATCGAGGTTGGCCTGCTCGTCGTCGACGACGAGGATCGTTCCACGCGTATCCGCCACGGGCGGACTATAAGGCCTGTTTCGGTCTTTGCGCGACGCCGTGCTCACCGCTACGACCCGTCCGTGCCGCGACGTTCGCCGCGCACGTGCCTCGGCAGACTTCACCTTCTGGCGTCAGAGCGGCTCCACGACGCGGCCCGGCCGAGGCATGGCGGTGAGCACGGCGTCGCGCTGAGGCCAAAACCGGAATGTCGCGTCAGTCCGAAAAAAGCGCGTCGACGAATTCGTGGGGGTTGAATTCCTTCAAGTCGGCGACCTTCTCTCCGATCCCGACGTAGCGGACCGGGATCTTCAGCTCGTCGCAGATGCCGATGATCACGCCGCCCTTCGCGGTGCCGTCCAGCTTGGTGAGCACGAATCCCGTCACGCCCAGGGCTTCGTGGAACTGGCGCGCCTGCTGGATGGCGTTCTGCCCGGTCGTCGCGTCGACCACCAGCAGCACTTCCTGCGGCGAGCCCTCGCGCGCCTTGGCCAGCGTGCGCTCGAGCCGCTGCAGCTCACCCATCAGATTCGACTTGGTGTGCAGGCGGCCGGCCGTGTCGCAGAGCACCACGTCGATCTTTTCGTTCTTGGCGCGCGTCACCGCGTCGAAGAGCACCGCGCCCGGGTCGCTGCCGTCCTTTCCGCGCACCATCGGCACGCCTGCGCGGTCGGCCCACACGTCGAGTTGCTCGCCGGCCGCCGCGCGGAACGTGTCGCCCGCGCCGAGGATGACCGACTTGCCGGCCGCCTTCAGCTTGGCGGCCAGCTTGCCGATGGTGGTCGTCTTTCCCGTCCCGTTGACACCCACCACCATCACCACCTGCGGCGGGGGCGCGTCGGGAAGCCCGCCGTGACCCGCGGCGCCGGCCGCCTGACCCAGCGAGAGGATGCGCTCGATCTCCTCGCGCAGCGCGGCCTTGACGCGCGACAGATCGGACAGCTCCTTGCGCTTCAATCGCTCGCGCACCGACTCGAGAAGCTTCGTCGCGGTGCGCACGCCCACGTCCGCCGAGAAAAGAATCTCCTCCAGCTCGGCGAGCGCCGCTTCGTCCAGCTCCTTGCTCGCTCCCACCAGCGCATTGAGCCGCGCCATGAAGCCGCCGCGGGTCCTGGCAAGGCCCTCCGCCAGCGTGCGGCCCGCCTCCTGCTCGACGAACTTGCGGCGCGCTTCTTCCTGGGCCCGCTTCTCCTCCTCGGCGCGGGCATTCTCTTCGGCGCGGGCGCGCGCCGCGGCCTCCTCGCGCGCGGCGGCCTCGGCCAGCTTGCGCGCTTTCTCCGTCGCCTCGGCGGTCTTGCGCGACTCGTAGTCCAGCTTGCGCTGCGCGTCGGCGACCGCGCGCTCGTAGCGATCGACCTCGGCCTTCGCGCCGGCCGACGACGAGTCGCGCGCCAGCGCCTCGCGCGCGGTTTGCAGTTGCTCTCGCGCCTCGGCCAGCTCGTCATGCGCCTTCTGCTCGCGTGCCACACGCTCGGCGGGCGCAGCCACCTCGGGCATCACCACAGGCAACGGCGGCGGCGCGATTCGGCCCGGCTCCGGCCGCGGCGGCGGCGGTTTGCGTCGAACCAGCGCTCGCGCCAGCAGCGCGACGAGCAGCGCCGCCACCACCAGCGCCGCGACGACGACGGCAACTTGCAGCGCATCAACGCCGATCAGGAGCAACACTTACCTCTCTCGGGCCGGACGAAGCCTGAAGCCAGAGGCTACTCCGGCAACGCCGGAGGGGCCTTCTGGCTCACGGCCTCCAGCGGCAGCGGCGTCGCGCCGCCCGGCTGCCCCGCGACGGCGGCGGCGTGCCACTTGCGCTTGCTGCCGGTGTCGACGCCGCAGTGGGTGGCATCGGAATCGCACGCCACCACCTGGTAGAAGACCGCACCCTCGTCCTGCGGGGGCAGCTCCGCCTTGTAGCCGCCGTAGCCGCCGTTCTCGTCGCGCACCATCCCCGTCACCTGGTCCCGGCCGTCGTTTCCGCGCCACAGCACCACCACGCGATCGGGCATCTGCCCGTCGTCCGACGAGGGCACGATCTGCACGCGCACCATGATGGGCTGGTTGGGCAGCACGCGATAGAGCGTGTTGTGCGTGAACTCGTAGGGCCCCGCCGGCTTCTCGGCCGAAGCCGTCGCCGCCGGCGCCGCCGCTAGCGGCGCCTTGAAGGTGATCACGTACGGCGTCCTGGTGTCGCCGTCCCCCTGGCGTGTCATGGCGCCAGCCGCGTTCTTGGCGGTGATGAAATACTCGACGCTGCCCTTGGCCATCGTGCCGGGGATCTTGCCTTCGTAGCTGTCGCCCTCGGTGCGCGCCAGCGGCGAGTTGGTCACGTTGGCCGCGCCCGCCTGCTTGGCCTGGAGGACGGCCACGGCCACCGGCGACTCGGAGCGGATTTTCACGCGCACCGTGAAGTCCTGCCCCTCGGCGGGCTGCGCGCTGGCCTTGCGGTGCTCAATGACGGGCGGTGCCGAGGCCTTGGCGATGGTGCGCTCGCGCGGCGGCGCTTCCTTGGCCGGCTCCTCTTGCCGCGGCGGGGGCTCCGCGCGGTGCTTGCGCTCCTTCTTGGGAGGAGGCTCGGTGCGCGCCACCGCGGCGCCGCTGCCGGCGGGCTTGCCACCGCCGACCGCGTACGGCTTGCTCGACGAGCCATAGGTCGAGGGGCCGTTGCCGAGCAGGTCGCTCGACTCGATCCAGTACTCGGTATCCGCGCCGCCCGGGAAGGTGATCTTGAAGATGTCGTCGTATTCGTTCTTGACCATCGGCGACTCTTCCACCTTTCCACCCGGGCTGCGGTGGTGGACGACGGCGGTGAGCACGCCGGTCTCGTCGGTGATCCGCGCCTCGATGTGCACCTGGCCCCTGGCGACCGACGACTTGACGTCGCTGATCTGGGGGGGCTTGGTGTCGTCGGCGCGGGCCGAACTTGCCAGCAAGCACGACGCTGCGAATGCCGAGACGATCGAGGTGCGCATGGGCATGGAGAGTATCCCACCTTTGCTCAAGATCAACGCTCGCTCGCAGACGGGATCTACGCGGCGGCGGTGGCGCCCGCGGCCTGCGGCGAGAGCTTGACGGAGACGATCTTGGAGATTCCCGGCTCCTCCATCGTCACGCCGTAGAGCGAGTCGGCCCCTTCCATGGTGCGCTTGTTGTGCGTGATGACGATGAACTGCGAGCTGCGGCACATCTCGCGCACCATCTCGTTGTAGCGGCCGACGTTGGCCTCGTCGAGGGGTGCGTCCACCTCGTCGAGCAGGCAGAAGGGCGTGGGCTTGATGAGGAAGATGGCGAAGATGAGCGAGACAGCCGTAAGCGCCTTCTCGCCGCCGCTCAACAGATTCACGCTGGCCAGCTTTTTCCCCGGCGGCTGCGCGACGATCTCCACGCCCGGCTCGCCGCCCGCCGGATCGTCGACGAGCTGCAGCTCGGCCACCCCGCCGCGGAACAGGCGAGGGAACACCTGTTGGAAGCGCTCGTTGACGAGCTGGAACGTCTCCTTGAAGCGCTCCTTCGAGGCGCGGTCGATGCGGCCGATGGCCGAGCGCAGCTTGGCGATCGACTCCTCCAGGTCCGTCTTCTGCGCGCTGAGGAAGTTGAAGCGCTCGCCGACTTCGCGCGCCTCGTCGATGGCGATGAGCGAGACTTCGCCCAGCGCCTCGATCTTCTCGCGCAACGACTGCATGCGCGCCTCGGCCTGTGCCAGATCGAGCTGCAGCGCTTGCTCGCCGCGCGCGGCCGCCACGTCGGCCAGCTCCATGAGGTGCTTTTCGCGCACCGTCTCTTCCAGGTGTTGCAGCTCGAGCCGCGTCCCCTGCAGCGCCAGCTCCGCGCGCGAGCGGCGTTCTCCGATTTCGCGCGACTCTTCGCGCGCCTTCTTCACTTCCTCGTCGCCGCCGCGCAGACGCGCCTGCGCCTGCTCGTAGAGGGCGCGCGCCCGCGCCAGCTCATCGCGCAAGCGCGAAGAATCGGCGAGGAGCTGTTTCAGCTCCTCCTGCGCCACCTCGCCCTTGGCCTGCAGCGCGGCGCTGCGCTCCTTGCCCTGCGCGATCTCGGCCTGCAGCTTCTCGCGCCGCGACTCGACTTCCTGCCGCTGCTCGAGCAGCCGCTGCAGCGAGCGGGCCGCGCCCTCGCGCCGCTCGGCCAAGGCGGCCGCGTTCACCTTGGCGCGCGTCACCTCGGCCTGCACCGCCTCGGCGCGCTCGCGCGCTTTCAACAGCTCGGCCTGCAGCGCGCGCAGCCGCGCCTCGCGGTCGCTTTGCTCGCCCTCGCCGGCGGCCACCGCGTCGCGGCTGGTCTGCTCCTCGCGCGAAACCTCGTGCAGGGCATGCTCCAGCGTCTCGCGCTCGTGGTGCAGCACCTGATCGCGCTGGGAGATGCGGCCCAGCTCTTCCTGCAGCCGCCCCACGTCGCGCTCGAAGCGGAGCTGCGACAGCTCCTCCTCGCGCTCCTCGTGCACCAGCCGCTTCACCGCCGTCTCGGCCGACTGCAGTCGCGCCGCGAGCTGCTCGACGTGGCCGGTGGCCTGGTGCAATCGCGCCTCCAGGTCCTGTACCTTCTCCGCCAGCTCCTGCACCTCGCGCCGCTTGTGCAACAGGCCGTCGGCCACGCCGTCGAGCTGGCCGCCGGAGACGATGCCTTCCTTGTCCACCACCTCTCCGTCGGCCGACACGAAGGTGCGCTCACCGGGATTGCGCGCCCAGAGCGCCAGCGCCGTGGCCAGCGAGTCGCAGAGGCAGACGTCGCCGAGCAGGTAGTTGCGCAGGCGATCGTGCTCCGGCGCGCAGTCGACCACCTCGACGGCGCGCACGGTTCCTTCCGGCGCGCGCAGGTCGCCCTCCTCGGGCACCAGCGGCAGCTGCTCCATCTCGGTGAGCGGCACGAACGACGCGCGCCCCTGCGCCGCCCGGCGCAGATAGTCGACCGCCTTGAGCCCCGCCGTGTGGCTCTCGACGACGATGAGCTGCAGCCGCTCGCCCAGCACCGCCTCGATGGCGCGCTCGTGCCGCGGCTCGACGCGCAGCACGTCGGCGACCAGCCCGTAGACGCCGTCGCGCCGCCGCTCCTCCTCGGCGCGCAGCATGATGGCCTTCACCCCGCGGCCGTAGCCCTCGAAATTCTTCTGCAGCTCGAGCAGCGAGGTGAGCCGGCTGCGTCGATCCGCCAGCTCTTCGCGCAGCTTGATGAGCTGCGCATCCGTCTCGCGCTGCTCGGCGCGGCCCCGGGCCAGGTCCTCCTCGGTGACCTGGCGCTGCTCGTGCAGCTCCTTGCGCTTGTGCTGCGTCGCGAGCACGTGCTTGGCCAGCTCGTCCCGCTGCCGCGCGATCTCTTGTGTCCGCGCCTCGAGCTGCTCCGTCTCGCTGACCGTCTTCTGCAGCCGCGCCGAGAGATCGTTCCGCCGCTTCTCGAGGTTGACGAGGTTGGTGCGGTGGTTGGCGAGCCTCGTCAGCACGCTGACGGCGTGGTGCCGCTCGGCCTCGACGGCGTGCTGCGCGTCGTGGATCTCGCGCAGCGCGCCTTCCAGCGTCTCTTCGGCCTGCGTCTGGCGCGCCTGGTCCTCGGCCGTCGCGTCGGCGAGCTTTTGCTGCTCGATGCGCAGGCCCTCCTCCTCGCGCCCGAGCAGGTCGAGCCGCACGCCCAGGAGCCCGACCTCCTCTTCGTGCTGCACCTGCCGCGCGGCGATGGTCTCGCGCTCGCGCTTGGCGAATTCCATCTCCTGCTCGGAGAGGCGGAGCTGCTTGTCGATCTTGTGCGAGTGCTCGGCCAGCTCCTGCACTCCCTTCTCGTCCTCGAGGAGCTGGAGCCGCTCGGCGGAAAGGCCCGCCTCCAGCTTCGCCACGTGCGCGTGGGCCACGCTTTCCGCCTCGGACGCCTCGCTGAGCTCGTGCGCCTGCGCGGCTTCGGTCTGGCCGAGGGCCAGGTGCTGCCGGCAGGCCGCGAGCAGCTCCAGCTCGCGCAGCTCGCCGCGAAGCTCGCGGAACTTTTCCGCCTTCTTCGCCGATCGCTCGAGGGACGAAAGGCGCGCGCGCACCTCGGCCACCACGTCGCCCAGGCGGAGCAGGTTCTGCTCGGTCGCCTCCAGCTTGCGCTCGGCCTGCTTGCGTCTCGCCTTGTACTTGGTGACGCCGGCCGCCTCCTCGATGATCGAGCGACGGTCCTCCGGCTTGGCGCTGACGATGAGCCCGATGCGCCCCTGCTCGATGATGGAGTACGCGCGCGTGCCCACGCCGGTGCCGAGGAACAGCTCGGTGATGTCGAGCAGGCGGCAGGCCGTCTTGTTGATCTCGTAATCGCTGTCGCCGTTGCGGAAGAGCCGTCGCGTGACGGTGATCTCGCCGAACCCCGCGTATTGCGGGGGGACGAGCTGGCCGTCGTTCTGGAAGGTGAGCGACACCTCCGCCATGCCGGTGGCGGGGCGCGATTCGCTGCCGGAGAAGATCACGTCCTCCATGGCGCGCCCGCGCAGGTGCTTGGCGCTCTGCTCACCCATGGCCCAGCGGATGGCGTCGACTACGTTGGACTTGCCGCAGCCGTTGGGGCCCACCACCCCGGTGACTCCGTCGTCGAAGGAGAAGACGACCCGGTCGGCGAACGACTTGAAGCCCGAGATCTCCAGGCGCCGCAGTTTCATCGCGCGCGAGCATCAGCACGAACGCCGGCGATTCTCAAGCTTGATTCCGCTGCGGAAGTTGTGGGGTGATCTTCAGGCATTGCCTGAGGTCCGAGGCCTGAGGTCCGAGGCCTGCGAGGCGCGAGCCTCGCCTCAGCGCGAGACGTGGTCGCTGCGGTCGTCCCAGAAGCGCAGCGGCTCGGCGGCCCAGTGGCCGGCGTAGTCGACGCCGACGCGAGGACCGCGGGCGATGCGCGGCCTGGGCTCTTGGGGTGGGCGCGGCGCGACGAGCAGGCCGGAGGCGGCGTCGCACAGGTCGGCGCGGTTGTGGCGCATCTGGATGCCGAATGCCGCGCACACGTTCCCCGGCCCTCGTCCGGTCCGGTGCAGCCAGGGGAGCGAGTCCGCCACCGGCTCGACGGCGCGGACGAGGACCGCGTTGGCGTCGCTGCCCGGGCCGCAGACACAATTCAACATCTGGTGAATTCCGTAGATGAGGTAGACGTACGCGTGCCCCGGCTCGCCGTACATCACTTCGGTGCGCGCGGTGCGGCCGGCGCGGGCGTGGCAGGCGAGGTCGTGCTCGCCCACGTACGCCTCCGCCTCGACGATACGCCCCAGCCGCCAGCCGCCGCGGGCGCGCCGGGCGAGGAGGCAGCCGATCAACTCGGGCGCCACTTTCACGGCATTGCGGTCGTAGAAGCGGCGGGGCAGCGGGTCCACGGCGTTCGGCATGCTAACCGCGTCTTGTTACACTGGCTCCATGGACTCGCAGCTGCGCATGTTGAAGCCTCAAGGCGCCGCCGAGCCCCCGCCGCTGGCGGTCTTCCGCGCCGACGCGCGGCTGCGCCTGTGGGCGGTGGCGGCGTGCGCGGGCACGGCCATCGTTTTCACGGGGCTGGCGTACGGGCGCGCCTTGCGGCCGCTTGCCGCCGGACCGCTGGCGGCGCTCTTCCTCTTCCTGGGCGCGTACCTGCTCGCCACGTACACCGCGCGCCGCGCCGTCCGCTACACGCTCAGGGGGCAGCGCCTGGAGGTCGAGAAGGGCTTGCTCGGCAGGCGGTACGAGAGCATCGAGCTTTGGCGTGTGCGCGACGTGGTGCTCGACCAGGCGGTGCTCGAGCGGGTCCGCGGAGTGGGGCTCATCACGCTCTATTCGACCGACCAGGTCGAGCCGGTGCTGCACATCGGCCCCGTCGCCTCGGCCAAGACGCTCTTCGACCAGATCCGCGACGCGGTGGCGGCGGCGCGCAAAGACGCGCGCGTCGTCCCGCTCGACGCAGGCCGCTAAGGCGAGGCTCAGTTTTCACTGAGCCTCGCAGGCGTCGGACTTCAGGCATCGGGCCTCGGGCAATGCCTGAAGAAGGTAACTTTACCCGAGGTCTGAGGTCCGAGGTCTGAGGTCTAGCGCAAGCGGAGCGCGCTATCCCCCCTCCAGCGCCTGTCCCAGATCCTCGATCAGGTCGCCCGGATCCTCCAGCCCCACGCTCATGCGCACCATTCCCTCGTCGACGCCGGCGCGCCGCAGCTCGTCGGCGCTGTAGCCGGTGTGGCTGAAGAGGATGGGCAGGGACGTCAGCGTCTCGGGTCCGCCCAGGCTGGCGGCGCGCGCGGCGAGCTTCAAGCGATCCCAGAAACGAAAGGCCTTCTCGCGCGTGCCCACCGTGAACGTCACCATGCCGCCGAACCCGTTCATCTGTTTCAAGGCGAGCGCGTGGTCGGGATGGCTGGGAAGCCCGGGGTACCACACGCGCCGCACGGCGGGATGGGACTGCAGCCATCGCGCCAAGGCGAGCGCGGTGGCCGACTGGCGCTCGAGGCGCACCGCGAACGTCTTGAGGCCGCGCAACAGATCGTAGGCCACCTGGGGGTCGAGCACGGCGCCCAGCTTTCGCGCGACGAGGCGAATGGGCTCGATGCGCGCGGCGGGCCCGACCAGCGCACCGCAGAGGTGGTCGCTGTGGCCGTTGAGGAACTTGGTCGCCGAGTGCATGACGAGATCGACCCCGATCTCCAGTGGCCGCTGCACCCAAGGAGTGGCAAACGTCGAGTCGATGAGGCTGACGATGCCCGCGCCGCGGCACGTCCGCGCGATGGCCGCGATGTCCACCACGCGCAGCGTCGGGTTGGTGGGCGACTCGAAGACGCAGACTTTGGCGCCCCCCTTGGCGCACTCGCTGACCAGCGCCTCGGGCTCGACGTTGCGCGTGCGCACGCCGAAACGGCTGAGCACGTCGCGGAGGAGCTTGTACGTCCCGCCATAGAGGGCCGTCGAGGCGATCACTTCGTCGCCGCCCGAGACGAGCGCCATCAACGCCGCGGTCATGGCGCCCATGCCGCTGCCGGAAAGAAGGCAAGACTCTCCGTTCTCGAGTCGGGCCAGGGCGCTTTCCGCGGCGCCGACGGTGGGGTTCTCGTCGCGCGAGTACATGTAGAGGCCGCTCTGGCCGCGCGAGTAGGCCTGCACCGCCGCCGCGCTTTCGAAGCGGAAGGTGGTGGATTGGACGATGGGCGTGGTGATGGGCGCGTTGGCGCCTTCGGGCGTGCCGGCGTGGGCGGCGAGCGTAGCGATTTTTGGCGAGGGCATGCCCGCCGTGTACCACAAAAGAAAAAGGCCCCTGGGCACGATGCCCAGGGGCCGGAAAAGTGAAGCTCGTCGCACGCCGGGTCCAATCGGGGGGGGACCAGAACCGGCACCCGCGAACGGCTTCGCCCCATATGGGGTGCAGAGCCTATGCCAGCCTTGGGACCTGATTTTCAGGGCGCAAACACAGGCGCGCACATCGCCGAATTTTTCACAACTGCAATGCCGGTCTTGCAGCGGTGAACTCACTGGATCTGCGTCGCCTCGACGTCACGGAGCGCTCCTTCGCGAGTGTCCGCGGGGTCTCAGCCGCCTTAGTAATGGTCGTCGGGCTTGGCGGGACCCCACAAGGGCAGCAGCTCCGACTTCTCGCCGTTGATGGTGGTGCCGCCGGCGTGGATCATGGGGACCATCTTCAGGATCTCGGCCGGGAAGTTGAGCGTGGGCGTGGTCAGCTTGTCGAGCGCCGCCGACTGCTCGGCGCTGAGCGTGATGTCGAGCGCCTTGAGGTTGTCGTCCAGCTGCGCCAGCGTGCGGGCGCCGAGGATGGTCGACGTCACGCCCGGCCGGCCCTGCACCCAGGCCAGCGCCACGCGAGCGACGGTCGTGTCGATCTGCCTGGCGATGCGCTCCAGCTCGTCGATGACGGCGTAGGTCTTGTCGTGAAGGTGGCTCGCGACCCACGTGCGGCGGTCGGGCTTCACGCTCCCCGCGTTCTGACGCGTGTACTTGCCGCTCAGGATGCCGCCCTTGAGCGGCGACCACGGCGTCACGCCGAGGCCGAGCTCCCTGGCCATCGGCATCAGCTCGCCTTCGACGGTGCGTTCGAGCAGCGAATACTCGATCTGGAGTCCGATGAAGGGCGCCCAGCCGCGGAACTGTGCGATCAGCTGGGCCTGGGTCACCTTCCACGCCGGCGTGTCGGAGACGCCGAGGTAGCGCACCTTGCCGGCGTGCACGAGATCGTCGAGCGCCGCCATCGTCTCTTCGATGGGCGTGAGCGGGTCCCAGTTGTGCAGCCAATAGAGATCGATGTAATCGGTCTGCAGCCGGCGCAGCGACTGCTCGCACGCGGCGACGATCGACTTGCGGCTGGAGCCGCCCCCATTGGGATCGCCGACGTAGAGGTTGGCGCTGAACTTGGTCGCGATCACCAGGCGGTCGCGCTTGTTGCGGTCACGGCCGAGGTGATCGCCGATGATCTTCTCCGAGTGCCCCTTGGTGTAGAGATTGGCGGTATCGATGAAGTTGCCGCCGAGCTCGAGGTAGCGGTCGATGATCGACTCGGACTCCTTGACGCTGCTTCCCCAGCCGAGATCCTCGCCGAAGGTCATGGCGCCGAGGCAGAACGGGCTTACGCGCAGGCCCGAGCGGCCCAGCGTCAGATAGTGGTCGAGAGGCATCGTGTTCTCCTTGCGCTGCGCATCGGCAGAGACCGATCGCGCTTCGTGGTAGCGTTGTTCCGCGGTGGTGTTGTTCAGATTTAGAATAGTTCCATATGGAACTAGTCTAACGTGGAACCACCTTCCGTCAAGGGCAAAAGCCGAAATGCGCAAGATCTCGCCGTGGACCCTGTGGACGCTCAACTTGAAGGTCATGACATCGCTGATGGCCGACGTCGCGCCGCGCATCCGGGCGCTGCGCCTGGAGATGAAGGAGTTCCTGCTCCTCAGCAAGCTCGACGAGCATCCCAACCCGGCCGATCTGGCGCGCGCGCTCGTGACCCCCAAGCCGTCGGTGACCTTCATGGTCAAGCGGATGGAGGCCTTGGGTTACCTGCGGCGCGAACTGCAGTCCGACGATCTGCGCCGCTTTCGCTTGACGCTGACGCCGTCGGGACGCAGCGCCATGGAGAGGGCGCGTGACATCTTTGATGAGGAGTTCGGCCGCCGGCTATCGCGGCTGACGCAGGCGCAGCGGGTCCAGTTGATGCGCCTCTTCGAGCGCATGGCCTGAGCGGGGCCATAGACACTTCGAGTGGCCTTCCGTCACGTCACCTACTGGACGGAGAGAAGCTGCTCGAACTCGGGCGCCCCCTTGAGCGCGTCGAACATCGGGTCGGCCGCGAGCCACCCGCGAACCTTGGTGGGCTCCTTCTCCAGCGCCTTGCGGAGCGCCTCCAGAGCTTCCTTGCGCTTGTCCCAGAGCGAGTAGAGCGCCGCGACGTTGTAGTTGAGCAGCACGTCGTCGGGGTTCTGCTCGCGCGCCTTGCCGTAACAGCGCTCGGCCTCCTGGTAGAATCCTTTCTGCGCGTACGAGATGCCCAGGTCGAGCCACGCCTCGTAGTTCTCCGGTTCGAGGCGCACGACTTCATTGAGCAGCGTGATGGCGCCGCGGTAGTCGCCCTCGTCCATGAAGAGCGCCGCCAGCTCGTGGCGCGCCAGGGGGTCGGCCGGGTCGAGCTCGATGGCCGCCTTGAACTCCGCCTGGGCCTCCTCGCGCTGGTCGAGGTCCGCGTACGTCATGCCGAGGTTCAGGTGCGCGTCGGGGTACTCGGGGTCCAGCTCGATGGCCTCCTTGTACTGATCGATGGCCATCTCGTGCGCGTGCGTGGCGAGGAAGCAGGCGAGGTTGTAGTGCGCGGTGGCGCTGTCCGGTTCGAGCTTGAGCGCCGTCAGGTACTCCTCCAGCGCCTGGGCGAAGAACTTCTTCTCCGAGTAGACGGTCGCGAGGTTGTCGTGCGCGTGCGCCGAGTCGGGGTCCAGATCGATGGCCTTCTTGAACTCCTTGATCGCCTCGTCGAGCCAGCCGCGGTCCGCCAGCTCGATGCCGCGCGAATTGTGCTCGTCGGAGCGCGCGGTCTTGTCGTGCGACCCTTTCTTGTCCCGAGCCATACGCCTCAGATAACACGAAAGAGCGCCCTGGGCTTTCCGCGCGGAGCGCCGTCGGCCAAACCGTGAAGGCGCTCGTCCGCTGAAGCTGCTCAGACAAGCCGTGCTCGTGCGGCCTAGTCGCCCGAGGCGGCGTTGTCCTTGCCGGACGTCTTCAGGCTCTTCGCCTTGTTGACGCGGGCCTTCTGGGCGGAGTTGGTCGCCTGGTTGCCGGCGGGGCTGTCCGTCGTGCCGGAGAACAGCTCGCGGATGTCGCGGCCGAACACGGTGACGACGCCGACGGCCGCGATGGCTATGAGCGCGACGATGACCAGATACTCGATCGTGCCCTGACCCGACTGCGACGCGAGAAGCTTGCGGACGAAGCGGCGCATCACGGACTCCTTGAAGCGGGTGGGGGACGGCCGCAGGAAGCTTCCGCCCCACCCCAAGGCCAGTCAAGCCGTGTACACCCGGCGGGCTCGGGGGCAGTTTTTGGTGGCGGGCGACGATCTGCACAAGTAGGACTCGTTCAAGGAGGCCTCCTCCGAGGCGCCGGCGAGGACGGCCTGGCTCCCCATCGGAGCGGGTTCAAAGAGGAGAATTGCAAAAGCCCGCCCGGAAAATCGTGCAGATCTGCGAGGAGCTGTCGCGCACCGTCGGTGCGGCGCCCGACTCGTGCGTCGTCGCGTGGCAGGACGAGCAGGGAGAGCCGCGCGTCGTCCTCGCGTCGGGGAGCACCGAGACCGTCTTCCAGGCCAAGCCGGACGATCTGGTCGGCCAGCCGGCGGGTGCGCTCTTCGCGGGAGGCGAGCGGGCCGCGAAAGATCTGGCCGCCGCGTGCGCCGACGGTCCGGCCGCCGAGCAGCGGCCGCTCCTGCGCGGAGGCACGCCCTTCGCCGCCCAGCTGCTCTTGCGCTGCGTGCCGGGAGGGGCGGTGGCGCTCATCCGCGACCTGGCGGCCGGACGACAGCAGGCCGACGCCACGCTGCGCGCGGAGGACCTGGCCCGCTTCGCCTCGCTCGTCGCTCACGAGGTGCGGAATCCTTTGAGCGCGGTGAAGATCGCGCTCCAGACGCTGGAGCGGCACGGTTCGCTGTCGCAGAACGACCTGCGGCGGAGCAGCATCGCGCTGCGGGAAGTGCTCAACATCGAGCTGCTCCTCAACGAGGTGCTCGAGTACGCGCGGCCTCCTTCGCTCTCGCTCGTGCCGGGCGACCCGCGCACGCCGGTCGAGGAGGCCGTCGCCAGCGTGGAGGTGGAATGGGCGGCGCGCGGGGTGAGCTTCGTGCGCAAGCTGCCGGAGCGCATGGGGCCCGTCTCGCTCGACCCGGTGCGCGTGCGAACGGCAGTTCGCATCCTCTGCCGCCAGGCCGCGGTGGCCGCCGAGGAAGTGGGCGGCGGCGCCGTGGAAGTGTCGATGCGCGAGGTGCCGCGCGGTTGGGAATTGACGGTCGCCGACCCGGGCCGCCCGCTGCCGCGCGAGCTGGCGGAAAAAGCGTTCGTGCCCTTCACGCCGCAGCGCGCGCGCGGCTCGGGGCTTGGCCTGGCGGTGGTGGCGCGCATCGCCCGCGAGCACCGCGGCGAGGCCCGCCTCGGAGAGCGCCCCACCGGCGGCAACATCATCACCGTCACGTTTGGCGCCTGATCACGCCTTGCTCCCACCCCGTGCGCATTTGCTTTTCGTCTATATTGGTCGTCGGAGACAATGGATCGCATCCTGATTGTCGATGACGACCGGTCGATTCGCGAGCTGCTCTCGATGCACCTCGAGGAGCGCGGCTTTGGCGTCCTCTCCGCCTCGACCGGCGCCGAGGGCTCTCGCATCGCCGCCGAGACGCCGCCCGCGGCCATCGTGCTCGACATGCGGCTGCCCGACGCGTCGGGCATCGACCTCATTCCCGAACTGAAGAAGCACGCCGCCGAGGCGCCGGTGCTGATGATCACCGCGCACCACGACATGGCCACCACCATCCTGGCCATGAAAGCGGGCGCGTTCGACTACATCCACAAGCCGATCGACATTCGCGCCTTCGACGTCGCGCTCGACCGCGCCCTCGAGGTGCGCCGGCTTTCGAAGGGCACCGACTACCTCTCCGTCGAGGCCAATCGCGCCTTCAATATGGACGACATCGTCGGCGCCTCGCCGGCGATCCAACAGCTCTTCAAGGACGTGGGGCGGGTCGCGTCCAGCCGCGCCACGGTGCTCATCCAGGGACAGAGCGGCACGGGCAAGGAGCTGATCGCGCGCGTCATCCACAGCTACTCGGCGCCGCAGAAGCCGTTCATCGCCATCAACTGCTCGGCCATCGTCGACACGCTGCTCGAGAGCGAGCTCTTCGGTCACGAGAAGGGCGCGTTCACCGGCGCGGTGCAGGGCAAGGCGGGCAAGTTCGAGCTGGCCGAAGACGGCAGCATCTTCCTCGACGAGATCGGCGAGCTGTCGCAGAACCTCCAGGCCAAGCTGCTGCGCGCCCTGCAAGAGAGGGAAGTGGAGCGCGTGGGCGGCGTGCGGAGAATCTCCATCAAGGCGCGCATCCTCGCCGCCACCAACCGCGACCTGGCCACCGAGGTGGAGGCGGGGCGTTTCCGCGAGGACCTCTACCAGCGCCTCAAGGTGGTCACGCTCTCCTTGCCGCCGCTGCGCGACCGGCCCGAGGACATCCCGCTGCTCGTCGAGCACTTATTGGTGAAGATCAACCAGCGCCTGCACAAGAACCTGCGCCGCGTGCCGCGCGAGGTGATCGAAAAGCTGCAGAAGCGAGAATGGCCGGGCAACGTGCGCGAGTTGGAGAACGTGCTCACGCGGGCGGCGGTCCTCTCGCAGGGCGACATGCTGCTCGAAGAGCACCTCATCGAGCAGAAGCTCACCCCGCGCGGCGTCGTGCAGGCGCCGGCGGCGGCGCTCGTCTCCGAAGAGCGCGTACCGACGCTCGACGACGTCGAAAGGGAACACATCGGTCGCGTCTGGACGCTGACTCGCGGACACAAAGGTCGGACCTGTCAGTTGCTGGGCATTTCGCGCCCGACCCTGGAACGAAAGCTCAAGAAATACGGGATTTCCGGCGGGGTGGATTGAACGTTTCGTTGAACCTGGTCGACGTTCTGACGACTGAGGGCTCAACGTTTCGTTCAATCCGCGGCCAGGCGTTGTCTAGGAGTGCTCAGTAAGCTGTCGGAAGTGTTGAGAGTTCCGAGTGTGCAAGGGTTGGCATGGCTGGTGCTCTAAGAGGCTGACGTCTCCTACCCGAATCGGAGCCTGAGCATGCGTCCCCAGACCGACCTGCGCTACCAGCAGCAGTTCCAGCCGCTCGCCTCCCCCAGCCTGCCGCCCGCCGACGTGGTCGACTTCCGCGGCTACTTCAAGGTCGAGACATTCGGACATGGCGCGGTCATCTACCGGCCCGGCATGCCGGCCGACAAGGTCTACCTGCTCCGCACCGGCCGCGTGCGGCTTCTCCGGCAGGGCAAGGGCAAGAGCCGCTCGGTGCTGGCCATCCTGAAGCCCGGCGATCTCTTTGGTGAGGTGCTCCGCCCCGACGGCTCACTGATGGAGGAGCTGGCCGTCTCGTCGGGCAAGTGCGAGGTGTGGAGCATCGAGGGCCGCGACTTCCGCGCCCTGCTCGAGGCGCGCCCGGCGCTGGCGGTCGACGTGATCCGCGCGCTGAACGAGCGCGTGCGGCAGATGCGGCAGCGCGTGCTCGGCCTCACCCGCAAGGACGTGCCTGCCCGCCTGGCCGAAATGCTCATCTCGCTGGCGCAGGCGCACGGCGAGCGCATCGCTCCCGGCAACGAGCTCTGCCTGCACGGCATCACACAGCAGGATCTGGCGGATCTGGTCGGCGCCTCGCGCTCGTTCGTGAGCACGCTGATCAACAAGATGAAGCGGGACGGCCTGCTCGCGAACCAGGGCCGGCTCCTCGTCCTCAAGGACGAGGAAGGCCTCAATCACGTGGCCGCCCGCGAGAAGTAAGGAGGACCCCTGAGAAGGGGCCGCCTGCGGAGGCGGTCGCTTCACGAAAAGAGATTCCCCCCCTCTTTCGGATCGACCGCCCCGCGATTTTCCGGGTACCCGAACTCCCCCCTCGGGACCCTGAAAGAGAAGGGCCGCTCCGGTTTACGGGGCGGCCCTTCGGTTTGTGCGCGGCTGTACCTCGACTGGGGCGCTCGAGATCCGGCGCCTGCGGCGCCTCTACCAGGGGGGCGACTCGCGTCTCCCCCCTGGACCCCCCACGCGTCTTCGTCAAGCCTTGGCGGCGGGTTCCTTGTCGGTCTTCTTCTCTGCCTTGGGCTTCTTTTCCTTGGCGGGCTTCTTCGCGACGGCCTTGGGCGCTGCTTGCTTCTTCGGCTTCTCGGGGCGCGCCGGGGAATTGGCGTACTTGCGCTTGAAGCGGTCGATGCGGCCCTGCGTGTCGAGCAGCTTCTGCTTCCCGGTGAAGAACGGGTGGCAGTTGCTGCAGATGTCGAGGTGCAGATCGCCGTGGGTGGAGCGGGTCACCCAGGTCGCGCCGCAGGCACAGTGCACCTTGGCGGTGGGATAGGCGGGGTGGATGTTCTCGCGCATTTTGCTTCTCGGGCGCAAAAGGGTGGAGTTGGATAGCGGATCGCCCCCGCGGAGTCAACCCGATCCAAAGCGCGACCGAGGTCGCCACATTTGCGGGTTGGCGCGGAGGCGCGCACTCCTTGACTTCCGACCACAGGCAGAAGAGCGTGCCCCCGGTGAAGCTGTCGATCGTGATCCCCATCTACAACGAGGAAGCGCACGTCCTCGAGGTTCTGCGCCGCGTCGCCGCGGTCCCGATGGAAAAAGAGCTGGTGGTCGTCAACGACGCCTCGAGAGACGGGACGCGCGCCGTGCTGGACCAGATCGAACGCGACCCGAAGGCAGCGCTGGGAGCGGCCGCCGGAACCGAGATCCGCGTCTTCCACCAGCCGGTGAACCGCGGCAAAGGCGCTGCGCTCCACCGCGGCTTCGCCGAGGCGCGCGGCGACGTGGTGGTCATCCAGGACGCCGACATGGAGTACGACCCGATGGAGCTGCCCGCGCTCCTGGAGCCCATCGCGCGCGGCGCGGCCGACGTGGTCTACGGCAGCCGCTTTCTGGGCGGGTACAAGGGCTTTCCCTTCTGGCACACGCTCGGCAACCGCGTGCTCACCGCCGCCTCGAACCTGTTCACGGGCTTCCGCCTGACCGACATGGAGACCTGCTACAAGATGATGCGCGCGGAGATCATCAAAGAGCTGCCGCTGCGCGAGGAGCGATTCGGCTTCGAGCCCGAGGTGACGGCGCTGCTCGCGCACCGGCACCGGCAGCAGCCGCTGCGCATCGTCGAGCAGCCCATCTCGTACAAGCCGCGCAGCGTCGAGGAAGGGAAGAAGATCGGCCTCAAGGACGCCTTCCGCGCCATCTACTGCATCGTGCGCTACGGCGTGTTCGCGCCGCCCGCGCGCGCGGTATCCGGGCGCAGGGCGACGGAGCCCTGAAGCGAAAGGCCCAGCGCAAGCCAGAGCGGGTACATCACCTTGGTGTCGTAGATCAGGTCGTGCGCCTGGGCGATGGCGAGGAAGGCCGCCAGCGCCGCCAGTCCCCCCAGCGCGAATGGCGCTCCGGCGCGGATGCGCTTCATCAGGGCCACGGCCGCGGCCCCGAATAGCCAGAGCAGCACCGCGAGGCCGAGCGGTCCCGTCTCCGCCAGCGTCGACAGCTCGAGATTGTGCGCCCAGGTCCGCATGGGGAACGTCGGGTCGACGCGGTCGTAGTAGCGGGCGCAGACGCGCGGATAGTTCCCGAAGCCGATGCCGCGCACGGGATGGTCGCGGATGATCTCCCTGGCGCGCGTCCAGATGAACACGCGGTCGGCGTTCGCGCCCGAGGAAAACGCTGTCGCCGCCCGCGCCCGCACGCTGGGATGCAAGGCCGCGACGAGCAGCAGCGCGGCCAGCGCGACCGCCAGCGCGCGCTGCGCCCGAGCGAACGCGACGATGATCAGCGCCGCGGCGCAGAGCCCGAGATACGCGGCGCGGTCGAACGTCAGCGCGATCGCCACCAGCGCCAGTGCGCCCGCGCCCGCCACGATGAAGACCCGCCTGCGCGGCACCCCCCCCGCCGTGAGAGCGCCGGCGAAGAACGACACCAGCAGCGCCGCGTTGTGGCCGAAGGTCAGCCGCGAGGTGAAGAAGCCCATCGCGCCGAACCTCCCGGGCGCGCCGGGCGCTTCGACGAACTGCGGCGGACCGGACCTCAGATGCATCAAGTGCACCAGGTCGACGCCGGTGCGGTACTGGACGAGGCCCACCGCCGAGCTGATTGCGAGCCCCGCGCAGGCGCAGTAGACGAGGCGCAGCGAGAGAGCGGTCGGGTCGCGCGCCAGCCGCACGCCATACACCACCAGGTAGAACCCGATGACGGAGCGCCACAGCGTTGCGAACGCCAGCGTTGGCGGTCCGTACGGCGAGAGCAGATCGCTGACGATGCACACCAGCACGAACGCCGCGATGGGCCAGTCGAGCGGCGTGCGCTGCGGCGCGGGCCAGGCGAGCAACAGCCCGGCCGCCGCCACGGCCAACGCGATCTGCATCCCCGCGATGGAGATGGGGGCGAAGAAAGCGTGGGCTCCCAGCCCGGCGGTGACGAGCCATGTGGCGATCTTCCTGCGATCCAAGTCGGGCCGTACATACTACAGTGCGCGCGGATGACGCTCTTCGATCGCCTTCTTTTGCGCGAGATCCTCGTGCCGCTCGGCGTCGGGCTGCTGGCGATCTTGCAGCTTCTCGTCATCCTGCAATTGCTGCAGCTCAACGAGGTGGTCTTCGGCGGCGCGGTTTCGCTCGCCGACCTGGGGCGCCTCACCGTGGCGCTGGCGCCGCACTTCCTCGTCGTGGCGGTGCCGCTCGCGTTCATGCTCGGCGTGCAGCTCGGGCTGGGCCGCCTCGCCGCCGACCAGGAGCTGCTCGCGCTCAGCGCGGCCGGCGAGCACCCGCTGCGGCTCTATCGCGTGCCGGTAGCCATCGGGCTCGCGTTGGCAGTGGTCGTGGCGGGTCTGGCGCGCTGGGCCGAGCCGTGGGGCCTGCGGCAGCTCAACGACGTGCTCAACGACGTCATCAAGCGCAACCTCGAGTCGGGGCTGGTCCCCGGCGTGTTTCACGACAACCTGCCGCGCTTCACCATCTACGTCGCCGCCGCGGAGCCCGGGGAAGGCCCTTATGCGCTGTGGCAGGGCGTGCTCATCGAGGACGACGTAGGCGACGGCGCGCCGTTCCTCGCGCTGGCCGAGGAGGGCCGCATCGAGGACGCGGGCGGCGAGGCGCTGGCGTTGCGGCTCTCGCGCGGGGAGCTGCACCGCTTCGAGCCGCGCGGCGAAACGGTGGCGCGCTTCTCCGATGGCAGCTTTCTCGTCGGCGTGCAGGGCGCGGTCTCGAGCAAGAACCGATTCGCCGGGCAAGAGGGACAGCTCCGCGGCGAGGTCCTCCGGGAAAGTATCGCCGAGTTGGAGAGCAAGGGCGATTGGCGCCGGGCGGCGCGGCTGCGGTTGGAGATCGTGCGGCGCTGGGCGGTGCCCTTCGCGTGCCTGGCTTTTGCGTTCCTCGGCGTGCCGCTGGCGGTGGTGGCGCGGGGCGCGCGGGGGTCGGCGTATCTCATCACGCTGGGCGCGTTTGTCGGGTTCTACGCGCTCTCGCGGCTGTCCTTGGCGCTTGCCGAGAACGGGATGAACGCGTGGGTGGCGGGCCTGTTGCCCGACCTGGTGGTATCGTCCCTCGGCATCGCCTACACGGTGCAGCTGGTGCGCAACGGAGTGGGGAAGCCGCGATGAAAATCTCCGCGGCGCTGCTGCTGGTCTGCGCGGCGTGCGCGCGCAAGCCCGACGTGCCCATCCTCAATTACCACTCGGTGGGAAATGCCGCCGACGCGTTCACCGTCGACGAGCCGGCTTTCGGCCAGCAGCTCGACTGGCTCATCGCGGCGGGGTTCCGCACCGTCTCGCTGCACGACGTGCTCGAGCGGCAGAACTTGAAGCACGCCGTCGTGATCACATTCGACGACGGCACCGAGGACGCGCTCACCCGCGTGCTGCCGGCGCTGCGGCGCCGCGGGCTGCACGGCACGTTCTTCATCGTGACGGGATTCGTGGGGCGGCCCGGCTACCTCACCTGGGACGGCGTGCGCGCGCTGGCCGCGGCAGGGATGGAGATCGGCTCCCACGGCGTCGATCACGCGCGGCTCTCCGACCTGCCGGACGACCGCGCGCGCGACCAGCTGGCGGTTTCGAAGCGCGACCTGGAGGCGCAGCTGCATCGCCCCATCGAGCTCTTCGCGTACCCCTATAACGCGGTCCGCCCGCGCCTCGAGAAGGCGGCCGCCGAGGTGGGCTATCGAGCCGCCGTGGCAGGTGTGGTTCACGGCGGAGCGGATCGATACAGTCTCTATCGCTTCAGCGTGACCCGCGAGACGACGCTGACCGACTTCCAGCGCGCGCTGCTGCGTTAGCGCTACGACCCCCTCGAGAACGAGAACGAAAACGAGAACGAGAACCCAAATCGCAAACGCGATCCCAAACCGCCCGTCGGGTTTTGCGACTTCGTTCTCGTTCTCGTTCTCGTTCTGGTTCTCGTTTTTCGTTCAAGTTTGCGTTTTGGTTTTCGCCGGCGTACCGCCCAACTCGTCCAGCAGCAGGCCGAAGAGCGCCAGCGCGCAGGCGAGCGGGTAGTAACGCTCCAGGTAGCGGCCGATGACGCTGACGATCCTCACGCCGCGGCCGACGGGAAAGCAGATCAACGCCGCGAGCGGCACGCGCTGCACCACGTGGAGTCCGACGGGCAAGAGCAGCTCGTACGAGTAATCCTTGAAGCGCGGCGCGATGAGCGCGTACGTCAGGGCGGCGAGCATGATGCGCAGGCGCATATCGGCCTTCGTGCGGCGCAGCGTGCGCACCGAGAGGAAGACCACCACCAGCACCGCCGCGGCCCAGAGCGCGAGCGCCAGGCCCGCTTCGGGGAACAGGTCGCGGAAAAGAGAGAGGAGCGCGGGATTGCTCGGGCCGCGCTCGTCGACCGATCCGGCGCGAAAGGCGAAGATGGCGAACCACTCCGGCGCGAGCAGGCGCTGCAGGCCGAGCGAGGCGAGGAACGCCGCGCTCGAGGCCGCGAACGCGCCCCACCGCGGCCGCTCGGGCACCACCAGGAGCGCGCCGAGCATCAGCGCCGGCGAGATTTTCACCTGCGCCGTTGCCACCACCGCGACGCAGAACCAGAAGATGCGCCCGCGCAAGAGCGCGAAGAGCGCGAGCCAGAGCCCGAGTTGCTCGAACGTGCACGGGTTGCCCGAGGCCAGATCGATGGTCAGCGCCGAGCCGAAGGCGAAGATGAAGTAGACGATCTCCAGCGCCGTCCCGCGCAGCTCGGTGAAGTTGCGCCAGATCGCGACCAGCCCCGCCAGCGCGGCCAACTTGAGCGCCATCCACACCCAGGCCGCCACGCGGTCGGGCATGAGCGAGAGCGGCGCCAGGAGCGGCACCGCGATGGGCGGGTAGATGAACGGCAGGTGGTTGACGGTGACGTAGGGATCGCGGCCCTCGCGAAAGGCGTGGCCCATCGCCAGCCAGGCCTCCAGGTCCCATTGCGGCCCGAGCAGCGACTGCCCTACCACGGTGACCGCCAGAGCGACGGCGGCGGCGAGGGCGAGGCGCCGGCCCATCACCGGCTCATCGAGTCGAGGAACTCCTTGTTCGACTTCGTGCCGCGCATCTTCGAGAGGAGGAACTCCATCGAGTCGATGGTGTTGAGGGGGTGCAGGAGCTGCCGGAGGATCCAGACGCGGTTGAGCTGCTTGTCGTCCATCAAGAGCTCCTCTTTTCGCGTGCCGGAGCGGTTGATGTCGAGGCAGGGGAAGACGCGCTTCTCCATCAGCTTGCGGTCGAGGATGATCTCGGAGTTGCCGGTGCCCTTGAACTCCTCGAAGATCACCTCGTCCATGCGCGAGCCGGTGTCGACCAGCGCGGTGCCGATGATGGTGAGCGAGCCGCCCTCCTCGCAGTTGCGGGCCGCGCCGAAGAAGCGCTTGGGCCGGTGCAGCGCGTTGGAGTCGACGCCGCCGGAGAGGATCTTCCCGCTGGGCGGCACGGTGGAGTTGTAGGCGCGGGCGAGGCGGGTGATCGAGTCGAGCAGGATGACCACGTCCTTGCCCGTCTCGACCAGGCGCTTGGCCTGCTCGATGACCATCTCCGCCACCTGCACGTGGCGCGTGGCCGGCTCATCGAAGGTGCTCGACACCACCTGCCCGCGCACGGTGCGCTGCATGTCGGTCACTTCCTCGGGGCGCTCATCGACCAGGAGCACGATGAGGAACGCCTCGGGATGGTTGGCGCTGATGGCGTGGGCTATGTCCTGCAGGAGCACCGTCTTGCCCGCGCGCGGCGGCGAGACGATCAGGCATCGCTGCCCGAACCCGATGGGATTCAAGAGGTGGATGATGCGCGTCGACATGTCCTGCGGCGCGTGCTCGAGCTTGATGGGCCGGTTGGGGTAGAGCGCCGTGAGGTTGTCGAACAAGAGCAGTTGCTTGCCCTCAACCGCCTCCTGGAAGTTGATGGAATCGATCTTGAGCAGAGCGAAGTAGCGCTCACTGTCCTTCGGTTGGCGGATCTGCCCCTTGATCATGTCGCCGGTGCGCAGGTTGAAGCGGCGTATTTGCGAGGGCGAGACGTAGATGTCGTCGGGCCCCGCCATGAAGGAGAAGTCGGGGCTGCGCAAGAAGCCGAACCCGTCGGGCAGCACCTCCAGCACGCCCTCGGCGGTAATGGGCGTGTCGCCCTTCTGCGCCTGCAGGATGTGGAAGATCAGCTCCTGCTTGCGCAGCGCGCCGGGCGCGTCGATGCTCAGCTCCTTCGCCAGTTTGGCGAGGGCCAGGATCTTCATTTCTTTCAGCTCGGACAGGTTCATCTGGTCGGGGAGCGCTGCTCGCCCGGTCGGGCGGCGCGCCTGCTTGTGGGACTGACAGGGAGCGGGCGCAATGTAAGGGAGCGGCCAAGCCGTGTCAACGCGTGTTAGATCGGCCCGCCATGGAACCGGCACGACGCGCCGAGGAGCTGCGGGCGCAGCTTCGCGAGGCCAGCTACCGCTACTACGTGCTCGACGCGCCTACCCTGAGCGACGCCGAGTACGATCGCCTCTTCCGCGAGCTGGAGGAGCTGGAGAAGGCCCACCCCGAGCTGGCCACGCCCGATTCGCCCACGCAGCGCGTCGGGGCGGCCCCGAGCGAGAAGTTCGCCAAGGTCACGCACCGGCGGCAGATGATGTCGCTGGCCAATGCGATGAGCGACGAGGACCTGGTCGAGTTCGACGCGCGCGTCCATCGGCTGCTGGGGGAGGAGAAGGTCCGCTACATCGTCGAGCCCAAGCTCGACGGCCTGGCAGTCACGTTGACCTACGAGAACGGCCGCTTCACGCAGGGCGCGACGCGCGGCGACGGCCTGGTGGGCGAGGACGTTACGCAGAACCTTCGCACCATCAAGGCCATCCCGCTTCAGCTGACCGGCGCGGCGCCCGCGCTTTTCGAGCCGCGGGGCGAAGTGTTCATCCCCAAGCGAGACTTCGTGCGCATGAACGAGGAGCGCGAGAAGGCCGGCGAGCCGACCTTCGTCAACCCGCGCAATTCGGCGGCGGGATCGCTGCGACAGCTCGACCCGCGCGAGACGGCGCGGCGGCCGCTGAGCATCTTTTTCTACGAAGTCGGCGAGGGAGCGACCTTCGCGACGCACTGGGAGAAACTGGCGCGCCTCCGCGAGCTGGGCCTGCGCACCAACCCGGAAAACCGCCTCTGCGAATCGCTCGACGAAGTGCGCGCGGCGTATCGAGACCTTGTCGCCCGCCGGCACGAGATTCCCTACGAGATCGACGGAGCGGTGGTGAAGGTCGACAGCGAGGACCAGCGCCGCCGCCTCGGGGCGGTCTCGCGCACCCCGCGTTGGGCCAACGCCTGGAAGTTCCCCGCCGAGGAGGAAGCGACCACCGTCGAGGACATCTTCGTCAGCGTCGGCCGCACCGGGGCGCTCACGCCGGTCGCCGCCCTGAAGCCCGTCCACGTTGGGGGAGTGACGGTCAGCCGGGCCACGCTGCACAACGAGGACGAGCTTCGGCGCAAGGACGTCCGCGTCGGGGACCGGGTCTTCCTGCGGCGCGCGGGCGACGTGATCCCCGAGATCGTGCGCGTCATCGTCGAGTCGCGCCCGCCCGAGGGTCTGCCGGAATTCCACATGCCGAGCACCTGCCCGGTGTGCGGCGCCGCGGTCGAGCGCCTGCCCGACGAGGCGGTCACACGCTGCACGAACTTGTCGTGCCCGGCGCAGCTGGTCGGGCGGCTGCGGCACTTTGCTTCGCGCGGGGCCATGGACATCGCCGGCCTGGGCGAGGAGACCTGCATGCGCCTGGTCGAGAACGGCCTGGTCAAGACTCCCGCCGACGTCTACGCGCTGACCCGCGACCAGTGGCTCTCGCTCGAGCGGATGGGCGAGAAGTCCGTCGACAATCTGCTAGCGGCGCTCGAGGCGTCGAAGAAGACGTCGCTGCGGCGGTTCATCTACGCGCTGGGCATCCGCATGGTGGGTGAGGCGACCGCGCTGGCCCTGGCGCGCCGGTTCTCCTCCGTGCAGGCGCTGCTCGACGCGTCGCTCGACGATCTGCAGGGGGTCCGCGACGTGGGGCCGGAGGTGGCGCGGCACATCTACAATTTCGTGCAAAATCCGGAGAACCGGATCGCGATCAAGCGCCTGGTCGACGCCGGAGTGTCGCCCGAGCCCGAGGCGCAGGTGGCGACGGCCGGCCCCTTCGCCGGCAAGACCGTGGTCCTCACCGGTACGCTGGCGGGGTACACTCGCGAGGAGGCCAAGGCGGAGATCGAGCGCCGCGGCGGCCGCGTCGCCGGCTCGGTGAGCCGCAAGACGGACATGATCGTCGCCGGCGAGGACGCCGGCAGCAAGGTGAAGAAAGCGCAGGAGCTGGGCGTGCGCGTCGTCGACGAGGCGGGTTTCCGGGAGATGCTGCGGTGACGCGCGCCGAGCTGGTCATTACCGGGCGGGTGCAAGGCGTTTTCTACCGCGGCAGCGCCCAGGACGAGGCCGAGCGGCTGGGCCTGACGGGCGAAGTGCGCAACCGGCCCGACGGGGCGGTCGAGGCCGTCGTCGAAGGGCCGAAAGACCGGGTCGAAGAGTTCATTGCCTGGTGCCGGCGCGGCCCTCCCTCCGCCCGCGTCGAGGAGGTGGAGGTCCGCTGGGGCGCCCCGAGCGGCCAGTTCCGCGGTTTCCGCGTGACACACTGATCTCGCTTTCCCTCAGGTGCTTCCAAGCGAGCCCTGAAAAGCGTAAAATAAAAAAATCTTTTTCTCTGCTCGAGGTCCGCAGCCGGTGGCCGACACTTCACGCATGAAGCCGGACTTTGCCGTCCATCTCGACGGCAACAAGCTCCAGGGCGAGGAAGCGGCCGCCATCATGGGCATCCGCGTCTTCCAGACGCGCTTCGGGGCCAGCGCCTTCGAGATCGTGGTCTCCGACCAGGACCTCAAGTGGCAGGGGAAGCCGACCTTCACCGAGTGCAAGGAGGTGAAGATCGAGCTGGGCGTGCCCGGCAAGCTGAAGAAAGTCTTCGACGGCGAGGTCACCGCCTGGCGGACCGAGCTGGAGCGCTCCGGCCCCACCGTGCTGGTGGTGCGTGGTCTCGATCGGTCGCATCGCATGATGCGGGCGCAGAAGACCAAGACCTACCAGAACGCGACGCCGCTTGACTGCGCGCAGCAGATCGCCGGGCAGTACTGCCTGACCGCCAAGACGAGGGCGGGCTCGCCCAGCCCGGTGAAGATGTTCCGCTTCCAGGCCAACCAGACCGACTTCGAGTTCCTGCGCAGCATGGCGGACCTCGAGGGCTACATGTTCTGGGTGGAGGGCAACGACCTCCACTTCGAGCGGCCCGCGCTTTCCAGCACCGACGACTGCGAGTTCAGCTTCGGCGAGGACCTCAAGACCTTCTTGCCCAGCGCCAACTTCCGCAAACCCGCCGTCTCGGTCGAGGTGGGCGCCTGGAACGCGGACGGCAAGGCGGGGATAACCGGCAAGGCCAAGACGGGCCAGGAGCTGTGGACGGTGCCCGGCGGGAAGCCCGGCGCCGACCAGGCCAGGTTCACCTCCAGCAAGACCGAGCTATCGCTGGTCGAGTCGCAGGTCTCGACACAAGCCCACGCCGACACGGTGGCCAGGGCCGCGCTCACCAAGCACGCGATGGAGTTCCTCACCGCGGAGGTCGAGGTGCAGGGGGACCCGCGGGTCCGGCCGGGGGCAATGGTCAACATCAAGAAGGTGGGCGTGTACTCGGGGCATTACCTGGTCACCGAGGCGAACCACTTCTACGACGCCGCCGGCTACGACTGCATCTTCTACGTGGCCCGCGACAAGTGGGGGAATTCGTCCAGCGCCGCGCAGCAGCAGGCGGCAGGTCAGCAGCAGCGGCAGGCCGCGCAGCAGCAGCAACAGGCGGTGACACCCCAGGTGGCGCGGTCGAGCACCTACATCGACCTGATACTGGTCGACGACGACGGCGCTCCGGTCGCCGGCGCCAAATACGAGGTGACCACCTCCGACGGGCGGGAGCTGCAAGGCTCGCTCGATGCGCAGGGTCGCGCCCGCGTGCAGGGGGTCGGCACAGGCCCTTGCGAAGTGACGTTCCCGGAGCAGCCGCCCGATGCCTGGGCAAAGGACTGAGGCGCAGACGGGGGGGGACGATGGGCGGCACCTGGTACACAGTTCGCGCCGGCGACACGTTGTCGAAGATTGCCAGCCAGCATGGCTTCGCGGACTGGCGGACCATCTACCGGCAAAACACGGACTTCTTCAGAAAGTCCAGGCGAGATGACCCGAACTGGATCGAGCCGGGCGATCGCCTCCTCATCCCCGAGAAGCTCTCCAAGAAGATCTCCTGTTCCCCGGGCAAGCAGCACCAGTTCCGCGTGCGCAAGGTGGCGCCCCTCGAGGACGACGAGGAGATCATCGGCGACGCCCGCAAGGCGCACAAAGCGTATCTCGATGCCCGCGACGATTACGTGAAGTGGATGATCGATCCGGACAACTGCGCCAAACGGTACCTCGGCGAGTGGTGCGAGGGCCTCGCCAAGGAGAAGAAGTTCAAGAAGGTCATCGACACGGCAAGGCTCGACGCGGACAAGCACGCCGCCGTTGAGGAGGCGAAGAAGAAGCACGAGCTCATCGAGAAACGCGCCGACGAATACATCGCTGTCCTTTCCGGCGAGCGACTGTTGCGCCAGCTACGCAGGATGGGCGCCGCGGGTCAGCGCGAGTGGGCGTCGCTCGTCCAGGGCATGGGCGAGTCCGTCGCCGGTGGAAAGTGGATCGAGCGGGAGCTGAAAAACGAGGAAGGATTCTGGGCCTCGCTTGGCACCAAGGAGGGGTCCGCCGAGGCGGCGGAGAAATCCGAGGGAATCAAGAAGCCGTTCGAGTTTGCCGAGCCATTCTTCGACGCGCTCGGCGAGTTCGTAGGGACCATCGTCCGCGTCAAGAGAGAAACCGCGGTCGACTACGTCGCCCAGGTGGTTGCCGTCCGGTTCCGGGTCCGCGCTGTCGACCTGGTCACCAAGGACGTGATCGAGATCCGCGGCGGGATGGTCGCCGCGGTCCTCTACCAGCGCAGGGTCACCTATCTCACCAAGACCAGGCTTCTCGATGCGAAAACCGCCGAGGCAATCAGCCACGGCGCGAGTGGAGTGCTCGATGCCTTCGGCAAGGTCATCGCGGTCGTCAACTTCGCGGCAAAGCTGGACGTGCTTTGCAACGATCCGTCCCTGAAGAACTGGATCAGCGCGACGGGCGCATTGGCCGAGCTTCTCGGAGCCTTCGAGTCGGTCAATGAGTACGTGAACAGCTTCGTGCGGACCGGCAGGACTCTCGGTGAGGACGGTGCTCCGAAGGCGCTCGAGGCGGCCACCGAAGTGGGCGAGGCCGGCGCGAAGGTGGCCGTGGAAGGGGCCGAAGAGGTCGCCCTCGGTTTCGGCGAGGTGGTCATCAAAGGCTTCGTGAAGAGAGCGGGCGTGCTCGCGGTCGTCGCCGGACTCGCGGATGCAATCACCGGATCGATGGAGGCTTACGAGGAATATGACAAGGGCAATTTCACGGGCATGAGCGCGAAGCTCGCCGTCGCCACCGGCGGCTTGCTCGTCGCCGCCGGCGCGACGATCTGCATGGCGGGAGGCGCCGTTACCGCCACCGTGGCTGGTGCGCCGCTCGGTGTGGTCCTCCTCGTGACCGGCACACTGGTTGCCGCGGCCGGCGCGATCGCCGGCTGGATCTGGAGCGAATCCGACCTCGAAGTCTGGGCGGAGCACTGCCTTTATGGAAAACGATACGGCAAGGACAAGTACGCGAGCTACGCCGGCGATTTCAAGAAACAGATGGAGGAGCTCAGCGACGTGCTGTATCAGGTCCGCGTGAAAGGCGACCTCCGGCAGGACGTCACCGAGATCGAGATCGAGGCGTCGAATTTGACCAAGGCCTCCAAGATGACGTGCTTCGTGACCGTTCAGGGCGACGACTTCGGCTCGACGACGACGGGGGCGCGAGGAGAACGCCCGTTGCGGGACGACGAATCGGATTGCCGGATCGAGTTCGTCCCCGAGGGTCTCGCCGAGAAGGATGCGGGCGCGCTTGGCAATCCACATCTCAAGAAGGTCACGCTGCGCGTCAGCATGCCGTATGCCACGGGCAGCTATCTATCGGGAAAGGCCCGCGTCAACTGGACGAAGATGACGATCGGGGTGGGAATCGACGCGCAGGGTGATGGCCAGAACAAGCTGAAGCGGCTCGTCGAGGTCAAGCAGGGGATCTTCGCTTGGGTCTGGGCGAAGGTTTGAACGATCTCCAGCACGCACACGCGCTCCCGGCGCCGTTAGCCTGGCCGACGCCCCGGCAGCGCCGCATCCAGTCGATGTTCATCGCGTTACTCTGTGCGTTGGCGATAGCGCCGTGCGCGCTGCTCGCCATCGGCGCTGCGCACGACCGCATGCTTCTTGCAGCCTTGCCGGCTGCCTCACTGCTCGCGGTGGCTTGCGGCGGTGCAGCGATCGGGATGCAGGCCGAGCGCAAGCTCGGCGTGGTGCTGGTACCGCTGCGCGGCGGACCCGATGCCCAGGTAGAGATCCGCCCCCGCCCAGGCACAGGCGTCGGCCTGGTCATTCCCTTCGGGCGAACCCTCGGACATGTCGCGGCGTTCCGAACCACGACGCGGAGCATTCCGTATGTCGAGGCCGCGGCCGTATCGCCGTTTGGCATGGTTTATTTCGGCGTGGGCGCGGCGACGCTGCCGCGGGAACTCGTGGCCTGGACGCAGGCCGTCCACGACGCCTCGGGCAGCGCGGAGCGCTCCCCGGACGCCATTGATCTCGAAAAGGTCGCGGCGGCGGCAGCTCGCCACCCCTTCGACGTGCCGGCGGGCGTCGAAGCGGAACAGATCGACGACACGGTTGTCTTCCGATACCGGGGGGGAGTGCCCCTGCTGCGCGCCTGGCTCATTGCCTTCGCGATCGCGACGCTGTCGCCCCTGATCCTGCCCGTCCTCCGTCTTGCCTCCTGGAGCATGATGGGCCTCGTCGTCGGAATCGTCGAGTCGGTCCTGCTCTATGGCGTCCTTCTCTGCGGGCCGCTGATGGTGGAGTTCGAAGTGAGTGGAGCGACACTCGTCTACCGGCGCCGGCGATTCGGACTCACGCTATGGATCTCCGCGGGCGATGCACGGATGATGGGGCTCGACGTCACCGGCCTCCCGGCGAGTGGCATCCGCTGTGGGGGGCGCGTCCGCGGGATAACCTCCCCCGACGTAAGAGGGCCGGACGCCGCCGCGGTTGCGTGGGTCGCCGCGGCGATCCACGCAACGGCGGCCAGCAGCCATCGGTGAGCGCGCGCGTGGAGCTTGACCTCGGCATCTTGCGCGCCTAGACCGGACTGCAATGGGCGTTCCCCTTCCGGTGCTTGACCGCCTCATCCTCGGCGCGCAGAGGCCGTCGCGCTATGCGGGCGGCGAGCTGAACGCCGTTCACAAGGACCTGGCCAAAGCGCGCGTCACCTGGGCGCTCGCCTTCCCCGACACGTACGAAGTGGGGATGAGCAACGTCGGCTTCCGCCTCCTCTACCACGCGCTCAACGAGCGCCCCGACGTGGCCTGCGAGCGCCTCTTCATGCCCTGGTCCGACATGGAAGCGGCGCTCAGGGCGGAAAGGCTGCCGCTCTTCTCCATCGAGAGCCGCACGCCGCTGAGCGCGTTCGACGTGGTCGGTTTCACGCTGCAGTTCGAGCTCTGTTACACGACGGTGCTGGCGATGCTCGAGTTGGGCGGCATCCCTTTGTACGCAAAAGATCGCCGCGGCGGCGACCCGCTCATCCTCGGCGGCGGCCCCTGCACCTACAATCCCGAGCCGGTGGCCGACTTTTTCGACGCCTTCGTCATCGGCGAGGGCGAAGAGGTGGTGCACGAGATCAGCGACGCCGTCGCCGAGTGGAAGCGACAAAAAAGCTCGCGCGAGGATCTGCTCTGGCTGCTGGCGGAAATCCCCGGCGTGTACGTGCCCTCGCTCTTTCGCTTCCACTATGGCGCCGACAAGACCATCACGGCGATCGAGTCCTTGAAGCCCGGCTACCAGAGCATCGTCCGCCGCGTCGTTCCCGATCTGAACCTCGTCCCGCAGGCCGAAAAGCCCATCGTGCCGTTCATGCAGACCGTGCACGACCGCCTTCCGCTCGAGATCCAGCGCGGCTGCACGCGCGGCTGCCGCTTCTGCCAGGTGGGGATGATCACGCGCCCCACCCGCCAGCGCGATCCGAACGAAGTGCGCAAAATCGCCCAGACCGGTTTGCAGAATACCGGCTACGAAGAGGTCGGCTTCCTCAGCCTCTCGGCCGGCGACTATTCCTGCATCAACGGCGTGCTGGAGGATTTCCTCGACGAGTTCGGGCCGGAGAACGTCGGCATATCGCTGCCCAGCTTGCGCACCGAGACGATGAACGCGCGTCTCGCCGAGCAGATCGGCCGCGTGCGCAAGAGCGGCTTCACCGTCGCGCCCGAAGCGGCCACCGAGCGCATGCGCCGCGTGATCAACAAGGGCAATGCGGAAAAGGATCTGTTGCACGCCGTCGACACCATTTTCGCGGCGGGCTGGGACCTGGTGAAGTTCTACTTCATGATCGGCCTGCCCACCGAGCGCGACGAGGACGTGCGCGCCATCGTCCAGCTCTGCGCCGAGTCGCTGCGGCGAGGGCGCAAGAAGAACTCGCGCGCGGAGATCAACGTGGGCGTGTCGACCTTCTGCCCCAAGCCGTTCACGCCCTTCCAGTGGGATCCGATGATCCCGCTCGAGGAGACGCAGCGGAAGCAAGGCCTCTTGCGCGACGAGCTGCGCAAGCTGGGGCGCGGCTTCCGCGACCTGCACGTCAAGCCGCACGACGCGCGGCAGGGCGCGCTCGAGGGCGCGCTGGCGCTGGGCGACCGGAGACTATCGACGGCCGTGCTGCACGCTTATCGAAGCGGCCAGCGCCTCGACGGATGGACCGAACATTTCAATTTGCAAATCTGGCGCGACGCGTTTGCAAAATGTGAAGAGGAGCACGGTGTCGGGCTTCACTTTTTCGCGCATCGGGAAAAGGGCGAGAAGGAGCTCCTCCCCTTCGAGCACATCGACTGCGAAGTGACCAAGCCTTACCTGTGGAAGGAGCGCATCAAGGCCCGCTCCGAAGGAGCGACGCACGATTGCGCGTACGGCGAGGAGCACTGCACGGCGTGCGGGGCGTGCGACTACCAGGTGGTCGACACCATCGTCTATCACCCCGAGGATTACCGGCCGCAGCCGCGGCGCGCGCCCGAGCCCCTACCGGAAGGGCGCACGCTTTTGCGAATGCGTTACGCAAAGGAAGCCGCTGCGGTCGCGCTCAGCCACCTCGAGACCATGACGGCGCTCCTGCGCACGTTCCGGCGCGCGAAACTCTCCATCCCCCACTCGCAGGGATTCCATCCCAAGCCGAAAGTCAGCTTCGGGCCGGCCTGCCCGGTGGGCACGGAGAGCCGCGCCGAATTTCTCGACCTCGAATTGTTCGGCCTCCAAAACGCCGATGAAGTCGCGGCGCGCGTTCGCGCGGAGCTGCCCGGGGGCTTCCGGCTCCTCTCCTGCGAGCCGCTGGCGGGCGCCGAATCGCTGAGCCGCACCATCCGCGGCATCGAGTACCGCGTCGAGCTGCCCGAGGGCGCTCCCGACGCCGCCGAGCGCCTGGCCGCCTTCGCCGCGCGGCCGGATGCGACCGTGGTGCGGGAACGCGAGGGCAAAGATCCGCAGCGGATCGATCTCAAGTCCGCCGTGCACGACCTGGCCGCGCCCGGCCCGCGCGAAGTGCGCTTCACCCTGAGGGCCGGTGAAGCCGAAGCCGTCGCTCGGCCCTCAGAGCTTCTGGCCGCGCTCTTCGGCCCTGAATGGGTCAAGCCCGGCGTCGCCCGCCTGATACGCGAAAACGTCGTCTTCGGGAAACCGGTGTAGAAATCCGAGCAGTTGCTCGCCTGCTCCTTGCGAGTCCCCATACCGGATGCTACGCTCGGTCATCAGCTCCCGACTGCATGGGCAGCCGCGGGGCCTCTGGGTGTTTCGGTGGAAGAGGCGGCGCGCAGCCGCGCACCTTTTCCGTACGGACGCCCGGAGCCGAGGCCGGGTGACCATACCAGGTCCACTCTCCGATTTCACGAGCGAGCGCCGCAGCGGCGTTCGGCCGCCCCCGCGCGCGCTTGCGCGAGCGGGAAAAGGATCTTTCGATGTCGAACATCTTGGTGATCAACGCCTCGGGTCAGGAGACCCGGGTAGCGCTGATCGAGCAGGGGACAATTTCTGAATACTACCTGGAGCGCAAGAACGAGAAAGGGATAGTCGGCAACATCTACAAGGGAAGGGTCGTCCGGGTCCTCCCCGGAATGCAGGCCGCGTTCGTCGACATCGGTCTGGAGAAAGCAGCGTTCCTCTACGTCGGGGACATCGTCTCCGACCCGACCTTCCCCGGCTTCTCCGAGGAGATGGACATCAAGGCGGGCGCAGTCGAGGGCGACCCTCTCGAAGCCCCCGACGATCTGCCCGAGCCTTTGGAGGACGCGCCACCTCCGGAAGGGCTGCCCTCTGAGCCCCTTTCCGCCGCCGAAGCTGCCGCCACTCCCCCCAAACTAGAACTAGAACGCGAACTAACACCCGAACGAGAACTAGCAGCAGAACCGGCTCCGCCCCCCGCGGAAGCCGCCGCCGACATCATCGAGCTGAGCCCCGACGATGCGCTTGAAGACGACGAACACGACGACGACGGCGAGGACGAGCTCGACGAAGCCGACGCAGCGCACGCCGCCGCCGAGGAGCAGCTGGCCGCAGAGCAGGCGAGCGTCGCCCCCGCAACGGGTGGCGAGCCCCCACCTCCCGTGCTCGAAGGCGCTCCGCCCGCCGTCCCTCCCGAGGCAGGTGCGCGCGGCGTCCCCCAGGACCAGCGCCCCGCCGCGCGCGAAGGCCGGCGCGGCAGGCGGCGCGGCGGACGTGGCCGCAAGCGCGGGGGCGGCGAGGGTCCGCGCCCGGCCGGCGAGCAGGCCAAGGGCCCCGAGCGGCGCGGCGAAGGCGGCCGCGCCTGGCCGGGCCAGGACCGCCGCGGCGGCGGCAACGGCCAGGAGAAGCGCAACGGCGGCGGCAAGCGCGCGCAGATCCAGGACCTGCTCAAGGAGGGCGACGAGGTCCTCGTGCAGGCGGTGAAGGACCCCATCGGCAGCAAGGGGGCGCGCATCACCTGCCACATCTCGCTGCCCGGCCGGCACCTCGTCTTCATGCCGACCGTCGATCACGTCGGCATCTCGCGGCGGATCGAGAACGAGAAGGAGCGCCGCCGCCTGCGCGAGCTGGTCGACAAGTACCGGCCGCCGGGCACCGGGTTCATCGTCCGCACCGTGGCGGAGAACGAGCCCAGCGAGAAGCTCACCGCCGACATCAAGTTCCTCCTCGGCCTCTGGAACGAGGTGGGCAAGAAGCGCGAGCAGATGAAGGCGCCGGCCTGCGTCCACCCGGACCTCGATCTCATCCTGCGCAGCATCCGCGACCTCTTCTCCGACGAGGTGGAGAAGCTGGTCATCGACGACCGGGCCGAGTACGAGCGGGTGGTCTCCTTCGTCGAGCAGGTCGCTCCCGAGCTGAAGAACCAGGTCGAGCTGTATTCGGGCGAGGAGCCCATCTTCGACGAATACGGCATCGAGCAGGAGCTGGTCCGCGCCCAGAACCGCAAGGTGTGGCTCAAGTCCGGCGGGTACATCATCATCGACCAGACCGAGGCGCTGGTCGCCATCGACGTGAACTCGGGCCGCTACGTGGGCAAGAAGGGCGCCGGCGCGTCGCTCGAAGACACCATCACCAAGATCAACTGCGAGGCGGCCAAGGAGATCGTCTACCAGCTGCGGCTGCGGAACATCGGTGGCATCATCATCATCGACTTCATCGACATGGACAAGGGCGCGAATCGGGAGAAGGTCTTCAAGACCCTCCAGGATGCGCTCGCGGTCGATCGCGCCAAGACCAACGTTCTGAAGATCTCCGACATCGGCCTGGTGGAGATGACCCGCAAGCGCGTGCGCGAGAGCATCACGCGCCTGACCACCGAGATCTGCCCCACCTGCGACGGCCGCGGCCACGTGCGCAGCAAGACGACCATGGCGTACGAGATCATGCGCGAGGTGCAGCGCGCGGCCGGAAAGCACCGCGAGGACCAGCTCATCGTCTCCTGCCATCCCGAGGTGGCGAAGCTCCTGCAAGGGCCGGAGCGCGAGGCGATGCGCCTCCTGATGATGAAGCTCAACAAGAGCATCACCGTGCGGCCGCAGCCGCAGTACCACGTCGAGCAGTACGACCTGCACGCCAAGTGGTCGCGGCCCGAGCTGCAGCAGGCGCAGCGCGGCGGCGGCAGGCGCGACGGCGGGCGCCGCGACGGGCGGGCCCCAGGCCAGCCGCCGCGGCCCGCTCCGGCGGAAGGGAAGGCCGAGGGCGAACCCGTCCCGGCCGCCAAGGTGGGCGACTGAATCCGCAGCTCCAACGCAGGCTCGCCGCGGCGCGCGAGCGGGCCCTCGCGTTTCCCGGCGCGCGGCGGTTCTTCCGCGCACTGTTGCTGGTCGCGCACGGTTTTCGCGGCGAGGCCATCACGCTGCGCGCTTCGGCGCTCACCTATCTGACGCTGTTCTCGCTCGTGCCGCTTCTGGCGGTGGTGTACAGCGTGGTCGATCTCTTCACCAGCGAGGCGCAGCTCCACGACCGCCTGCAGAGTTACGTCAACTCGCAGCTCGGCATCGGGGCGGGCGCGGCCATCGCCGACGCGCTCACCACCTTCACCAGCAAGGCCACCATCCAGACGCTGGGCGCTATTGGTTTTGCCGCCCTGCTCATCTCGGTTTTGTCGCTGCTCTGGAACATCGAGAGCGCCTTCAATCACATCTACGCGGTGCGCAGGCCGCGGCGGCCCGTGGAGCGGCTGCTCAAATACCAGTCGTTTCTCACGCTGGGCCCCGTCCTGCTCGCCGCCTCGCTCTACATAAGCTTGACCATCAACCGCCAGCAGACGGGCCACGGCCGCGAAGGCCACAGCGAATTGCTCCACGCGGTCGCCGCCGTCTCCTCCGTGGCCATCACCTACGCGGGGCTCGCGTTCCTTTACAAGGTGCTGCCCAACGCGCGCGTGCGGATGCGCTCGGCGCTGATGGCGGCCTTCGCCGCGGGCACCGTGTGGGAGCTGGCCAAGTTCCTCTTCGCCTGGGCCTCGGCCAGCATGGTGCAGGTGCACAAGATCTACGGATCGGTGGCCGTGCTGCCCATCGTGCTGACCTGGATCTACATCTCCTGGTACATCGCGCTGGTCGGCTGCCGCCTCTGCTACGCGCTGGACGCCTCGCGCAAACCCGACCCGCACCCCGACATCCGGGCGGCGGCCGCGCGCGAGACGTTCGTGGCGCGGCTGATGATCGCGCTCGTCCAGCTCCATCGAGACGGGCACGGGCCGCTGGCGGTGCGCGCGCTGGTAAACGAGCTGGGAGCGACGCGGCGCATGGTGCGCGAGGGGCTGCAGTCGCTGGCGGCTACCGGACTCGCCGTCGAGGCGAAAGAGGGCGGGTGGCTTCCCGGGCGCGATGCGGCCCGCGTCACGCTTGCGCAGGTGAGGGCGGCGGCGAGATCGTCGCTGCGCTATCCGTCGCTGCAGCCCGACCGCATCGCCGAAGCGGTCACACGCGCGTTCGGGCACGCCGAAGGCGCGGCAGAGGCGGAGCTGGGAGAATCGCTCGATTCGTTCCTCAGGCGCCTCGAGGACGGTCCTGCGCCGAAGCCGCTGGTCGAGGTAGGTCAAGGTGGGCGCCAGCCCGCTTGAAGAACCTGCTTGACGGCGCTTGCTCGCGCCCGGCCACCTCGGTTAACGTTCTCATCCGTCGAACGTTTTCGACCGCCGAACCCGCGCGGAGCCCAACGATGCTGAAGAGCGATCTGATCGCCATCCTGGTGGCCAAGCGCCAGCTGACCCAGAAGCAGGCCGAGCTTACCATTGAGACGATCTTCGACTCGATGAGGAACGCCCTGTGCAAGGGTGACAACATCGAGATCCGCGGTCTCGGCGCTTTTCACGTGAAGGACTACCAGGGGTACAACGGCCGCAACCCCAAGACCGGCGAGGTGATTCCGGTCAAGCCGAAGCGCGGGATCCTCTTCCGCACCGGCAAGGAGTTGCGCGACCGCGTCAACCGCGCTGGCGCGCGCGAGCCGGCCAAGGCCGAGCACGTGCCAGCCAAGTCCGAAACCGGCACAGCGTAGTACGGTCTTCGCCGATTCTTCGTGCCCTTCGCGGTGGGTTTGAGCCGCCGCGCCGCTCCGGCTCGTTGACAGCCGGGCAACCGAGCATATACTGCCGCGCTTTCGCGGTTCCCTCCGCAGCGGAAGGTGGTGATTCCAAGAATGCCGGGCGTGCGCGTCAAGGAAGGCGAGTCGTTCGAAAACGCCATGAAGCGCTTCAAGAAGCAGTGCGAGAAGGCTGGCATCCTGAGCGAGATCAGGAAGCGCGAGCACTACGAGAAGCCGTCGGTCAAGCGCAAGAAGAAGGCGCTGGCGGCCAAGAAGCGCGCCCTGAAGAAGGCGCGGAAGGGCATGATCTAGCCCTCCGCTTCCGCGGAATCACCCGCCCCGCGTGACCTTGGAATCGCGCGGGGCAGTCCTCGAAAAGAATGCTCAGCGAGCGCATCGACAGCGAAATGAAAACGGCTGCGCGCGCGCAGGACAAGCGGCGCCTGGGCACGCTTCGCCTGCTCAAGAGCGCGATGAAGTATCGCGAGATCGAGACGGGAAAGGCGCTCGAGGACGCGGACGTCATCCAGGTGGTGGGGACGCTCATCAAGCAGCGCAAGGACTCGGCGGCGCAGTACACGGCCGGGGGCCGGCCCGAGCTGGCCAAGAACGAGAACGAGGAGATCGCGATCCTCGAGGCGTTCTTGCCGCGCCAGCTGACCGATGACGAGCTGTCATCGTTGGTGCAAGAAGCGATCGCCGCCTCGGGGGCCAAGGGCCCGAAAGAGATGGGCGGCGTGATGAAAGCATTGATGCCGAAGGTTGCAGGCAAGGCGGAAGGAAAGCGCGTGAGCGACGCCGTCAAGGCGGCGCTGTCGAAGCTGGGGGGCTAGTCCTGACGCTGGTGGCGAGACAGTTGGCGAGCATCTCGGAGGAAAAGCTCCAGGAACTGCGCGATCGGGTCGACTTGATCGCGGTCGTGCAGCGGCGCGTCCCGCTCAAGAAGAGCGGACGCGACTGGAAGGGCCTGTGCCCGTTTCACGGCGAGAAGACGCCCAGCTTCTACGTCGTGCCCGACAAGAAGATGTTCCACTGCTTCGGCTGCGGCGTGTCGGGCGACGCCATCAAGTTCGTCATGCAGATGGAAGGGCGCAGCTTCCGCGAGGCGATCGAGCAGCTCGCCGCCGAGGCGGGCGTCGACCTGACGCCGCCCGATCCGGAGGAGGCGCGGCGCTCGGCGCGCCGGGCTGCGCTGGCCGAAGTGAACGAGAAGGCCTGCACGTTCTACGAGCGCGTCCTCTGGGAGCACCCCAAGGGCGAAGTGGCGCGCGAGCACCTGCGCAAGCGCGGCATCACCGAGGACACGGCGCGCGCCTGGCGGCTCGGCTACGCGCCGAACCTCTGGGACTCGCTCTGCAAATCGCACGCGCTCAAGGGCGTGGACCCAAGCCTCGTCGAGGAGGCAGGCCTCGGCGTCCCCCGCAAGAAAGGGCAGGGCCTCTACGATCGGTTCCGCGGGCGGCTGACGATCCCCATCAGAGAAGCCGGACGCATCGTTGGCTTCGGCGGACGGCATTTGGCATCCATGCCGCGCGCGCCCGGTGCGCGCGACGAGGGGCAGAGCGAGGCGAAATACCTCAACTCGCCCGACACTCCCCTCTACCAGAAGGGTCTGACGCTCTTCGCGCTGGACCGGGCGCGCGAGGCGGTGCGGCGCGAGCAGGTGGCGCTCTTCGTCGAGGGATATTTCGACGCCATCGGGCTCCACCAGGCCGCGGTGCAGACCGCCGTCGCCACCTGCGGGACAGCGTTGACCGACAAGCAGCTCGAGCTGGTCACCAAGGCGGGCGCCAAAGAGCTGGTCTTCGTCTTCGACGGCGATGCGGCCGGGATGCGGGCGGCGCAGCGCGCCTCCGAAATCGCCGCGGCGGCCGGCATGCCCGCGCGGGTGCTGGTCCCGCCGGGCGGCGAGGATCCCGACGAGACGGTTTTGCGCGTCGGGGTGCAAGGTTTTCGCGAGCTGCTGGCGGCGGCGCAGCCGTCGCTGGAATTCCTCCTCGATCGCGCGCTGGCGCAGCTCCCCAACGGCGCCCCGGTGGAGGCGCGGGTGCGCGCCGTCGAGGCGGTCCGGGGCATCGTGCAGGCGGCTCCCAGCGCGCTGGCCCGCGACCTGTACGTGGAGAAGGTCGCGGAGAAGATCGCCGCCCCGCCCGAGGTGGTCCGCCGGGCCCTGTCGGGCAAGTCGGCCCCGCCGCCCGCGCGCGCAGAGGGTGCTCGAAAGAACGACCAGCCGCTCCCTCTCTCGGTGGTGAAGGCCGAGTTGGTCATTCTTGCGGTGGTGGTCCGCCACCCCGAACTGACGGAAAAACTGGCCAGGTCGGGTGCCGTCGGGGAGTTCATCCACCCGGGGCTGCGCGACGCGGCCGACGCGATTTGCAGCGGCGCGGAGGACGTGCAGGCGGCCGTCCGGCAGATCGAGCCCGACGCCATCCGCCAGCGCTTGCTCGACGCCGTGGCCGAAATGGAGCAGGCCGGCGACGCGACTGACGCGAAGCGGCTAGAGCAGCTTTTGAAAAAACATTCACAAACATTGGCTTTAGAGCGGAAGCAGCGCCCTTCGCCGCGGGTTCCGAGAAGCTGAAACGTTCTGAAAAAAAGGGGCCATAAAGCCCCGTCTCGATTACTCTCTAACCTCTGTATTCGCCTCGACCGGAGTCCCAAGACATGGCCCAAAAGAAGTCCGGAGCAGCTCAGGTCCTGCGGGAGCGCGACCACCGCAAGCACGCGCCCGCCCGCAAGGACGGAAAGCGCGAGGCGGAGGAGAAGCACAAGAAGCATGCCGCCCCCCCGGCGAAGAAGGGCAAGCACGGCAAGGCCGACGAGACCCCCTCCGCCAAGGTGAAGCGCGGCGACAAGGAGAAGGCCCCCAAGCAGGCGAAGAAGGGCGCCAAGGCGGCGGGCGACGAAGAGGGCGACGGCGTAGAGGCCGAGGGCGAGGAGCCCGAGGCGGACGCCGCGGCCGTCCCCGACGCGGCGGACGACGAAGAGGTCGTGGTCGCCGAGGACATCGACGAGGACGACGACGATCTGGCGCCCCCCAAGAAGGGCGGCAAGGCCACCGACCGCAAGGAAGTGAAGGACCTGCTCGCGCTGGGCCGCGACAAGGGCTTCCTCACCTACGACGAGGTGAACGACGCCCTGCCGAGCGACATCGTCTCCAGCGATCAGATCGACGACGTGATGTCGATGTTCGGCGACAACGACATCGCCATCGTCGACGAGGCCAACAAGGTCAAGCTCCCCGAGACCAAGCCGCCCGAGCCGGAGCCCACCCAGGCCAAGGCCGAGGAGGAGGCCACGCCGGCCGAGCGCGCCGAGCGCGAGGAGGAGGAGGACGCCTACTCCAAGTCCAACGACCCGGTGCGCATGTACCTGCGCAAGATGGGCTCGGTTTCGCTGCTCACCCGCGAGGGCGAGGTCGAGATCGCCAAGCGCATCGAGGACGGCGAGAAGGAAGTCCTCGAGGCGGTCTTGCACTCGTCCATCGCCATCAAGGAGATCATCCAGATCGGCGAGCGGCTGAAGAAGGGCAAGATGCGCGTGCGCGAGGTCATTCGCGACGCGCCCGACGAGGACGACGAGACGTTCGACGAGCAGGGGCGCACCGACCAGGTGGTCAAGCTCATCGACAAGATCCGCCGGCTCGACCGCGAAAACGAGCATTACAACGAGCTGATGTCTTCGAAGACGCGCAAGGTCTCGGAGAACAAGCGCAAGGAGTACCGCGACGCCATCCTGCGCAACGAGCAGTCGATGGCCGAGACGCTCTCGGAAGTGAAGCTCAACAAGCGCCAGATCGAGCGGATCATCGAAAATTTGAAAAAGCTCATCGAGCGCGTCGAGCAAGTCGAGCGCGAGCTGCGGCAGATGGAGAACCGCGCCGGGCTGTCCTTGCGGGAGCTCAAGGCGATCTTGCGTGACTCGGAGCACGAGGGCAAGGAAGGCCAGACCGCGCGCAAGAAGCTCAAGCAGATGGGGTTCGACGAGGAAGCGGCGGCCGAGATGGCCCGCGCCATCGCCGCCGCGCCGCGCAAGGTGAAGCGCGTCGAGGAAGAAGCGCTGCTCCCCATCGACGAGTTGAAGAAGAGCTACACGGCCATCATCGCCGGCGAGCGCAAGGCGGAGAAGGCCAAGGCCGAGCTGGTCGAGGCCAACCTTCGCCTGGTGGTTTCCATCGCCAAGAAGTACACCAACCGCGGCCTGCAGTTCCTCGACCTCATCCAGGAGGGGAACATCGGCCTGATGAAGGCCGTCGACAAGTTCGAGTACAAACGCGGCTACAAGTTCTCCACCTACGCGACGTGGTGGATCCGGCAGGCCATCACCCGCGCCATCGCCGACCAGGCGCGCACCATCCGCATCCCGGTGCACATGATCGAGACCATCAACAAGCTCATCCGCACCTCCCGCTATCTGGTGCAGGAGATCGGGCGCGAGCCGACTCCCGAGGAGATCGCGGAGAAGATGGAGCTGCCGCTCGACAAGGTCCGCAAGGTCCTCAAGATCGCCAAGGAGCCCATCTCTCTCGAGACGCCCATCGGCGAGGAAGAGGACTCGCACCTCGGCGACTTCATCGAGGACAAGGCCATCACTTCTCCTTCCGACGCGGTCATCAACATGAACCTCGCCGAGCAGACGCGGAAGGTGCTGGCCACGCTTACGCCGCGCGAGGAGAAGGTGCTGCGCATGCGCTTCGGCATCGGCGAGAAGTCCGACCACACGCTCGAAGAGGTGGGCCAGGACTTCGAGGTGACGCGCGAGCGCATCCGGCAGATCGAGGCCAAGGCGCTGCGCAAGCTGCGGCATCCCTCGCGCAGCAAGCGGCTTCGCAGCTTCGTGGAGAATTGATCGGGACTCCCGCGGTGGAGCATCGCGGGAGCGCTTCTGGGATCATGCCGCGTCGGATTGCCATCTGCGCGTTGCTTCTGTTCGGCTGCAAGACCGCTGAAGGCGGAACGAAGGTTGCCGCACCGGCGGTGGCTGAAGCAAAGCCTGCCGAGGCGACACACGGGCACCTCGCCCCCAGCCGCGCCGCCGCGCCGCCGCTCTTCGATGACCTGGGCTCGTGGCACCACGCCGTCCGCACCGCTTCGCCCGAGGCGCAGAAGTATTTCGATCAAGGCCTGCGGCTCATGTTCGCCTTCAATCACGAGGAGGCGATCAAGGCGTTCCAGCAGGCGGCTGTCATCGATCCACGGTGCTCGATGTGCCTGTGGGGCTGGGCGGTCGCGCTCGGCCCGAACATCAACCTGCCCACCGATGCCGAGAGGGAAAAGACCGCCTGGGACCTGGTGGCCAGGGCGCGTGCGGTGAGTCCGCAGGGCTCCGAGAAGGACTACGTCGAGGCGGTGGCGAAGCGCTACGCGAATCCGCCCGGCGCGGATCGCAAGGCGCTCGACCAGGCCTATGCCGACGCCATGCGCGGGCTGTCGCGCAAGCATCCCGACGACCTGGACGCGGCGGTGCTCTTCGCCGAGTCGATGATGGATCTGCGGCCGTGGGACCTGTGGACCAAGGACGGCCGGATGCAGCCCGGCACCGACGAGATACTAATGACCCTGGAAAGCGTGCTGGCGGGCGAGCCTCGGCATCCCGGCGCGAATCACTTCTACATCCACGCCACCGAGGCGTCGCCGCACCCGGAGAAGGCGCTCGCCGCCGCGGACCGGCTGCCGTCGCTAATGCCCGGCGCGGGCCACATCGTGCACATGCCCGCGCACACGTACGTCCGCACCGGCCGCTACGAGGCCGCGGCGGAAGCGAATCGCCGCGCCATCGCCGTCGACAAGAAATACCTCGCGCAAAGTCCCGCGCAGGGCATTTACGCAATGATGTACGTGACGCACAATTACCAATTCCTCTGGGCGGCGGCGTCGCTGGAGGGGCGCTCGGCGGAAGCGATCCAGGCGGCGCGCGACGTGGCGGCGCGGCTGCCGGCCGAGATGGTGCGCGGCATGGAGAAGGACCTGCCCGGCATCGATTACATGCTCGCCCCGCCCCTCTTCGCGCTGGTGCGATTCGGCAGATGGCAGGAGGCGCTGGCCGAGCCGCGGCCACCGGCGGATTTCCGTTACCTGGTCGCGGTGTGGCATTTCGCGCGCGGCATGGCGCTAGCGGCGCTCGGCCGTGGCGGGGAGGCGCGCCAGGAGCACTCGCAACTGGTGGCCTTTGGCGAAACATTGCCGAAAGACGCCATGCTGGGGCCGCTCAACTCCGCGCAGGTCGTCTTCGCCGTGGCGGCGCCGCTCCTGGCGGGAGAGATCGAGCTGCGCAGCGGCCGCGCCGCGCACGCCATTCCGCTCCTGCGACAGGCGGTCAAGGCCGAGGATGCGCTCAACTACGACGAGCCCCCGCCCTGGCCGCAACCGGCGCGCCTCTCGCTCGGAGAGGCCCTGCTCGAGGCCGGCAAGCCCGCCGAGGCGGCGCAGGTGTTTCGCGAAGACCTGCAGCGATATCCCGAAAACGGCTGGGCGCTCTTCGGCCTGGTGCAGGCGGGCGACGCGCAGGCGAAAGAGCGCTTCGTGCGCGCCTGGTCGCACGCCGACGTGAAGCTCGAGCGCCCGCGTTTCTAAGCCGAACCGAGCTTCGGTTCGGGGCTAGAAGCCGATGCCGACGCCGCCGTGGAGCGCCCAGTGCGGCGTCAGGCTGGCGGTGCTGAAGACGATGTCGCCCGCCAGGCTGAGGCTGTAGTTGTCCTGCCGCTGCTCGAAGCCGACTCCGAGGTTGGTCCAGGCGCTGTTCGCGGACTGTCCCGCGGAGGTGAACTGCGTGCCGGAGTCGGCGACGCGGTTGACGCGCGTGTTCCCCGCGATGGCAAGTTCGAGGAGGAGGTACGCGCCGCGCTCGCCGAAGAGCTGACGTGCCGCGATGCCCAACTGCAGGCCGGGGAAGCCGCCGCCCGCACCAAGCTCGAGCTCGAGCTTGGACGCCGTAAGCCAGCTGATGCAACCGCCCAGGTACCCGAAGGGAGCGAAGGCGGTGCCGCCCTCCCCGCGCACGACGAGGGAGGCTGGTTTATGCTCGCTGCGCGAGCGCGGCGTGAGGTCGACCTCGTCGGCGAACGCCGCCGGCGTGAGCAGGAGCAGCAGGGCGAACGTGCGCATGGCGGGTGAGTATGCTTCGGTCAGTGGGCGCTCGCCAGCGCCCGGGGTAGAAGATGCGGTCGGGCCCGTAGCTCAACGGCTAGAGCAGCCGGCTCATAACCGGTCGCATGCAGGTTCGAATCCTGCCGGGCCCATTTCATCCCTGCGGGCTGAGGCCTCCGGCTTCGGACCTCGGACTTGGACAGGGAACGCGCGCTGCTTCTCAGCCGTTGACATCGCGGGCGGGAGGGGAGAAAAGACGCGTTCCCCCGCCTCGGAGGCACCACGTTGTCGCGAGAGAAGCTGAAGGCACTGGAGGAGCTGCAGAAGGTCGATCTGAAGATCCGCGATCTTTCCGCCGAGGCGGAACAGCATCCCACGCGGCTGAAGCAGATCGAATCGGAGCGCAACCAGGCCAAGGCGGCCCTCGACGCCACGCGCGGCAAGCTGGCGGACAACGAGCGCGGCCGGCGGCAGAACGAACAGCTCCTGGGGCTGGAGAAGGAGAAGGTGCGCAAGTGGGAGTCGCGCCTCAACGAGCTGAAGACGCCCCGCGAGTACGCGGCGCTGGCGCGCGAGCTGGACATCGCCCGCAAGACGAACCAGACGGCCGAGGAGGAGATCCGCCGGCTGGCCGGCGAATACGATGAGCTGCGCAAGGCGGTGGCCGCGGCGGAGCAGGCGCTGGGGGAGAAAGAAGCGGTGGTGGCGCGCGAGGGCAGGGAGATCCAGGACGTGCTCGACGGCGTGCAGGGGCGCATGAACGAGCTGGAGGCGGAGCGCAAGCGCCTCGTCGAGCTGTGCGACAAGTCGCTCGTCAACAAGTACGAGCGCATCCGCAAGCAGCGCGGCGGCATCGCGGTGGCGGCGGTGGTGGCGGGGACGTGCAAGGGCTGCCAGCGCAACATTCCCCCGCAGATGGCCAACAATCTCTTGACCGGTTCGGACATCCTCATCTGCCCGAACTGCCACCGCTTCATCTACGCGGCCGAAGAGCAGCCGGCCGAAGCCACCGCGGTTTGAGCGTCACGCCCTCCCAGCTTTTGCTCGCCATCGCCGAGCACGAGACGCTGGACAAGGCGCGCACGGCGCTGCCCGGCCTTACGCGTGAGGCGGCGCAGAAGCTGCTCCGCGGCGCGGCGGTAGCCCTGCAGAACGAGCCGTCCAGGGACGAGCCCCAGCGCAAGGCGGGCCCGCAGCGGAGGGTGCGCGTGTTTTCCGACGGGGCGGCGCGCGGCAATCCCGGGCTGGCGGGGGCCGGCGCGGTCATCACCGATACCGAGGGAAACGTGCTCGAGCGGGTCGGCCGATTCCTCGGCGAGACGACCAACAACGTGGCCGAGTACAAGGCCGTCATCCTCGGCCTTCATCGGGCCCAGGAGATGGGCGCACGGGAGGTCGAGTTGCGGGCGGACAGCGAGCTGGTCGTGCGGCAGCTCCTCGGCAAGTACGCCGTGCGCAACGCCGCGCTCAAGCCGTTGCACGCCGAGGCGACGGCGCTGTTGAATTCGTTCTCGCGCTACGACGTCAAGCATGTTCCGCGCGAGGAGAACACGCTCGCCGACGACATGTCGAACCGCGCCATCGACGAGAAAATGAGGTAAGGTCCGTTTCGGTCAGAGCCGCCCGGGCGGACGCCGGCGCTTTCAAACGGCGCGGGAGGAAAGTCCGGGCTCCACAGGGCAGGGTGCTGGCTAATGGCCAGCCGAGGCGACTCGCGGGACAGCGCCACAGAAAACAAACCGCCCGCGAAAGCGGGTAAGGGTGAAACGGTGCGGTAAGAGCGCACCGCGCCGGTGGTGACACCGGCGGCACGGCAAGCCCCACCCGGAGCAAGAGCGAATAGGGGAGCGCATACGGTGGCCCGCCGTGCTCCCGGGTAGCTCGCTGGAGGCCCGCAGCAATGCGGGTCCTAGAGGAATGTCCGCCTCCGCCGATGAGGCAACGAGTCGGCGAGACAGGACCCGGCTTACAGGGCGGCTCTGACCATTTTTGTTTTCTTCCGCCAGGTTGAGAGGTGCCTTCCGAGGCCGGGGGCCTTTGGGTCCAAGTTTGGCCCCAGCTGCACGACCTCAGCGCTGCCGGCGGACAGATCGACGCTCGAACCGGCGTTGCGAGCGCATGGCATTTACGTGCGATGATGACAACAACCGATCCGCGGTGCACGTTCGGTCCGAGGTCCCCATGAGCGACGACTGGCAACAAACTCCAACCGAAGCGGAACCAGTGCTGCCTCCCACAGCGCAGGCGCCGCCGTCCTGGCGCGAGCCGCTGCTCGCTGGGCTCGCGGCGGCACTCGCCGGGGCGTTGGCCTGGGCCCTCATCACCGTGCTGACGCACTACAAGGTCGGCCTCGTCGCGGTCGGCCTCGGGTTTCTCGTCGGCGGCACCGTGCGAAAATTCGGCGGCGCGGGCTCGCAACCCCATGCCGTGCTGAGTGCCATCCTTGCGCTCCTCGGCTGTGCGCTGGGGAACCTGCTCTCGGCCTGCGCCCTCATCGCCGTCGAACGCAGCGAATCGATCTTGCCCGTAGTACTGGCGGTGCTGGGCAGTCCGTCACTTGCGTCGCAAGTGATGGCTGCCACCTTCAGCCCGATGGACCTGCTCTTCTACGCCATCGCTGGGTACGAGGGTTTCAAGCTGGTGATGCGCTGATCTCGGCGTCTATGCCATTGAGCTTGGCGTAGCCCTGCTTACGGGCGCGCTGTGCCCTTGGGAGCGCGACCCGCTGCCACTTCGAGACCTCTTGACAACGTTAGATCGAAATTGCCGAACGGCCCGCTCCGATTTGGAGGCTTCATGAATTTCCGACTGCATACATCCGAAAGAGCGATGCCTGCGGCGGAGATCTGTCTCCCGACGTATCACGCATAGCAAATCGGATTCCAGACAGCTCTCAAGGATGGCGGTAGGCCAGCGGCGTCGCGTGGCCGCCGGCGGGTTGTGCCCGTCCGGCGTTGCCCGCAGCGCGTTCCGCAAATCGGCGCCGCTCGGCAAAAGAGCGCCAGCCGCAATGGCGCTCCCAGAAGGGATGTAGCTCATCCGGGTAGAGCATTGGCCTGAAACGCCAACGTTAGGAGGTTCGAATCCTCCCATCAAGGGACTGTGGATCCCAGGAGAGCCGGCCGTAAGCCGCTGCTGCATCCGGCCGAGCGCCGATTGCGGCCTGCGACGACGAGCCGCTCCGCCGCCATCGCCGAAGCTCCAGGCGCGAGAAGCCATCGCGTCGGATCTGCGGGGCCCACGGCGGAGCCGCCGCGAAGCGCGCCGCAGGAAGCGTTTCGGGGCGGGGACGGAAGCGGTGGCCGCGAGCGGCCGGCTCTTCGCTTTGTTTTCGCAACGCAAGTGCAGTGCAAACAGGAAGGAGGTGTGCTTCCGGAATCGTCAGACGCGCCGTGCCGGCGTTTGCGCCGCTGAGGGGCCGAGCGAATTGCATCTCCCTTCGTCCAAGCCCCTGGAGTTTGCCGCCGCCCCGACTGACATCGCTGACGCACGCCGACACTTGTCAGATGCAACTGAAGAAGCCCTTCGCGGGTTCGCGGTACGCCAACTTCGCGCCCGGCGCCGTCTGACCGAGATGCCCGGCGATGAGGAGGATGTAGAAGGCCGCGACCATTCCCACACCATCATGGTTTGTCGCATGAGAGCCACGTTTCCGCCAAACGATCATGGCTTGGGCCATACGCGACAGAGATGTCGTGACCGCGCCCTCGTGTGCCTCACTGTCCAGCGACCTCGACGAGCCTGCTACGCGCTCTTCTCGCGCCGGTGCTTCGAAGGTGTCCTCTGAACCAGGCGTTACCGGCAGCGATCGAGCAAAGCCATCTCCTCGCGACTCACGGCTCGCTTCCGCCAGCAGGTGGGGAAGTCGGTGCAGCCCCAGAACCACGACCCGGGTGGGCCTCCCGGTTCCCCATCAGTAGCTGAAGGGTTCGAGTTCCTGCTGTCCCGGCCCCAGCGTGTAAGCCGTGCGGGTCGTCGGATTCAATTGCACGTTGTTCGCCCCGATGGTGAGGAAGGTGTTGAAGAAGAAGAACTGCTCGATGTTGGCGAGCACCTTGCCATGCTCATCCATCACCACGGCGCTGCTCATCGCGTTGTTGTTGACCCCGAAGTCGCCCGGGACCACCTGGTCCATCACGATCAGCCCGCGGGTCTCGTCGATGGCCGGATAGAGGTTGACGGACCCCTTCGGGTTGACGGCGATGCCCGTCTTTTTTCCCAGGTCGTAGATCCCGGCCAGGCCGTCGCAGATGGTCGGTACCACGGCTATGTTGGTGGTCGAGTCGACGGCCATGCCGTAGGCGAAGCCGCTGGTGACGCCCGGGAACGATGACAGCGTGCCGGTGCCGAGGTCGGCCGTCACGATGGTCGGCGGTCCACAGAAGTTGAAGAAGTCGGTGGCAGGGGTGGACGCCTGGTTCGTGGCCGTGTTCTGTCCGATGCCGTCGAACACCGGCAATCCCATCCCAGTGACGGTCGGGCTGAGGTCGATGAGGGGCCCGAACGTGTTCTTGGTGATGTCCGAGGTCAGTAGCCGCCAGGCAGTGCTATTGCTCGGCGAACTGAAATCGTAGGCCAGGAACACCGCATGGTCATTCGTCTGGTTGGCCGCACCCTCGCCGATCTGAAGCGTGTTTGGGGATGGCGGCGTCCACGCGGACCCAATCTTGCCATTCGCCGGGTTGAGCAAGTTGTAGGTCGTGGCAAACGAATTGGTGTCGAAGAGCCCGAACACTCCGACGTCGCCGGCCCAGATGCCCCATCCATTGGTGAAGTAGAGGGCGTTGTTCTGAGAGGCCACCGTTTTGGTGATCGCGTTGGTGGATTGATCAAAGGTTTCCAGCGATGTCGTGATGACGCCGTTCGCCAACTGCTGGCCCGAGGTGAGGAACGCGTCGTTGCCATGCTGATTGATGCCGAAGCCGTTGTTCGCGAAGCCGCTATCCGCGGCCAGCACGCCGTCCATGGTGATGCTGCTGACCTCGCCGGCTTCACCCGCGGCCGCACCGGAGCGAGTCGGCAGAACTCGCACGACGTGGTTCATCGTTGGCACCAACCCCAGCGTCTTGGCATTGAGCGTGGCAGTGCCTTTGAGGCCGGGCAAGGCGACGAAGGCGACCGACCCGGTGTCAGCCCCGTTCTGGTCTCGCAGCGTCCCGTTGGGATTGTTGAATGGGTTCTGGTCGTTGAACGTGCCGGGGCCGGGGGCGCTGACCTCGAGCGTCGCGCCATCGGCACCCGGCGTGTCGGAGACGTCCCAGGAAAACTGGAACGAGCCGCCGTAAGGGACCTCGAGGAAGTGGCCGGGCGCGGATCCGTTCTGAGAGAGTAGCGGGGCCGCCGGGCGCGCAGAGCCGGCGGGCGCGACGCGCGTGTAGGCGAAGTCGCTGTTCAGCGGTGACCCCTTCACGCTCCCGAACAGGATGTTGATCCCGTAGATGCCACCGCCCTGCAGCGCGCTGACCGGGACCTGCGCAGTGCCGGTGAGCCCGCTCAGCGGCAAGCGGTAGACGGGACGGTAGATGAACCCGGACGCCGGATTCAACCTGCCGGGCTCCGACACCAGGAGGGTCGGGTTGGAGACGTTGCGGACGCCCGTGAAGTCGTAGGTCACCGGGATGGTCGGCCCGCTTACCACAGCGGGGACGAGCGGCGCGTGCATCCCACGGGTGGTCGCATCCGCCGGTCCAAAAGTGAGCGCGAAGCTCGCCTGGGCGAGTTGCCCGCTGGCATCGCTGGCCTGGTAGGTGAGGTTGACCGTTCTGGACGAGGTGGACGCGAGCGGCAACCCGGCCGCGCCCAGGATCTGGGCTGGCAGCAGTCGCGCCCACGGGGTCGTCGCGATCGTCTTGCCGCCTACCGAGAGAGCGAACTGCGCGTCCGGCGGCAACCCCTCCCAATCCGGGGCGATGGTGATCCAGGCGATCGCGTTGCGATCGGTGTTGGTGCCGTCAGCCGAAGACTTGGGCCCAGCCAGGTTGATGTTCGCCGGATCGGTCGCGGTCAGGAAGGCCGCATCGAAATAGCTGTTATTGCGCCGCTGCTCGATGGCGACCCGGGCGACCGATGGGCTGACGGGGAGCCCCGCTTCCTCCAGCAGTTTCTCCACGGCGCGGCGCACGTTGATCTGCGGGCCGACGCTGTTGTTCACGTCGGATTGCGGCACCATCGGGACCGGCGTTCCGGTGCGCGCGAGAAACTTCCGCACGTGGAGCGGGCTGGGGAAGGGGTGCCCGGTGAGCCTGGCGACCTGGAGCACGACCGCGACCGCCGCCGCCGTCTCCGGCGCCGAGGCCGACGTCCCGCCGGTGAGGTTGACCTGGACCGAATCCGCCGCGCCGCCGAACGGATGGGAGAAGCCGAGCACGTTGTCGGATGGCGCGGAGACGTTCACCCGCGAGCCATATCCGCTGCTGAAGAGGGTGAAGCCATTCCAGCGCGTTTCCGGGAAGGCGTGCTGCGATGCCAGACCCGCGTAGGCCGGGTCCTGTGGCGGAGCCGAGTTGATGTCGTCGAGCGTTGTCCCACCGACGTCGATCGAGCCGCTGTCGAAGTCGAGCGAGGGCGCTCCTGAGAAGGCGACGTCGTTCAGGTTGCTCGGCGTGCCGCCCCGCCCGATGGCCAGGGTCGGGGCGCTGCCACCCGAGGGGGCGACGGCCGCGTTGGTGAACGTCCGCAGCCCATCGCCGGACGACACGGTCACGACGATGTTCCGCTGGACCAGGCTGGCGATGATCGCCTCCGTCAGCGGATCATCCTCCAGGTACCGGCCCGAGAAACCAAACTGGTCGACGCCGAAGCCGAGGCTGGCGGTGATGACGTTGGGCGGCGGCGACTGCATCGCGGCGCCGAGGAAGGACCCGTCGATGTCGCTGATGCTGGCGAAGGACCCTTGGGGCGCCGGAACGACCAGCCGGTAGCTGGCGCCCGGGGCGATCCCGAGCAGGTCGGTGAGGCCCGAGCCGACCTCGCCGGGGCGCTGCTGCCCGTGGGGGAGCGGGGCCATCATCGCGAAATCGAGGCCGACCTCGCCGAGGAATGGATCGATCCCACAGACCTCGGCGCTGCCGCTCAGCTGGCCGCTCTGGTTCGACGTATAGGCTGGGATCAGCGGCATCGACGGCCAGTTCAGGTAACGCTGCCCGCCGATGACGACCGTGGTGGGACCGAAGACCGTGGCATAGAAGCCGCAGGGGTCGTTGAAGTTGTTCACGACGCTCGCGTCGTCCAGATCGCCGAGGGAAACGTTGGTGATGATCTCGCCCTGCCCTGGCAGCTGGTGGAACTGGCGGTCGATCTCATCGAAGGCGGCGGCCGCGTTCGTGCCGGGCGCATTGAGCAGGCTCTGCGCGCTCGAGGCGAGGGCGAAGTTCGACGGAACTCCGGCAGTGGAGGGCGGCTGCGTACCGCCGCCGGCCGTGAGCGGCTCCACGGTCCCTGCCGGGATCGGAATGGATGCCGCCTGGGTGCTGACGATCCGGAAATCAGGAGACGCGTACACCACGGCGGGCGACTGGAGGAGCGCCGTCACCGCCTGGCGGACCGAGGCTCCATTCAGGTGCAGGCGGTACGCATTGGAGAAGTCGAGCAGTGGGGCGCCTAGGGCGGCCTGAGTACCCGCGTGCATGGCCGCGAGGCTGCCGCGGTCGAACGTCCGGAAGAGGCGCTCGCTGTGGTCGACGCCCAGGTCGGCGAGGCCGGCATTCGTCGTCGAGTCGTTGGTGAAGGCGGCTCCGCGCCCTGACACCACGTCGCTGGTGCCGGTGACGCCGCTGGCGAATACGACGAGAACCCGCCCGTCCGCATAGGGCGCCTTGGCGCCGGCGGCGAGGTCGGCGATCAGTTGGGCCTCGTCGGGCAGCCCTGTGGGCCCGGCCGCCTCGTCATATTGTGGGATGACCGGGTAGCTGCGAAACTGGACCTTCCTGCGGTCCTTGCTGAAGACCGCGGCCACCCCGTTGCTGAAGACCTTGGCGGTCTGGCCGCCGGGCAGATCGAGGCTGTAGGCGACCGTCGGCGCGGTCCACCCGGCTGCGGCGTCCGGCCTCGCCTGGCCGACTAGAAAGACGGCGGCCGCCAGGGACATCGTCACTCTGAACGCGTGAAGACGCGATCGCCGGGCGATGAACGACCCCAATCCGTGCATGAAGTCCCCCTCGTTTCGTGGGCAAGGCGCCATTTGGGCGCCTCGCCGGCAGCTCTACGATTCGCCATACCCTCTGTCAATCGACCGTGCGTCCGTGTTGAGCGACGGCTCAGAGCAGGCGCTGCACCAGCCAGAATGCGCCCAGCGCGGAGATGCATGCCGAGACGGCGGGGGCGAACTGCCGCAAGTCGCGCAGGCGCCGGAGGAGCGGCAGCGCCGCGACGACGATGCAGACCTGCCCCACCTCCACGCCGACGTTGAACGAGACCAGGCCCGTCGCCAGCGCCGTGCGCGGCAACTCCAGCTCGCGCAGCACCGCCGCGAACCCGAAGCCGTGAACCAGCCCGAAGGCGAAGGTGACCATCCAGCGGTGGCGCAGCGCGGTGTCGGCCGCGCCCTTGCGGATGGCCCAGAGGTTCTCCACGCCGATGTAGACGATGCTGGCCGCGATGAGCGGCTCGACGATGCGCGGCGAGGGAGCGAGCACGTCCAGCGTCGCCAGCGCCAGCGTGATCGAGTGGGCCAGCGTGAAGGCGGTGACGATTTTCACCAGCGCCTTCAGTCTTCCGCCGAGGAGCAAGAGGCCGATGAGAAAGGCGATGTGATCGTAGCCGGTGAAAATGTGCTCGATGCCGAGCAGCAGGAAGCGCCACGCGTCCTGCGACACGCTGCGCGCGCGATGCACTTCGAACGAAGGCTCGTCGGCCTGGGCGACCCGCTGCGACAGCTCGCGCGCCCCGAAACGGATGCGCGAGAGGTGCGCGTGGCCGGCGGGAAGGGAGTCGAGAAAGCCGACCCGCACCGAAAGGTCCTCGACCGGCGCGTCGCAGAGCCAGCGCGCGCGCAGCGTCACGCCGTCCTCGCCGTCGCTGGCTGCCTCGACGCCGGGCTGCAGCGCGCAGCCACGCAGCGCGAACGGCTCGACCAGAAGTCGCGTCAGGGCCGGCGCGAGCTGCGGGACCTGGGCCGGCTCGAGCGGCATCTGCGTGCGCAGATCGGCCAGCGCAAAACGCAGCACGCCGGTCACCTCGCGCCCGTGCACCTCCAGCTCGCTGAAGGAGACGCTCGTCTGGTGTGCAAGGGCCGCGGCCGGCAAGAGCAGCGCGGCGGCGGCGAGACGCTTCATTTCGCCAGCGGCAGGACGCCCGCGAGCAGGCGGTTGTCCCCGTCGTCGCGGCCGCGGCCCGCGCTGGTCAGCGCGAGGCGGTTGTCGCCCGTCGAGTAGAAGCCGAGGAAGAGCAAAATCGGGTTGCGGCCCGGCACGAACCAGACCGGGTCGGCGATCAGGTCGCCCGGCTTCCACGCGTCGGTGGGGAAGCGGCCGCCGGCGGGATCGTGCTCGGCGTGGATGCGCTCGCCGCTCCCGGTCGCGTCGTCGAGGTGGATGAAGATGTGCCACGGCTCCAGCTCGCCCTTGCAGCGCCAGTAGAGGGTGAGGCGGGCGCGCTGGCCGGGGACGAGCGCGGGCGGCTCGAGCTTGTAGGAGAGCAGCTCGGCGGCATTGCCGAAGACAGCGCCGACCGGCACCGCGTCCGGCGGCGGCGGCGTCATCACGTCGCGCAGGGCGGAGCGGTCGACCTGCGTGTGCGGCGCGGGCCCGCCGGCGTCCTGGTAGGGCCGCTCGATGCACGACGCGCAGAGGGCGAACAAGGCCGCACAGATGATCCGCACGGGCGCGCATTGTGCCGACAGGCCGCGCGCGGTCAAGCGAGGCGTGCTATCTCGCGGCGCGTGGAACCGCTCGGGACCTTCGACCGCTTCGTCGAGCCTTCGACGGGGCTCGCGCTGGGCGCCTTGGCGATCGTCTCGGCGGCGGCGCTGCTGGAGCTGTCACGCACGCTGGCCGAGAGGTACAAGGGCCGCTGGTTCGCCGGCAACGGCCGCGACATCTTTCACGTCGCCGCGGTGGGAGTGATCTTCTCCGCCCTGCGCGCCAATGGCCTGCCGCCGGCGCTGGCGGCGCTCGCCGCCGCGACCATCGCCATCCTTCCGCTGCTCCTTCTCGACTCGCTGCCCGCGCGCCGGCCGGTGCGGGTGGCCTTCCTGCTGGCGCTCTTCGCGCTCGCAGCCGCGCCGCCGCTGCTCGAGCCGCGCTCGATCGTCGACGCGTGCAACTCGATAGCCCGCCAGCTCTTCCGCTGATGCCAACCGCGCGACAGCGCCACCGGGCACGCTGCTAAAACGCAAACCAAAACCCAAACGAAAACGAAATCGAAAACGCGATCGCAAACCGAATCACAAACGGGTACTTTTAAAAGTCGGTTTGCGAGCGCGCTTGCGTTCTCGTTCTGGTTCTGGTTCTCGTTCTCGTTCTCGTTCTGGTTCTAGTGAAGCAGCTTGTCCAGCTCGCCGGCTCCCTCCAGCGCGTGCAGATCGTCCGACCCACCTACGTGATGGTCGCCGATGAAGATCTGCGGCACGGTGCGCTGGCCGGTGCGCACGGAGAGCTGGATGCGCGCCTCATCGTCGCCCGAGACATCGACCTCCTCGTACGGCACGTTCTTCTGCTGTAGCAGGCGCTTGGCCGGTGCGCAGTACGGGCAGAAGGGCGTGGTGTAGATGGTGACGCCTTTCATCGCATCAATCTAGAAACTGCGCGACTGGCCGCCATCGACGACGACGCAGGCGCCCACCACCCAGCTCGCTCGCGGGCTGACCAGGAAGGCGATTACGTCGCCTATCTCCTCCGCCGTCCCGAAGCGCCCGAAGGGAATCTCGCGCTGGACGAACGCGACGGTCCCGGCCGGGTCGTTCTGCAGGCGGCGCTCCCAGGAGCCGCCCGGGTGCAGCACGCTGCCCGGCGCGACCGAGAGGACGCGCACGCCGCGCGGCGCCAGCTCCGGCGCCTGCTCGTGCGCCAGAGCGATGAGCGCCGCCTTCGAGGTGTTGTAGCTGAGCGCGCCGCCTCCCTCCCGGCCGTAGATGCTCGCCACGTGGAGGATGACGCTCGACTCGCGCGAAGGCCTGGGCTCATCCGGCGCGGGCTTGGCTGCCGGGAAACCCCGCCGCACCGCGCTGGCGATGAGATGCGGGAGCGCGTAGCGGCTGGCGCGGACCGCGGGCCAGAGGTTGCGATGGTAGGCCGCCTGCCAGTCCGCGTCCGACAGCTCCGTCGTGCCGCCGGGCTGGCTGCCGCCGACGAGCGTGACGAGGACGTCGAGTCCGCCGAATTCGTGGGCAGCCGTCTCGACAGCGCTCTCGAGCTGCGCGGGGTCGGTCGCGTCGGCCGCGATAGCCAGGGCGCCCCCGGCCCCCGCTGCCTTGCAAGCGGCCGCGCGCGCCTCCACGTCGCTGCGCGTGCGCGCCACCAGCGCCAGCTTGCAGCCCTCGCGCGCCATCGCCAGCGCGGCCGCTCCGCCCAGCCCGCGCCCCGCGCCGATGAGCAGCGCCGATTTTCCCGCCAGGCCCAGATCCATCGTGACAGCGTACTAAAATGCGAAGGCCCGCGGGATCGCTCCCGCGGGCCTTCTCTACACTGAGGTCTGAGGCCCGACGCCTGAGGCCTGTTACATGCCCATGCCGTGGCCCCCACCCGGGCCGGCCTCTTCCCGCTCCTTCGGCTTCTCGGCCACCATCGCCTCGGTGGTGAGCATGAGCGAAGCCACCGAGCTGGCGTTCTGCAGCGCGAACCGCGACACCTTGGTCGGGTCGATCACGCCCGCCGCCATGAGATCCTCGTACTGTCCGGTGGCGGCATTGAAGCCGAACGCGCCCTGGCCCTCGCGAACCTTGTTGACGACGATGCTGCCCTCCCAGCCGCCGTTCTGCACGATCTGGCGGATGGGCTCCTCGAGCGCCTTGCGGATGATGTCGACGCCGAACTTCTCGCCGAGATCGACCTTGAGCGAGTCGAGCCCCTTGAGCGCGCGCAGGTACGCCACGCCGCCGCCGGGCACGATGCCTTCCTCGACGGCTGCGCGCGTGGCGTGCAGCGCGTCCTCGACGCGGGCCTTCTTCTCCTTCATCTCCGTCTCGGTGGCCGCGCCCACGTGGATGACGGCAACGCCGCCCACCAGCTTGGCGAGGCGCTCCTGCAGCTTCTCCTTGTCGTAGTCCGAGGTGGTGTCCTCGATCTGCGCCCGGATCTGCTTCACGCGGGCCTCGATGTCGGCCTTCTTGCCGGCGCCGTCGACGATGGTGGTGTTGTCCTTGTCGATGACGACGCGCTTGGCCCGGCCCAGGTCCTTGAGCGACACCGTCTCCAGCTTGATGCCGAGATCCTCGGCGATCAGGCGGCCGCCGGTGAGGGTGGCGATGTCCTCCAGCATGGCCTTCCGGCGATCGCCGAAGCCAGGCGCCTTCACCGCGGCGGCGTTGAGCGTGCCGCGCAGCTTGTTGACCACCAGCGTGGCCAGCGCTTCACCCTCGACCTCCTCGGCGATGATGAGCAGCGGCTTGCCTGCTCGCGCCACCTGCTCCAGGAGCGGCAGCAAGTCCTTCATCGAGGAGATCTTCTTCTCGTGGATGAGGATGTACGGATCCTCGAGCACCGCTTCCATGCGCTCCGGGTCGGTGACGAAGTACGGCGAGAGGTAGCCGCGGTCGAACTGCATGCCCTCGACCGTCTCCAGCGTCGTCTCGAGGCCCTTCGCCTCTTCGACGGTGATGACGCCTTCCTTGCCGACCTTCTGCATCGCCTCGGAGATGATGTTGCCGATGGTCGCGTCGCCGTTGGCCGAGATGGTCCCGACCTGGGCGATCTCCTTGGGGTCCTTGGTGGGCTTGGAGAGCTTCTTGAGCTCGTTGACCACCGCGATGACGGCCTTCTCGATGCCGCGCTTGATCTCCATCGGGTTGTTGCCCGCGGCGACCAGCTTCGAGCCCTCGCGGAAGATGGCCTGCGCCAGCACGGTGGCGGTGGTAGTGCCGTCGCCCGCCACGTCCGAGGTCTTGGAGGCGACTTCCTTCACCATCTGCGCGCCCATGTTCTCGAACTTGTTCTCCAGCTCGATCTCCTTGGCCACCGTCACGCCGTCCTTGGTGATGGTGGGGGAGCCGAACGACTTCTCGATCACGACGTTCCGGCCCTTGGGCCCGAGCGTCACCCTGACTGCGTCGGCGAGAGTGTTGACGCCCTTGAGGATCGCCTCACGGGCGCGCACGTCGAAAAGAATTTCCTTGGCCATTGGTGTTGTCTCCTTACTTCTCGATCACGCCGAGGATGTCTTCCTCGCGCATCATGAGGTGTTCCTGCCCGTCGATCTTGATCTCGGTCCCGGCGTACTTCGAGAACAGCACGCGGTCCCCCGGCTTGATGTCCAGCGGACGGACCTTCCCGTCCTCCAGGATCTTGCCGTTGCCCACGGCGATGACCTCACCCTCGATGGGCTTTTCCTTGGCCGTGTCGGGGATGATGATACCGCCCTTGGTCTTCTCTTCCTCCTGCACGCGCTTCACGATGACGCGATCCTGTAGAGGCCTGATTTTCATGCGCTTCTCCTTGCTATCCTGCTCAGTTAGGGGTTTGGCACTCGCCACAGGGGAGTGCCAAAGAGCGGCCAATGTAACCGTCCGGAAGGGCGTGTCAAGGGGGAAGGAGACTTGCTCTCGGCCGGGAGCACGGTACATCTTTAAAGGGAGGAGGTGGACGTGGCCGACGAGGCGACCCCGATCCTGTCGTCGCAGAACATCAAGGACTTCTTCCGCGACCTGCTGCTGCGCGCCATCGCCAACCAGCGCGCGCAGGTCGGGCCGTTCAC